>Ga0326763_1000425_pt1 | contig 15158 bp, 29 predicted proteins | sample NORPS_P_FD_207671 | JGI IMG/M metagenome (GOLD analysis project Ga0326763, IMG submission 207671) | Hot spring water microbial communities from Norris Geyser Basin, Yellowstone National Park, WY, United States - NOR.PS_P | ecosystem: Environmental > Aquatic > Thermal springs > Unclassified...
TTGCTCTTGCAAGCTGCATTGAGAATGTCCGCAAGATTTTGCGCATTCACACGAACCTTCATGGCTGACCACCTCCCTGTCCTGTTCGTGTTGCAATGCCAAGCCCATCTTCCTCAAGAACACAACCGAGAGAAGGCGCAGGGAAAGTGACTTGTCTCTCGAAATCAACAAATTCATGGGAGTTGCCTTTCCGAGTGACAGCGAAGAAGTTGTTGTCTATCAGTGCGCAGTCATGACCGATCAGATGCGCACTTTTGATCCTCCACCCGTGAACGACCCTGAGCCCAAGTGCTTCAATGACTGGTCGAAGTTCAAATTCAGCGGCTCCGTTCAGGATCAAGCCTGACCGTTGGTTCAAGACCAACACTCGCATCGGTTCCATCCGCATACTCAGTCACCTCCGTGTCTTCTTTGAGTTCGAGAATTCCATCCTGACCGAACTGGTTCAAGATGGAGAGCAGTAAAAGCAAGCGTCGCTTGCTTTTCAGCATTCCGGGTGGCTTCTTTGCTGACATTGCGAGGTCTTGGTCAATGCGGTGGATTTGAAACCAGATTTCTCGCTTGATTTCGTTCAATTGGAAACGAGTGATTTCCGCCACTCTTAATCACCTCTGGGTTACGGTTTGTTTGAGCAACTCAAGGTCATCCCGCCTGAGGTAAATTGACTTCCTAATCCGTATTGGCTCGACGAGATAAAGCAAACTGTGCATTCGTGTGCGCAATCTTTTGCTTCTAACCGCGTCGGTCAGGAGAACCCATTCGTCTTTTGGTGGCTGCCCAGTCTTGCAAATGGATAGGAGTATGTGGATTTTGTCATTGTCTTCGTGAATGTAATAACCGTTGGACACAGGAAACCGACGCGCTATTCCGAGTTTCTTTGCCCATCTAAGTGCTTGGTAGTTGCGCAAGTTATGCTGGCGACAGAAGTCAGCCAGTCTGATCCAGCCGTTCGGAATTCTCGGATGCTTGCGCTCATAGTGGATTCTTTGCAGCAGCGGTAGGGCGTCTTCTGGAATCATCAGTCGACCACGATGTTTTCGAACCGGAATTCTCGCAATTGCGTGAAATCTGATGGTGCGATAAATGTCGTTGTAGGGAATATTGAGAGCGCGAGAGACCTGTCGGACATCCAGCTCTCGTCTCTTCGTATTCACCACATTCACATTTCGTTCACCTCACTTGCACTTTCGAGTTGCAGTTCCGAAACGATGTCTTGGAGTAACTGTTCTGGTACTCGCCTGAGCCAGTAGCCGTCGTCGTCGGATGGGAGCTCGTGGGAACGATCGAGAAGTTTCTCAGCAATCGCGGATTCGAGTTCGTCAATAGTCCATTCTCGCTTGACCGCAATTTCCGCCAACTCTCGCTCGAATGGAATTTCTTCGGTCTCCTGCCTGTAGGAACGCCAAGCGGTGATGAACGCTGTAACTGGGTCTCCAATAACTGTCCGTGCTTGCAATTGCTTCTCCATCAATGCAATGAGGGTTCGTTTCTGATCTTCAGTTAAATTGCGGATGTAGCCATCGCCGAAGTGCTGCTTTGCCAGCCTGCCGAGCGCTTTGGTGTCCAAGTTCAGCTTTCGTGCCAGTGAGAAAATTCGGCTCGTAAGTTCGTCTCGATTCGTTGGTTCTTCCACCGGAGTTTCTGCTTTTGCTCCCTGCGGTGTTTCTTGTGATGTCGCCTGTGTTGGGCTCGGTTGATTGGACTGTTCATCTTTATTTCTCCGTTCGGAGACAGCCGGTGCAGGCTTGCTTTCAGTCGGGATCGGGACCGCTGATGGTTTTGGCTTTAGTTCTGGTAAGCTGAGCATTTGCAACAATTGGCTGAAATCCGCTGGTGCTTCTGTGAGGTTAGGAACGCGAGACTTTGTGAGAAGTTGGACTCCATTCGGTGGAACAATAATCAGCTTCCGGTCCTGTGACGGAATTAACGGGTCATTTGGAGATGCAAGATAGGCAACGATGTCGCAAGACGCGACGAGGTCGTTGCGGATGGCAGGTGTAAGGTCTGGGACTGCTCCAATGATTGGACCGTTTTCCCGACCTCGTTCGTCTTTCTGCCTAACCCACCTCGGAAGTGCTGTGAGAAGCAAGTGCTTGCGGATGTGAAGCAATGGCAATATCGCAGTCCTGATCTCTGCAGTTAGCCGTTGCCACTCATCCCAAGTCACCCTCTCCTTTGAGCGCAACTCCTGAACTCTTCGCTTCACGAAAATCGACAAGCCATCGAAAACTACGCTTTTGAAAGTCGTATCGGACTGCAACTCCTTGACCACCTGCAGTAATTCTTCGCCACTCTTCACAGGGCAGACCGAAATGTTCGGTCTACCCATCAAAGCCAGAATGCCACCTTCAAAGTCGAGGACTAAGACAGGTGGTGGCAGTGTCCCTGCGAGCGTGGTTTTGCCTGCGCCTGCTGGAGCATACACCAAGACCTTCAGTCCAATTTCGCTGAGCGCTTCTTGAACGGTGAGAGTTTGAACCATAGACACGCACCTCCTCCTTAGCGTTCCAGTGCTTCAAATCTTCAACCGTCGCCAGACATCGACGACCGTGGCGACGGTGACTTTGCGGTACTCATCGAGGTTCACGACCTTAGCAAGGGCTTTGGTGTCGAGAGTTCGGCGTTGTTCGTCATGAACCTGCAGTCCGAACTCTTTGCCGACCCATCGCCCTCGCTTCTTTCCGATTTTCTCCAGAAGTTGCTGGCGCGCTGCCTTCTCCTGTTCTTCGAGGGACTTCTTCTGCGTTCTAATGGAGTGCAACAGGGCAACGATTTCTTCAATTTCGTCAGGCATGTCGTAGACTGGAAGGTTTTCCTCGCTTCCCTCTTCTGGCGCTTTGGACTCTTCTTGCTCCTGCTTCTTCGTCTGCCAGCATTGCTCGTAGAATGGGCACTGAACGACCATGCGAGAAATTCGCGAGAACCACCTGCATGGAAACTTCGTTGCGTCGTAGTCAGCAGGAATTGGCGGAAGTTCTCCAGTCTCGATGGCGTGTTTGAGAAGTTCAATGCGAAGGACAAGTTCGGAATGCCAACTTGGGTCATAGGCGAAAGTGAAGACCTGAAAGAGTCTTGGGTTCTCTCGTGGGAAGTAAACGAGCGCGGCATAGTGCTCTTCCGCTGTCATTTCAAACAGCGCTGAGAGGTAAGCGTGAACTTGGACGACATGATGCTCGACTGGAAGAAATTCAGGAGAACACCTTGCAGCTGCTATAGTTTTGCACTCAATGAGGAACTTGCGTTGCGGGAAATAGAAGTCAATGTGACCTTTCACGCCTGCAAGTTCAACTTCAAACTGCGGGTAGATTTCCTCGCCTTCAAACGCTTCAGCGATGAAATTCTCGAACAAATGCCCTGCAGCAAGGATGCCAGCAGCCTCTGTTAAATCCGCCGTTATTCCTGTCCGCACCGAAAGCACAGTTGCGCGAGGACACAAACCGAGTGCTGAAAGCCGCAGGCGTGGCTGGTCAGATTGCGCGACTGAAGCGAACAAGGATTGAATTCGGTTAGCGACACTGTCACGCAAAGCCACCAACAGTTTGCTCTTGTCCTCCATGCAAACTCACCTCCGCTGTCAGAAAGTCAGACTCGCACCAACCGCTTACACGGGTGCGACCTAAAACGCTCGACGGCATTACCTGCAGACGCAACGACTTTCTCCCGCCATGACTCAGGGTCTTCTGGCAGAAGGACAGCGAGAAGGGCTTCATAGCCGCAGTGTTTGCAATGGAGGGAAACTTCAACTAACTCCGGTCTGTCGCACAACCTGACGACGACACGGACATCGTTGTCCTCTTCTTCGAGCCCAACTACCTCGAAGAATTTTCGCCTGAGTTCTTCCTCTCTTGTCTCTCGCAACCGCAACAACTGCTGCAACACCACAGCCAATCACCTCCGACATTTACGCTCTGAAGTATAGCAGATTTATCCGCGAATGTAAATGATAAATGCAGGGAGATGAGAGAGAAATGCCGAGCGCCGGCAGTGACACCGGCGCTCGGCGGTGGTCAATCAACCTTTACTGCGGATAGGAAATGGAGTTTCCGTCAGGGAACTCAAAGGTCACTCGCTTGCCATCAAACAAGATGTTCAGGTTGGGACCCTTGCTCTCCCAGTAAGTTACAGACTGGCGCTTCAGATAGAAGAACAGCCTTCGTGCCGTAGCGAGGAGTTTTCCTTCTGGAGTTGAAGTGTCGATGTATTCCCTGCCACCGTTGCGCCGCTTCGTCGCAGACAGGTTGGCGATGATTTCTTGAATCTCGTCCTGCGACAAGCCTCGTGCAGCGAGGACGCTGGCGAGTGCTTGGAAGAACGCTGCCTTGCGGTTACCGACTTTGGGCGATTTCTGCGTAGTGCCGTTCCCGTTACCGTCCGATGCAGGAGTAGGTGCTGGAGTTTGTGGCTGGGCAGCAGCAACTGGCTGTTCGGCGAACTCTTCTTCCTCTGCGACTATGGCAGGGACTTCGGAGATGTGCTGAGTGTCGGCGAAGACAATCCAGACAGAACCGTCGCCGAGCCTGAGCTTGACAGCGCCTTCGAGTGGTTCGGCGCTGACTGCGCTCGGGTTGGCATGAAGTGCGCGGGCGAACTTCGGAAGTGCCATGCTGCGAGACTTGCCGAACGACTCGACCCGAACGAACCCAGCAGGGTTGACGCTGATGGTGACGGTGACGCCCTCGAGAGTGGCAAAGGAAAGCTTCTTCATAACGACCACCTCCGTTGAAGTTTTTTTGGTGCTTAAAATCAAACCGCCCGACCCAGTTTCTCTGGAGTCGGGCAGTTCGTTTGCTTGGTTGTAGTGCTCAAAATTTGCGTCAGAACTGGTCAGTCAGCGACAGAAAATCCGAAAGCGCCTCGTCGAACTCCTTGCTAAGCGCAAGGAGTTCTTCTTCACTTGCGCTATCGAGGCGCTGGATGATGCTAAGAAGTTTTCGCTTCTTGGACGCTTTCAGAAGTGCCTTGATGATTTCGTCTGGCAGCAGTGAGTAAGGCATGAATGCGAGTTTTGCGTATTGCTCCTGTTCAGCTCGAGACAACTGCTCAAGCGGTGTCGTCAGAAGTTTCCGCAAGTTTTCTGGAAACTCGTCTACAAGTTCTCCGAGTTGGTCGAGTTCCAATTTACCCTGAATGACTGCGGCAGTTGCGATGGTGTAAATGTCAAAGCTGAAAGGTTTGCTTGGTGGTCTTCTAGCTGCCCGTCTCAGCAGGTTGCCGAAAAAGCTGAACACTAACCGCAGATAGGCGGTTCCGAGAGTTTTCCTGCGTGCATCGAGCATTTTGGACAGAGTTTTGCGCATCTCATCAGGAAAGATTAACAACGCCCGTGCAACCTTCTCTGGCGAGGGCGGCGGCTTCACTCTGCAGATTGCTTCAACGAAGCCTGAGACTGGGTCATAACGCTTGAGGTTGTCAAACACATTGATCGGAAACTGGTCCGGGTCTCGCCCTTGCGGTAGGACCTGCATTCGCAGAACTGATGCGGGAACCAGAGCCGTGAGCATCGCTATGCTTGTTGCTGCAGCTTCAATTCCTGCAGGGTCGCTATCAAACAGCAGGACAATTTCAGCGTCCTTGAAAAATTTTCTATGCTGCGCGTGTAACTTTTTGAGAAGTGTCACTTGCGCAAGCGTCAAATTAGTGGACATCACACAGACTGCAGGGACGCCGTTGATGAGGAAGTGCATTGCATCAAAGTAGCCTTCAACGACATAGAGCAGTTTCTTTCTGGCTTCTTCTCGTTTTGATGTCTCCCGTGTGGGTGCGTCTGGGTTCGTGAATGTCCGCACTGCCTCGTAGGCAAACGCCAGAAACGCTCTCTTCTGGAACAGCGCTGTGTTGCGAGTATTGATGAACTTCGGTTTCTGCTCATCTGAAATGGCTCGTCCTGCGAAAGCGACAATTCTGCCTCGTTCATCACGCAGTGGGATCGTAATCCTGTTCTGCAGCAACGGATAAAGCGAGTCTGAGAAAAGACCGCTTTGCTTGAGCAACTCTGGTGGAAAGCGGCTGAGCGCATTCAACAATGCATCTCTTTCTGGCGGTGCGTAGCCGAGTTCAAATGGTTCAACGAACTGCAATCTGTTAGTGCGAAGGAGAAAATCTAAGACTGGGTCTTGCGGGTTTCTGAGTCGAGCCTTCAACTGCTGACGGAAGAAATCATGCGCTGCCGATAGCACTTCCAACACCGAGACTGCTTCAGCGCGTTCGCTGTCCAGTTGAATGCCGAGGTCTCTTAGCATTGATGTCACAGTTCCGGCTTTCCCGCACCCGAAACAGTGATAGATCATCTTCTCGATGTTGATGTAGCATGATGGCTGAGTTTCTGCGTGGAATGGGCACAGAGTTTTCAACTCGTCTTTGCGATAGGTCGGCTGTAGGTCAAGGTAGGTTGAAAGCAGAGCGAGCAGTTCTTCTCGCTCCATCACTGCGTCGCCTCCTTCCAGTCCTCAACTCGTCTCGGCGTAAACAAGTAGCCTGCCTCGGAAAGGTCAGGGTCAGTGAGATTGTAGGCGTAGCCGTAGCCGAACAAACCCTGTTCGTCGTCTTGTTCGATGTCAGTGTAGAGATAGGCAAGGTAGAAATCTTCTGTTTCAACGCCAGTGACTCGTTTGATGCGCTTGCCGTTGAAGCGTAGGTATCCCACCTTTGCCCAGAAGCTGAGTTCGGCAATCACTGCGCGCCAGAGTTTGTCGTGGTCGTGCCTGTAGTCAGGATTTTCACGAGCAACATTCTTCACGATTTCCGCAATTTTCGCTTTCAACTCCTGCTCGGTCATTTAAAACCACCTCCTGTTTTAATGCACAGTTCCACCATGAACGCCTGCCTCTTCAGTTAAGCCCGCTTCTCTAAGTGCGTGCTCAACGAAAGTTTCCGAGTCCTCGATCCAGATGAGTTCGGTAGGATAACAACCCATGTCGCCTTTCCAGACGATAATTCCCTGCGTGTTGTTGAGTTCGCAGGTTTCAAAGAAAAGTTCGCACAACGCCCTATACAACACTTCAGCGTTTTCTTGTTCTGCTTTGCTCAACATACCGACCCAGTCCTGCACCATCATCCTGAACTCGCTTTCGCTCATCACAATCATCCTGTATGCCATCTCACTTCACCTCCCTTGATGAGTGAAACTTGACTGCGCACAACAGGCAATTTCTCGGCAATAATGTCTGCAAGGTCAACGACTGCTTGAACTGCATCACGGAAGGTCTCGATGAGTTTAAAGTAGCGGAGTCTTTCGCCAGTCATGCCGGAAGTCTTGTGCGTCAGAACATAGCCAGTTTCAGGGTCGGAGACTTTGAACCAATAGGTAGTCGCACCACTATCCAATTCCATGTCATCTGCATCGGCGTCATAGTCCCATTCCAATCGCCACTGCAAGCCAAGCAGAGCCTCGACTGCCTGAATGATGCTGTCGGCGAGTGCGCTGGGCGCAATGTCTTCAACACTGCGAGAAAGAAACCACTCGTCAGCAAACTCGTCGTAGCGTGCGACAATTGCGTCCTTCAGTTCCTTCTCGGCAGCAGCAAACTTCTCGTCCTGCGTGAGACTAAGCCACAGTCGCAGTCGCTCCATAATACACACCTCCTTCCGTTAGTTATTCTTTCTTTTTTTTTTTCGTGAATATTTAAACGACATATTATTAGGCGACGACTGTACTGCGCAACGAAATTCGGCAGTGCAGGAAATTCGCTGGTTCAGCGCAGCGTTAACGACTGAAGGCTGCAGGTCAGGATTTGCAGCGTTCGTTCTATGACGGACTCAAGAGGCTGAGAAGCGTCAACGACTTTGATTCTGTGCGGTTCTCTACTTGCCAGCCACAGATAGCCATAACGAACTCGCTCGTGAAATTCCAGTGACCTTTGCTCAAAAACTGTCTTTCGCTGTGACCTTCTGAGCCCAATTTCTGGCTCAATGTCCAGCAGGATAGTTAAGTTCGGAGCAAGTCCGCCAGTTGCAATGTCATTGAGTTGCACCAACAGATCAACTGGCAGTCCAAGTCCGAAACCTTGATAGGCGATAGTGCTGTCAATGAAACGATCGCACAGCACTATTTCGCCACGCTGCAGTGCAGGCTTGATTACTTTCGCTGCATGTGCGGCTCTGTCAGCAAGGAACAGGAAAGTTTCCGTCCATGCAGTTCTCTCATCGGTTGTCATCAGGAGTTGTTTGATGCAGGTAGTGTGCGGTTCAGATGTCAGCAGGACAGGCAAGCCTTGTTGTCGGAGATAGTCTGCAACCAGATTTGCAACAGTCGTTTTCCCACTGCCGTCGACTCCCTCGAAAGTGACGAAGAGACCGTGCATTTAGTGCGCCTCCTGTGCATTCTTAGTTCGCACGAAAATTTTGTCACTGCGCGATGTCATCGCAAATCAATAGAACCCGATAACAGCGTTAGCGAACTCATTGACTGCTTCATCAAAGTTAGAAGCGAGAATAGTCCGATACTGCCATGCCTTTGACCACCGTTCTCTTGGTAGTTCTTCGCCGTAGCATGTCAAGTGAAGTTCGTTTGCCAGTTTATAGAATTCGCTCTCAGTTGCACAACGCTCCCACAATCGCCGAAACCGACTGCGCCAGTAACCGTTCTTGAGTCTCCGAAAGACTTTGCTCCATTCTTTGCAGAGTAGTTCACGGACATCCTTCAAATCGTAGGCGATCCAAGTTTCTGGCATCGTGCATCACCTCCTGACACTTGCTCTGCAGAATCGGGATTTTGACTCTCGAGAATCGCCTGAACTGAATCGGCGACTCTCAGTAGAAAATCCCGCAGTTCCTTCCAATCTCCGAAGTCGTCGAAGTCGTAGTCGACTGGGTAAATGGACATAAGTCCAAGTACTTTGTCTTTTTGCTTCAGGAGCAGAAACGGGAAACCATCGCAAGTCGGATAGTCATACAAAATGACCATCTCTACTTCTGGACGGTTAACCAGATAACGAATGACTGACCACACTGCAAGACACCACGCATGCAGACTTTCCTCATCGGAGCGCATCTCAGAAGAAAACCTGTAGAACATGAACTCTTTGAACCCTTCTGCGACTCCACTGGACAACCACCAGCTTGGAAACCACACCTTGCCTGCAAGTTCTGGCAGAACGAGTTTCTGCACTTTGCGCCAGAAGGCTTTTTCCCGTTTTGGCAGTGTTCGCTTTGACGATGTTCGCTGTGCCATACCCGCTCACCTCCAGTCCAGAAATCACAAAACGCCGAGACGCACGGACTCTTCATCCTGCGTCTCGGCGCTTTGTGGTGGCACAAAAATCACGCTTGTTGCACTAATCGCAGGAAATACTCAACAGCCTGCACGGCATCGTCAATGTTGAGAATCGGAAACACTACGCTGACTGTGCAACTACCGTTTGAGCGTTCTGCGGTCAAGCACTTAAGTGTCTCAGGGTCAACGCAGACAAAACCGAATTCGCCAGTGTAGCTCCACTCGTCCTTGAGAACATCCTCGTGCCAGCCGAATTTCCTGTCAGTGAGCGATTCAACTGCTTCCTCAATCGTGTAGGGAATCCAGTAAACGGGAAAGTCTGGGTCTCGAAACTTTGCAAACGACTCGAGAAATTCAGCGAAAGTTACTGGCTCGTCTTCATACTCAGCGCCAGAAATTTCGGCAAACGCAGTCTCGAGTGCAGCGATAATCTTCTCACGCTCCATAGACACCAACCTCCTTTCGTAGATTTGCGCAGAAAGCGCCGAGACGCTGAAGTGCGTCTCGGCGCTGGCTTTGCTGCGTTCTACGCAGCGGTTAACGCAGACTGGATTTGATTGAGCAATTTGGTGACCAGTCGGACGATGTCTTCGTAGTTAACAACAGTCCCAGCAACATTTATGAAGCGATGGACATTCACGCCATCAAAGGTGTGTTCACGATAGGTCAGGCACTTCTGCGTTTTTGGATCAACTACAACGAATGAGTATTCGCCAGTGAAACCCGCAGGATCTCGAACCAGTTCGCAGTACCACGATAACGGTCTTCCAACAATTTTCTCGACAGTGCGCATAATCAACTCTGGGATATCGTTCGGAAACTCTGGGTCATCCCAGTATTTGCGATAGTCTTCAAGATACTCTTCGAGCGAGTAATTTTCGGCGTCAGCTTCCTGCAGCAGTTCCTGCCAGACCTCTTCAATTGCTTGTTTGATCTGTTCCTCAGTGTAAGGCACTTGCGCTAACTGCATAGGCATCACCTCCATCGCAGAATTTACGCAACAGCACGACTCTTCAGGTTTTGCTCAATTAGTTCGGCAAGACCTGTCACTGCGTCAACGGCGTCATCGGCGCTCCGAATGCGTGCACTGAAACTGATGCGAGACTCCCAACTGTAAACTGGATCTTTAAGGAAAGTCAGGCATTGACCAGTCTCTGGGTGCACAGCGATAAAGGAGTACCAACCATCTGGAATCCACTCCTCGCAGTCTTCCGACTCTATGATGTGAGCCCAGAGAAAGTCTTGGTCAAGCAAAATTTCAACGGCTCGCTCGGTCAGTTCTGCGACAATTTGAGCATCAAGGATGTTAACTTCTTCCCAAGCCTGTTTGATGAACCTGTCCAAGTCCTCGATGTTGTACTCTGCTTGGGCTTCCCTGAGTGCTTGCAGCACTTTCTCCTTGTCCATCACTATACACCTCCTGCGATTTTCTCGACTTCAGACACAAGTTCATCCATATCTGCACCATCGCAGACATGTAGTTCCCAATTCCAGAAAATTGGCTGCACTAAGGGCATAATCGAGGAAGCGAGAACCATAGCCACTCTCGGCTTCTCGAATTGAGCATCACTTTGTCTGGCGAGCACAAGTGGGCGCAACAGTGTCACTGCGCAGGCAACTCGCTCATAGGTAAGCGGGTAAGTGTAGATTTGTAGTTCGCCTTCAAACAAGCGTTCAGCCTCTTCCAGTTTTCCTGCCAACATCAGTTCTTTCCAGCGCCGACGCAGTCGTGTCGGCGCACCGAGAACTGGGTAGCGTTTCGGCTGCTGACTGAAGAGTTCGGCATCCACTTCGTAGAGCACGACACGGTGGAAGAAAAACGCTAAACTTCTCGTCCTGTAGAGGGCATGTTCCAGATCCGACTCAACTACGAAAACACCAGTGTGCCGTTCACCCTCAATAAATTCAACTTCACCGTCCAACGAAACTGGTCCGCCACCGAAATAACGCACGACTTTAAATGCCCGCATGTGCACTCACCTCCTTGCGACCAAAAACTCGCATGTGCTCGAACTCTTCAATGTCTCGCCACTTGTAGCCGACTGCCTGAAGAACACCTCGACGCACAACATCTCGGTTGAAACTCCAAGTCACTCCCAACTTCTGCAGTTTGCGCATGAACTTTCTCGCAGAAATGCCACGCAGGAACGGAAATTTCAGGAAGTGCTCGACTCGCAGGTTGTAAGGCGGTGCTGACAGTCCAGTGTAGGCTAAAAATCGCCTAATCTCTTTCTCACCCATCCAGATGCGCTCCCAGTCGTCATAAACCTCCGAGATTGGAGTAGTCTTCGCATCCACTTTCCTCACGAACATCACTCCTCACCTCCAGCAATAAATTGCTCAATCGCCTTTTCTGCATGCTCAGGGCAGGCGACTACACGAACGCCTGCCCACTTGCCTTCGGTGCACTCGTAGACGACTGACCGGCTCTTTCGCTTGCAAACTTCGCACGGTGCAGATGACACCGTCACTGGTGTCCAGACCGAACCATCACTTGCCTTCATCACTGATCACCTCTTCAGTCCCAAAAATTGCAAAGCCGTGCGCCAGCACTCTTTGGCACTGGCGCACGGCTATTGCTCGTTGCTGCAACGATTTCACTGCTTCTGAGTCAGTTGCGATTGCAGGCTTCTGATTGCAGCCCACAAGTCAGAAGTGCTTCGTTGCACTACGCGCTGCGCTATCCGCTCAAAATAGGAGTTCAGCATCACTGCCACTGTAACCGCAGTCTCCAGTTCGCTGAACACTCCTTCTTGTGTCGCCTTCTGCAAAATTTGCTCACACGCAGCAATCAACTCGGAAAGCGACTGGTAGGAATGACCTGAATAGGGAATCACCCTGATGTAGATGTCTCGTTCGTCAGTGACGAACACAATCCTGTCATTGTCAATCTTGAACTCTAAGTTAGCGTTCTGACCGAGAATCGCCATTATTGTGTAGCCGTGATTCGCAATCTGTGGCGGCAGATACTTTCCAGCTTCCGACCACTCAAACACGACATCTCCATTTTTAACTCTCATGACTTCTCACCTCCGCACTGAACTTCGCCTGATTGCAGGCGAAGTTCAAGGTGTTTTACCTCTCGCTGTGCAGCATGGTCTGCAATTTGCAATATGAGTGGCTTGAGCCACTTCAGCACTTTCATGGCGAGTATCAACTCGTCAAATACTCCGTGCGCAACTGCCTTCCGCAGGACTACTTCAGCCTGCTCTGGACCGGAGTTCACTGGAGTGATCTTAAATGCCACTGCTTGCGTCGCAGGTAGAACAAACAATTCAATGGCGTCTCCGTCAGGAGTCTCAAAGTGCGCACTGGTGAAGAGAATTTTTCGCAGGTCAGGTTCGTTTCTCAGAACTGGCGGCAACACATCTTGCACTTCTCTGAGAAGCACAACTACGCTGCGCTCATCCTGCATGCACACTCACCTCCTCCGACGGCGCATAGACGCCTGCATCAGAATGGTCGTCGCAGTCGAACAGCCAGAACTCCTCGTCGACTCTAAACAGGTGACGATTGCGACACTCAACAAGGAGAAATTCGTGGTCACTCTCTGCGTCCCAAGCAATGTCTGCCCACTTCGCACCACATCGTGGGCACTGTTGCCAAACCTGAAGGAACTCTTGTCGCACTCGTCTCAGTTCCTGCTTCCAGTGCAAAATTTCCTGCACCGTCATGACCACTCACCTCCATCAAACAAATCCCGCACCGCACAGGCTCATGAAAAAACCTGCACGGTGCGGTGTTCTCTCTCGCACTACTCAAACTTCGGCACGCATCAGTTGCCACCATTCACGAACATCTTCAACGATGCGCTCAGGCAGTGAGTAGTTTCGGTCATCTGGGTGAATGAGAGCGGCGAGAACGACTAACGGAAGGCACAAAAGTTTGACTGACAAAACAATCAACGCACCAATGAAAGAGAAAATTACAACCACGAGAATAATCGTCAGTCCAGCAACAAGTGTAGCAGTAGCGCCACAGGCAATTCCGAGAATTTCTCGCAACCTTTTCGCCCACTGCTTTGCCTTCCTAAGCGCCTTCGCCATCACTGCTCACCTCCTGCGTCCTTTGTTCGAATGCCTGTAGTGCTCCCGGAACATTCGGGAACGCTGTTCGTAGAACTGTGGATTTACAGGCATGACTTCTTTGAGAACATGCCTGATTGCACGACTCGCCGCTTCTTCCACTGAAATCCCTGCTTGCTGTGCCAACTCCTTCAAACACTGCGCTTCGGGCTCAGTCAAACGAACACGAATTTCCTGCATAACAGGTCACCTCCGTGCTAAAATTTGCTACACGAATAAATATGCTGCGAGGTGACTGAAAATGCTGCCACTGCCACTCGTACTTGACTTGGTCAAGATGTGGGCACTGCAACAGGGCATTAGAAAACTGCGCAAATACGCAGCAGATGACCGCCCAGATGTCCAGTTTGATATGCCCATAGTTGGGCAGAAAGTGGACATCTGGGTGCGCGCAGAACCTACTCCGCCGCCGACTGCACCAAAAGCAAAGCGTGCAATGGAAATTACAGTCGACGGCGAGAAGTTCTGGCTCTTCTACCTGTTCCAGAAGGCGAAGAAGTAATCACAAAGTTATCGCAAGTGTCCGACTCGTCTTCTGTTCGTCCAAAAGCCTATCGGCAATCATCTGCAGTCTGTTAGCATAGCAGAACTCGTTTCCTGCCAGAAAATAAAGATAGGCAAATCGCAACAATCCACAGTATGCGCCGAACTCTTCTGCCCACTCAAGGACATCCAGTGCGAAACGCTTTTCCTGCGCGCCATAGGCGACTCGAAGTGCCTTGCTCTGTACATACGCACGCCACTCGTTATTTCGGTCGAACTCTGGTGGCACGAAAACTGACTCAGTAATGGAAGCCAGCCTGCGGAGAAACTCAGAAATTTCAACCCATGCGGACTCCTCTGCATCCTGCTTGTTTTCAAAACTGAAAAGTTTCATCACTGTCGCAGACCGCTTCACTTTAGTGTCGCCATACTGCACAACTACATCGAGAAAGAAGCCACTTCTCGGCTCGCAATAGCCGTTAATTGTAAACGGCGTCGCACTCACTGTCATCGTCCTGCCATAGCGCTCCTCGTGCAGAACCACTGTCGCCTTCCTGAACTTCATAGAACACGCACCTCCTCAGCACTCAAAAATTTCGCCTCCACTCCCTGCCTCGCCGTCCCTGCCACTAATGCGAGTCGCAGTCGCATTTCGTCAGTGCAATAACTAACCTGTGGTTGACTGCTAACTTGACTGCACCAACAAACCCATTCTCCCAGTCCTTCTCAGTCGCAGGTCTAATGGTGAACTTCCCAACCTGCTGCCTGTACTCGTTGACGAGTCGCTCAAACTCTCGCTTCGCTGTACTCTTGGGCAATGCCTGCGAACTCCACAATGGATGACTCGCAGTGTCAAATACATCAACATGGTAGTGAAAATCTACACGCTCCATCTGCACTCACCTCCTAAAAAATTCGCAGGCAGGCGAAATTTCTCCGCCTGCCTGCATCCCACAATGGTGCGATTGCAGAAGTGGCGGCGAGTTCATCACTCGCCGCCACTGGGTAGGTTACGCCAGTTCCTGAATCTCAAACTTCCACTCGTCTGGCAGTTCTGCCTTCTTCATCCTTTCCATCCACTGTTCCAAGTGCTGCGAACAAAAGTGAATTCTCAACTGCAGTCGCCCGTCAAAGTATCCTACAACACTCCAACGAGCCTTCTTCCTGCACTTCGGCTCTCCAAGAGTCGGAAACTCGCAACGCAGGACTTGCTGCATGCTAATCCCTCCTTCCCTGCCAACTATGTTCAAGCCTGCAGCAATTCAGCAGTCGCATCGTCCAGTTCGTCAACCAGCACTGCCCAATCAATCACCTCCGACTCCCAGTCTTTCGCCCTCCAAACTGCGTCTACGATGTCCTCGTAGACTGGCTCTTGCCAA
>Ga0326763_1000428_pt1 | contig 15081 bp, 17 predicted proteins | sample NORPS_P_FD_207671 | JGI IMG/M metagenome (GOLD analysis project Ga0326763, IMG submission 207671) | Hot spring water microbial communities from Norris Geyser Basin, Yellowstone National Park, WY, United States - NOR.PS_P | ecosystem: Environmental > Aquatic > Thermal springs > Unclassified...
CCAGTCCGACGGTCAGGTTGTTGGTCCAGAGCGAGGCGGCCAAGCCGTATTCCGTGCCGTTGGCGTCGGCGAGCGCTTTCTCGGCGTCATCGAACGGGAACACGACGGTCACGGGGCCAAAGATCTCCTCCTGCACCAGGCGGCTCTCGTTGGGCAGGTCCGTGAAGATGTAGGGGCGGATGAACAGGCCCTTCTTGAGCGCCGGGTCGTCTGGCATCGCGCTGCAGGCCCGGCCGGTCGCACCGGACGTCGCGAGACCCTCGTCGATGAAGGTCTTCACCTTCTGGAATTGGTCGTCGCTGATGATGGTGCCGATGTCCGTCCTCTCGTCGAGCGGGTCGCCCATGACCATCGCGTCGACCTTGGCGGCCAGCGCGTCGACGAAGCGCTGGTAGATCGGGCGCTCGACGTAGATGCGGCTCGCCGCGGTGCAGCTCTGGCCCTGGCGGGTGAAACGCATGGAGGTGACGGCGCCCATCACGGTCTTCTCGAAGTCGCAATCGGCGAAGACGATCATCGGGCTCTTGCCGCCCAGCTCGAGCGTCACCGGCACCAGTTTCTCGGCGGCGCCCTTGGCGATGATGCGGCCGACCTCGACCGAGCCGGTGAACGTCACCTTCTTGACCAGCTTGTGCTGGACGAGCGGGCCGCCGCACTCGGGGCCGAAGCCCGACAGCATGTTGAAACAGCCCGGCGGAAGCACACGGTTCAGCAGCTCGCAAATCCGCAGCACGGTCAGCGGCGCCTCTTCGGCCGACTTGACCACGACCGTGTTGCCGGCGACCAGCGCGGGAGCCACCTTCAGCGCCATCAGCAGCATCGGGACGTTCCAGGGGATGATCGCCCCGACCACCCCGAGCGGCTCGCGCACGGTGACGGAGAGCACGTTGGGCGCAAAGGGAACGCTCTCGCCCTTCAGCTCGCCGCCCAGGCCACCGTAGAACTCGAAGATGTCGGCCACCACGCCGGCCTCGACCCGGCTTTCCGTGCGGAGCGCCTTGCCGGTCTCGAGCGCGATGAGGCGGGCCAGCTCTTCCTTGTGTTCGTTCAGCAGAGCGGCGCATTGCGCGACCATCGCGCCACGCTTGCGGGCGGGCACCTTCGCCCAGGCCTTCTGCGCGCGATCGGCCGCCTCGACGGCCGCCTCGACGTCGCCCTCGTCTCCTTCGGCGGCTTGACCGATGACCTCGCCGGTCGCCGGGTTCACGACGTCGAAGGTCTTGCCGGCGCGACCCGGCACGAAGCGGCCATCGATGAGATGCTGACCAGACAGGGCCCGGGCGAGCGCCTTCTCGTCCATGGTCGGTTCGGCTGGCGTGCGATGCGGCGAGTCGAGCATCCGAATTGCCTCCCTGTGCGGCTCGGTTTACGTCTGTGGGCCTTTAATGGGCCGATCGATCGATCGCGACAAGGGCGAGGAAACGAACTGGGATGACCGAGAGAAGCGGGCCGTTGACGGGCCTTACCGTGTTCGACCTCACCCGCGTATTGGCCGGTCCGACCTGCGTGCAGATGCTGGCCGATCTCGGCGCGGACGTCATCAAGGTGGAGAAGCCCGGGAGCGGCGACGACACGCGCGGTTTTGCGCCGCCGTTCATGCCGGGCACGAAGGAAAGCGCCTACTTCGTTGGTGTGAACAGAAACAAGCGGTCGGTGACGCTCGATATTGCCAAGCCGGAGGGGCAGGCGATCGCGCAGGAGCTGGTTCGCCAGTGCGACATCCTCGTCGAGAATTTCAAGGTGGGCACGCTGTCGCGCTACGGCCTCGGCTACGAGCAGCTGCACGCGACGCAGCCCGGGCTGATCTACTGCAGCATTACGGGGTTCGGGCAGACCGGGCCCTACGCGCCGCGACCGGGCTATGATGGGCTGGTGCAGGCGATGGGCGGGGTGATGAGCCTGACCGGCGAGCCCGATGGCTTGCCGATGAAGGTGGGCATCCCCGTCGCTGACCTCTTCGCCGGTCTTTATGGCTGCATCGGCGTGCTGGCGGCGCTGCGGCACAAGGAAGCGACGGGTATGGGGCAGCAGATCGACATCGGGATGCTCGACACGCACGTGGCATGGCTGGCGAACCAGGGGATGAATTATCTGGCCACCGGGCAAAACCCGGCGCGGCTGGGCAACGACCACCCCAATATCGTGCCCTACCAGGTTTTCCCGACGGCAGACGGTCACATCGTGCTGTCGATCGGCAACGACCCGACTTTTGCACGGTTCTGCAAAGGCTTCGGGCTCGATCATCTCCTAGAAGATGAGCGCTTCGCAACCAACGCGGCGCGGGTGACGAACCGCAAGCTGGTCACCGACACGCTGACGCCGGTGATGCAGGGGCAGGCGACGGAGTGGTGGGTGGAGCGGCTGGAGACGCAGAAAATCGGCTGCGGTCCGATCAACACGCTCGAGAAGGTGTTTGCCGACCCGCACGTGCAAGCGCGCGGAGTGGTGGTCGAGATGGCGCATCCGGCCTCGCCGGACGGGGTGAAGGTGATCGCCAACCCGGTGCGCCTGTCGGAAACGCCGGCTGATTATCCCCTGCCGCCACCACTGCTCGGGGAGCACACGGATCACGTGCTGGGCGAACGCCTGGGCTTCTCGGCAGAGAAGCTGGCGAGCTTGAGAGAGGCGGGCGTCATTTGATCGGGCAGGCGGCGCTCGCCTGCCTGCTGATGGGCGGAAGCGCCGCCGCGGCGACGAGCACGGTGACCATTCCGGCGGGGCCCGTGGCGTTGAAGGCGCAGTATACGACCCCGCCTTACGCGCCGAAGCTGCCGGGGGTGGTTGGGCTGCATGGGTGTGGCGGCCCATGGGCGGAGCGGGACGGGCAGTGGCAGGAGATCCTGGCCCGCGACGGGCATCCGTCGTTGTTTCCCGACAGCTTCGGCTCGCGCGGCGTCGGGTCGCAATGCAAGGTGACGGACCGGACGGTGCGACCCGGCCGGGAGCGCCTGGCGGATACGGTCGCCGCTGCCGAGTGGCTGGCGGCACAGCCGCAGACGCCGCCCGGGGGTGTGGCGGTGATGGGGTGGTCCAATGGCGGCTCGACGGTGCTGGCCGCCGCCGCGGAAGGCGTGATGCGGCCGGGGTTGGTGCGCGGGTTCGTCGCGTTGTACCCCGGCTGCCGGGCGTTCGCGGAGCGGAAGAACTGGGCTCCGTCGGCGCCGATCCTGATCCTGATGGGCGAGAGCGACGACTGGACGCCGGCAGCGCCCTGCCACGAGCTGGCGGCGCGCTTCCCGGATCGGATCACGCTGGTGACATACCCGGACACGTTCCACGATTTCGATGTGCCCGGGCACCCTGTGCGGGCCCGTAGCGGGCTGGCCTACACTGCGGGCCAGTCTGGGGTCGCGCATACCGGGACGAACGAAGCGTCGCGCGCCGACGCGATCGCGCGCGTTCTGGCGTTCCTCGATCGGTAGACGTCACCGCGACTGTTCGAACACGAAGATTTTCGGCGCGCCGGGCTGCAGCATGTCCGGCGTGAGTTCCAGCGTGGGACCGCCGACGCGGATGATGCGGGCGGGGTCGAGGCGATCGAGAAAGCGTTCGACCGGCTCGATCTTGAGGACCCCTCTCGGGCTGTAATAGTGCATGGGGATGATCGCCTTGGGGCCGATCGCCTCGATGGCGCGGTCGAGGTCACCGAGCGCGATGGTCGCGTGCTCGCCGGTCAGCGCAAGGAGGATGTCGACCGTCCCGCGGAGCTGGTCGAGTTGCGCCGGGTCTATCGGGTTGCCGACGTCGCCCATGTGCAGGAGGCTCATCCTGCCCAGCTCGAACCGATACAGCGCATTGGAGTCGGGATCGCGGCCGAGCGCGGCCTGGTAGTCGAAGGTTTTGCTTTCATAGGCCGGGAAGGAGCGGATCGGCACGCCGCAGGCGACGGTGCCGGCCGGCGGCAGTCCGAGCGCGTTGACGACCACCGGGTTACCCCGGACATGGCTCGGGTCCGAGTGGAACGGGTCGGTGGCCGAACTCATGATGACGAGGTCGGCCGGCTCGTCGATCGGGTCGAAGCCGCTACGGCAGGGGGTGTAAGGGTCGGTGATCACGGCCACGCCATCCGCCTCGAGGCGGAAGCAGGCATGGGCGTAGAAGGTGATCCGCATGGCTACACCAACTCGCCGACGAACAGGTCCCAGCTTTCGGTGAGTGCGCCCTGCTTGTCGCTGAACTCGACGAGGTGGGGCGACTTCATGTGCGCCTCCAACAGCTCCCGGCTGGCCCAGCTTTCGATGAACATGAAGGTGCCGGGCTGTTCGTGGGAACGGTGCAGGTCGTAGTTGATGCAGCCCGGTTCCGCGTGGGTCGGCGCGAGCAGGGCCTGTAGCATGGGCAAGAGCTCGTCTTCCTTGCCGGGCTTGGCGGTGAGCTTGGCGACCACGGTCAGCGGCTTCAAGGCGATCTCCCTGTTTGGTGGAGCGCGAGGGACGCGCCGTTCGTCTCGACCCGCGCCGAGGCTCCATGATAAGTGTTTCCGGCCGTCTCGAGGAACCCCAGAGATATGAACGAGCAATCCGCCTCTCCCCTGTCCGCCCGCTTCTTCAACGCGGCCCTGGCCGAGACCGACCCGGCGCTGGCCGCGGCGATCGGGGCCGAACTGCGTCGCCAGCAGGACGGCATCGAGCTGATCGCCAGCGAGAACATCGTGTCCGCGGCGGTGCTGGAGGCGCAGGGCTCGGTGCTCACCAACAAATACGCCGAGGGTTACCCCGGCCGCCGCTACTATGGCGGTTGCGGCGAGGTGGACGTCGCCGAGACGCTCGCGATCGACCGCGCCAAGCAGCTGTTCGATTGCGCGTTCGCCAACGTGCAGCCGCATTCGGGCGCGCAGGCGAACCAGGCGGTGTTCCTCGCGCTGGTCAAGCCGGGCGACACCATCCTCGGCATGAGCCTTGCCGCGGGCGGGCACCTGACCCATGGAGCGGCCCCCAATCTGTCGGGCAAGTGGTTCAACGCGGTGCAATATGGCGTGCGCGCGGATGATGGGCTGCTCGACTACGACGAGCTCGAGCGGCTGGCGCGGGAGCACCGGCCGAAGCTGATCATCGCCGGCGGCTCGGCTTATCCGCGCGTCATCGACTTCGCCCGCTTCCGGCGCGTGGCGGACGAGGTGGGCGCGTTCTTCCTGGTCGACATGGCGCATTTCGCCGGGCTGGTGGCAGCCGGTGTCTACCCGTCGCCGCTGCCGCACGCGCACGTCGTGACGACGACCACGCACAAGACTCTGCGCGGCCCGCGCGGCGGCATGATCCTGTCGAACGATCTCGATCTCGGCAAGAAGTTCAACTCTGCCGTGTTCCCCGGGCTGCAGGGTGGACCGCTGATGCATGTCATCGCAGGCAAGGCGGCGGCATTCGGCGAGGCGCTGCGGCCGGAGTTCCGCGCCTATGCGCGGTCGGTGGTGGCGAATGCCCAGGCGCTGGCGGCGACGCTGGTCGATCAGGGCTGTGCGATCGTCACCGGCGGCACCGACAGCCATTTGCTGCTGGTGGACCTGCGCCCGAAGCGGACGACGGGCAAGGCAGCCGAAGCGAGCCTCGACCGCGCCCACATCACGGCGAACAAGAATGCCATCCCGTTCGACCCGGAGAAGCCGGCGGTCACGTCGGGCATCCGGCTCGGCAGCCCGGCGGCCACCAGCCGTGGCTTCGGCGTGAGCGAGTTCCAGGAGGTCGGCCGCATGATCGGTGAGGTGCTCGACGGGCTGGCACGATCGAATGGCGAGGGCAACGAGGCGGTCGAGCAGGCGGTCAAAGCGCGGGTGCAGGCGATGTGCGCGCGCTTCCCGATCTATGGCGGCAGCCTCGGAGCCTGACGCCACCCTCCGATGCGCTGCCCGTTCTGCGGCCACGACGACACGCAGGTCAAAGACAGCCGCCCCGCCGACGACAATGCGGCGATTCGGCGGCGGCGGTCCTGCGGCAATTGCGGACAGCGTTTCACGACGGTCGAACGCGTGCAGCTGCGCGAGCTGACCGTCGCCAAGGCGGACGGCCGCCGGGTGCCGTTCGACCGCGACAAGCTGGCACGCTCGGTCCGCATCGCACTCCGCAAGCGGCCTGTGGATGACGAGCGGATCGAGCGCATCGTCAATGGCATGGTGCGGCAGTTGGAAGCGTCTGGCGAGAACGAGATCCCGAGCCCGCAGATCGGCGAGTTGGTGATGGAAACGCTGAAGACAGTGGACGCGGTCGCCTACGTGCGCTTCGCCAGCGTCTACCGCGACTTCCGCGAGGCGCGTGATTTCGAGGCCTTTCTGGGTTCGCTCGACCAGCCTACATAACTCGGGATGGAAGACGCCGAGCACATGCGGGCGGCGCTCGCTTTGGCCCGGCGTGGCCTGGGGAGCACCTGGCCCAACCCGTCGGTCGGCTGCGTGCTGGTGCGGGACGGCCGTGTCGTCGGGCGCGGCACGACGGCCCCCGGCGGAAGGCCGCATGCGGAACGGCTGGCGCTCGACATGGCGGGCGAGGCGGCGCGGGGAGCGACGGCGTATGTCACCTTGGAGCCCTGTGCCCACCACGGCCAAACGCCGCCCTGTGCGGATGCGCTGGTCGCAGCCGGCGTGAGCCGGGTGGTGGTGGCGTGTGGCGACCCGTATCCGGCGGTGAACGGTAAGGGGGTTGCGCGGCTGCGCGAGGCCGGGATCGAGGTCGTGACCGGAGTGCTCGAGGACGAGGCGCGGGAAGCCCAGGCTGGCTTCCTCACGAGAGTGGCGCTCGGCCGCCCCGCGGTCACGTTGAAGCTGGCCAGCACGCTCGACGGGCGCATCGCGACCCGGATGGGCGAGAGCCAGTGGATCACCGGTTTGCCGGCCCGGCGCGCGGCCCACGCTCTGCGGGGCGAACACGATGCGGTGCTGGCCGGCGCCGGGACCGTGCTGAGCGACGATCCAGAGCTGACCTGCCGCCTGCCGGGGTTCCGGCGGGGGAGCGATCTGCGGATCGTGGTGGACACGCATCTCCGGACCCGGCTGATGTCGCGCGTGATCGCGTCGGCCCGCGAGGTGCCGACGTGGTTTCTGCATGGGCCCGGCGCCGACCGCGACCGCGTTGCCGCGTTTCGCGAGGCCGGGGCGACGCTGATTTCGGTGCCGGCCGCCGAACCGGGGATCGACCTGGCGGCGGCGCTGACGAGACTGGGGCGGGAGGGGCTGACCCGGGTGCTGGTGGAGGGCGGCGCGAAGATCGCCGCCTCGCTGCTGCGGGCCGGGCTGGTGGACCGCCTCGCCTGGTTCCATGCGCCGTCGGTCATGGGGGGCGATGGGTTGCCCGCGGCCGCTTCGTTCGGCACCGCCGCGCTAGAGACGATGCCACGGTTCAGGCGCACCGAGCAGCGCCAGGTGGGCGACGACACGCTGACGCTGTTCGAGAGGAGCTGACATGTTCACCGGGATCATCACCGCCATCGGGACCGTGCGCGCCCTGGTGCCGCTGGGCGACGGGGCCGACATGCGGCTCGTTATCGCGACTCCCTGGACGGATGCGGGCAACATACCGGTCGGTGCGTCAATCGCGTGTTCGGGATGCTGCCTGACCGCGGTGGAGGTCGGCCCGGATTGGTTTGCCGTCGAGGTTTCGGGAGAGACCTTGTCCAAGACCGGGCTCGGCGGATGGGTGGAGGGAAGCCGGATGAACCTCGAACGCTCGCTCAAGGTGGGCGACGAGTTGGGCGGGCATTTCGTGTCCGGCCACGTCGACGGGCAGGGCAGGGTGATCGCGGTCACGCCCGAGAACGGCTCGCATCGGGTGACGATCGAGGTGCCGTCGGGGCTGGCCCGCTACATCGCGCCGAAGGGCAGCGTGGCGGTCGACGGGGTATCGCTGACCGTCAACGAAGTGTCGGGCGACCAATTCGGCGTCAACATCATCCCGCATACCTGGTCCGAAACCACGTTGGGAGGCTTGCGGCCCGGCGATGCGGTGCATATCGAGATCGACATGCTCGCCCGCTACGTTGCACGAGCTGCCGCGTCCGCCGGACGCGTTGATGAGGGTTCATGAAGCAAGCCGTCCTTTCCGACTATCTCAGCAGCACCGCCGACCTCGTCGAGGAAGCACGGGCGGGGCGCATGTTCGTGCTCATCGACGACGAGGATCGTGAGAATGAGGGCGACCTCGTCATCCCCGCCCAGTTCGCCACACCCGATGCGGTCAACTTCATGGCCCGGCACGCGCGGGGCTTGATCTGCCTGGCGATGACCCAGCAGCGCGTCGACCAACTCGGGCTGCCCCTGATGAGCCAGTCCAACGCCACCCGCCACCAGACGGCCTTCACCGTCTCGATCGAAGCCCGCGACGGGGTGACGACCGGCATCTCGGCGGCGGACCGGGCGCGGACGATCTCGGTGGCCATCAACCCGGAAGCGGGGCGGGACGCCATCGTCACACCGGGTCACGTCTTCCCGCTCGTCGCGCGAGATGGCGGCACGCTGGTGCGGGCTGGGCACACGGAGGCGGCGGTCGACATCGCGCGGCTGGCCGGGCTCACCCCCGCCGGCGTGATCTGCGAGATCATGAACGACGACGGCACCATGGCGCGTTTGCCGGAGCTCGCGGCGTTCGCGCAACGGCACAACCTCAAGCTGGGCACGATCGCCGACCTGATCGGGTATCGCCGCCGCACGGAGCGGCTGGTGCGCCGGGTCGAACAGGGTACGCTCGAGCATGCCGTGGGCGGCACCTGGTCGCTCACCGTCTATGCCACCACGCTCGACCCGGCGGAGCATCTCGTGCTCAGCAAGGGCAATCTCGGCGGCGCCGAACCCCCGCTCGTCCGTATGCACGCGGTCGACATCGTCAACGACATGGTCGGCAACCACGAGCACTCGACCCTGCACGGCGCCATGCGCACCATCGCCCAAGCCGGGCGCGGCGCCGTGGTGCTGATCCGCGACACGCGGCCGCATGCGCTATCCGACCGCGTTCGGCTGCTCGACAGCCACCCGGCGCCGCGCCATTTCCTGCGCGATTACGGGATCGGCGCGCAGATCCTGGTCGACCTCGGCATCCGCGACATGATCCTGCTCTCGAACACGCGGCGAACGATCGTGGGCTTGGAGGGCTACGGGTTGAACATCGTCGACCAGCAGCCGATCGATGGCGCGCCTCACGAATGAGCACGATCGATGCCCCGCTGCCCGCCGCGCCGTCCGTGCCTGGCCCGGCTCCGCATCTGCTCGTGGTGCGGGCACCCTACTACCGCGAGGTGGTCGACGGCATGACCCGGGGCGCCGAGCGCATCCTTGGCCAAGCGGGGGCTCGTCACGACGTGCTAGACGTCGCGGGCGCCTTCGAACTGCCGCAGGCGATACGGTTGGCGCTGCGCGGCACGACCCGGTTCGACGGGTTCGTGGCACTCGGCTGCGTGGTGAAGGGGGAGACCGACCATTATGAGTTCCTGTGCCGGGAAGCGATGGCCGGGCTGATGAACGTGGCGCTGCAATTCGGCCTGGCGATGGGCAGCGGATTGCTCACCGTCCATACGATCGAGCAGGCGCTCGCGCGCTCCTCGGATGACGGCCACAACAAAGGTGCCGAGGCGGCCGCGGCGGCGCTGCTGCAGATCAAGGCGTCACGGACGGTGGGGGCCCACTGATGGCGCGCTCGGCCAAGAATAGCCGACCGCGCACAGCCGCGCGCGTGGCCGCCGTTCAAGCGCTGTTTCAAAGCGAGCAGGGGGGCGAGACGGTCGAGACGATCATCGACCAGTTCGTGCGGCACCGGCTCGGCTCGTTGCCAGGGGCGGACTCTCCCGGCGTCGAGGACGGGCGCATGCCGGATGCCCACGTGCCGCTGTTCACTCAGATCGTCCGCACCGCCGTCCAGCAGCAGGACCGGCTCGATGGCCTGATCGCCACCGCGCTGCCGGCGGATTGGCCGATGGTGCGCTTGGACCCGGTGCTGCGGGCGGTGCTGCGGGCCGGCGGCGCGGAGCTGACGATGGCCGATGGGCCGCCATCCCGCGTCGTCATCAACGAATACCTGGATGTGGCGCACGGCTTCTTCGCCGGGGAGGAGCCGCGGATGGTGAACGGGATGCTGGACCGTTTGGCCCGGGAATTACGGCCCGCCGAATTCGCGGTGCAGCCGGCAACGACCTGACAGGGAGAGCATGCCCGACGCGGCGGACGAGTTCGACCTCATCGCGCGGCACTTCCGGCCGCTTGCCGGGCCGGGCGGTCTCGACCTACTGGACGATGCGGCGCTATTGCCGCCGCCGCCGGGCCGAGAGCTGGTGCTGACGGTCGACGCGATCGTCGAGGGCGTCCACTTCCTGCCCAACGATCCGCCGGACCTCGTTGCGCGTAAGCTGCTTCGGGTGAACCTGTCGGACCTGGCGGCCAAAGCGGCCACTCCGCTCGCCTACCTGCTGACCATCTCGGCGCCGCGGGGAACCTCGGACGCGTGGTTCGCCCGGTTTGCAGAGGGCCTGGGTCAAGATCAGCAATCTTTTCAAATCAGTCTCTTGGGAGGCGACACGACGTCGACGCCGGGGCCGGTGAGCCTCACCGTCACCGCCATAGGCCATGTCGGCCCGGGTAAGATGGTGCGCCGGTCCGGCGCGCGGGCCGGCGACGGTTTGTGGGTGAGCGGCACGATCGGCGATGGCGCGCTGGGGCTGCTGGCCATCCGCGGCGAGATTGCCGATCCGGCGGGGCGCCTGGCCGACCGCTACCGGTTGCCGCAGCCGCGGCTCGGCCTCGTGGACCCGAGCCTGGTCCGCGCCGCGATGGATGTCTCCGATGGGCTGGTGCAGGATCTCGGCCATCTCTGCCGGGCGAGCCGGGTCGGGGCGACGATCTTCGCCGAACGGGTGCCGCGCTCGATGTCGACGCCAGAATGGCTCGTGCAGAGCCTCACCGGCGGCGACGATTACGAGCTACTCATGGCGGTCGGCCCGGAGCAGGAGCCAACATTCCAGGCCCATGCCGACCGCCGCGGGATCCCGGTGACCCGGATCGGCACGACGGACGCGGCGCCAGGTGTTCGCGTGCTGGATGCCGCCGGCCGGGCCCTATCGCTCGAAAACCGCGGCTGGCGCCACTTCTAAGGGCGGCTACCTGGTGTTGGCGCCGCTGCTGCCGACGTTGGAGCTGTCGGCGCCGAGGTTGCCGACGCTGTAGCGGCCGACGTTGCCGAGCAATTGCTGCAGGATCGACGCATCGCTGCCCGGCGACGGCGTGGCTCCGCCAGCGACGGCCACGTCCCGGCTGTCTTTCTCGCTCAGTTCCTTGACGGACCGAAGCGTGCCCGCCGGGTCGAAGTCCATGACGACCACGTTCTGCTTCAGCACCCCGGGGAGCTGGCCGATTCGGGTGTGGGTGGTCTGGCTGATGTAGATCCACTCATTGTCGTCGAAGGTCGCATGCAGCGTGGGCGAGCCGATCAGGGACGTCACGTCTTTCTTGGTGCTGGTTCCGGGGACCAGCTCCTTCAGCATGTCGGAATCCACCTTGTTGCCGTGCAGCGTCCGCGGCGTTTGCACGATGCTGCAGGCGCCGAGCAAGAGGATGAGGGCGGAGGGGAGATATCGTCGCACGCGCATTGGTCCTGCTGGTTGGCGCACGCAGGGAGACCGGCCAGATTGATCGACGGTTGCGGACGCCTATGTGTGACCGGGTGCTCTCACGCGCGTTCCGGCGTGTCAAATGGCGGCGACGCTGGCGGGTGCCGGCACAGAGGGGAGGATGATGGGCTTGCTCGGACTATTTGGCCGCAAGCGGCATGAACGGGCGGGCTTTGCCCTCTACACGGAAGCGGTCAAGGCTGCGCGGGACCCGTTCTACTACCAAGTCCTCGACGTGCCCGACTCGATGGATGGCCGGTTCGACATGATCGGGCTCTACACGTTTCTGCTGATCGACCGGGTGCATCGGGAGGAGGACGGCAAGGCGCTGGCCCAAGCCGTCTTCGACGCGATGTTCCTGGACATGGATCACACGCTTCGCGAGTTGGGCGTCGGCGACATTACCGTAGGGCGCAAGAACAAGGCGATGTGGGAGGCGCTGAACGGGCGGCGGCAAGCCTATGAGGCGCCGGTCGCGGCGGGAGACGTCGACGGGTTGGCCGACGCAATCGGGCGCAACGTCTGGCGTGGCGCGCCGCCTGCGGGCGTGGCGCATCGGTTGGCGACGATCGTCCTTGATCAACACCGGCACCTGGCCGGGCAGAGCCTCGAGTCGCTCCGAAAGGGAGAGGTCGATTTCCTCGCGCCGGTGGCGGCATGAACGAGATGGAGCGACTGGTCGCGATGGACCGAATTGGCACGGCCGGACTCGAGATGACGGTGCAAGCCGAGCCGGGCGAGCTGGCGGCGATCGCAGCCCGGCTGCTGATCCCCCGCGTGAGCCGCCTGCGCTGCGCATTCCGGCTGAAGCGGCTCGAGGCATCCATCATCGAGGCGGCCGGCCAATTGGAGGCGGACGTGACGCAGACCTGCGTCGTCACACTGGAGGATTTCGACCAACCGTTGGGTGAGCAGTTCGTGGTGCGCTTCGTGCCGGAGGGGACGGAGTCGGACGACGATGATCCGGACGCGCCCGACGAGATCGGCTATCCGGCAGGAGCGATCGACCTCGGCGAGGCCGCGGTCCAGCAACTCGCGTTGGCGCTTCCGCCCTATCCGCGCAAGCCTGGTTTGCCGGAAACGCAAGAAAGCGAGCCGGAGACGCCGAACCCGTTCGCCGCGTTGGCTGGCCTGCGCCGTCCGCAGTAGCGCGACGTCTCTTGCCGCCCGCGGCCGACTCTGCTAAGGCCCGCCGCTCGTTCATCCCTAACCCGTCGTGATCCAGCTGCCGCCATCCGGTGCGCCTGAAGTCACAGCCTTTTGGAGAGGCATTTCCCATGGCTGTTCCCAAGAAGAAGACTTCCCCCTCCCGCCGCGGCATGCGCCGGGCGCACGACTTCATCGTCGGCGAGGCGCACAACGATTGCCCGAACTGCGGCGAGCTGAAGCGGCCGCACCATGTGTGCAGCCATTGCGGTTACTACGGCGGACGCGAAGTCGTCGCGGCCGGCAAGGAGCTCAAGGGGGCTGTTCGCGCCTAACCGGCGCCGGCGGCTTGCAAGGTTGGATCCGGATTGAGCGAGAGCTTTTCCCTCGCGATCGACGCGATGGGCGGCGATCAAGCGCCTCTCATCGTCCTCGATGGGATGGAGTTGGCCGCCGAGCGGCACCCTGACGCCCGATTTTTGCTGATCGGCGACGAAGCGACGTTGCGGCCGCTGATGGCGGAGCGGAAGCGTGTGATGCGCTCCTGCACGCTGCGCCATGCAGAGACGACGATCGGGCCGGAGATGAAGCCCACCGCGGCGCTGCGGGTGCGCCAATCATCCATGCGCTTGGCGATCGATGCGGTCGCCAATGGTGAGGCGGCCGGGCTGGTCTCGGCCGGCAACACCGGGGCGCTGCTGGCGCTGGCCAAGATCGTGGTCAAGACGATGCCGGGGATCGATCGGCCGGCGATGGCGGCGATCGCGCCGACGTCGCGCGGCGATATTGTCATGCTGGACCTCGGCGCCAACATTCAGTCAGACGCCCGGAACCTCGTGGAATTCGCGGTGATGGGCGAGGTTTTCGCGCGCACCGTGCTCGGGCTACCGGCGCCGACGATCGGGTTGATGAACGTCGGGTCGGAGGAGCTGAAGGGCGACGATCGCGTGCGCGAGGCTGCGGAACTGCTCCGGATGAGCCATATCGCCTCGCAATTCCACGGCTTCGTCGAGGGGCACGACCTCGCCGCGGGCACCACCGACGTGATCGTCATGGACGGCTTCACCGGCAACGTCGCGCTGAAAACCGCCGAGGGCGCGATGAAGCTCATGGGCGACCTGCTCCGGCCGATTTTCACCGGCAGCTTGCTGGGCAAGCTCGCCTACATCCTCGCGCGGCCGGGACTGGACCGGATGCGCGAATGGCTCGACCCGCGCCGCTACAACGGCGCGGTCATGCTGGGCCTCAACGGCGTCGTCGTGAAATCGCACGGGGGCACCGACGGGATCGGGTTCGCCCATGCGGTCGATGTCGCGATGGACATGGTCGTTCATGGCTTCAACGACAAAATCCGCGATGGGCTGGCGCAGATCGACGGGCTGAGCCTGCCGCCGCCCGCTGTCGCCGCCTCCGCCTGACGCATGCTGCCGGCGCCCCCTCGCGCGGTTCTGGCCGGCATTGGCGGGTATCTTCCCACCAGGATCGTCACCAACGACGAACTCGCCCAACGGCTGGACACGAGTGATGCCTGGATCCGCGAGCGTACCGGCATCGCCGAGCGTCGCATCGTGAGCGGTGATGAGTGCTGCGCCTCCATGGCCACGGCCGCCGCCCGCGACGCGTTGGCGGGGGCCGGCGCGGAAATCGGCGAGGTGGACGCTGTGATCGTCGCGACCGCGACCCCCGACCAGACATTTCCCGCGACCGCGGTCCGCGTGCAGGCCGCCCTCGGCATGGCGGGCGGCTTCGGTTTCGACGTCTCAGCCGCCTGCAGCGGCTTCGTCTACGCGTTGTCCATCGCCGATTCGATGATCCGCAGCGGGCAGGTGCGGGGCGTGCTGGTGATCGGCAGCGAGGTCTATTCGCGCATCGTCGACTGGACCGATCGCGGCACCTGCGTGCTGTTCGGCGACGGGGCCGGCGCGGTGTTCCTGCGGGCCATGGAGCCGGAGGCGGCTGCGGGGAGCGGTATTCTCTCGACCCATTTACACGCCGAGGGGCGCCACGGCGATCTGCTTTACATCGATGGCGCGGTAGGGCGGCGGGAGCAGCCCGGCCATCTCCGCATGAACGGCAGGGAGATCTTCCGCCATGCGGTGGGCAAGCTCGCCGCCTCGGTCGACGAGGCGCTGGCGGCCAATGGGCTCGCCCATGACGACGTCGATTGGCTGGTTCCGCATCAGGCGAACCGGCGGATCATCGACGCGATGGGCAAGAAGCTCGGGTTGCCGCCGGAGCGTGTGGTGGTGACGGTCGACCGGCACGCCAACACCTCGGCGGCCTCCATCCCGCTCGCGCTGGCCGAGGCGCATGGCGACGGGCGGATCAAGCCCGGCGAGCTGGTGCTGATGGAAGCGCTCA
>Ga0326763_1000436_pt1 | contig 14948 bp, 11 predicted proteins | sample NORPS_P_FD_207671 | JGI IMG/M metagenome (GOLD analysis project Ga0326763, IMG submission 207671) | Hot spring water microbial communities from Norris Geyser Basin, Yellowstone National Park, WY, United States - NOR.PS_P | ecosystem: Environmental > Aquatic > Thermal springs > Unclassified...
CAAGACTACACTTTTAAGCTGCCTTGGAGTTTGGGGATCAAGGCTCGTGGATACGCGATCCGGTCGTCGGCTGCGGCGAGGATTGGCCGGGATCCCAGTTCAGGCCCTCCACCCGCAGCTCCAGAGCCCCCGACTGGCGCACCGGATTGTACTGCAGGCTAAAGCCATAGGTGCGGCGGTCGTAGCCCAGGCGATAGACGACATCCACCTGCTGGCCCGACTGCAAATCTACCGTTGTCTCTGCCCCTACCCGCAGCGGGCCGTACAGTTGTTGCAAAAAGCCCAGGACGAGCTGTTCCCGCGTGGTGATGCGGTCAAACAAAAATGGCGAGGCTCCGGCCAAAAAACCGTTGGAGTAGGTCACCCTCAGGTTGGTGTAGTCGAAGGTATCGGCCACAAAAGCCCCAATCACCGCATCGATACCAATGCTGCCGGCGGTATAGCTCTGGGCTCGGCCATTGGAGTAAAAAGACTGGCTGCTGCTCACACCGGTGCTGAGCCAGATCCCTTGCTCGATGGGCAGAGCGGAAAAGCGGGGTGGGGGATCCGCCGCCGTCTTGGGAGGGCTCCAGAGGGGAAAGGAGCGATTCAAGGTTGCCCCCAGTTGCAGGCGGGAGAGCTGAATGCGGTCGGTGGTGTTGGCTAAGGCCAACTCCGGATCCGTGTCGATTTCATCCGGCTGCCCCAAGGCATCGATGTAGTCGGCGGCTATGCGGTAGCTGAGATCCAAGCCGGTATTGCCCAGGCGGAGGGTGGGTGAGCGGTAGCTGGCACCGAGGCGGTTTTCCACAATTTGAAACCCCAGGCGACCGCTGAAGAAGCGTTCCCGATAGGCGTAGGTGTAGGCGACTTCTCCGCCATCGCCGGTGGTGATGCGGTGTTCGACCTGGGCTCGCAAGCGCTGAGCAAACTCCTGGAAGACGATCCCCCGCAGCTCGGCAAACAGCGAGGTTTGAGCGTTGGCTTCCGGTTGCCGCCAACGAAAATCGGCCCGCAGCCCGATCCCATCCAAAAGGCCCTGCTCACTGCCCCAAAGGCGCTGCGGATACAGTTGCGGGGAGAGCACCAAGCTCACATTGGGATCCCGCAGCAGCTCGAAGTTGGGTTGCAGGATCAGGCCCCGTCGCAATTCTTCTCGGTCGAAATCATCGTAGAAGATGCTGACCGGAGGCTGACGGTTTAATGAGTCGAAGCGCAACCGAATGGGCAGAGGCAGAAACAAGACCTGGTCGAAGGCCAGTTGGCCGGCCTCGGCAATCAAAAGGCTGGAGCCATCGGCTTGCAGGGTGGAGGTCACCCGTGGGCTGCGAATCTCCAACTCCGGCGGATCCAGCGGGTCGTTGGTCAGCCGCACCTGTTCTCCTTCCCAGGTGTTGGCATCGAAGCGAATGCGAACGGCACGAAAGCGCACCAACCGCTGCGGAGAGAGGGCGGCTGCCGGGGATCCACCGGCCTGCAACTGGCCAATATCCACCTGCCCGAAGGCCTCTTCCAAAAATCCCCGCTCTTGCTCAAAGTCGTACTCCAGCCGGGATCCCTGAATGCGCTGCCGATCCAGTTGAATAGAAACATTGCCCTCGGCCACAGCCCGCCGCTGTCGCAGTTCAATGCGCAGGCGATCCGCCCGCAACACAGAGCGGCCCAGCCGCATCTCCACATTGCCTTCCGCTTGGAAGACTTCCGCCCGTTGATCGAAGGTTTGCCGGTCAGAACGCAGCCGTAACGTTCGGTCGGCAACGGCGCTGAGGTCAGTCGTATCCATGGGCTGAGCGCCCCCCTTCTTCTGGGACTCCACCTGAGCCGCAGCAGGGCCGGCAACTGCCAACCCCAGCACTCCCAAGCAGAGCCAGAGCAACCGCAACCCTCTCATAATCACCCGGCGCAAAACTTCAACACAGATCCCCTACGGCTTCCCCAGCCCGCTAGCTTGTGGCCAACTGGGAAAGGTTGAGGACTCGGTTGAGCTTGCCGCTGCGGTAGCCCTCCAAATCGAGACTGACATAGAGATAGCCGAAGGATTGCAGGGCCTTGACCAGCGCTTCCAGATTGGTTTTCTGCACAAACTCCACGATCTGATCCGGAGGAAGTTCGATGCGGGCGGTGTCCTTCTCCGAGCGCACCCTGACCTGCCGCCAACCCAAGCTGCGCAAGTAGCGCTCCGCCGCTCCCACCCGACGCAGCTTCTCAGGGGTGATTGCCTCCCCGTAGGGAAAGCGAGAGCTGAGGCAGGGTTGGGCCGGTTTATCCCACCAAGACAGCCCCAGGTGGCGAGACAATTGCCGCACCTCCAGCTTGCTCATCCCCACCTCCGCCAAGGGGGAACGCACGCCGAGCTCCCGAGCTGCCTGTGTCCCCGGTCGGTAATCGGCCAGATCGTCGGCATTGAGACCATCCACCACATGGTTATATCCCTGGGCTTGGGCCAACAGGCGCAAGGTATCGTGCAAGTGACTTTTGCAGAAGTAACACCGGTTAACAGGGTTGGCAGCGTAGCTCGGATCCTCCAGCTCGTGGGTTTCGACGATCTGATGGCGGATCCCGATTTGCCGAGCCTGCTGAATTGCTTCTTCCAAATCTTCGGGCAGCAGCGAAGGAGAAGCAGCGGTGACGGCCAGGGCTCGCTCCCCCAACTGATCCCAGGCCAACTTGGCCACCAAGCTGCTATCAACTCCCCCCGAGTAGGCCACCAAGACCTGCTCCATCTCGGCGAAGATCTGGACAAGCTGCTGGAACTTGTGCTGCAGGACGGGATCCCACTCCAGCAGGAGGTTGGCCGTTGTTCCTCCCTCTCCCGGGGGGAGAGGGTCGAGACGAGAGGCGGTTGGGCCTTGGGCTGTGCTCATGAAGACAGAAGATGCCAAGCGTTTGGATAACCAGGCAAGGATGCCATCTCGCTATTGCCGGCAGGAGAAGAGCCGGTTGCGAGCAGGGGCAGGGATCCCTCCTTTTCTATTCTTTCCTAGAGATCCCCGACTTTCCAACGCTTCTCCCCAGCATGGGATGCGGGATCCCTCAAGGAAAAGTAGACAATTGGGCAATCTATCCGTAGTCCGCTCACCCGCTGTCGCGATTGTGCTATGCCTCCGGCACCCTACCGGGAACCGCACCGCTTCGCGATACGCTGAATAAAATGGGTTGCAGTGGCCCCTTATAATTTTTTCTGGGTTCTCTGCCGCAATTGACCTCACAGCTTTTTCCGGCGACACTTGCTACAGCCAACGCAGAGATCTCTCTCGGCTACAGGGATCCCACCTATCTTGCAGAACTTCATGAAACTTAGAAAAAGCGGTACCCCTCTCCTAGCGCACCATGGCTTTGCAACTTGAACCCGCCAGCCCGCCAGAAGTGGCCGTTTATCAGCCCTATTACGCCGTTGCCCGCCGACAGTACCTAGCCCTCGCGGTGGGCCTCTACAAAAAAGCCAGCCTGGAAGGGCAGAGGGCCATCGAGGGAGAGGGGCCTGTCCGCTTCTTGGCCAGTTGGCATACGTCCCCGTTGCCTTCGGATCTGACGGTGGTTCAGGTGATCTTTGCTCAGGATGCAGATCTCACCTATCAGCTCTCCATTGCCAACTACGAGTTTGTGGATCATCTGATCGATGTGGTCGCTTTGGTGCAGCGCGGACAACAGCCGGATTTCTCCACCGCCTTTTACAAGAAACTGATGCGATATGAAGATTGATCTGGGTTGCTCAGCCACCATCACTCTCTACGACACCACACTGCGGGATGGGGCCCAGCGAGAGGGGCTATCGTTGTCGGTGCAAGACAAGTTACAGATTGCCAAGCTGTTGGATCGCCTGGGGATCCCGTTCATTGAAGGGGGTTGGCCGGGAGCCAATCCCAAGGATGTGCAGTTTTTCTGGCAGATGCGGGAAGAGCCCCTAGAGCAAGCCGAGCTGGTGGCTTTTTGTTCTACCCGCAAGCCGGGGCGGCGGGCGGCAGACGATCCCATGCTGCAGGCCATTTTGGCGGCGGGCACCCGCTATATAACCGTCTTCGGCAAGTCTTGGGATCTCCACGTCACCGAGGGCCTGGGCACCACGCTGCAGGAAAACCTGGCCATGATCCGCGACACCATTGCCTATCTGCGATCCCAGCAGCGGCGGGTCATCTACGATGCCGAGCACTGGTTCGATGCCTATCGCCACAACCCCGACTATGCCCTGCAAACCCTGGTGGCGGCTGCCGAGGCAGGGGCAGAGTGGCTGGTTCTCTGCGATACCAACGGCGGATCCCTGCCCCACGAGATTGCGGCGATCACGGCAGCTGTCTTGGCAGAATCCCATCACCTGCAGCACTTGCCCCTAGGGATCCACACCCACAACGACTCCGGCACTGCTGTGGCCAATGCCCTGGCGGCGGTGCAGGCGGGGGCGCGCATGGTTCAGGGCACTATCAACGGCTATGGGGAACGCTGCGGCAATGCCGACCTGTGCAGCGTCATTCCCAACTTGCAACTGAAGCTGGGCTATCGCTGTCTGCCGCAAGAGAAGCTGCAACACCTGACGGAGATCTCCCGCTCCATCAGCGAGGTGGTCAATTTGGCCCCGGATGACCATGCGCCGTTTGTGGGCCTATCGGCCTTTGCCCACAAGGGCGGGATCCACGTCAGCGCCGTTCAGAAAAACCCTCTCACCTACGAGCACATCGCCCCGGAGCAAGTGGGCAACTGTCGCCGCATCGTGGTCTCAGAACAGGCGGGGCTGAGCAACATTCTCCACAAAATGGCCGGATTCGGGATCCGGCTGGACAAGTCGGATCCGCAGGTGCGCTTGATTTTGGAGCGGCTGAAAACTTTGGAGCTGCAGGGCTATCAGTTTGAGGCGGCTGAGGCCAGCTTTGAGCTGTTGGTGCGGGGCTTGCTGGGACAACGCTCCCATCCTTTTGAGGTGCTCAGCTTCAACGTGACGACCACCACACGCTCCGATTGGAACGGCAAAGATTGGGATCCCAGTGGCGAAGCAACGGATGTGCAATCGTTGGCAGCGGTGAAAATCGCGGTGCAGGGGCAGACTCGGGTGACGGCGGCGGAAGGCAATGGGCCGGTGGCCGCTCTGGATGGGGCGCTACGCAAAGCGCTGCTGGAGTTCTATCCCCAACTGGAGGCGATTCACCTGTCTGATTACAAGGTGCGCATTTTGGACGGGCGGGCCGGCACCTCGGCCAAAACGCGCGTGCTGGTGGAGTTTAGCGACGGTCACCGCCGTTGGACAACGGTGGGGGTTTCCACCAACATCATCGAAGCCTCCTGTCGGGCCTTGGTGGAGGGCTTTGAGTATAGCCTGCTGCCGCCCAGCTCTCCTTTGCCGGCTGCGGCAGAGCACCGTTCTTCTCCGCTGGCTGCAAAAACGGCCTCCCCTTGAAGAAAAACCTTCAACTGGCTTTACCCTGGCAGCGCCCCTCTACCCCAGCAAGCTAAACCGTAACCACGACAGCTATGCGAATCATCGGCCTGACAGGCGGAGTGGGCACGGGCAAATCCACGGTCGCCCGCATCCTGGAGCAGCACGGGATCCCGGTGGCCGATGCCGATCAAATGGCCCGCCAGGCTTTGGCGGTGGGATCCCCCATTCGCGAGCGGGTACTGGAACGCTATGGGAAGGCCATCCAAACACCCTCCGGGGATCTGGATCGCCGGCGGTTGGGCCAGATCGTGTTTGCCGATGCTGCCGAGCGGGCTTGGCTAGAGGCCCAGATCCACCCTTTTGTTAAAGCTCAACTGCAAGATTTTCTGTTCGGGTTAGCGGAGCAGAGCTCTGAGGCGCATGGCGTGTTGCTTGAGGAAGGGCCTGGTTCCCAAAAGAACAGCGGGCCAGGGTTTTCCTCTGCCCAGGGATCTCAAACCGTTTGTCTGATGATCCCGTTGCTGTTTGAAGCCCACATGGAAAATTGGGCCAGCGAGATTTGGGTGGTGACTTGCACCCCAGAGCAGCAGCGGCAACGCCTTGCCCGCCGGGATCCCCTGACGCCGGAAGAAATCGAAGCTCGCATTGCCAGCCAGTGGCCTTTGGCGGAAAAAGTGCGCCGTGCAGACGTGGTGCTGGACAACTCCGGATCCCTGGCCGAGCTGGAAGCCCAGGTGAAGCAGGCTTTGGCGTTAGAGAGGCCATTTGCCTCACCTCGGCAGGCCGGATACAGTGACGGATAGGGGATCCCCTACGCCCCGGTGGGACGGAGGGTAGCCATGTACGGGTGGGTTGAGGGAGAAACGATGCAGGAAGCAGGCTGCGTTGGCGAGACGGAGTTTGCTCAAGCTCTGGCCGCGCGGGAGCGGGAAATCCAGCTTTTGCGAGAGCGCAATCGCATCTTGCAGGGCCAGATAGACCTTCTGGAGCTGCGCCAAGAAAAGCAACACCGGCAAATTCGCAGCTATGAGGCGGAGATTGAGCAGCTTTACCAAGAGAAGCAGTTGCTGGAGCAGATGATCCAGGAGTTGCCGGAGCTCTACCGGCGCAAGCTGCAGGCCCGCCTGCAGCCCATTCGCGAGCGCATCGCCGCCATCCAGGCCGAGAATCGCCAGCTCAGGAAGGAGTTGTACCAGCTCAGCTACCGCGTGCAGCACATAGATCAGCTCGACTCGCCCGGCTGGATCCAGCTTCCCTCTCTGCGTCGCCGGGATCCCAAGTCCTCAGCGGAGCGGAGCACAAAAGCTCTGCCGGTCTCCCCCCCTGGTGTCCAGCCCTGCTCTTGATGGGCAGGGAGGGATCCCGCCATCGAGAAGCCAGAATAGGGGAGCCCCGGTGGGATCGCGTCAGCAGAGCAGAGCTCTTGCGCGGTTCCGGTTGGGGCGCTGCTTGCTTGGAGATCCCGGAAATGGCCACCGCTGGCAACTATGAACCCCTGCATTTAAAATACCGCCCGCAGCGCTTTGCCGATGTGGTCGGCCAAGGAGCGGTGGTGCAAACGCTGGCCAATGCCATCCGGCTGGGGCGGGTGGCGCCTGCCTATTTGTTCTGCGGGCCGCGGGGCACGGGAAAAACCTCCAGCGCCCGCATCTTGGCCAAGTCTTTGAATTGTGAACAGGGGCCGACGCCGGATCCCTGCCAGGCGTGCAGCCAATGCCGCGCCATCACTGCGGGAGCCTCCCTGGATGTTCTCGAGATTGACGCGGCCAGCAACACCGGCGTAGACAACATCCGCGAGCTGATCGAGCGGGCCCAGTTTGCCCCGGTGAACAGCCGCTACAAAGTCTATGTCATCGACGAGTGCCACATGCTCAGCAATGCGGCCTTCAACGCCTTGCTGAAAACTCTTGAAGAGCCGCCCCCCCGCGTGGTATTTGTCCTGGCCACCACTGACCCGCAGCGGGTTTTGCCCACCATTGTTTCCCGCTGTCAGCGGTTTGACTTCCGCCGCATCCCCCTCGACGACATGGTGGCCCACCTGGGCAAGATCGCCGCCCAAGAAGGGATCCCTATCACGCCGGAGGCGCTGCAACTGGTGGCCCAACTTTCCCAAGGGGGCCTGAGGGACGCCGAACGCCTGCTGGACCAGCTCAGCCTCTTGGAAGGATCCATCACCCCGGAGGCGGTTTGGGACTTGGTGGGCGGGATCCCGGAACAGCAGCTTTTGGCTCTGATGGATGCGCTGCTGGCTCAGGATGTGCAGGCGGTGCTCAGCCAAACTCGACAATTGTTGGAGCGGGGCAAAGAGCCCTTAGCCCTGTTGCAGAACTTGGTGGCCCTTTACCGGGATCTGCTGCTGGTCAAGACAGCCCCCCAGCAACGGGAGTTGGTGGCTGTAACGGACTCCACCTGGGCAGCCCTGCAGCAACGGGCCCCTCGCTACTCGGTGGAGATACTGCTGGCAGCCCAGAGCCATTTGCGCCAGTGTGAGCCGCAAATTCGTCAAAGCGGACAGCCCCAACTGTGGTTGGAAATTGCCCTAGTGGATCTGCTGGGCCAGCTGCGCCCAAGCATGGTGGCTGAGGATTCAGCGGAACGGAGTCCTTTCCCAGCCCTTGACCTATCTCCTGCACCCCAGAGAACTCCCCCGGACGGGACAGCCCCTCCGGCCCCTGCTGCGACCATCAGCCCATCAAGCCCATCAACTGTTGGTGAGATAGATGAATTAACTGTTGGGCCTTCAGCCTCCCCTGCTGTTGCGTCGAGCCAGAAGGCAGATCGCGCTACTCGGACGGAGTCCTCGGAGCAGCCCAGAGAACCGGCAAGGGACGCCGCCACAGTCAAGCTGCTGCGCCCCCACTGGGACGAGTTCCTCAAGCGCCTCTCTCCCCTCACCAAGGCTCTGATGGGATCCGGCCACCTGCACCAAGAGACTCCTGAGGCAATTACCCTCGCCTTTCCCAGCAAGGGTCTGGTGGAAAAAGTGCGCAGCAAAGAAGCCGAACTGCGGTCGGTGCTCCACAACCTGCTGCAGCGCCCTGTGCAGCTCAACTTGATTGTGCAGCGCTCCAGCGGGCCGCATGTTTCCATTCGCGTCAGTGGGACGGAGTCCTCGGCACTGCTCAGCCGAGAAACAGACCTGCCCCCCGCCCCCCCAGATCCTGTCACCACGCCGGGGTTGCAGAGCGATAGCACCAACAGTCGTGCTTCCTCAAGGGAGCCCAGAGCAGAACCGCAGAGCCACGGCCTTGCCCGGCGACAGCAACATTCCCCTTCTGACTCCAGCCCACCTTCGCCAGAGCCTGAGCGGGACAATCCTATGGGTGGCCCCAAGGTGGCCGGCTTGGCAACCCAAGGACTTTCTCCCGCCGGTGCGAACAAAGTGCTCCGCACCGCTGTCGCGACCGATTCTCCAAGTCGTGCAGAGCGCCGCGACACCCTGCACGGTGGGCAGTCCTTCGAGCTAACCCAGGAGCTGGCGGAGATTGCCCGCCGTTTTGCCGACCACTTCAACGGCAGCTTGGTGGATTTGGAAGGGGTGTTGGGGTCTGACGTGACGGGATCCACGGAAGAGCTCTCCTCAATAGAGGCTATAGAAGCCGAGGGATCCCCTGACCTGCTCTCCGGTGAGACCTACGGCTCGCCAACAGGAGCAGAGCCGTCCGCGTCAGCGGGGCGGAGTCCTCATCCCGTAGACTTTCCCAATGCAGTAAGGAATCCGTCCTACCGGCGTGAGCAGTCTTCTCAGCTTGCCGTTCGCCTCAGCGGGACGGAGTCCTTGGAGGAGGAGGTGCCTTTTTAAGCGCTATCTAGCGCTATCTAGCGCTATCTTAAGTTTGATAAAGCCAGCCTCATCTTGCCGACGATGACCTTCCCCATCTCTCCCTTAATTCGCTGCGCTGTGCAGGCTCTGTACTGGGGACTGGTTCTGCCCCTACCCATCCTGCTGGCTCGACAACAGGCAACACCTCTTGAGCTGGGATCCCTTTGGATTGCTCTGCTGCTGGGATGGGGGGTAGTCCTGGGATCCCTGAGCCAGCAGATTCAGTTGGACGAAGAGGGCATGCAGGCCACCTACCCCAGTTGGGTGCCGCCTTTTGTGCGGCAGGAGTGGCAGATCCGGTGGGCCGATATCGAGCGCATTGAGCCCCGCTCCACCAGCCAGGGTGGTATGGTGTATTACTTGGTCAGCCGAGGGGGGGATCGCGTACTTTTGCCGATGCGGGTGACCAGGTTCAAGCAGCTGTTGGCTGAGATTCGACGGCACGCTCAACTGGAGATTGGCGGGCTGCGCCCCTACGTTCAGCCTTGGATGTACGGGCTCCTAGGATGTTTTGCTCTGCTTCTGTTGCTCTGGGATGGGATGGTCGCCATCTGGGTCTGGGCAAGTCCGGTGGGAACCTAGCGCAACCACAGACGGTTCCGGGTCTAGCCATCCCGACAGGGATCCCAGCTCCAGCGGGCGGTTGCAGTCCAGATCCCGCCCACGCCCTTCTGCGCAAGCGTTGCGGAGCAGCAGGATGGAAATTTGGAGCAGGTTGGAAATGAGCTCCTCCGCTGGGCGACCCCTGGTGGCGGTGGGGGTATCCTGAGAGCAGTGGAACTTAGCCCCCTCTTGCCAGCTCTTCCCCTTCGCGACAGCGGTGCGGAGCACTTTGTCTGGGATCCCTGCTGCCCCTTCTCTGGAGAGGTTGAGTCTTGAGCAGGTCAACCTCTCCGCCTCTTCGCTGGCCCTGCTGGACCATTGCCCCCGCCTGTTTCGCTATGTGTACCTGGAGCGGTTGATCTGGCCCGCTGCCAGTGTTTTTGAGCACGAGCTGGAGCAGAGGCGCGGACGGCAGTTTCACCGTTTGGTGGAGTGGCACAGCCGCGGGCGGCAGGTGGAGCCGCGTTTGTCTGCCCTGGATGAAGTGGTGCAGCAGGGGTGGCAGGTGTTTTTGGCCAGTCCCCATGCCCATCCCCAGGGACGGGTGTTGGCGGAGTTGCCCCTGTGGCAACGGATTGAGGGCTTTAAGTTGATAGCCCGTTTGGATCGGCTGGTGATTATCCCCGGATCCCTGCACATCCTGGACTGGAAAACTGAGCGTCAACGTCCTCGCGATGAACAGTTGGCCCAAGACTGGCAGGTGCGCCTCTACCCTCTGTTGCTCTGCGAGGTAGCTCAGCAGTTGCCCCTGGAAGGCCCTTTTGAGCCAGAGCAGGTGCAACTGACCTTTTGGTATGTGCAACATCCGCAGCAGCCCTTCCACCGGTATTACAGCGCCGCCGCCTATGAGCAAGACCTGGCCCACCTAAGAGCCACTCTGAACCACCTGCGGCAACTGGAGGCGCAAGACTTTCCCATGACCCCCCACACTGAGCGCTGCAACAGTTGTCTGTTTCGCTCCCGCTGCCATGGGCTGCTACCGGAAGGGATCCCCTCTCAAGACCTCACGGATTGGGTCTGGCCAATGCAGGAGCCCGCGACACCTGCGGATCCCATCGCCGATACTTAATTGGGAGCAGTAATGGGAGCAGTAAGGACTCCGCCCCGCTGACGCGATTAGATCCGATTAGATCAGAGTAGGGCGGGGCAGGATCTGTTTTGGCAGCAACCCATGCACACCTTTCATGGGGCTGTTCACCACCTGCGTGATGTGGAAGTGGACAGCAATGCTGCAAAGCACATAGGCTTCCTCTCGCCCAATGCCGACAAACCGATGCAGAAAATCGATCATCCGCCTTAGGGCAAGCTCAAAGGCCGCATCCAGATCCTCGGCAAAGCCCATGGTAATGAAATCGGTCGGGGTTTCCGCCAGCGGTGCCTCGAGCGGCAGATCTTTGCGCAGGATCAACTGCAAAGTGCCATTCATGGAAGTTTCAATGGCCGTTACATCAACTTCTCCGTCCCCTTGAGCGGAGTGGCCATCCCCCACCGAAAAAAGGGCACCGGGCACAAAGACCGGCAAAAAAACTCGGGATCCCGCCTGCAATTGGCGGTTGTCGATGTTGCCACCATAGTTGCCGGGGGGGATAGAGCTGCGGCTGGTTTCCTCGGTCGCCACCCCCAAGATGCCAAAGAAGGGGCGAATGGGGACGCGGATGCCGCTGCCGGGAGGAAATTCCGCTACCCCCTGGTCTATATCTAGGTCGATGAAGCGCAGTCGCGGCTGATCAAATTCTCCGGGCAAAGCCCCCCATCCGGGACGGATGGCATTGAAACCGATGGGCAAGCGGGGGGTGATCGCTTGCAAGCGCACTTCCAGCACATCTCCAGGTTCAGCTCCCTCAACGTAGATCGGCCCGGTCAACAGATGGGGGCCCGGCCCCACTCGGCGCTCGGCAGGCAAGGTTTGGCAAATTTCGAGGAATTCGGGCGTGAAGAAACGGTCCGGCGCTTTGCCGTAGTGGGCGAACCCCGAGTAGGTTTCCACCTGCACCACATCGCCCGATTGCACATACAAGGCCGGGGGCAGTTGGGAAGAAAAGCCGCCCAAGTGGACGGTATGGGGAGTGGCTTTGAGGGTGTGAACGGGCACGGCCAGGGATCCCTTGCAAAAGACCCATTCAATCAAAGAAAAATCCCCTCCAATCCTGAATTAGACTGTTCCTCAAGCCCGTATCTCTGGCTACTGTTTGCCCAGGGGTGGCGTGGCGACAATGTTTCCCACATTTGCTATCTTGAAGGGCTGTGGGCAGGGATCCCCGGTTGCAGGGCTTGGCCTGGAACTTGTGCCCCGGGTGTGGAGGACAACTGCAATCTTCCCGGAGACCTGCATACTGGGTTCGATAGGTTTGTCAGCGCTGTCAACTGTGATCGCGGGTGTCATCTCCAGTATTTCTACCCTCCGAGATCCCGACTGGGATGTGGAAGTAACCGGCCTCCACAAGCGTTTTGGCGATTTTGTGGCCCTCAATGGCATTGAGCTGAACATCCGGCGGGGGGAGTTTTTCGGCCTGCTGGGCCCTTCCGGCTGCGGCAAGACCACCCTGCTGCGCATCCTGGCCGGCCTGGAGATGGCCGATGCTGGGGAAGTGGTGATTCGAGGTCGCCCGGTAGGCCACCTGCCCGCCCACAAGCGCAACGTCAACACGGTGTTTCAGAGCTATGCCCTTTTCCCTTTTATGACGGTGGAGGACAACATCGCCTTCGGCCTGCGCATGCGGGGTGTGCGGGGAGAAGCTCTGCGCAAGCGGGTAGCGGCTGCTATGGAATTGGTGGAGATTGCAGCTCTGGCCAAGCGGAAGCCCCATGAGCTGTCGGGGGGACAGCAGCAGCGGGTGGCCTTGGCTCGGGCTTTGGTGAACGAGCCGGAAGTGCTCTTGTTGGATGAGCCGCTGTCGGCGTTGGATGCCAAGTTGCGCAAGCAGCTTCAGGTGCAGTTGTGCGAGTTACAGCGCCGTCTGGGCATGACCTTTATTTTTGTTACCCACGACCAAGAAGAGGCTTTGGTGACCAGCGACCGGGTGGCGGTGATGCGGGCGGGGCGCATTGAGCAAGTGGGCCTTATCGATGAGGTGTACGAGCGCCCGGCGACGGCCTTCGTAGCCGACTTTTTAGGGGCCAGCAACCTGATCGAGGGGATCGCCTGTGGGACGGACTGTGTGGATACGCCCTTGGGAAAGCTGAAGGTCTTGGGGATCCCGGCCAGCTCGGAACCGGTGCAATTGGCCATTCGCCCGGAAAAGATCCAGCTCTCTCGCAGCGGCTGGGATCTGCTGCCCAACCAGGTGCCGGTGCGGGTGGAAAACCTCATCTACACCGGGGCCGAGAACCAATACCTGTTGCGGACAAACCAAGGTCAGCAGCTCAAGGCCACGGCCCTCAACACCGATATTGAGGATGCAGGGTTTGAGATCGGCGCAGCGCTGGTGGCCCACCTACCCCCGAAAAGCCTAATCCGTTTGCGACCGGATCCCCGTCAGGAGGAGACTGGATGTTGAAGCTGCCATCTCCTGTGGGCAAGTGGATCCCTGGCCAAGCCCAGGTGCGATTTGGGGAGCTGCTCACCCCTTGGCAGGAGTTGGGGCGCAGCCTAATTTTTGCTGGGCCAGGGGTGCTGTGGGTGATGTTTTTTCTGGTGCTGCCGGGGCTGTTGCTGTTGGTGTGCAGCTTTCTCAGCCGCGGGGAGTTTGGCCAGATTCAACTGCCCCTGACCCTGGAGAACTATCTGCGCATTCTCGGCTTTGGCCCCTTGGGATGGACGCCCATCTACTGGCAGATCTTGGGCCGCAGCCTGCTGGTGGCGGGGGTGACCACCTTTTTTTGCGTGCTGCTGGCCTACCCATTGGCTTTCTTCATTGCCGCCCACCCACCCCGACAACGGGATCTGCTGCTCACCTTGGTGGTGGTGCCCTTTTGGACGAACCTGGTGATCCGCACCTATGCCTGGATGGTGGTGCTGGCCCCGGAAGGGTGGCCGGCTCGCTTGGCGGCCTGGCTGGGCTGGATCCCACCGCAAACGGCTCTGTATCCCAGTTGGCTGGCGGTTTATCTGGGCATGGTCTACACGTTTTTGCCCTACATGGTCTTGCCCCTGTACACGGCGGTGGAGCGCATCGATTGGCGGCTGGCGGAAGCGGCACGGGATCTCTATGCCAAGGGTTGGCAGGTCTTTTGGTGGGTGCTTCTGCCCCAGACCTTGCCTGGACTGGCGGCGGGCCTCATTCTGGTGGGGATCCCGGCTTTCGGCATGTTCGTAGTGCCGGATCTGTTGGGGGGCAGCAAAACGCTGTTGATCGGGAATGTGATTCAGTTGCAGTTTGGCTCCAGCCTGGACTATCCTTTCGGGGCGGCCCTCAGCTTTTTGGTCACCGGCCTCACCCTGGGGTTGATCTACGCCTACAGCCGCTACGCCGGCACCCGCAGCCTAGAACATCTGGTTTGAGGAGCTGCTGTGGGCCTTGAGCAAAGCCGCCAATTGCTTGCGCATCAGGATCCCGGGCTTATCGGTGAGCATGTGCTGCTCGGCGCTGAGGGTGAGAGGCACGTCGGGATCCGTGGTCTCCAAAATGGCTTTATCTTCCAGAGTTACAGCCCGGTCGAAGCGGATAACCTCGGCGGCTGGGGTATCGGCTTCGGTGTCGTTGCGCAAACAAAACTGCACCACTTGGGAGGCTCGGTCGTTGATGGGGGTGGGGATGTTGACGATGACATGGCTGCGGCCATTGGGGTAGCGGATGTGAAGGTGGTTGGTGAAGGGCAAATGCCAGGTGGAAGTGGTGGTGCGCTCGGTTTTGGCGGCAGCAATGCCCAGGTTTTTTTGTTGCAGCTCTGGGTTGGCTACACCGAGCACTGTGCGGGTGCGGATCCCGTAGTCCAGCTCCTCGACCTCGAAGTGGCTGGGTACCAAGTCTTCCATACTGCCAAAGGTGTTCTGGTGTACAAAGCTGATGTGGGCGGCATCGAACTCGTTCTCGCAGATGCGCAAGCTGGCACATTCCCAGCGTTCGTAGAACTCGTGGATGAGCCGGTAACTGGGATCCTCGGCTTCTGGGATGACCGGGATCCCCCGTAGAGGCTGGGGATGCAAGCACACCCAAGCATAGCCATAGCGGGCCTGGCAGAGATAGGCGGGAATGCGGTAGCTCTCTGGGATGCGGGCCTGATCCGGCAGTTGCG
>Ga0326763_1000439_pt1 | contig 14933 bp, 7 predicted proteins | sample NORPS_P_FD_207671 | JGI IMG/M metagenome (GOLD analysis project Ga0326763, IMG submission 207671) | Hot spring water microbial communities from Norris Geyser Basin, Yellowstone National Park, WY, United States - NOR.PS_P | ecosystem: Environmental > Aquatic > Thermal springs > Unclassified...
TGCCCTCCGGCGCCGCCGCGCTGGATGCCATCTTCGCGGCGATCGAGGGCGCACGGTCCTACCTGCAACTCGAGTACTACGAGTTCGAGGACGTGCACTGGAACGGCCGCAGTGTCGTCGACCTGCTCGTGCAGCGGTTGGGAGCCGGTGTTCGGGTCGCGCTCTGCTATGATGCGGCCGGGTCGTCCTACACGGCTGCGAGCGTGTTCGAGCGCCTGCAACGCGCGGGTGCAGTCCTGCTCGACTTCCATCCGTTCAACCCGTTCCGCAAACAGTTCAACCCGCTGCGGCTGAACGATCGCGACCACCGCAAGATCCTGCTCGCCGACGGGCGCCTGGCCATCATCGGTGGCGTCAACCTCTCCCTCGTCTATGAGAACCCGCCTTCCGGCGGGGCGCCGCCCGATGCCTCCAAGGCATTCTGGTATGATTGCGCCGCCTGCATCGAGGGTCCGGCGGTGGCCGCGATCCAGGAGCTATTCTTCAGGAACTGGCACCATCAAGGCGGCGCGACCCTTTCCCGCGAGGGCGCATTTCCGCCGCTCGAACCGCTCGGCACGGAGATCGTCCGGGTCGACGGCAGCGCCCCGCGCCAGCATCGGCAACTCTACTTCGAGTCGCTCAAATCGGCGCTGCACAGCGCCCGCAGGCACGTCTTGCTAGCAACCGGCTATTTCGTGCCGACCTTCCGGCAGTGGCAGCTCCTGGCGAAAGCCGCCGAGCGCGGAGTCGCGATCGACCTGCTGCTGGCCGGCTACTCCGACATCCCGAGCTGCGTCAGGGCCGCACGCGCCCTCTACGGACGGCTGCTCGAGCGCGGCGTGCGAATCCACGAGATGAACCGCGGGATGATGCACGCCAAGGTCGCGACCATCGATGGGGTCTGGTCAGCCATCGGGTCGTCGAATCTGGATCGGCGCAGCTACCTGTACAACAACGAGATCGACGCCATCGTGTTCGGACGCGACACCGCCGGCGAGATCGAGGCCATGCTGCGCGGCTGGATCGCGCAAGCGGACACCGTCACCCTGGCCGAATGGCGCAACCGATCGAACGCCGAGCGCGCCGGCGAGCTGCTGAGCCGGGTCTGGAGCCGCTATATGTAGCTACGCCGCCGCGACCCGGTTGCGGCGCATGCTGGTGTCCGGTGTGCTCGGTGTCGTGCCGTCCGCCGGGGGCGTGAGCGCGGCAAGCAGCGCCTGCCGGAGAAGCGCCAGTTTGCGGTCGTTCTCGACCTTCAAGCCGAAGATGTCCTTGACGTAGAAGACGTCGACGGCGCGGACGCCATAGGTCGTGACATGCGCGCTGGCGATCTGCAGCCCCTGCTCGCTGATCGCGGCCGTCACGTCGTGCAGCAGGCCCGGCCGGTCGCGGCCGTTCACCTCCAGCACCGTATGGGTGTTGCTGGCCCGGTTATCGACGACGACGCGCGGTGAAACATGGATCGCGCGCATCCGCCGCCCGAGCAGTGCGGCGGAGGCGCGGCGGATCTCGCTCGCGATGCCGAGCTCGCCGGACAAGGCCTGATCGATCAGGACATGTAGCCGGGCGAGCCGGTGGGGCGCGTCGAACATGCCGCCGCCGGCATCCTGGATCCAGAACGTGTCGAGCGCGCTGCCGTTGGTCATGGTGTGGATGCGCGCATCGACGATGCTGGCGCCGGCAACGGCCAACGCCCCCGCGATCCGGCTGAACAAGCCGGCATGGTCGGCGGTATAGACCGTCACCTCCGTGACTTCGCGGGCTGGCAAGGGCTGCGTGTCCACCGTGAGCGGCGCTTTGCGGCCCTCGGCTTCCCGGATCAGGCGGGCGTGCCGCGCGTGGGTTTCCGGGTCGAAGCTGAGCCAATAACCGGGATAGCCGAGGTCTAGATATTGTTGGATGGCGGCTTGCGGCCACTCGTCGAGCAGCGCAACCGCGGTCTCTTTCGCGCGCGCCACGCGCACGTCGCGCTCGGTGGTGGCCAGGCCGCCGGCCAGGACGTCCGCCACGCGGCCGTAGAGTTCGCGCAGCAGCATGGCCTTCCAGCCGTTCCAAACCTTGGGGCTCACCGCCCGCATGTCGGCAACCGTCAACACCAGAAGCAGCTTCAACCGCTCGGGCGATTGGATGGTGTCGGCGAGGTCGAGGATGGTCTTGGGGTCGTCGATGTCGCGCTTGAACGCGGTTTGGCTGAGCAGCAGGTGATGCAGCACCAGCCAGCTCACCGTCTCCGTCTCCTCGCCGGACAGACCCAGCGCCGGGCCGACCTCGAGCGCGATCTCGGCCCCGAGTTGGGAATGGTCGCCGCCCCGGCCCTTGGCGATGTCGTGCAGCAAGGTCGCGACATAGAGCGCGCGCCGAGATTGCAGGTCTTCGACCAGCGACGTCGCGATCGGCGCGATCTCGCTCAGCTCGCCGCGCTCGAGCGAGTCGAGCACCCGAAGCGCCTCGATCGTGTGCTCGTCGACCGTGAACACGTGGTAGGTGTCGAATTGCATCTGGCCGACGATGCGGGCCCAGTCGGGGATGAAGCGGCCCAGGAACCCGGTCTCGTTCAGCACCGCCATCCAGCGCGCGCCGTCGCCGGCCGTGCACAGCAGGTCGCTGAAGAGGTCCGCGGCCGCCTTCTCGCCGCGCAGCACCAAGGCCTGCCGTTCGTGCCGGATCAGCGCCCGCATAGCCAGCGGGTGCAGCTGCAGGTGCCGGTCGCGCGCGGTCTGCAGGATGCGCAGCATGTTGAGCGGCTCGCGCTCGAAATCGCGGCCGGGGGCGGCCAGCAATTTGCCTTCGGCCAGGATGAAGCCCTGTTCGAACAGCGCCCGGTCGGTCTCGGGCTGCGTCGCCGGCGGACCCAGCGCCGCCCTCACCAGGGCCGGTTCGAGCACGGCGGTGATCTGGGTGATCTCGCGCGCGGTCAGGAAATAATGGCGCATGAAGCGTTCGACGCCGTCTTGCCGCCCATGGCGCGTGTAGCCCATGCGTGCGCCGACCACTGGCTGCAGGTCGAACGTCAGCCGGTCTTCGGCGCGGCCGGCGACGTAGTGGAGATGGAAGCGAACCGTCCACAGGAACGACCATGAGCGGCGGGTGTGCTTGGCCTCGCTCGCGGTGAGGATGCCGCCGCCCGGGCTGTCGGGGCCGACGAGCTCCCCCATGACCTGCGTGCCGAAGACGTAGCGGCTCATCCAATAGAGCGTCTGCAGATCGCGCAGGCCGCCCCTGCCCTCCTTGATGTTGGGTTCGACGAGGAACGGGCTGTCGCCGTAGCGGTGGTGCCGCGCGTCGCGCTCGGCTTGCTTGGCCGCCAGGAACGCGCCCGCGCCATCGGCCCGGCAGAAGGTGATGAAACGCTGCTGGAATTGCTCGAACAGTTCGGCATCGCCCGTCAGCAGGCGCGCATCGATCATGGAGGTGCGGATGACCATGTCGCGCTCGGCGTCCTGCAGGCAGTCGTCGACGGACCGGGTGGCGTGCCCGACCTTCAGCCCGAGATCCCAGAGGAAATAGAGGATGAACTCGACGACGGACAGCGTCGCCGGCGCGGGAACGTCCGGCGTGATGAACAGCAGGTCGATGTCGCTGAACGGCGCCAGCACGCCGCGGCCGTAGCCGCCCGTCGCCACCACGGCGAGCGGACCAGGCTCGCCGAGATCCTGCTCGAGCGCGAAGCCGTGCAGCGCCGCGATCACACCGTCCGTCAGCTCGCCGAGCAGCCGCCCCGCGCGAAGGCCTGGCATGTTGCCGGCCTCGAACAGCTCCTGCACGTGATGCTGCACGCGCGCCACGTAGCGCCGGAAGGCGGCCAGCGCGTCTTTCCGAGGCACGTTACCACCGTCGGTGGCGAGTTCCGCCAACGCTCCTTTCAAGATGTGGAGGGCGTCCTCCGGCTGCTCCGGCAGAGGTGATGGCAACGGCATTAGCCATACTCTACGGCGAATCTCTTCCCCGTGGAACCAACTCGTGGTCGTTAGGTGGCGGGCTGCGCTGCCATCGCCTTTAAGGCGTATAGCGCCTCCAGCGCCTCGCGCGGGGTCAGCCGGTCCGGGTCGATGGCGCCCACGGCGTCACGGAGCGGATCGGGCGGCGCCGGACGCTCCTCCGGCAACGCGGCGAACAGAGGCAGCTCCGCCGGCATGCCGTGACCGTTTTTCTCCAAGGCGGAGAGCAGCCCGGCCGCGCGCCGCACCGTCGCCTGCGGCACGCCCGCGAGTTGCGCCACGTGCACGCCCCAGGAACGCCCTGCCGACCCCTCGGCGACCTCGTGCAGGAATACCACGCTGCCACGCCACTCCTTCACCCGCATCGTATGCGCGCAAAGTCGCGGCATCTGCGTGCCGAGCGTGGCCAGCTCGTGGAAATGCGTGGCGAAGATCGTGCGGCAGCGAATCTGTCCGTGCAGCGCCTCCAGCACCGCCCACGCGATGGCGAGACCGTCGAGCGTGCTCGTGCCCCGCCCGATCTCGTCGACCACGACGAGCGAGCGCGGCCCGGCTTGGTGCAGGATGGCGGCCGTCTCCGTCATCTCGACCATGAAGGTGCTGCGGCCGCGCGCCAGATCGTCCGCAGCGCCGACGCGGCTGAACAGCCGGTCCACGATGCCGATGTCGGCGCTTTCGGCCGGCAGCGGCAGACCGGCCTGCGCCAGCACCGCGGCGAGCGCGTTTTGCCGCAGGAAAGTGCTCTTGCCCGCCATGTTCGGCCCGGTCAGCAGCAGCAGACGCCGTCCCGGCGACAGGTCGCAATCGTTCGGGACGAAGCTCGCCTGGCTGCCCAGCGCCTTCTCGACCACGGGATGCCGCAGCCCGCGCACGGAGAAACTGGCATCGTCCGTCACGCGCGGCCGGCACCATCGCCCGCCTTCGGCCAACCGGGCGCATGCCTGAAGCACGTCCAGCTCCGCCAGCGCCGACGCCGCGGCGGCCAGGGACTCGCTCTGGCGAAGGATGTCGGCCACCAGCGCCGCGAAGACGGCTGCCTCCCGCGCCGCGGCTCGCTCTGCCGCATCGCCGATCCGGCGATCGAGGTCGGCCAGTTCGGGCGTCGTGAACCGCGCGCCGTTGGTGGTGGCCTGCCGCATCTGCAGCGCCGGGTCGGCCCGGAGCTTCTCCACCGCTTGCGCCGGCGCCTCGATCACGTAGCCGAGCTGCGCGTGGTGCCGGATCTTGAGGGACGCCACCCCGAAGCGCTGCGCATAGTCGAGAGTCATCCCGGCCACGACCCGGCGGCTATTGTCCCGCAACGCCCGTTCCGCATCCAGCTCGCCGTCGAAGCCCGGGGCGATGACCCCGCCCTCGCGATCGTCCAGCCGCGCCGGCAACGGGTCCGCCAGCGCCCGCTCGAGCCGGGTCAGCAGCGCCGGGTCGATCGCGAGCGCGTCCAACGGCAGCGGCGCCGTGTCGAACGCGGCACGGACCGCGGACGCGGCCTGCAGCACGGCCCGGACCGCGCCCAGATCGCGCGGGGTGCCGCGGCCGATGCCGAGCCGCCCGAGCGCGCGGGCGAGATCCGGCACACCGCGCAGGGCGCCCCGCAATTCCTCGAGCGGCCCGGCATGGTCGAGCAGCCACGTCCATCCGTTCTGCCGCTCGGCGATCCGCCCCGCGTCGAGCAGCGGCCCCGATAGCCATGCCGCCAGCAGCCGCGCGCCGGCGGCCGTCAGCGTCCGGTCAACCGCGGCCAACAGCGTGTGAGCCCCGCCATCGCGCGCCCGCGTGATCTCAAGACTGGCCCGCGTCGCCGCGTCCAGCATCATCTCCCCCTGGAGCCCGGCGGGAACCGGGCGGGACAGCCGCGGCAAGTTGCCCGCTTGCGTCAGCCGCACGTAATCGAGCGCCAGTGCCGCCGCGACCGCCTCCGCGTCGCTGAACACCCCGAACGCGTCGAGGCTGGCTGCCCCGAAAGCCTCGGCCACCCGGGCGCTCCCCGCCAGCGGCGCCGGCGGGGCCAGGTCGGGGCCGCGCCGGGCTGCCCACTCGCCCAGATCGAGCCCGGCTGGCGCCAGGATCTCGGCCGGCTCCAACTTACCGAGCAGCGCGGGCAACTCGCTCGCGGACGGGCTCGCCGTTTCGAACAGCCCGGTCGAGACATCCAGCCACGCGGCCCCCAACCGCTCGCCGAGCCGTGCCAATGCGAGCAGCAAGTTGGGCCGGTGCGCCTCCAGCAGGCTGTCTTCCGTCAACGTGCCGGGCGTCACGAGCCGGACGATCTCCCGCTTCAGCGGCCCTTTGCCGGCCCGTCCCTTCGCCGGTTCCATCTGCTCGGCCACCGCGACCCGGAAACCGCGGCGGATCAGCCGCGAGAGATAGGCCTCCGCTGCATGGACCGGCACGCCGCACATCGGAATCTTCTCTCCCGCGTGCTCGCCTCGCCGGGTCAGGACGATGTCGAGTGCCGACGCGGCGGCCTCCGCATCGGCAAAGAACAGCTCGTAGAAATCGCCCATGCGCAGGAACAGCAGCGCGTCCGGATGCGCCTCCTTTAGCCGGAACCACTGCGCCATGCTCGGCGAGGCTCCCGCGCTGTCCTCCTTGCGCGCCACGCCCGCGGCAGCCCGCGTCAGGCGGCGGCCTTAAACGTCCGGGGCAGCCCGGCGCGGGCAACCCCGCCGTGCCGCGGCTCGTCCGGCAAGCCCTCCTGCAGATAAGCGCGCGCTGCAACCAGGCGCTCGAGGTCGATACCGGTGGAGAAACCCATGCTCTCCAACATGAACACCAGATCCTCTGTCACGATGTTTCCCGATGCGCCCGGTGCATACGGGCAGCCGCCGAGCCCGGCCAATGACGCGTCGAAGCTCCGGATACCCTCCTCGAGGCCTGCGAGCGCGTTCGCCAGGCCGAGCCCCATCGTGTCGTGCAGATGGAGCCCTTCCAGCCGATCCCCGACCGCGGAACGCACGGCCCGAACCACCTCGCGGATCTGGGCGGGGTGGGCGTAGCCGACCGTGTCGGCGAGCGCGATCAGGTCGGCCCCCGCTTCGGCCAGCCCCGCCGCAACCGAGACGACGCGCTCCGTAGTGACCGTGCCGTCGATGGAGCAGCCGAACGCGGTCGAGCAGGCGGCTTCGACCTCGATCCGGCCCCCGTCCGCCCGCGCCCAGTCGACGATCCGGCGCACCTCGGCCACGGCCTCGGCCGTCGTCCGGTTCGTGTTGGCGCGGCTATGCCCCTCGCTGACGCTGACGGGGATGGTGACGCGGTTGGCCCCTGCGTCGGCGGCCAGCTGCGCGCCCTTCAGATTCGGCGCGAGCGCCACGATGACGCAGGGCAAGTCACGCACGGCGCGCACGACCTCGCCGGTGTCGGCCATGGCCGGGATGACCTTGGCCGGCACGAAGCTGCCGACCTCGATCTCCGGCATCCCTGCCGCGGCGATGGCGCCGATCCAGCGGATCTTGAGGTCCGTCGGCATCCGGGTCCTGGCCATCTGCAGACCGTCACACGTTCGACCACCCTGACCTCCCCTGTCTTCGCGCTAACGTCGCTGCCGGGCCTGGTGCTAATCCGCACGACACGGTTGCGTGATGCAAGTCCCCGTATTTGCCGCAGCGCAGCAGAACACGATAGGTGTTGATGATGCGCATCAATCCCGCCGCTTTCATCCTTCTGCTAGCATCGGCCGGCCCGGCGATTGCCCAAGGCGGGCCACCCGCTGTTGGCGTCGTCGCGGCGAAGCGGACGTCGGTGGTGGAGGAGAGCGAGTTCGTCGGCCGCATGCAGGCGGTCCAACGGGTCGATCTCGTCGCGCGGGTGACCGGGTTCATCGAAAAGCGGCTGTTCGTCGAGGGCTCGGAGGTCAAGTCCGGGCAACTGCTCTACCAGTTGGAGCGCGGTCCCTTCGAAGCGCAGGTCGCCGCCCAGGCCGCGGCGGTGACGCAGGCCGAGGCGACCGTGCAGAACAACAGCCTCAAGCTCGGCCGTGTCCAATCGCTGCTCAATACCCCCGCAGGTCAGCGCAGCCTAGTCGATGACGCGATCGCCGCGCAGCGCACCGGGCAAGCGCAGTTACTGGCAGCACAGGCCCAGCTGCGCCAGGCGCAGATCAACCTGAACTACACCGACATCAAAGCGCCGATCGACGGGCTGATCAGCCGGACCAGCGTCACGGTGGGCAACGTCGTGGGCCCGAGCAGCGGGACGTTGGCGACCATCGTCAGCCAAGACCCGATGTATGTCGTCTTCCCGGTCTCGGTCCGCGCGGCGCTGGATCTGCGGGACAAATATGCCAGCAACGGCGGTTTCGACGCCGTCAAGATCAAGCTCAGGCTGCCGACCGGCGCGATGTACGACCAGACCGGCACGCTGAATTACGTCGACAACACCGTGGCGACCACGACGGACACGCTCGTGTTGCGCGGCACCATCCCCAATCCGCTGCGTCCCGGCGCCGCAGCAGGCGAGCCCGGCGCGCGCGAACTGGCCGACGGCGAGTTCGTCACCGTGCTGCTGCAGGGCGTCGCCCCGATCACCGCGATCGGCATCCCCCGCGCGGCGGTGCTGTCCGACCAGCAGGGCAACTATGTCTGGGTGATCGGGGACGGCAACAAGGCCGAGCAGCGCCGGGTGAACCTGGGCCAGAGCACACCGGAGACCGCGGTGATCACCTCCGGCGTCAAGGAGGGCGACATGGTGGTGGTCGACGGCGTGCAGCGGGTCCGGCCCGGCCTGGTCGTCAGCCCCGGCCCGGCGAGCCCGCCGCCCACCCTCGCCACCGCCCCGAAGACCTGAACGATGATCTCCTCCGTCTTCGTCGACCGCCCCCGCCTGGCGATCGTCATCGCGATCATCATGACGCTGGCCGGCGCGCTCTCGCTGCTGCGCATCCCGGTGGCGCAGTTTCCCGACATCGTGCCACCGCAGGTCCAGGTGACGACCCGCTACCCCGGCGCTTCCGCCTCCGTGGTCGAGGCGACCGTCGCCCAGCCGCTCGAGGCCCAGGTCAACGGCGCGGACCGCATGATCTACATGAAGTCCAACTCGGGCAACGACGGCAGCTACGGCCTGACGGTTTCGTTCGAACTGGGCACCAACCCCGACATCAACACCGTCAACGTCAACAACCGCGTGCAAGCCGCCCTGTCCCGCCTGCCGCAGGAGGTGCAGCGCCAGGGCGTCACGGTGCAGAAGCGTTCATCGGCGATCCTCGAATTCCTCGCCTTCAGCAGCGAAGGCGCCAAGCAATCGCCGCTGTTCATCTCCAACTACGTGACCATCAATGTGCTCGACCGGCTCGGCCGCGTGCCCGGTGTCGGCTCGGCGACGCTGTTCGGCGCGCTCGACTACTCGATGCGCATCTGGTTCGACACGGCCCGGCTGGTGAGCCTCAACCTGTCGGCCGGCGACATCGTCTCGGCGATCCAGCAGCAGAACGTGCAGGCCCCGGTCGGCCGGATCGGCGCGCGCCCCACCAGCGACGACACTCAGTTCCAGATCAACCTGCAAACGCGGGGGCGGCTGACCACGCCCGAGGAATTCGGCAACATCGTGCTGCGCGCGAACCCGGACGGGTCGCTGCTGCGCGTGCGCGACGTGGCCCGGGTCGAGCTCGGCGCCGCGACGCAAGACAGCGAGAGCCGGCTCAACGGCAACCCGGCCGTCACTGTCGGCGTGTATCTCGCGCCGGGCGCCAATGCCGTGCAGACCAGCCAGCGCGTGCAGGCCGCGCTCGACGAACTGCAGACCCGGTTCCCCGAGGGCCTGCATTCCGTCGTCTTCTATAACAGCTCGACCTTCGTTTCCGACACGATCGACGAGGTCCTGAAGACGCTGGGCGAAGCGTTCGTGCTCGTCGTCCTGGTCGTCTTCATGTTCCTCGGCAATTTCCGCGCCACACTCATTCCCACTTTCGCCGTCCCCGTCAGCCTGATCGCCACCTTCGCCGTGCTGTTGAGCATCGGCTACTCCGCCAACACCGTCTCGCTGCTGGCGATGGTGCTGGCCATCGGCATCGTCGTCGATGACGCGATCGTCGTCGTCGAGAACGTCGAGCGCGTGATGGAAGAAGAACCGGATCTGACTGCGAAACAGGCGACCAAGAAGGCGATGAGCCAGATCACCGCGCCCATCATCGCTATCACCCTCGTTCTGCTCTCCGTCTTCGTCCCGATCGGCTTCATCCCGGGCATTTCCGGCACCCTGTTCCGCCAATTCGCGGTGACGATTTCGGTCGCCATGTTCATCTCGGCGGTCAACGCACTGACCCTCTCGCCGGCGCTCTGCGGCGTGTTCCTCCGCCCCCATCACGGTCCTCGTCGCGGCATCATGGGCCGCATCGGCCGCGGGATCGATCGGGCGCGCGACGGCTACGCCGCGGTCGTCAGCCGCCTGATCCGGCTGTCGGTGCTCTCCCTGGTGCTCGTCGGCGCGTCCGTCGCCGGCATCTACGCGCTGAGCCTGCGCACGCCTACCGGCTTCCTGCCCGACGAGGATCAGGGCGCTTTCTTCGTCGCCGTCCAGCTGCCCGACGCCGCCAGCGTGACCCGCACCCGCGCGGTGGTGCAGCGGGTGGAGGCCATCGCCAAGACGTTCCCGCAGATTCAGAACGTGCTGGCCATCGTCGGCTTCTCGCTGCTCGACGGCAGCAACCAATCCAATGCCGCCTTCATGGTCATGCGGCTAAAACCATTCAGCGAGCGGACGGCGCCGGGTGACAAGGTGCAAGCGGTCATCGGCCGCATGTTCGGCCAGCTGCAGCAGATTCGGTCGGCCAACGTATTCCCCTTCAACCTCCCGCCCATCATCGGCCTCTCCACGTCCGGCGGCTTCGAGTATCAGTTGCAGAACCTCGAGGGGGCCGACCCCGCCTCCATGGGCTCGGTGCTCAACGGCCTGCTCGCCGCGGCCAATACCGACCCGGCGCTCACCCGCGTGTTCAGCACCTTCAGCGCGACCACGCCCTCCATCTTCCTCGACATCGATCGGGAGAAGGCCCAAGCCCTCGGCCTCTCCATCAGCAACGTGTTCACCGCGCTCCAGGCCACGCTGGGCGGCATCTACGTCAACGACTTCAACCTGTTCGGGCGCGTTTGGCAGGTCAACGTACAGGGTGAGGCCGCCGACCGGACCGACATACCCTCCATCTGGCAAATCCAGGTCCGCAACGATAAGGGCCAGATGGTCCCGATGCGCAGCATCGCCACCGCCCGCATCGTGCTCGGTCCGCAAACGATCAGCCGCTACAACAACTACCGCTCGATCAGCATCAGCGGCTCGCCGAAGCCCGGCGTCTCGTCCAGCACGGCGCTGGCGGCGATGGCCGCCGTCAGCAAGCGGGTGCTACCCGCCGGCTACTCCTTCGAATGGACCGGCACCGCCTACCAGGAAGTCTCCGCCTCCGGCCAAACCGCCTATATCCTTGGGCTGGCCGTGCTGTTCGCCTACCTGTTCCTGGTAGCGCTGTATGAGAGCTGGGTCATCCCGATCCCGGTGCTGCTCTCGGTCACGGTGGGTATCCTGGGCTCGTTCGCCGGGCTGCTGATCGCCGGGCTGTCGCTCGACCTCTACGGCCAGATCGGGCTGGTCGTGTTGATTGCGCTGGCGGCCAAGAACGGCATCCTGATCGTCGAATTCGCCAAGGAGCAGCGCGAGGCCGGCAAGAGCATTCGTGAGGCGGCCCGGCTCGGCGCAGCCACGAGGTTCCGCGCCGTCATGATGACGTCGATCGCCTTCGTGCTCGGTTTGTTGCCGCTGGTCACCGCCAACGGCGCCGCCATGATCAGCCGTCGCGACGTCGGCACGCCGGTGTTCGCCGGCATGCTCGCGGCCTCGGCACTCGGCATTTTCCTCATCCCGATGCTGTATGTCTGGTTCCAAACGCTCCGCGAGCGAACAAAGGCCCGCTTCGCCGGCCGCAGCACGCCCCGCGAACACGCGGATGCCGCCGACTGAATCGACTCCTCGTAAGGTTAAAGTGAACGGGCGAACTCCGGCCGCCGGCAAGCGCTTCTTCCTGAGTGACACACACCGGGAGAAAAGCAATGAAAATAATGTTTTCGACGCTTGCCGCCCTCCTGATCGCTGGCGTCCTGGCAGCCGGGCCTGCCATGGCGCAGACGGCCGGGGCCAGCGGGGGCTCTATGGGGAGCACGGGGACCGGCTCCGCAGGAGGCAAGGGGACGAGCGCCACGGGCGGAGTTGGAAGCTCTGCGACGAGCGCTACTCACGCGCTGGGTTCAACGGGAACCCTGGGCAGCAGCACGGCCGGTCAGACGACCGGAGCCGGAACCCGGGGCACGACCGCCGGCATCAACACCGGCTCGAACGTGGGCGCGGGCACCTCGACCGGCATGGGCGCGGGCGGCGCTGGTGCGAGTGGTGGGGCGGGCGCGAAGGCCACGCACTAAGCTCTACACTCGCTCGCTCATCAGGGCTGATCGAACCGTTCGGTTTGATCAGCCCTTCTTCGTTCTGCGGCCCGGCCCTAGTCTTCTCCCCCTTGGCGCGCCACCATGCGGGCAAATATGTTGAATTCACCGGTGAGGAGCACCCCATGGCCAAATTCGGCATCGCCCAGCCCGTTCGTCGCGTCGAAGATCCTCGCCTTCTGCTCGGGCATGGGCGGTACACCGACGACATCGCGCTTGCCGACACGGCGGTCGGGATCGTTCTGCGCAGCCCCTACGCCGCCGCGAAGATCACGCGCTTGAACGCAGACGCCGCCCGGCAGGCGCCCGGCGTGCTCGGCATCTACACTGCGGCGGAGCTGAAGGCGGACGGGATAGGCAACCTGCCCTGCGGGATCCCGCTGAAAAACCGTGACGGGTCCGACCGCGCCGATCCGCCGCACCCCGTTCTCGCCGACGGCGCCGTCCGCCATGTCGGTGATCCCGTTGCCTTCATCGTCGCCGAAACGCACCAGCAGGCGCGCGACGCCGCCGAGCTCGTCGATATCGAGTACGACATGCTGCCGAGCATCACCGACCTCGGCGCCGCGATGGACCCGGATGCCGCGCAGGTTTGGCCCGACATCTCCCGGAACATCGTCTTCGACTGGGAGACCGGCAACAAGGCGAAGACAGACGAGCTGTTCACCCAAGCCGCCCACGTGGCCAAGCTGACGGTCGTCAACAACCGTATCGTCGTGAACTCGATGGAGGCGCGGGCCGCACTGGCCGACTTCGACGGCGAGCGCTGGACGCTGACCACCAACACGCAGGGCGGTTGGGGCATTAAGACGCTGCTCGGCGACGCGGTGTTCAAGGTGGGCGCCGACAAGTTCCGCGTCGTGACCCCCGACGTCGGCGGCGGTTTCGGCATGAAGCTGTTCCTCTACGCCGAGCATGCGCTGACCTGCTACGCCGCCCGTAAGCTGGGCCGTCCCGTCAAGTGGACCAGCGAGCGCTCCGAAGCGTTCCTCTGCGATACCCACGGACGCGACAACATCACGCAGGGCGAGATCGCGCTCGACAAGGACGGCAAATTCCTCGCCATCAGGACGCGTAACGTCGCCAACATGGGCGCCTATCTCAGCACCTACGCCCCCTTCATCCCGACCGGCGCCGGCACCAAGGTCCTGGCCAGCGTGTACGGGTTCCAATCCGCTTACGCCAACGTCATCGGCGTGTTAACCAACACCGTCCCCGTGGACGCCTATCGCGGCGCCGGTCGCCCGGAAAGCAACTACCTCGTCGAGCGGCTGATCGACACCGCCGCCTACGATCTCGGCATCGACCGGGTCGAACTGCGCAAGCGCAACATGGTCCCGCCCTCGGCGATGCCGTACCGCTCCGCCATGGACCAGCTCTATGACAGCGGCGATTTCCACAAGGTTCTCGACCACGCGATGGAAAAGATCGATTGGGCCGGGTTCCAAGCCCGCCGCAGCGAAAGCGAGAGGCACGGCCGCAAGCGCGGGATCGGGATGGCCTACTACCTCGAGGCCACGGGCGGCGCCGATACCGAGCGCGCGGAAATCCGCTTTGCCGAAGATGGCTTCGTGGACGTGTTCGTCGGCACCCAGAGCACCGGGCAGGGCCACGAGACCGCCTATGTCCAGCTCATGGAAGACCAGCTCGGGATCGACCCGGACAAGATCCGGATCAAGCAGGGTGACACGGATACCATTCCGGTCGGCGGTGGCACCGGCGGTGCCCGCTCGCTCTATTCGGAGGGCCAAGCCATCCTTGTCACCGCCGCCAGCGTGATCGAGAAGGGCAAGCAAGCGGCCTCCGAAGCGCTCGAGGCCGCCGTGGCCGACATCGTGTTCGAGAACGGGCGCTTCTCGATCGCCGGCACCGACCGCGGGATGGACATCCTGGCTCTTGCCGCCCATCAGCGCGGTCGGGATGGCGCAACCCAGCTCGATGCCGCCGAGATCGCTCAGATCAGCGCGCACACCTATCCCAACGGCTGCCACATGGCCGAGGTCGAGATTGATCCCGAGACCGGCTCGATCACCACGGCCCGCTACATCGTATGCGACGACGTCGGCAAGGCGGTGAACCCGATGATCGTGCGGGGCCAGGTGCATGGCGGCGTCGCCCAGGGTGTCGGGCAGGCCGTCATGGAGCACACGGTCTATGATCAGGGCTCCGGCCAGCTCCTGTCCGGGAGCCTGATGGACTACACCCTCCCGCGCGCCTCCGACCTGCCGGACATCGAAGTCGACCTCATCGAGGTGCCCTGCCAGAGCAATCCGCTCGGGGTAAAGGGCGCCGGCGAGGCCGGGGCGGTCGGCAGCCCGCCGGCGATGATCAACGCCATCGTCGACGCGCTCCGGAGCGCCGGAGCCAGGACGATCGACATGCCGGCCACGCCGGAGCGGGTCTGGCAGGCGCTCCACGGCGCCAAAGCGGCCTGATGGCAACGGGCAGGCGCGCGGCAATCACCGCCGTGGCGGCCTCCGCGCTCCTGCCCGGCGCCTCTTCCGCTCAGCCGGCCCGGCGGCTAGGCGGATCCATCACCGACGTCCCCGGGATCAAGGTCGGGCACTACACGGAAACGAGGCGCCCGACCGGC
>Ga0326763_1000440_pt1 | contig 14932 bp, 16 predicted proteins | sample NORPS_P_FD_207671 | JGI IMG/M metagenome (GOLD analysis project Ga0326763, IMG submission 207671) | Hot spring water microbial communities from Norris Geyser Basin, Yellowstone National Park, WY, United States - NOR.PS_P | ecosystem: Environmental > Aquatic > Thermal springs > Unclassified...
CCGATGGGTGGGCTGGCGTGCTGGATTTTGGCTCCCCGACCTGGGCTCGAACCAGGGACCTACGGATTAACAGTCCGGCGCTCTACCGACTGAGCTATCGGGGAATAGACGACAATTGTAGCACGGCATCCTATCGATGTTACGGCGTTGCATCCGCTCGCAACGTGGCCCAACGCTGCATCAGTTCTGCAGCGGCGGCTGGCGCGTCGGGGGCACCCACGATGGCGCGCACGACGGCGAACGACCCCACGCCCGAGGCGGCCACGGCGGGCAGCTCGGCCAGACCGATACCCCCGATGGCAACGGTGGGGATGTCACGGGCGAGTCGTGCGTAGCGCGCCAGCCGCCCCGGTCCTTGGGGGGCGGTCGGCATGGCCTTGAGCGTGGTGGGGAATACCGCACCCAGGGCCAGGTAGCTGGGGCCCAGCGCCCAGGCGCGCGCCATTTCGGCGTAACCGTGGGTGCTGATGCCCAGGCGCAGGCCGCTGTCGCGCAGCCGGTCCAGGTCGCTGGGGGTGAGGGTGTCCAAATCTTCTTGACCCAGGTGCACCCCGTAGGCGCCTGCGGCCATGGCGTGCTGCCAGTGATCGTTGATGAACAGGCGACAGGGCAGGCCGCGTACCGCGTCGACCGCTGCCTGTACCTCATGTGCCACGCGGTCGGGGTCGGGGTGTTTGAAGCGCAGTTGCAACGTGGGTACACCGGCGCGCGCCAGGCGCGCGACCCATGCGGCGTCGGGCAGCACGGCGTACAGGCCCAGTTCTCGCGGGCAGGGGGCAAACCGGGTCGTTGGCAGTGTCCAGCCAAAATCCGCCGGGTCATCGGGCCAGTCGGCAGGGTCGAAAGGGCGGCCCTGGCAGCGCCGCGCCCACGCGGCCGACACATACCGGGCGTCCGCATCGATAAACCCCAGCCGACGGGCGGCGGCGTACGCGACGGCCGCCACGGTCGCATCGGCTGGCGTGGCGTCGGGGTCGGCGTCGCGCTCGATGAACAAGTCGGTATGGTGGCGCACGATGGCGTGCATGGCCGCCAGCGGGTCATCGACTACCGTTGGCGTGGTGGTGGGGGCGTGCGCGTCGGTCATTCGGGCGGTCATCCCTGGTGCCAGAAGGGGGTGCCCAGCACGGGCGTGCTGGGCTGGGCCGAGGCTTGCGGTGGCATGGCGCCGGCGCGGTACGCGGCCCGGCCAGCGGCGACGGCATCGGCAAAGGCGCCGGCCATGCGCACCGGGTCTTGCGCCTGCGCCACGGCCGTGTTGAGCAGCACGGCATCCAGCCCCCACTCCATGACCTGGCAGGCGTGCGACGGCAGGCCCAGCCCGGCGTCCACGATCAAGGGCACGTCCAGCCGCTCGCGCAGCGTGCGCAGCGCGTAGGGGTTGATGGGGCCGAGCCCTGTGCCAATGGGTGCTGCCCAGGGCATGACCGCCTGGCAGCCCACGTCCAGCAGGCGCTGGCATAGCACCAGGTCGTCGGTGCAGTAGGGCAGTACCTTGAAGCCGCGCTTGATGAGCAGGTCGGCTGCTGTGGGCAGTTGCAGCGTGTCGGGCTGCAGGGTGTAGTCGTCGCCGATGAGCTCGAGCTTGATCCAGTCGGTGCCAAAGACTTCGCGCGCCATTTCGGCGGTGGTGACGGCTTCTTGCACGCTGTGGCAGCCAGCGGTGTTGGGCAATACGGGCACGCCCAAGCGCTGCAGCAGGGTCCAAAAGCCGTGCGAGGCGTCGGCGCCTAACGCGCCGTGCCGGCGCAGCGATGCGGTCAACAGGCACGGCTGTGCGCGCGCGACGGCTTGCTCCAGCACCGCGGGCGAGGGATAACGCGCCGTGCCCAGCATGAGTCGGCTGCCAAAGGTTTGGCCGTAGAGGATGAGGGGGTCGGACGATGGGGTCGGGGTCATGGTGGGGGTCAGCCGCCGGTCACGGGGGCGATGATTTCGATGCGGTCGCCGTCGTGCAAGGGGGTGTGAGGATATTGGGCGCGCGGAACGAATTGCAGGTTGACGGCCACGGCAAAGGGGGCATTGGCAGGCAGGTCGGCCGTCGCGCGGGCCACGGCGTCGGCCACGGTAGCGCCATCCGGTAGTTCGGTGGGTTGGGCGTTGATGACGACGATCATGGCTCGCAGCAGGCGGCGGTTTGGCTCGACGGCACGAAGCGCAGGCCCAGCCGCTGGGCCAGTGACACGGTGCCACCATCCAGGTATTCGATGACGGCATCGTGCACGGCGGGCGAGATCAGATAGCCGTGTCGATACAGCCCATTGATCTGCAGCACGCGCGGGGCCGCCTCGACCACGGCGGGCAGGTTGTCGGGCAGCGTGGGACGGCACTGTGCGCCCAGTTCGAGCACCCGGCCTTCGGCAAAGCCCGGGTGGACGGCGTAGGCGGCGCTGAGCAGCTCCAGCGTGGAGCGCACGCTCGCGGGGGACAGGTCGTCGGATTCGATCTCGGTGGCGCCGATGACGAACAGGTGGTTGGGCTTGGGCGCGATGTAGATGGGATAGCGCGGATGCAGCAGCCGCGTGGGGCGCTGCAACGTGACGTCGGGCGCATACACGCGTGCGACTTCGCCGCGCACGCCCCGCAGCGGCCCCGCCGTTGGTGCGGGGGCGCTGGGCCAATCCGCCCGGGCCCCCAGGCCACGGCAGTCCAACACCCAGGCGCCGGGGTGGTCGCGCTGCCAGTCTTGGGCCTGCGCCAGCGTCATGGGGGTGGACCACTGCACCGTCACACCGCACGACCGCAGTGTGGCCAGCAGCGCATCGAGCAGCTGCCGGTTGTCGAGTTGCCCTTCCTCGGGCAAATACAGCGCTTGCGCAAACCGGCCCGCCACGGCGGGCTCGACACTGGCCAGCGCCGGGGCGTCGAGCGGCTGCGGCGCGGGCAAATCGGGCAGGCGTTCGGTGGTGGCGCGCAGCTGGGCTTCGAAGCGAACGGCCTCGCGGGCGTCTTGCCGGTGCCACAGGATGAGTGTGCCGTTTTGCTGAAAAAAGACCGGCTGGTCGAGCCCTTCGCACAGGGCGCGCCAGCGTGGCAGCCCGTAGCGCCCCATGGCGACGACGTTGGGCTCGGTGACAGCGGACTCGGCCAACGGCGCCAGCATGGCCGCGGCGATGCGGGCCGCTCCCCCGGCCTGTGACGGCCCGTCGGCGGCATCGACCAGGTGCACGCGGTGGCCCGCACGGGCCAAGGTGACCGCCAACAAGCGGCCCATTAGGCCAGCGCCCAGGATCAGCACGGGGGGAGACGTCGTCATGATCCGCGATGGTACCCCAGGGAAAACCCGCGCCATTGACAGAACACAACAATCCCGCGCACGCGGCGGATAATGTCACGCATGTCACACCTCAACGATCTCGCTCACCCCAAGGCGGCGCGTTACGCGCGCGTGTTGTCCATTGCCGGCAGCGATTCGGGCGGCGGCGCGGGCATTCAGGCCGACCTCAAGACCATCGCGGCATTGGGCTGCTACGGCATGACGGCCATCACCGCACTGACGGCCCAAAACACGCTGGGGGTACGCGCCATTCACGCGGTGCCGGCGTCGTTTTTGAAAGAGCAGATCGCGGCCGTGGTGGAGGATATCGGGGTGGACGCGGTCAAGATCGGCATGTTGCACGCCCCCGACATCGTGGACGCCGTGGCCTGGGCGATCGATCGCTACCGGTTGCCCCATGTGGTGCTGGACCCGGTCATGGTGGCCACCAGCGGTGACACGTTGATCGAGCCCGAGACCATCGAGCGCTTGGTGGCGCAGTTGTTTCCGCGCGCGACGGTGGTCACGCCCAACCTGGACGAAGCGGGGCTGCTGCTGGGCCGTGCCTTGACGCATGTCGACGAGTTGGAAGCCGCTGCCGCCGATTTGCTGCAGCGCGGTGCGTCGGCGGTACTGCTCAAAGGGGGACACTTGCCCGGCGACTGGGTGACCGACCTGCTGGCACTGCGCGGCGAGCCTGCAGCGTACTGGATTCGGCTCAGCGGCGAGCGCATTGCAAGCCCCAATGGCCACGGTACCGGCTGCACGCTGTCGTCGGCGATCGCGTCGTATCTGGCGCTGGGGCACACGCTGGAGGAAGCGGTGCAGTCGGCGCACGGGTGGGTGCGCGGCGCCATCGCCGCGGGCGCCCACGTGCGCACGGGGCAGGGTAGCGGGCCTCTCAACCACGGCTATGCGCCCGTGCCGATGCGGCTGCTGGATTGATCAGTCTGGCGCTACCCCCAGCAGGCGCTGCAGCCGCGCGCTGGTGGTGGTGTACTCGAGCGCGATGCGCTCACCCGGTCGCAGCGCTTGCGCGATGGCAAAGGCGGCCAGTGTCGCTTCGTGAAAACCGCACACGATCAGTTTGCGCTTGCCGGGGTAAGCGTTGACGTCGCCCACCGCATGAATACCCGGCTCACTCGTGCGAAAGCCCTCCGTGTCCACCACCAGGTGTTTGCGCTCCAGGGCCAGCCCCCAGTCGGCGATCGGCCCCAGGCGCGGGTGCAACCCCAAGCGCGGCATGAGCAGATCCAGCGGCAGCGTCAGGCGCTGGTCGTCGACGGTGGCGATGGCCAGCGCTTGTAAGCGTCCCTCATCATCGGCGAGTACGTCTACGGGTTGGCCCAGGCACAGCCGCACCCAGCCCGCGCCGATGGCGGATTGCAACTGCGCATCCAGATCGGGGTCGATGTCGAAGCGCTCGGTGCGGTGCAACAGCGTGACGTGCGCCGCTTCGCCCTCCGCCAAGCGCAGGGCCAGGCGCACGGCGGCATCCGTGCCGCCCATGACGACGACACGCTGGCCTGCCCAGACGGACGGATCGACGTCCCGATAAAACACCTGCCGCCCTTCCCAACGTTCGAGTGCCGGTAGCGGTACCTTGCGCGGCAAAAACGCCCCGACGCCGGCGGCGATGACGATGGCGTCGCACCAAAAGGTCAGGCCGCCGTCGGTCTGCAACGCAAAGCGCGCCGGGCCGTCGGTGCCCAGCCGCTGCAGGCCCGACACGATTTGCCCTAGGTGCAGCGGCACGCGCAGCGGCTGGAGCTGGCGCAGCAAGCGCTGCGTGAGCTCTTGCCCGCTGCACGAGGGGATGCCCGGGATGTCGTAGAGACATTTCTCGGGATACAGCTCGGCGCACTGGCCGCCCGCGTGCGCCAGTCCTTCGACGATATGCACCCCTACTTCCTGCAGCCCGAGCTGGAACGCCTGATACAGCCCTACTGGACCCGCGCCGATGACCACGGCGTCGGTGCGGATGGGAGCGTCGGCGTTGTTCGTCATGGCGTGCAGACCGACGGCGGCGACGGCGGCATGTCTCAGCGCTTGAGCAGCGCGAGCTTGCCCGTCATGTCCTTGTACTGGTCGGCGTCGGGCAAGGGCGCCTTGCGCTTGGTGATGCTCTTCCAGGTCGGCAGCTTGGCCAGCTCGGCGTTGAGCGCGATCATATGCTGCTGGTCACGCGGCACGTCCTCTTCGGCGTAGATGGCACCCACGGGGCACTCGGGGATACAGACGGCGCAGTCGATGCACTCGTCGGGATCGATGACCAGAAAATTGGGCCCCTCGCGGAAGCAGTCCACGGGACAGACGTCGACGCAGTCGGTGTACTTGCAGGCGATGCAGGCTTCGGTAACAACGTGTGTCATGGCGCTGGGTCTTATCAGGTGGCGATCGTCGACCCGGCACGGCCGCGGGCCGCGAATCGACAAGCGCCGAATTGTAGGCCGAGCGCACACGGCACTGGGTTGACGCGCGTCATGACAACGCGGGATGAAACGGTTATCGTGTGGCGTGTGCGGTCCAGCGCGGGCGATGCCTTGCTCCTCGCTCGTGCCCATCTGACAGGCCTTACCTCATGAATCCATCCTCTCCCAGCGATCCACCCCTCCATCGCCGTCGCAGCGACGCCGCCGATACCCTAGACCAGCAGGCGTTGGTGGTGCTGGCACAGCTCTACAGTGGGTTGTCGCCCGTTTCACTGGCGTTGGCCGCGACCGATTGGGCCTTGCACCTGTGGAGCGCGCCCGGTTCGCAAGTGCGCCTGTGTTAGCAGGCGCTCGCGCAGGCGCTGAGCTGGTGAAAGCGGCGCCTTGCTGGGCATGGACGACGATGTGCGCGATGGGATGCTGGCCGCGCTCGATCGTGTGCATTACGCGACGGCGGCACCGGTGCATCTGATGGGCTACTGCCTGGGCGGTACGTTTGCGGCCATCGCCACCGCGGCCGAGACCCCGCGCCAGGCCAATACGCGATGGTGCGCTACGGCGATTGAGAGAAGCGGCCAGCATCGGCGGCTGACGCAGGTGCGCCCCGCGTGGCGAAGCGCTGGGCCAGCAAGGCGCGCGCCAATGCAGGCTCCAGCGGCCACGGCTCGCCATGCAGGCCCGCGGCGAGCACTTCGCCACACAGCGCGGACAACGTCAGACCGCGCGCGCCCAGCCCGGTGATGACGTGCAAGCCCGGCAGGGTCTCGGGGTTCACGGCCCCCACCGCCGGGAAGCGATCCGGCAGCGTACAGCGCACGCCTGCCCAGGCCTGCGCCCGGGACCACAACGGCGACAGCGCCGCCGCCGCACGGGGTAGCAAGCGGCGCAGCTTGTCCCCATTGGCGGCATGATCGTCCGCGCGGGGCGTGCGGTCGGTGCTGCCACGAACGAAGGTCGAGCCCATGCACCAGACGGGGCGACCGTCTGGACCCGGCACGCCCGCGATGAGTGAGCCATGCCCATTGACGGGGTGGGGCGGTAGCGCCGCGGCCACGTCGGGCGGCAGGGCCTCCATCGGGCCCCACGCCACCTGCCCACGCAGCGCGTGCAGCGGCAGCGGGGCGCGACCCTCGGCCGCCAGCAGCGCCAGTGAGTCGAAGCCCGCGCACACCACCACGATATCGCCTTGCGCGAGCAGCGCCCCTGTGGCGTCATGGGCACTCCAACCGTGCCCGCCCGCTTGCTGCCGCAAGTGCGCCACGGCGGCCCCGCCGACGAAGCGGATGCGCGGGTGTGCCAACTGCGCCGCCACCAGCCGCGCGGGCCGCAGCCAGGCCGCACGCGGGTGCCACAGCGCGGGCGTTTCAGGGGGCAGTCCAACCGCGACGATCGATTCGGGGGTGGCGGCCTGGCTCCACGCGGCGCGCTGCTCGGTCCAATCGTCCGGCGCGGGCAGGGCGTGTTTGCCTTCCACGCGGTGTTCCAGCACGCCACTGGCCGCCCAATCGATGCCCGGTGTGAGCAGCAGCTGTGCGCGCTCCAGCGTGCAGGCCAGCCCGGCGCGCGTCAGCCGCGACAGCGGGGCATCGTCGGGCGAGACGTGCGGGGCGACCAAGCCCACCGGCAGGCCAGATGCCCCTGCGGCGGGCGTGTCGGCCTGGTCCAACACCGTCACCCGCCAACCCCGTTGTGCCAGACTCCAGGCCGCGGCGGACCCGGCCAGTCCGGCCCCGATGACCAGCGCGTGCCGGCCATTCGGGCCAAGATCGTCCGGGGTGTCGGGGGCGTGGCGCAGCGACGTGCGCGGGGTCCACGCGGGGGCCCAGCGCGCGCGCAGGCAATGCCGCTTGGGCGGCAAGCCCGGGGCTTTTTCAACCTGGAAGCCCGCTTGCGTCAGCGCCTCGCGCACCGAGCGCGCCACCGTCCAGGTGGCCAGCCGGGTGCCGGGGCGGCACAGGCGCGCGACCGCGCGCATCAGGGGCGGCGACCACATGTCGGGGTTGGCGGCGGGGTCGAAGCCATCGAGGAACACGCTGTCCACGGGCACGTCGAGCGTGGGCAGCCAGCGCTGTGCGTCGCCCACGCACAGCGTCAGCCGCAGGTGGCGCACACGGCCTGTGGCGTCGGTCGCTTGCCACGCCCAACGGTGCACCCCGGGCAGCAGCCCTACCCAGCGCTCGGCCAGCGCTTGTGCCAGTGCCTGCAAGGGCGCAAACGGTGCGGCGCTGCGGCGCAGGTCGTCGGCACTGACCGGATGGGCCTCGGTGGCGGTGTAGAACAGCGTCTCGGGCGCGTCGGGGTCGTCGAGCCAGGCACGCCAGGTGGCCAGAAAGTTCAATCCCAGGCCGAAGCCGTTTTCCAGCACATGCCAGCGGGGTTGGCCGCGCCACGCCGCATCAGGCCCCGGCGGCCACAGGCCGCAGCCGCCCAAAAAAACGTGTTGCGCCTGTGCCCAGCCGCCGTGGCCGTCGGCACCGCGGCTGCGGTAGATGTCGCCAAAGCGCGGGCTGCGTGGCGTGCCGTCCGGCAGCCACTCGACCACGGCGCCCCCCATGTCACCCCTGCGTGGGTGGCACGTAACCGGCCGCGACGTCGGCGCCCTCGCCAAAGAAATGTTTTTCCATTTGCCGCGCCAGGTACTGGCGCGCGCGGGCGTCGGCGAGGTTCAAGCGGTTTTCGTTGACCAGCATGGTTTGGTGCCGCAGCCAGTCTTTCCACGCCTGTTTGCTGACATTGTCGTAGATGCGCTTGCCCAACTCGCCAGGGTAGGGGGGAAAGTCCAGTCCTTCGGCTTCGATGCCGAGTTTGATGCAGCGAACGGTGCGTGCCATGGGCGATGCTCCTGTGCGAATGTGTGCTTCATGCCATGCCGTCATAACGGCGTCGGGGCAACGGTATAACGGCTTTGTTACGATCGGCGTATGGTCTGGTGTTCGCCATCGGCGACCAGCGACCCCGAGACTGTAGCGCAGTCGTGCCGCCCCAGCGTGGTCAGGGTTGAGACAGGTCAACCCCGCAGGCCCGGATCGCCGTTACCCTCGCCCGTATCTTTTTCGACTCCCTTCCATCATGAGTGCATTCGACGACGAACGTGTGTTGACCGTCCACCACTGGACCGATCGGCTGTTTAGCTTCACCACCACGCGCAATGCGGGGCTGCGCTTTCTCAACGGCCAGTTCACCATGATCGGTCTGCGGCTGGAAAATGGCAAGCCGCTGCTGCGCGCTTACAGCATCGTGTCGGCCAACTATGAAGAGCACCTAGAGTTTCTCAGCATCAAGGTGCCCGATGGGCCGTTGACCAGTCGCCTGCAGCACATCCAGCCCGGCGACTCGATCATCGTGGGGCACAAGCCCACCGGCACGCTGGTCATCGACTATCTGCTGCCGGGCAAACACCTGTACCTGTTCGGCACGGGCACGGGGCTCGCGCCGTTCATGAGCATCATCCGCGACCCGGCCACCTACGAACGTTTCGAGCAGGTGGTGCTGGTGCATGGCGTGCGCCTGGTGGCTGAGCTGGCGTATCGCGACTACATCACGCACGAGCTGCCGCAGCACGAGTTCCTGGGCGAGATGGTGCGTGCGCAGCTGCGCTACTATCCCACCGTGACGCGCGAGCCGTTCGAGCGCCAAGGCCGCATTCCGCACTTGGTGGAAAGCGGTCAGATGGCGCGCGAGCTGGGCTTGCCCCCGCTCAACCCCGAGACGGACCGCGTCATGATCTGTGGCAGTCCCGCGATGCTGCGTGACCTCAAGGCGATGTGCGAGCGCTACGGCTTCGTCGAGGGCAACACGAGCACGCCGGGGCAATTCGTGATCGAACGCGCCTTTGCCGATGCCAACTGATTTTTCTGCCGAACGACTGCGCACCTGGGGGCGGGCGCACCCCCGGGCCTGCGCAGCGCTGGTGGCGCTGTGGGCGGTGGGTTTGTTGGCCTTTGGCCTGTACTTGCAGCACGGGGTGGGGCTGGAGCCCTGTCCGATGTGCATCGTGCAACGCTATGCCCTGGTGGGGGTGGCGCTGCTGGCCGGGATGGCCGCGGCATGGCCTGGTCTACGTGGCCGTCTCGGCGGGATGTGGGCGGCGGCGGGGCTGGCGGTGTTTGGGGCGTTCGTGGCGGCGCGCCAGTCGTGGCTGCAGTGGTTCCCGCCCGAGATCCTGACCTGCGGGCGGGATTTCTACGGCATGATCGAAGCGTTTCCACTGCGCCGCGCGATCCCCATGATATTTCGCGGCAGCGGTGACTGCTCGGCGGTGGACTGGACTTTTCTGGGGCTGACGATCGCCAACTGGTCGTTCGTGAATTTCGTCGCCATGGCGCTGGTGCTGGCCATGGGCGGGTGGTGGGTGCGCTCGCGTTAGGGTGGCCATGGAGCGCGTGGGTGCCATTGTCATCGGGGCCGGCGTGGTGGGCCACCCGGTCCAGACGCTGGCGCGATGGGCGGGCGAGGGGGCGGCGCAGTGTCCGGTGCTGGTGGTGCGGCAGAGCGCGGCGCAACCCTACCAGCGCGTGCTGGTGCCGGTGGATTTTTCACCCTGGTCGGCCCCGACGCTGGCGCTGGTGGATACGATGGCGCCCCACGCGTTGGTCGAGTTGCTGCACGTCTACACGGTGCCGTTCGAAGAGAAGTCCTTGGCACACGAGCAGCGATGGTCGCCCAGCCGCTACCGCGTCCACCTGCGCGAGGGCGACGCCGCGCCGGCCGTCGTGCGCAGCGCCCAGGAATGGGGGTGCGACTTGGTGGCACTGGGCAAGCACGGCCAGGGTGTGGCGGAAGAATTGCTGCTGGGCAGCGTGACCAAGCACGTGGTGGCCGAGGCAGCGTGCGACGTGCTGGTATCTCCCGCCGCGCAGCGCGTGTGATCAGCCCATGGCCGCATCGCGCAGGGCGCGCGCCACCTGGGGCACCAAGCCCGGGCCGTGATAAATCAGCCCGGTGTAGAGCTGCACCAGATCGGCCCCCGCTTGCCGCTTGGCCAGCGCGTCGTCGGCGTCCATCACGCCGCCCACACCGATGATGGGGTAGCCCGGCCCCAGCCGCTGGCGCAGCGCGGCGATGACCCGGTTGCTGGCCTCGGCCACGGGACGGCCCGACAGGCCACCGGCTTCATCCGCGTGGGGCAGGCCCTGCACGGCGTCACGCGCCAGCGTGGTGTTGGTGGCAATCACACCGTCCATGCCGTGGTGCACGAGCGCGTCGGCGATCATGCCGATTCGCCCCTCATCCAAGTCTGGGGCGATCTTGATAAACAGTGGGCGCCAGCAGCCGTGTTGATCGGCCAGTGCCTGACGCCGCTGCGCGAGCGCGGCCAGCAGGCCCTCCAGCGCGCTGTCGCTTTGCAGCTGGCGTAGGTTTTGCGTGTTGGGGCTGGAGATGTTGACGGTAACGTAGTCGGCGTGGGGGTACACGCCTTCCAGACCCCGCAGGTAGTCATCGGTGGCACGCTCGATCGGAGTACTGGCGTTTTTGCCGATGTTGAGCCCGAGCACCAGCGCCGACGCGCCCGTTTGCCGCACGCGCGCGCGCTGCACGTGCTCGACGAAGGCGGCCAGGCCTTCGTTGTTGAAGCCAAAGCGGTTGATGAGGGCGTGCGCCTGCGGCAGCCGGAACAGCCGCGGTTTGGGGTTGCCGGGCTGGGGCTGGGGGGTGACCGTGCCCACTTCGACGAAACCAAACCCCATCGCGGCCCAGGCGTCGATGCAGCGCGCGTTTTTGTCCAGGCCGGCGGCCAATCCTACGCGGTTGGGAAAGCGCAGACCTGCCAGTTCCACCGGGTCGTCGATGCGCGGCTGGGCGAACAGCGCGCGCAGCGGGGTGTGTTGCAGGCGCTCCAGCGTGTGCAGGGTTAGATCGTGCGCGGCTTCGGCGTCCAGGCCGAAGAGCAGCGCGCGCAGCGGGGCGTAAGGCAGCCAAGTCATATGATAATTGTCGCACTCCCGCCCACCCGTTTATCGAGGATACTCACCCATGCCCCACGATGCCCCTACCGCTCCCATGAGCCCAGACGCCCTCAAGGCCTTGGTCGCTCGAGCCGCCTTGGCGTATGTGGAGCCGGGCGAAATCATCGGCGTGGGTACCGGATCGACGGTCAACTGTTTCATCGACGCGCTGGCCACCGTGCGCGACCGTATCCCTGGGGCGGTCTCCAGCTCCGTGGCCACGACGCAGCGGTTGCGCGCGATCGGTGTGCCGGTGTTCGACGCCAACGAGGTCGAGACGCTGTCGGTCTACATCGACGGTGCGGACGAGATCGACCCGCGCGGCTACATGATCAAAGGCGGGGGGGCGGCGCTGACGCGCGAAAAAATCGTGGCCGCCCAGGCCCGGCGCTTCGTGTGCATCGCGGATCAATCCAAGTGGGTGTCCACGCTGGGGCGTTTTCCGTTGCCGGTGGAGGTGATCCCCATGGCCACGCAGCGGCTGATGCGCCAGTTTGCCGCTCTGGGCGGGCAAGCGCGTCTGCGCTTGAAGGATGGGCAACCGCTGGTCACCGACAACGGCCAGCACATCTTGGACGTGCACGGCCTCACGATCGATGACCCGCTCGCGTTCGAGTCGATGGTGAACAACTGGCCGGGTGTGGTGACGGTGGGGGTCTTTGCCCACCAACGCGCGCACGTGTGTCTGCTCGGCACGCCCGAGGGCGTGCGCACCATCGCCTTCGAGGGCTGAACCCGCCGCTACGCCATACCCTGGTGCCGCAACAGGGCGTCGATTTGCGGGTCGCGCCCGCGAAAGGCACGAAACGACTCGAGTGCGGGGCGGCTGCCGCCCACTTCCAAGATCTCGCGTCGCAGGCGTTGCCCGACGTCGGGGTCCAGCACCGAGCCGCACTGCACCGCGGCTTCTTCGAACGCCGCATAGGCGTCGGCGCTGAGCACCTCGGCCCACTTGTAGCTGTAGTAACCGGCCGCGTAGCCGCCTGCGAAAATGTGACTGAAGGTGTGCGGCATGCGGTGCCAGGCCGGTGGCTGCAACACCGCGACCTCGTCGCGCACCTGCTGCAGCAGGGCCATGACATCGCCGTCGGGCGCTCCCTCCAGGTGCAGCCGCATGTCGAACAGCGCATATTCGACCTGGCGCAGCGTCTGCAGGCCGCTTTGAAAATGGCGGGCGGCGTGCATTTTGTCGAACAGCGCACGCGGCAAGGGTTCGCCGGTATCGACGTGGGCGGTCATGCCTTGCAGCACCTCCCACTCCCAGCAGAAGTTTTCCATGAACTGGCTGGGCAGTTCCACCGCGTCCCATTCCACGCCGCTGATGCCCGCCACATCGTGTTCGTCCACCTGCGTCAGCAGGTGGTGCAAGCCGTGGCCAAACTCGTGGAACAGCGTGATGACGTCATCGTGCGTGAGCAGCGCGGGCTTGCCGTCCACCCCGTCGGCAAAGTTGCACACCAGGTGCGCCAGCGGCGTTTGCAGGCGGCCATCGTCCGGGCGCCGCCAGCGGCTGCGCGCGTCGTCCATCCAGGCGCCCCCACGCTTGCCGGCGCGCGCCGCCGGGTCCAGGTAAAACTGCCCGAGCAGCTGCCCGTCGCGTTCGATGCGGAAAAACCGCACACTCGGGTGCCACACGGGGGCTTCGTCGGGTCGGATGCGTACCTCGAACAGCGTTTCGACGATGGCGAACAGCCCTTGCAACACGCGCGGTAGCGGGAAGTAGGGCTTGACGTCCTGTTCGCTGTAGGCGTAGCGCGCCTGCCGCAGTCGCTCGGCGATGTAGGGCCAGTCCCAGGCCTGCGGATCATTCAGTCCCAGATGCTCGCGCGCGAAGGCGCGCATGTCGGCCACGTCGCGCTCGGCGTAGGGGCGGGCGCGGCGCGCCAGGTCGCGCAGGAAATCGATCACCTGCTGCGGGGACTCGGCCATCTTGGGCACGAGCGACAGGTGGGCAAAGCTGGGGTAGCCCAGCAGCCGCGCCTCTTCGGCGCGCAGCGCGAGCAGCTCGCGCAGGATGGGGCCGTTGTCGAAGCGGCGCCAGTCGCCCTCTGCCTGGTCGCTGGCACGCGTGCCGTAGGCGCGGTAGAGGCGCTCGCGCAGGGCGCGGTGGTGGGCAAATTGCAGCACCGGCAGATACACCGGCAACTTCAGGCCCAGCCGGTGGCCGCTGCGCCCTTCGGCCTCGGCGGCTTGGCGCGTGGCGGCCAGCACGTCGGGCGGTACGCCGTCGAGCTCGGCCGCGTCCACGTATTCCACATAGGCGTCGGTGGCATCGAGGGCGTTTTCGCTGAATTTTTGCGCGAGCTCCGCCTGGCGCTCCTGGATGGCGGCAAAGCGCGCCTTCGCTTCGCCTTGGAGCTCGGCACCGCCCAGCACGAAGCCGCGCAGCGCCAACTCGCGCGCGCGGCGCTGGGCGGCATCCAGCGACGCGGGGTCGATGGCCTTGTAGCGTGCGTACAGCCGTTCGTCCGCCCCCAATCGGGTCCAGAATTCGGTCACGCGCGGCAGCATGGCGTTGTATGCCTCGCGCAGCGCGGGCGTATCGGCCACGGCGTTGAGGTGGCTGACCATGCCCCAGGCGCGGCCCAGCCGTTCGGTGGCCACGTCCAGCGTGCGCGCCAGTGCATGCCAGTCGGCAGGGAACTCGGCCGCCGTCACCGTGGCCAGGGCGGCCTCGGCCTGTTGCAGCAAATGCTCGATGGCGGGCGCGATGTGTTCGGGTGCCACTGCGTCGAAGCGCGGCGTGCCGCCGTCGTCGAGCAGGGGGTTGGCAAGCAGAGCAGGGTCGGTGCGATCGTTCATGGGGTCAAGGATGCCAGTGAAGGGCGCCAGCGGCGCTAGACGGCCTCGGATGGCCCGGCCGCGCGGCGGGTTACTGAGCAGCGGAGGCCGCCTTCTTGGCGCTCTTTTGGCGGCGTTTGGCCTTTTTGACGAGCCCCCCCGGCGTCAGGCGCTGGTTGCCCAGCACGCGCACGGTTTTGATTTCGGGGCGCTGGCCGCCTTTCTTGCTGTATTTGACGACTTTGAACTCACGCGGGCCGGGCTTGCGGTCCTCGTCCGGCGCCTTGGCTTTGGGCGGGATGGGGCGCCAGAGCACGAGCAGCTTGCCGATGTGCTGCACCGGCGCGGCGCCCAGCTCGTCGGCCAATTGCTGCAGCCAGGCTTCGCGCTGCGCACGGTCGTCACCGAGGACGCGAACCTTGATCAGGCCATGGGCCTTGAGGGCGGCGTCCACTTCGGCCTTGACCGCATCGGTCAGGCCCTCGGCGCCGATCATGACGACCGGTTCGAGGTGGTGC
>Ga0326763_1000442_pt1 | contig 14902 bp, 18 predicted proteins | sample NORPS_P_FD_207671 | JGI IMG/M metagenome (GOLD analysis project Ga0326763, IMG submission 207671) | Hot spring water microbial communities from Norris Geyser Basin, Yellowstone National Park, WY, United States - NOR.PS_P | ecosystem: Environmental > Aquatic > Thermal springs > Unclassified...
GGGCCGCCACTGTTACGAAGGCGAGGGCGGGCAGGGTGCTGAGGAAGGAGGCGGCGGCCAAGACGCCCCACTCGTAGCGGAACTCTGAGGTGGCTAGGTGGCCCAGCTTCACAGAGGCTGTGAGGAGATCTTGTGAGTTGATCAACACCGCTGCGTAGAGGTACTCGCCCCACACCTCTATCCCGGCGAGTACGGCGGTGGCGGCTATGCCCGGCGCCATCATGGGCAACGCCACGTGGAGGAACCGCCTCACGGGCCCGGCCCCGTCGATCTGCGCGGCGTGCTCCACCTCCTGGCTGTAGTCGAAGGCGAAGGCTGTGACCAGCCAGAGGCCGAGGGGCAGGGTGTAGACTTGGTAAGCAATGGCAAGGCCCAGCAGGTTGTTGAGGAGGTTTAGGTGCCAGAAGGCGTCGTATATGGCGACTAGGAGGGAGCTGGGCGGGAGGGCCCTCGTAAGCGCCACCAACGCCACCGAGACGAGGAGCGTCTGCCTCGAAAAGCCCAGCCTAGCCAAGGCGTAGCCCGTCGGCGCAGACAGCGCCACCGTTATGGCCACGGTGAGCAGGGCCACCACTGCGCTGTTGAGCAAGCTTTGGTCGAAGCCGAGCTTCAAAGCCTCTTGGTAGCCCTCCGTGGAGGGGCTGGCCGGCGGGAACTGGGGGACGCCCGGCGGCATCAGCGAGGCGAGGAAGATGACCGCCAGCGGGAACAGAGCCGTGGCCGCCGCGAGGGCCACCGCGAGGTCTGCTAGGCGCGCCATGTCCTCAGCACTAGGTAGACGTAGGGGATGGCCACCACCGACACCAAGGCCGCGATCAAGATGGAAACCGCCGCGCCTGTGCCTATGTCCAGCGGGTAGATGCCCCTTGTGTAGAGGAACACCTCCAGCGTGGTGGTGGCGTCGCCGGGGCCGCCCTTGGTGAGGAGCCACACCTTGGCGAATATCCTAAAGGCGTCTATCAACCTGAGCATCAAGGCCGCCAAGATGGCCGTCTTAGCCATGGGCAACACCACCTTGAAGGCCATGGGCAGACGCCTGGCGCCGTCTATCCTCGCCGCCCACAGAACCTCCCCCGGGATCCCCAGCATACCCGCCAAGACGATTAACACCACGAACGGGGTCAGCTGGAGGACGTCCAACGCGACTATGGCCCACAGCGCAGTCCCGGGGTCGCCCAGTAGGTTAGGCATGGAGAGCCCTAGTAAGTTTGCGGCCTGGGCGAACACTCCTCTTCTGAAGTCCACTGCGAAGTACCAAAAGACGACGTAAGACACCACAGGTATAAGAAGAGGCACGGTAAGAAGAGGGACGGCCCACCGCCGGCCGGACATGTATATCCAGTACGCAAACAACACCCCCAAAGCCACCTCGAGGGCAGTTGCAGACGCCACGAAGGCCGCGGTGACTAAGACCGACTTTTGGAAGGTGGGGTCGCCCAAGACGGCCAGATAGTTGTCGAGACCTACGAACCTAGGCGCCTCGGCCCTGAACAAGCTGTAGTAATGCATGGAGAGGTAAAGGGTGTAGAGAAGCCCGGCCACGTAGGCGGCAAGGCCGAGGAGGCCGGGCGCAACCAGGAGATACCTACTCAGCCGCATATTCCAGAAGGCGCCTGACGCCGAAGCGGATTTTTCCATTTGTGCTCGGCCTCTCTGCGGTGTACAGCTTCACCAGAGACCCGCCTACCCTCGCCACCACGGCCCACCACCGGCCTCTGAACTCCACGTCGATCAGCTCGCCCACGAAGTCGCCGGCGCCCAGCTCCGCATCCTCCGGCCTAAAGGCCAGGAGCCGGCCGTCCATCGGCACCAAGTTGTAGCCCATAAACACGGCGACATCTGGACAACAAGGCTTTTGCAGAACCTCCTGCGGCGTTCCCACCTGCAGTAGCCTCCCCCGCCGCAAGACGCCGAGGCGGTCGGCAAGCGCCATGGCCTCCTCCCGGTCGTGGGTAACCATCACCGTGGCTATCCCCAGGTCTTTTATTATGCGCCGAATCTCAGCCCTCACAGACTCCCGCAGAAGTGGGTCGATGTTGCTGTAGGGCTCGTCCATCAACAACACCTGGGGCTTCTTCACGAGTGCCCGCGCCACCGCCACCCTCTGCCTCTGGCCGCCGGAGAGCTGGGCGGGCTTCTTATTCAGCACCTCCCTTATCCCCAGTAGCTGGGCCACCTCAAGCACCGCCCGGCTGATCTCCTCCCTCGGCCGCTTCGCCATCTTAAGGGGGAAGGCGATGTTGTCGAAGGCGGTCATGTGCGGATAGAGGGCATAGCTCTGAAACACATACCCCACGTTGCGCCTCTCCGGCGGGACGTACACGCCCCCCGAGTCGTCCACAAGCGCCCCGCCTAGATACACCTCGCCTCTGTCCGGCCTCAAAATGCCGGCAATTATGTTGAGCGACGTGCTTTTCCCCTCCCCGCTGGGGCCCAACACCACGAAATACTCCCCCTTACCCACCTCCAGCTCAAGCCTATTCAGAACCTTCAGCCTTCCAAAAGACTTCTCCACGTTCCTCAAAACCACCACCATACCCCGCGGAACATACGGCCGTATAACCATAATCCATATGAAAGGCCGCGAACGCCTCCCGCACCCGCCCTGGACGTGTGGAGATGAGGCTGTGAAAAAGTGACAGGCCCCAGCGGGCGGGTTCGCAAGATGCACGCGGCCTTCATATGAACAAGGCTTTACTCTCCGCAACCCCCGCCCCCCATGGCTCAAAAAATCACAAGAAGACAAATGCTGTATCTAGCGGCAGGCGGCGTGGCGGCCCTCGCCGCCGGAGGACTCATATACACATGGCAACAGACAACCCCCACGCCCACACAAACCACCACCCAAACCCAAACCACCACCCAGGCGACAAATCAGCCCCGGAGGCTCGCTATCTTGGCGCGGTCTGGCTACCACCAAGAGATAAACGAGGCCGTGATGGAGTATTACAACAGCAAGAAGCCGCCGGTGGAGTTCAACTACGTAGCCAAGGGCTATTCCGACCTCTACCAGGGGGCGGTGTTGGCCATGAGGAACAGATCCACAGATTACGACGTCATGTACCTTGACGAGCCTTGGCTCTACGAGTTCTACGTAAACGGCTGGCTGGAGCCCCTAGGCGACGTGGACACATCCGGCATCCCCCAGGCCATTGCAGATCTAGGCAAATACAAGGGGGTCACCTATGGGATGCCTATCACTGGCAATTTCAATTTCATGTTTTACAATAAGGAGCTTCTGGATAAAGTCGGCGAGTCGCCTCCCAAGAGCTGGGACGACGTCCTCAGAATAGCAGAGACAGTAAACCAGAGACTAGCCCCGAAGAGCTACGGCTGGTCCGGCAGATACTCAGTCTCGGACCTATACATCACGGTCCTCTTGTCGCTGGGCGGCTACATATTCGACCCCAAGGACCGAGTGACGCCGACGCTCGACACGCCTGAGGCGGTGGAGGCGCTTAAGATCACGCGGGACCTCGCCTCGCCTAGGCGCGCCCATCCCAAGACCACCACATGGTCGTCCAACGCGGAGCTCAGCGACGCCATCTTGAACGGCGAGGTGGCTATGGGCGCCGTGTGGAACGGCTGGGTCAAAGACGTGGACGACCCCAGCCGTAGCAAGGTGGTGGGGCAGATATATTTCATGCCCATGCCTGGCAAGAGGCCGGTGAGCCAGACCGGCGTGTGGTACTACACGGTGCCGGTTTACAGCAGAAACAAGGAGCTGGCGAAGGACTACATAAAGGTGGCCACCTCCTACGAGGCGCAGAAATACGCCCACCTCAAGGTCGGTCTCCCCCCGACGCGGACAAACGTATATGAAGACCCGGAGGTGCAGCAGAAGAGCAGACTAGCCAAAATGTCTGCAGAAGTCACCAAGGCGGGCGTGCCCGCGAGGACAAACCCAATATACATAAAGCTTAGCTCAGAGCTCGACTCCATATTTATCAAGGCCGTGCTGGGCGAGCTGACGCCGGAGGCCGCCGTGGCCCAGATGCAGAAGAGACTAATGGAGGAGAGCAAAAAAGCCGGGTTGCTGTAACTGCATATACCAACCACCGGCTTTTTCTGTCTTTTGTCTAATAGCGGCGCTTAGTCCAACGGTGGATTACACCTATACGTAAGTCTCGCGTGAGGCGGCGGCATATGGGTGGTGTAGAGGTGTCCGCGTCTTTCTTCAGACGTGGCCGTGTCGGCGGCGCGTCTGCCAGCCGGGCTTTACGTCTTTCTACGGCTGCGCCTCGGCATGGGGGAGGTGTGGGAGTTTTGTAGGGGGGATTTGTTTTGAGTCTCGTATATCGCCATGTCTAGGTAGACCTCGGCGGCGTTCTCCAGGTAATCTAGTGTCCTTACGGCGTGTATGGTCTGGTGTTCTTGGCTTGTCTGTTGCATGGCGGCGAACCGCCTCGATGCCATGGTGGAGAGGTACTGGGCTACGGCGGCTGTCTGCCGGTTTTGATGTATCTTGTGCAACTCCTTGGCGGCTTCCCACAGAAGGGCCCAGAGGGCTTGCGGCGGGCTCTCGGCGTAGAGCTCCCTTACGTGGTCCGTGGCCCTTTCGTAGAAGCGGGCTAGCTGTATGTAGAAGGTGCATTTGGGGGTGGGGGTCTTGGTGCACAGCCGGTTTATGGTGAGCCTGAGGACGTCTGTCTCGTCGTCGGCAGCTTGGACGGTGGCGCGGGTGGCGGTGCCCTTGGCGAGGCCCTCCAGCAGGTACACAAGCGCCGACAGCATCCGCCCCACCACCTCCTCCTTGTCCATAAACCTGTCCACGTAACGAATTCTGTAGACGCCGTCCGCCTTCTCCACCACGGCGCTCACCTTTCCAGCCGCCTCAACCACCGCCTCACCGGCCGCCGCCAGCTCTAGCTCGTCAAGCCCAACAGCGTACCCAGCTACGACGACTTGCGGAAGCCCCACGTCCGCCGCCGCCCTGCGGAGAGCCGCAGGAGACACGCCCACGAAGTCGCCCTCCCAAAAGACCACAACCTCCTCAGAGACAAAAGAGGAGGCGACGCGCTTCGGCAAATAGACGAGGTAAGACCCCCTAAGCCTCACGAGCTTCCTGAGCTCCATAAGAAATACGGCATCTATAAATTAGTTGATGCCAAATCACACACATGCAGACCTATACGCAAGTAATTGATAGCCCAACGTGGGCACTTCGAGAGTCCCGCCGTCGAGGATCTAGCCTTTGATGTATATAACCACTTTTCAACTCCTCCTGGTAGAGGCGGCCTGGTGCCGGACGCCGAGTCGCGTGTGGAGATGCCGTATGTCAAACAGCTCAAATACGTCCCCATACTCGCCGCCTTGGGCCGCCCATGGATCCCACATAGACGGTCTTAACGCCGCGTCTCGCCAACGCGGCGTCTAGATGGAGTCGTGGCCATCCACGAAGTAAAGCCCCGCGGTTTATACCACTCGGATAGCACACCTCTCCCTCGATCACGAACCCCACGCCTCGATTATCACAATGTAGCCGTCAGCCCCGCCGAGACGGAGATGACGCCGGACTCCGCGTAGAGCTGATACTCCCTGCAGACTCCGCCCCGCTATATGAGAACCGCGGATAGAGGGCCCGACTCTACCTGAACCCAAGACGCCGAAGGCAGGCTATACCTGCAGACCGCCAGCGGGCGCATGGCACTGAGGCTGGGTAAATAGGTCTCGCCGCGGTGCGGAATACCATAAGGGCTGAGTTAGGGTCGACCCGAGAGTTCCGTCACTATATCGTTCCCCACTACGGCGGCTGGGCTGGGCCTCTCCGGCCTCACCTCAACGCCATGGAAAAGCACATCGCCGAGAATCCCCAGCAACCTGTAAGTCAACGACGCCGGCAGACATGCTGCTCGACGCTATGTCACGTCGGCATCGCTTCGGTGCTTGGCCACCCGCCGACTTCCACCCTACACACCACCTCAAATCTGTAGCCGCACTACCGCGGGAGAGCGAGTTACAACAGATGCCGAGGAGAAGGTCAGGGCCGACGGCAAGCTTTTATACGAAAAATTTTTTATGTTTCATGGAAAAGAGAAACGCGATAGCGATGGTTTTTTATCTCGCCGGCGGCGTTGTGAGGGGCTTGGCAAGGCTTCAGTACGTGGTTTATCTATTGCAGAAGGAGGTAGGTCTCGGCGGCTTCTGGTTTGAACCGCGGAGGTTTGGGCCTTGGAGCATAGAGCTCGAAGGAGCTTTGGCTACACTGGAACAGGAGGGCCTCCTATCGGTTAGGTTAGAGGAGCCGGGACCTGCAGATGCCCTCGGCGAAAGGCCGCTGAGGGTATACGTCGCCTCTCAAGCGCTTGTCGAGAGGGGTAGAGAGGAGTTCAAAAAACTTGTTAAGAGAGATCAGTTCAAGGCCTATTTGGCAAGGCACTTAGTCGCCATAGGTGTCGCGATTCCGCTGTCTCGTTTACTCGCTTATATTTACTTAAAATATCCCAAGGCTGTGCCGCACGCCGAAAAAGAGAAGGTATACTTATGGAGACGGCAGTATGGGATTGTCGCCTAGCGTTAAGCAGATTCTTGGCGAAATAGACAACGTTGCAGAGGCTCTCGAAAATAAGCTTAACTGTAATGTTTTGTTATTGGCATTTCATAACTATGCTTACATCCAGAGTGATGTAATGGACGACTTGGAAAACTTTCTGATAAGTACAAACAAAAAGTACGAGGATAGAGATTTATGTTTAATTCTACACACGCTTGGCGGTGACCCTGACGTAGCCTACCACATAGGCGCAAGGCTTCAGAATTTGGCGGGCGAGAAGAGGTTGCTCGTAGTAATACCACGTATGGCCAAATCTGCTGGCACGTTGCTGGCATGCGCCGGGGATGTGATATATATGACTCCAATGGCAGAGCTAGGTCCCGTAGATCCACAAGTCCCTGTATCTGGTACCCTATGGGTTTCTGCTAAGTCCATTGGCGACTCTCTTAGGATGGTTCTTGAAATCATTATTGAAGTTCTTCAAAGCAAAAAACCAGCCGGTGAGATACCGGAGATGTTGATAAGAGTTGCGCTCTCGCAAATGCCGATGAACGCTGTGAGTCACTACGACAGCCTCTTAGCTCATGTTGAAGAGCTTCTAGAAGATTTGCTCAGCAGAAGAATGATAAAAGATAAGGAGTTTGTGTCCTCAGTTGCGCAGAAACTTACGAGAGGCTATAATTCCATGGGAGGGTTGTTCATCTTGACGAGGCAAGGAAAATAGGTCTTAGAGTAGAAAGTCTTGCTGGCGAGCATCTATCCGCAGTATATGCTGTGTACAACAGGTTGAGAGATCTCTTCACTTTTATAGACAAATCACTTACACCCATACCGGATATATTAAGGATAATATCAGTAACATCATATAATTTAAACCATGGACTGGTATATGTACCAGAAATACCACCTATGGCAGACTATTTGACAGGCCCCATCAGTGCCACTTCCACCCCGTCGCCTTCGTCATAACCCTCCCGTACTTTATAATTATTCTTGCCTTCTTCCCGCCGTGTGTATACGCGCCGTGGAGAGTCAGCTCGGCCCACCGCCACAGGCTCAGCAAGATCATGTCTATCGGCTACACATGGTTGTATGTGGGGGGGGGGGACCTCCCCACGTTTCTCACGACTAAGGCGTCGTCCTCTACGGCGATTTCCAGCTGTGTGCTACTAGTGCATCTGTGTCGCTCCCGGCGCAACCCTAGCTGTCGTATCCACCCTTCAAGACGTGGAGTACTTCTCCGGTTGGGGTCTTCACGGCGAGGGCATCTTGGCTTCCGGCGCTCCGCTTCGTGCACCCCAGGTGGGGTTGTGTGGTAGCGCTGTCTGCCTCTATCTCCAGGAGGGTTGGAGCCTCCTCTCTTCTTCTGCTGGTTAAAGAGTTTTATACCCGCGTGTAGGTGTTTTTGTGAGCGTCCAACGTGGGGGGAGCATGGCTGTTGCCGTGTTTCTTGGCTTCGTCATAAACGTGATTTTGGGCTTCTTCATACCGTTTAACGAGCTAATCGGCGGCGCCGTGGCTGGCTATATAGCGGGCGGCTCGCTGGGGAGGGCGGTGCTTGCCGGGTTCCTCGCAGGCATAATCGGCGGGCTCATACTAGCTGGCCTGATACTGGCCCTCCTCCCCTTCTTGATGCCGTACTTGGCGCCTCTGCTGGGCCCGATAACTGGCCTCATGCCCCTAGTTGCCTTAATTCCCATAGCCCTTTCTCTCAAAGGCGCCCTGCTGTCGGCAATAGGTGGAGCCATTGGAGGCGTGGTGGCGCTGTACAGGAGATGATTGTTGAGCTCGGGGGTTGTGTATCCTCTTTTTTGTCGGCGGCCAGGCCGCCGCTGGTCTTCTACGGCCCGTCGAATCTGCTGGCTGGGCGCTTCCTCCACCTCTACGCCGGCGAGGGCTTGTCGGAGTTCGGCGCCCCCACGCCGGAGGCTGTGGAGTACTGCATTGGCGCGGGTCGGTACGCAGAGAAGCTGGATCCGCCGTATACGCTGAAGGAGCTCCTCGCCGTACTCCCCGAGGGGGTTAGAGAAAAGGCGGAAAACAGCGTCTGCCTCCGCAGGGCCTTCTACCTCAGCCGCGTTGACCCGCGCCCCTTGAGGAGGGCTAAGATCTACGTGGACGACCCCCTCCTCCTCTTCGCCTTGGAGCCCTACATGCCAGCGTATGCAGTAGGCATCTCAGGCGGCAGAAGGAGAAACGTGAAATGCGGAGCCGACCCGCCTCCCCCTCCTCAGCTGGCTGAGGCTGAGGCTAGGGTCATGACCCCTGAGGAGTTTGTGGACTTCCTCTACGCCAAAGACATATTCAAGCAGCTTCTCAACCCCCTGCTGGTACTTAAGTTGATATGGCGGTTAAGAAGAGTGTTGTAGAGCCCCTGAAGTTCGCCATGGCGCTGGAGGTCGCCTTCGGCGTAGTAAGCCTCTTCTGGGCCCTGGCGCTCTCAGCGGCGGCGGTGTATCTCCTCACCTACCTGTTCGGGCCTATTGGAGGCGCCGTCTTCGCCGTCCTCTCCGCCGCCTACATAGCCATTGGGTACTCCACTGTCTTCTTCGCGTACAGGGCAATAAAGAGGCCGGAGCTGGTGAAGCCCTCCACGGCCATATTCTGGTCAAAGGCGGCGCTTATAGCCGCCGCGGTGTCTGCCCTCTCGGCAAATCTGCCATACGCCGCCTCCAGTGCCCTCCTCGCCCTCGCCCTGTACCTATACGCAAAAGAGCTGGCAAAATCCTCCGCCTAGCCCCACCGGACCAGCATCAGCCCCAAACGCCACCTCTAGGCCTCCAACACGCGGCGGGCTCCCCGCCTAGAACCGTATATACAGTTCCCATGGATAACCTCTCCTACTTCGCCGTTGCTGTGGCCGGAGGCTCTGTCTTGGTGTTTGCTTTGGTGCTCCGGTGGGCTCTCGGCGTGTTTACGCGCCGGCTCTTTGGCATAGACGTAAGAGACTTCCTCTTCTCCTCCTTCATCGCAGGCGCCGTCCTCCACCCACTGCTGGGCGTATTCACGTCATTCCTCTTCTCCTGGGCCATGTTCGGCAAGGCGAAAGACGCCGCAGTGGCGGCGGCCGTCTCTGCGCCCTCCTTACTTGCCGTGTTGCTCCCGGGGCTGATGTGGACTTCGGTGTCGTCGCTTTGATCACCTTGTACGACTTTAGACGTTCTTCCGCGTGGATATTCCGTCGCGGTGTTGGTTGTCGTCTGTACGCGTTGTATGGGCGCGGTGTCTGAGGCGTTGAACATCGGTGAGCCGCCTGCGTCTGGGCGCTCCGCCGGCTCATCCCGGCGCTGGGCATGGCGGTCGGGCGCATTCGGAGTACTTGATGAAGGCAAGTCCGGCGTTTACCGTGAAGTACATCAAGGGCTGTTCGATGGGGATGTAGCCCATGATGAATACTATACGCAGGCCGTAGAGCCATAGAACCGCGGTCAGCGCAGCGACAACTGCTAAAGCCACGGCGAAGCCTCTGCGGCAACCGCCGAGCCTATACGCCGAGCTCCAAGCCCCGTAGACCGCCAGCTGTATGAAAAACGCCATAAAAGGCGCCGACACTAAGAAGAACCGCCACGACGCCTCAACGGATCGATCCAAGAGGACCGGCGCCCCGATTGACTGCGCACTCCTCAATATCACCTCGGCGAGGGCCTGCCTCAATGCGGCTTCGTTCAGCAAAACATCAGCGAAGGTCCAAACCGCCATAAACAAAGCGCTGAGAAGCCACCTCATGGCTTAAGCTTGAGGAACTCTATCTGCATCGAGGCCTCCAGCGGGATCCGCGCCGTGAGGATCAAGACGGTGTTCTTCGCCTTCCGCAACAGCTCCCGGTGGACCTCAGCCGCCTTGTCGGGGGCGACGCTGACGTACGGGTCGTCCAAGACGGCGAGACCCACCTTAGGCAGGACGGCCATCGCCGCGGCCAGCTGGACGAGGCGCCTCATGCCCTGGGACATCTTGCCCAGCGGAAGCCGGCCGGGCACCCCCACCACATCTAGAAGATCTCGGGCCGAATCGGCGGCGCCGTAGAACGACGCCAGCGCCTCCACGTAGTCGGCCGCCTTGACCCTCTCCGGCACCTCAATTGCCTCGGAGAGGTAGAATATGCGGCTCCTGGCCTTGTGAGTAGGCACTCCGTCCAACAGCACAGACCCGCCGAGGGGCCTAAGCAGAGAGGCCACAGTCTTAGCCAACGTGGTCTTCCCCACGCCGTTTGGCCCGAAGAACACAGCCGACTCCCCACCGCCCAGCCTCAAATCCAGAGGCCTAATCAACGGCTTGTCGTACCCCACCACAAGACCCCTAATCTCCAACATATCTAAGCAAAGTAAGAATAGTAGCAATAAAAATATGTGGAAAACATCGAGGCGAGAAACCACGTAGCGACGCCTACTGCCGCAGGTGCGGCGATGCCCGCGATGAGCGCCAGGCGCGGCCGCCTGGGCCCGCGGCTCTAAAACCACGTAGCGACCTTCAAGCTTCAACTCGACTTCGGACCCCAGCAGAACGTACTTCGCCTCGTGTAGGTATATGAATACAACAGGCGCCAGCCAGGTTTCAACAGCCAACTTGCAGTAGAAGGGATATTTCGTCACGCCGCACGTAAACAGCACGACGGGCCCCAACGCGAGGTATGTCTTAGATAAGGTGCTCCTCAGCAACAGCCGAGTGAGAGCAACGAGAAAAGATGTTGTCCTATTGGGAGGTACTAAGTACATGGCGGATTCTCTCTGCGAGCCAGGGGAGCACCGGAAGTAGGGCCGCCGCGGCGAGCGCCCACGGCAATCTGCAGAGGCTACTTATTACAAATAGGCCGACCAACAGGAGGACTGCGTCTTCGTTTTTGAAGAGGTTGAACTTCATAGACCACATCAAGGCGGTCAGGAGGACGAGAAACGTCATGTGGCTCAAGACGTCGCACGTGGCGAAGAGGCAGACAGGCGAGGTGACCGCCAGGAGCCAGGCAAGGGTGAGCAGAGGCTTGGCGGAGAGGCGCCGGCGGAGAAAGTGGTAGACGCGGAGGTAGCTGTCTAGGTAGGTGTCTAGAGCCGCGCCCAGCACAACGCCGTAAGACGCCGCAATAAACACCGACACCGCCAGAAGATGTGTTGCCGCTAGAAGCCACGTGTTGTATAGGGCCATGGTGGCCAGGCCCCGTATCTCCACGTTGGGCACCCCACTGAGCGCGAGATACGCAAATAGGAAAGACACGGCCAGGAGGACCTTGAAGGCTGGATGCAAGGTGGAAATCTTTAGGGCACCCCTCCCCATAGTTGCGACGGGCCTGGACCGGGCAAGCACCTCAAACACCGCCACGGCCGTGGCAGACCCAGGCGAGAGGACGGCCAAGACCGCTACGCCGGGCAGAAACAAGTCGAGCCTCCTGCGCAAAGTCGCCAGCAACGGCGCGAACAGAACCAGCGGCGTGTGCCACGCCGCGGCGGCCAGCGCCAGCGACGTAGAGAGGTACACAGACGCGGCCACGGCCAGGCGGCCTCTCGCCGCCAGCAACGACGGCATAGGCTGGCCTATCCCCCTCTCCACGTACACAGACAGCAGATAGACCACGAAAAACGTGGCGAAATCCGGAGGCTGAATCAGCAACGCCGCCGCGGCAAAGAGATTAAGTAGAATTAAAGCCAATAAAATAATGAAATATATATCAGTCAAATAATATTTTACATTGTATATAATAAAAGAGCGCATAAAAATTTATATTAGGACTGGCATGTACACATTACCGTAGCGTATAACAAGCCAACACCAGCACCACAAGATGCTACAGGATAAGTACTACATAGCGTCGTCTTACAGTAGTAACAGGTGTTAATGTGTGCAAGAAACGTAGCCAGCACGACTATGGCTATAGCAGCAACCACCAATATGCCGTAGTGTTTCCTCGGCGTGGCTAGGGCTGTGGCAAATCCGGCCGCCACGGCTGCTGCAAATAGCACAGGCCCGGGATATACGGTGGTAGCGACGCCGGAAGGCACGGCCACAACCAATGGGTAACCTACACGTGCGGCAAATGGAGCGGCAACGACTACAAACAGCTGAAGAAACAACACGCTAAATAGCGCGCCATACATTAACCGATTAATATTTCGAATTTTAGAGCTCACGGCCTGTTTTTTCCGGCCACTTAAGTATTTTCTTAGTTATGTTTCTGCACTTTCTAGATGCAGAGTTTGCCTTTTTGTCGTAATTACTGGCGTTAAGCACCTCCGGGGCGCCGCGCGGAGCCCGCCAGCGGCCGCGGCTTGCAAGCCGTCTTCTGGGGGGATTGCGAAACCGCTGAAGTACATATAGAATCTCCAGGCGGCGGTGTGTCGAAGATCCTGTCTCTACAGCGTAGTTGCCGGCCGGCGGGTAGTAGGCGACGCGGAGCTAAACCTGCCCTGCGAGCCGGAGTACGGCCTCTAGCCGAGTATGCAACAAGGAGGAGACCCGCATAGAGAGGCGCAGTTGCCATAATATAGGCGGTGAGAGGCGGGTCCGCGTATTCCCTCAAGGTGCCGACTGCCGCGTCTTGACGAGTTCCAGCAGTAGCTTCTGGATCTCCAGGAGAGTGGCCTGGACCGCGTCAATCCTCTTAGCCAACTCATCCACCCTCCTAGCCAAGTCGTCAATCCTCTTATTCGTCTCGTCAATTCTGGCAGAGAGACTCCTAGCCAAGTCGTCAATCCTTTTATTCGTCTCGTCTATGCGCGTAGATAGGCTTCTGTTTATCTCGTCTATTCGTCTGTTTGTTTCGTCTACCCGCGCCGAAAGCGACTTCGCAACCTCGTCTATGCGTTGGTTTGTCTGGTCTATCCTCTTGTTTGTTTCGTCGATTCTGCTGTCTAGTCTTGCTATGTCGGTTCTTATTTCTTTCAAGTCGCTTACGATGGTGCCGAGGTAGAGGATGAGGACGTCTTCAGTGGATAGCTTCTTACCCTCTCTAATCTTGCCCAAGACATGTTCCACCGCCATCTTAACCGCGTCATACGCAATACTAGAAACATCACCCACAAAACAGCCGCCAGTCAAGTATAAAAACGTTGCGCTTAATAGTTGCTTGGGCTGGTGGATTGAAAATTTTTGGTAATTATCTAAGTGTCGAAACGGGTCGTTTCGTGTTGTGGTTGCCTAGATCGTTGCGTGTTGCATTGTTGTTGCTGTTCACTCCTACCCTTATAGGCCGTAGATTGCTATCAGCGAACTCAGCGGTTGTCATCTTGCTTAGAACCGACTCAGCCCTATGTCGAGGGTGCCTGCCAACATCAGCGACAACGAAGACCGTCTTACGCTGGAACTGGTCGCCGATCTTTGCAAAGACTATGGCGCCCAGTGGTCTGACAAGAAACCTATAGCCAAGGCGGCAACCGAGGTCTCCGTGCAGTACACTTCCCCACTAGGCAGTGGATGCGGTTGATGGAGAGATCGATTACATGGGGGTGTTGCGTGGCCTACGTGGTCAATTGGGATGGCTACTTGGGCCTATACGCGACGCATCGCCGTGTGTTGAGCGCAGACTCCCGACGCGGATTATGGCCGTCGACGGCCTTGACGCGTTGTTTCGCCAGCAACGGCGTCACCTTGTTTTTAGACATATGCGTTGGCGTAGAAGAGGCGGGGGTTATCTTACAAGTGCCTTTTTGAGCTCTTCCAGCGCCTCTTGTTCCTCTAGTGTGGATAAGTCGCCGAGGGGTTGGCCTGAGGCGTAGGCTCTCAGGACTCTGCGCATCACCTTGCCTGTGCGGGTTTTGGGTAGCTTGTTCAAAATGACGACTCTACCCACGACTGCGACGGGGCCTAGGGTCTTGCGTATGTGTTGAGCCACCTCCTCTTCGGTGATTTTGGCGTCCATCTTAGGCACCACGAAGATGCCCAGGACTTCGCCCCGTACTGGGTCCGGTATGCCGACTACCGCCGCCTCCGCCACGGCTGGGTGGGCCGTCAGAATGTCTTCCACCTCCCTGGTGGACAGCCTGTGGCCGGCGATTTTAATCACGTCGTCTGAGCGGCCCAGGACGTAGAGGTAGCCTTCTTCGTCCACGTAGCCGATGTCGCCGGTGAGGTAGTAGCCGGGGAAGGTGCTCCAGTAGCTTTTGACGTAGCGTTCTGGGTCTCTCCAGAGGGTGTGGAGGAAGGCGGGCGGGAGGGGCGGCTTCACGGCTACGTGTCCCTTCTCGCCCGGCGGGAGCTCCTTCCCGTCGTCGTTGAGTATGGCTATGCGGAGGGTGGGGTAGGGCAGGCCCACCGAGCCGTATTTGTAGCGGAACCCGCCCAGGTTCATGGAGCCTGGAGCCGTGACGAAGCAAGCGGTCTCGGTCTGGCCCCATACGTCGGCCACCTGGCAGTTTTCGCGGCCGCGGCAGAGGTACTTCACCATCCAGTTGTAGGCCTCCTCGTTGAGGACCTCGCCGGTGGGGT
>Ga0326763_1000443_pt1 | contig 14875 bp, 14 predicted proteins | sample NORPS_P_FD_207671 | JGI IMG/M metagenome (GOLD analysis project Ga0326763, IMG submission 207671) | Hot spring water microbial communities from Norris Geyser Basin, Yellowstone National Park, WY, United States - NOR.PS_P | ecosystem: Environmental > Aquatic > Thermal springs > Unclassified...
GAGCAGCCCGAGGATGACGATCCGCGGATGCTCCACCCCGTTGCGCCCGCGCAGAGCCCGGCGGCTGCGAACCACCGCGCCCTGCATCGTGGCTTCCAGCAGGCCGGGCAGCGTGGCCAGACGTTGCGGCGGCAGCACCTCCAGTGCGTCGGCCAGCACGGCCAGGTGGCTTGCCAGCGCCTCGCCCTCCTCCAGCGCCCAAAGCCGCGCGGCGCCGGTTTCCGTGTCGGTCGCCGCCGCCGCCTCCGCCGTCTCCAGCAGCGCGGCCATCGCGGCGGCCGGAGAAGCCTCGGGGGCCGTCAGCGCGAGCAAAGGGGAGAGCCGCGCCTCTAGCCGGTCCAGCAAATCCAACACGCCCTCGCGCGGTGGCTTGTCGAGCGCGGCGAGAACGGCGCGCAAGCCCGCGATGCCCGGGGGCGGCGCCGGGCCGCGAAGGCAGTCGCGCTCGAGCGCGCGCGCGGCCGCCCGGCAGCGCGCGGCGGGTAGCCCGAACGCCGCGAACGGGTGCTTCAGCACGGAAAGCAGCGCGATAGGCGTGAGCCCGTCGGCCACCGCACGGGCGAGCAGGCGGAGAAAATTGGCCGGCGGCGTGTCGGCGAGCGGCTCCCCGGCGCTGTCGTCGACGATCACGCCGTAGCGCGCCAGTTCCGCCGCGACGCGGCCGGCAAGCTGCCGGTCGGGCGTGACCAGCGCCGCCCGCGCCCCCGGCCGCTCCAGCGCGTGACGCAGGACGAGCGCGACCGCCACCGCCTCCTCCTGCTGATCGGCCGATTCCAGCAGCCGGAGCCCGTGGGTGACGATGTCGAACGGCTCGCGCCAGAGATGGAGCGCGGCGGCGGGAAGCATGGCCCGCGCGATCGTGGGCGCGCGGCGCTCCCCCTCCGTGGGCAGCGGCGGCGGCTTTCGGCGGCCGCGCTTGGGGGCTTGCGGTTCTATCGGGACGACATCGCCGCGTGTGGCGCCCATCTCCGCCAGCAGATCGCGCATGCCCGCCTGCGGGTGCCCCTCGTCGAGCAGCTGCCAGATGTCGTCCGGCATCGCCGTGTCGAGCCCCGGCAGGATGACGGTGCCGCGCGGCAGCGAGGCCACCACCCGCATGAGGCCGCCGAAGGCGGGAATGCCGGCCGACGTGCCCGCCACGACGATCCGCCCCGGCGGCGGCACGGCGGCCCATTCCGCCGCCTGGCACTCTAGCAATCGAAGCGCGCGGTCGGCGCCGTCCAGCAGATTGTTGTCGGCGAGCCAAACCGGCCAGTGATGGGTCACGAGGGCCAGAAAGCGGATCGTCTGCTGCCAGTGCTCGGCATACCCGGCCTCGGTCGCCTTGGGCAGCTCGTCCGGCAACGAGACGCCACTGCGGTACGCCTCGTCCAGCAGGTCCGCGAGCTCACCCGCGAGCCGCCACGCCCCGTCGGCGAAGATCGGCGCCCCGTCACGGCCGCGCAGGCCGAGGATGAGCCGGGTCAGATGGGCAAGCCGCTTCAACGGCTCCACCGCCGGCGGCAGGTCGAGCGCGCCGGCCAGCGCGAGCGGGGCCTCGTCGAGCGCGCCGATGGCCAGGATGCGGGGTAGGAGCAGCGGCTTGCCATTCGTCACGCGGAGGAAGGCCTCACCCAGCGACCGCGCAGCCCGGCGCGTCGGTAGCAGGATCAATCCATCCGCGATCGACAGCATGTCGCCCCCGGCCGCACCCTCGATCCACCACCGGGCGAGCACGTCGAGGAACGGCAGCCCGGGCGCGATCGAGCGGATGTTCATCCGATGGTGGCGGTGCGTGTGTCGCCCGGGCCGTAGGTGAGCGTGATGACGGTGGCCTCCTCGGGGCGGTGCGGGCCCAGCCGGTCGGGCCATTCCACGATCACGACGCCATCCCTCGCTTCGTCCCAGCCAAGCTCCGTCAGTGCGCCGGGGCCATCGAGTCGCCAAAGGTCAAAATGCGCGACGGGGAAGTCCGGCCCCTCATAGGTCTGCAGCAGGGTGAAGGTCGGGCTTGGCACCACGAGCGCCGGGTCGCGCAGAAGGGCCCGCAAGATGGCTCGCGCAAGCGCGCTCTTGCCGGCGCCGAGCGGGCCCTCGAGGAGGATCGCATCGCCGGGCCGCAGCCGTTCGGCGATCTCGCGCCCGAGCGCGGCGGTGGCCTCCAGTGTTGGCAAAGTGAGTGTGGCGGCCATGTGGTCGTATAGAAGCGGCGCGCGGATGCGGGTAGGACGAGTTATGGGTAAGACGATCGAGACCGATGTCGCCATCATCGGCGCGGGGCCGGTAGGGCTGTTCGCCGCCTTCGAGTGCGGCATGCTGAAGCTGAACAGCGTGCTGATCGACGCGCTGGCCGAGGTCGGCGGGCAGTGCACCGCACTCTATCCGGAGAAGCCGATCTACGACATCCCCGCGCATCCGGCGATCGCAGCGGGCCACCTGATCAGCAATCTCGAGCGGCAGATCGAGCCGTTCGCCGTGCCGCGCCTGCTCGGTCGCCGGGTCGATCGGCTGGAGGGTGCGGCAGGCGACTTCGTGCTCGGTACGGACCGGGGCGACGAAGTGCGCTGCAAGGCGGTCGTGCTGGCCGCGGGTGCCGGCGCGTTCGGCCCGAACCGCCCGCCCATCGAGGGCATCGAAGCGTTCGAAGCCACCGGCGGCGTGCAATACCTGGTCCGCCGCCGGGAGGATTTCCGCGGCGCCCGGGTGGTGATCGCCGGCGGCGGCGACTCGGCGGTGGATTGGGCACTCTCGCTGCGCGACGTCGCGGCGAAGGTCATGGTGGTGCATCGCCGTGCCAAGTTCCGCGCCGCCCCGGAAACCGCCGCGCAATTGGCCGCCGCCGCCGCCGCCGGCGAGCTCGAGCTGGTGACCCCCTATCAGCTGGCTACCCTTCACGGCAGCGACGGCCAGCTCGAGGCTGTCGGGGTGAAGGATCTGTCCGGCGGGGAGCGGCTGCTGCAGGCGGACCACCTCCTGGCCTTCTTCGGGCTCTCCATGGATCTGGGCCCCATCGCCGGCTGGGGCCTCGGCATCGAGCACAGCCACATCCGCGTCGACCCGGCCACCTGCCAGACCACGCTCCCCGGCGTGTTCGCCGTTGGCGACGTCGCCACCTACGCGGGCAAGCTGAAGCTGATCCTGCAGGGCTTTAGCGAGGGCGCGATGGCCGCCCACGCGATCCATCCGATCGTCTATCCCGACGTGGCACTCCACTTCGAGTACTCCACCAGCAAGGGCGTCCCGGCGGCCTAGCTTGCCCGCGATCGAGGTAGAGGCGCTCACCAAGCGCTACGCTGACAAGCATGGGGCCGATGTGCTGGCCGTCGACGCGATCGGCTTCTCGGTCGCCGCCGGCCAGACGCTCGGGCTGCTCGGCGGCAACGGGGCCGGCAAGACGACGACGATCGCGATGCTGCTGGGCCTGCTGATCCCGAGCGCCGGCTCGATCCGCATCCTGGGCCACGACATGGCCACCGACCGCTTCGCGGCGCTAGCGCGGATGAACTTCTCCTCCCCCTACATCGCGCTGCCCTCGCGCTTGAGTGTGGCGGAGAACCTGCGGGTCTACGGGCACCTCTACGGCGTGCGCGGGCTGGAGCGCCGGATCGGCGCCCTGGCGGAGACCCTCGACCTCGGTGCCTTTCTGCACCGTCCGGCAGGGCAGCTGTCGGCGGGGCAGAAGACCCGGGTGACACTGGCCAAGGCGCTCATCAACCGGCCCGACGTGCTGCTGCTCGACGAGCCCACCGCGAGCCTGGACCCCGACACCGGCGATACCGTGCGGAGCGCGCTGGAGGCCTACCGCGCGGAGACGGGCTGCACCGTGCTGCTGGCGTCTCACAACATGGCCGAGGTCGAGCGCCTCTGCGACGACGTGCTCATGCTCAAACAGGGCCGCGTGGTGGACCGGGGTTCCCCGGCGGCTCTGCTCGGCAAATACGGGCGCGAGGATCTGGAGCAGGTCTTCCTCGACATCGCCCGCAACCGCGGCGTGGCTGCGTGAGCGGCACCGATCCCTTCGCGAGCGGGCGCCGCATCTGGGGCTTGATGTATCGCCACCTGGCCCTCTACCGGCGGTCCTGGCCGCGAGTGCTGGAGCTAATCTACTGGCCGGTGCTGCAAATGCTGATCTGGGGTTTCACGACCAGCTTCATCGCCCGGCAGGGGCAGGCCGGGTCCGCGCTGGTCGTCGCCGGCGCGCTGCTCGGCGGCGTGCTGCTCTGGGAAGTGGCGCTGCGCAGCCAAATGGGCGTGGCGATCAGCTTTCTCGAGGAGCTGTGGTCCCGCAACCTCGGGCACCTCTTCGTCAGCCCGATCCGTCCGTGGGAGATGGTCGCCGCGCTGTTGGCGATCTCCGTCCTGCGCATGCTGACCGGGGTTCTGCCCGCAATCCTGCTGGCCTTCGTGCTGTACGCGTTCAACCTGTTCGGCCTGGGTCCCGTCGTGGTGCTGTTCTTCGCCAACCTGATGGTCATGGGGTGGTGGGTGGCGCTCGGCGTGGTGAGCCTCATCCTGCGCCACGGAGCTGGCGCCGAGGCGATGGCCTGGTCCGTGCTATTCGGGCTCACGCCATTTTCCGCGGTGTTCTACCCCGTCTCGGTGCTGCCCGCGGCGATGCGGCCGGTCGCCTTCGTCCTGCCCTCCAGCCATGTGTTCGAGGGCATGCGGGCCGCGCTCGCAGGCAGGGTACTGTGGGGGGAATTGGGCTGGGCCGCGGGCTTTAACTTGTTCTGGCTGCTCGTGCTGGCCCTGGTGTTCGCCGCCCAGTTCCGCCAAGCACGCATGCGCGGCGCACTTCTCAACATCGGGGAATGATGGACACGAGATTTTGGATGATCCGGCACGCGATCGTGGCGGAGAACGAGCGGGCCCGGCTTTACGGCGTCAAGGACGTGCCGCTCTGCCCGCAGAGCCTCGTCGCGCAGGTGCCGATGTACCGTGCCCTGGCCGCCCTGCTGCCGCGGCCCGCGGTTTGGGGCTGCACCCCGCTGCAGCGGACTCGCAAAACGGCAGAGGCGATCTTCGCGGCCGGCTATCCGGCGCAGGATCTGATGGTCGTCGACGACCTGATCGAGCAAAACCTGGGCGAGCTTCAGGGTCTCGACCGTCATCTGGTGCCGGGCCGCCTCGCCGCGCCACCCCATCCGTTCTGGCCCCTCGCGCCGGACGAAGTCCCCCCGGGCGGCGAGAGCATGGCCGCGCTGCTGGTCCGCGTCGGCGCCGCGATGGACAGGTTGGCCGCGGCTTACGCTGACCAGGACGTCGTCCTGGTCAGCCATGGCGGCACCATCCGCGGTGCGGTCGGGCACGCGATGGGAGTCGACGCGCGCGCCGTCCTGCATCTGTCGATCCAGAACATCTCGCTGACCCGGATCGACCGTCTTCCGGAGGGCTGGCGCGTCGATTGCGTCAACGACCTCGTGACCGGCTGAGCCGCTTTCGAGTCGCATGTAAGGATTTGTTGGTAACCCGATCGAATCCCTGTAGTATCCCTCCGTTTTCTCGGAGTGGTCGGATGCGTCGTTTCCTGATGGCGAGCGTGCTGGCGGCAATGCCGGCGGTGGCGTGGGCACAGGCGGAGCAGCAAGAGACGGTCGACCGCGCGGCGCTCGCCGCGCAAGATCTTCTCAACGACGTTAACGGGAAGGACGCCCAGAGCGTCCTTCGCCGGGCGCGCGCCGTCATGATCTGTCCCCGCGTGTTCAAGGCCGGCTTCCTGTTCGGTGGCCAGGGCGGCACCTGCGTGCTGACCGCCCGCGACGCCGCCGGGTCCTGGTCATCGCCCGCCTTCTACGGCCTGGGCGGCGCCAGCTTCGGCTTCCAGGCGGGCATGCAGGACGCGGAAGTCGCCTTTCTCATCATGACCCAGCGTGGCCTGACCGCCATCATGGACTCGCAACTCAAATTGGGCGCGGATGCCGCGGCGACGTTCGTCGACCTGGGCGGCGGCGTCGAGGGCGCGACCACCATGGCGTTCAACGCCGACGTCGTCGGCTTCAGCCGGGCGAGGGGCCTGTATGCGGGCGTTTCGCTGGGCGGCAGCATGCTGAGCGCCAAGTCGGATTGGAACGCCGCCTATTACGGCCGCCCGGTCGGGGTTCAGCAGATCGTCCTGACCATGGAGGCCACCAACCCGGCCGCCGACCCGCTGCGCTCCATTCTCTCGCGTTACGGCACGCAGGTCGCCCAGAACGCACCCAACCGCCCGACTACGCTCGAGCAAGGGCCCGTCAACGCGCCGCCGCCGCTCCGCGGCTCGGTGCAGCAGCAGCCACTGCCGCCGGTGCAGCGGCGCTACTGACCGCTCAGAGGTCGATCAGCCCCCGCCGAAGACCCTTCGCCACCGCTTCGGCACGGCTGCCCGCTTCCAGCTTGGTGAACACCGCCTCGAGGTGGAACTTCACCGTATGGGCGCTGATACCCAGGCTGCGCGCGATCGATTTGTTGCTCAAACCCTCGCCGAGGCAGACGAGGATCTCCAGCTCCCGCGGCGTCAGCAGCGCGTCGCTCATCCCATGCGGCAGCGTCACGTGCAGGCCAACCGCCGCCGCCCGGATCGCGGCCCCGAGCTGCGCCGGCGACAGCGTCAGCGGCAGCCCGGCCTGCGCATCCAACCGCAGCACCGGGATCCCGGTCGGCGTCCGCGCCTCCGCGTCGGCCAGCACCAGCTCCGCCTCCGCCAGCTTGTCCGCCAACCGGTGCCCGGCGAGCGCGATGCGGGCGGCAAGGTCGGCTGCACGCACCGGGTCGGTCGCGGCCACGGCGACGAGCAGCCCCGGCCGATCCAGCAGGGCCGTCGAGACTGAGGCGATCATCGGGCGGTGTCGCTGATGTCGAGAGCGGGCATCGTCATCTCCATGATCGACTATATGGTCCGTAGTCCCGCAGCCTGCATCACCCCCGGCGCCTTACTATCGACAATTGGCGCACCTTACTTCGTCTTGCAGGGCGGTCGGAAAACGGTGCAGAACACGAGCAGTTCGGGGGGTGGCAGGATGCGGCGATGGAGTATGGGCGTTTTGGCGCTGATGGCCAGCGCCGCCGCTGCGATGGCAGCCGATGGACCAGCCCGGATCGGCGACGTGAGCACGACCTTCCGGCTCGTCGGCGCCAACGACAAGATCGTGGTCGACCGGTACGACGACCCGAAAGTCGGCGGCGTGAGCTGCTACGTCTCCCGCGCAGAGACGGGCGGGATCAAGGGGTCGATCGGCCTGGCGACCGACCCGAGCCGCTTTAGCATCGCCTGCCGCTCCACCGGCGCCGTCACGGTGCCGCCGAAACTGCCCGACAACGAGGTCGTCTTCGGCGCCTCCGCGAACTGGCTGTTCAAGGAAGTCCGGGTCAGCCGCATGTGGGACCCGGAGAAGCGGGTGCTGGTCTATCTCGTATGGTCGACCAAGGCGCTGTCCCCGGGCGGCAGCCCCTATAACGCCGTCAGCGCGGTCCCGGTCGGCCCGTAACGGGTCAGCCACGCCCCACGGTGCACTCGATCTGCCCGTGCGGCTCGTCGGTCACGGTGAACACAGCGTTGTCGGCAGACAGGCCGAACTGGTCCAGGTTGAGCGGAATGTAGTGTTTGTTGGGGCAGGCCATCGTGATCGTCTGCAGCTCCGGCACCCGCGCGAGCGCCGCCTCGCCCATCCGGAACAGGCTGTCCTGCATGCCGCGGCTATAGGTGCCCGCGAATTCGCAGAGCATCGTCTCGAGAATTAGGGAATTGGTCGCCGGATAGTCGCCGGGCTCGGCGTTCCAGGCCCAGCGCGCGTCCATGGCGGTCGCGAGGATACGGTCAGTCGTTTCCGGCAGGGTCGTATACTCGTCGCACCAGTACCCGACCCAGCCGGCGGCCGTCGACTTCATGAAGGTGAACCCGGCCACCCCCGACTCCGTCGTGACCCCGTCACGCGTGGCGACCACCCAAGCCGCGCCCTGCCCGTTGCCGTCGAGCCGGAAATGGTGCGGATGCGGCTGCCCGTCCACCGTGGCGCGCGCCCAGCGAGTCTCGCGGCAGCTGATGCTCGCTCGCTCCGCATGGTCGTACCGCGCAAGCAAGCGCGCGGCGAGCTTCTGTGCAAAGATTTCCGCCGGCGCCCTCAGCTCCTCGCGGGCCACGATGTTGACGATGTTCTTGATGGTGTCGGTAGCCACCACGCTCCGGTTGTCGCCCCTGGTGTAGGCCGCGGCGAACTCGCCCTCGAGCATCGCCTGCACCGACAACTCGCGCACCTCGTTAAACGGCCCCTCGCGGTAGACCCGCATGACCCGGACTCGGGCCTTCCCGTACGTATTCCTGATCAGCGCCATGAAACTTCCCGCCTTCGAGGTGGGCAGCTTCGACCCGTTCCGGGCGGCGTCGCAAGCATGGCCTGTCTGGCTGGAGATTGGTGGGCCCGGTGGGACTCGAACCCACGACCACAAGATTAAAAGTCCCGTGCTCTACCAACTGAGCTACAGGCCCACATGAGCGCGTCTCGATACTGCCAAGGGCAGGGAGCGTCAAACGGTTGGATCGGCGCCCGGCGGGGTACCGGCCGGACGCCTGACCGCTATCCGATCATAGCGTGGATGATTTTGTCGGGGTTGGACACGCTGCCGCTGCCGCCGGACCCGCGCTTGATCTTGTCGACGCACTCCATGCCGGAGACGACCTGCCCGAAGATCGTGTACTGGCCGTCGAGATGCGGCGCCGGCGCGAACATGATGTAGAACTGGCTGTTAGCGCTGTTCGGGTCGCTGGTCCGCGCTGCACCCACGGTGCCGCGCAGGAAGTGCGCGTTGTTGGTGAACTCCGCCGGCACGTTGGGCAGCTTGCTGCCGCCGCTGCCCGTCCCGGTCGGGTCGCCACCCTGCGCCATGAAGCCCTCGATCACGCGATGGAAGGGCGTGCCGTCGTAGAAGCCTTCCTTGGTCAGCGTCTTTACCCGCTCGACCATCTTCGGCGCGAGGTCCGGGCGCAGCTTGATGGACACCTTGCAGCCGTCCTTCAGCTCCAAGGTCCACATGTTCCCGGGATCGGCTTGTTGAGCGTCGGCGTCGGACATCAGAACTCCCATTGCGATAACAGCAAAACTCGCGATCAAGCTGCTCTTGATCAGGTTGCGGCGAAACACGGCCACCCTCCTCTACTCCTTCACCCGCTGCAGCGTGCGCTGCAAGGTCAGCGGCGGCACGAAGCTGCTCACATCCCCGCCAAGCCGGGCGATCTCCTTGACGAACCGTGATGAGATGAACTGGTGGCGCTCGCTGGCCATCAGGAACACCGTCTCGACCTCCGGGTCGAGCCGATGGTTCATGCCCACCATCTGAAACTCGTAATCGAAATCCGTGACCGCCCGCAGTCCGCGCACGATCACGCCGGCGTTGAGCGACCGGGCGAACGTCACCAGCAACCCATCGAACTTCTCCACCTCGATGAGCGTCCCGGTCCGCTGGGCGATCTGCTCGGCCTCGGCCCGCACCAGCTCCATCCGCTCGTCGAGCGGAAACAGCGGGTTCTTGCCCGGGTTCGCCGCCACTCCGATCACCAGCCGGTGCAGCATCTTGGCCGCCCGGGCGATGATGTCGACATGGCCGTTGGTCACCGGGTCGAACGTGCCCGGGTAAACCCCGACATGCGCGCGATCAGGCATCGCGGGGCTCGCCCCCAAGCTCGGTGCCAGGCTCGCTCGGTTCGTCCGCCACATCGGCGTCGCTGCTGTCGAGCACGGGGAATACGCTGCTCACCCGCTCCGTCTCGCCGAGCCGGAACAGCGTGACCCCCATCGAACTGCGCCCTGTCACCCGCACCTGGTCGGCCGGCACCCGGATCAGGCGCCCCTCGTCGGTGACGAGCATGACGCCGTCGCCGGGTCGCACGGGGAAGCTCGCAACCACGGACGCGCCGTTGCGCGACGAGAGCGTGACGTTCGCGATCCCCTGCCCGCCGCGTCCGCTGACCCTGTATTCGTAGGCCGACGACCGCTTGCCGAACCCCGCATCGGTCACCGTCAGCAGGATCTCCTCGGCCGCCTCGAGCTCCGCCATCCGCTCGGCCGAGAGAGCCACGTCCGGAACGCTCGCCTCCTCGCCGGCCGGCGTCACGTTTACTGCCTCGTCTTCGACCCCGATCTTCCGGCGCGACGCCTTCAGATAGGCCACCCGGTCCGCCACGTCCGCCTCCACGTGGCGCAGCACCGAGAGGCTGATCACCCGGTCGTCGTTCTGCAGCCTGATGCCGCGCACGCCCGAGCTGTCGCGCCCGCTGAACACCCGTAGCGTCTCGTCGGAGATCTGGAACCGGATACAACGGCCCTTCTCGGTGGCCAGGAACACGTCGTCCCCGTCGCGGCAGGTCGCTACCCCGATCAGCCGGTCGCCCTCGTCGAGCTTCATCGCGATCAGGCCGGAGGCGCGGATGCGGCCGAAATCCGACAGCTTGTTGCGGCGAACCCCGCCGCTCGCGGTCGCGAACACCAGATGGAGGTTCTCCCACAGGCTCTCATCCTGCGGCAGCGGCAGCACGGCCGTGACCGCATCGCCTCCCAGTTCCGGCAATAAGTTAACCAGCGCGCGCCCCTTGGCCGTCGGGCTCGCCTCCGGCAACCGCCAGACCTTCTCGCGGAAGGCCTTGCCACCGCTGGAGAAGAACAGGACCCATTGATGCGTGTGCGCATTAAAGCTGCGGGTGACGATGTCGTCGCCGCGCGTGCCGGCGCCCGTGCGCCCGCGGCCGCCGCGGTTCTGCTGGCGGAAGATGTCGAGCGCGGTGCGCTTGATGAAGCCGTCGCGCGTGATGGTCACCACCATCTGCCCGGGCTCGATCAGCGACTCGTCGTCCTGGTCGGCCAGGCCGTCGACGATCGAGGTGCGCCGCGGCGAGCCGATCTCGGCCCGCACCGCCAGCAATTCGTCGCGGATGACCTCGAGCCGGCGCGGGCGGCTGCCAAGAATTTCCAGCAGACCGGTGATCTCGCCGGCCACCTCGGTCAAGTCCGCCTGGATCTTCTCGCGCTCGAGCCCGGTCAGCCGGGCCAGACGCAGGTCGAGGATGCCGCGCGCCTGCGCGTCCGTCAGCCGCACCGTCTCGTCGACGATCTGGTTACCGCTGTCGTCCACCAGCGCCAGCAGCGGCGCGATGTCGGCCGCCGGCCAATCCCGCGCCATCAGGGCCGCCCGCGCGGTCGCCGCATCCGGGCTGGTGCGGATCACGTGGATGACGTCGTCGATGTTGGCCACCGCGATCGCCAGACCGATCAGAAGATGCGCCCGGTCGCGCGCCTTGTTCAGCTCGAAACGGCTGCGCCGCAGCACCACGTCCTCGCGGAAAGCGAGGAACACCTCCAGCGCGTCCTTCAGCCCCATCAGCCGCGGCCGGCCGCCGTCGAGCGCGAGGAAGTTGACGCCGAAACTCGTCTGCAATTGCGTGAAGCGGTACAAGTGGTTGAGCACCACCTCCGGCGTCGCCTCGCGCTTCAGCTCGATGACGATCCGCATGCCGTCCCGGTCGCTCTCGTCGCGCATGTCGGAGATACCCTCGACCTGCTTGGCGCGGACCAGCTCGGCGATCTTCTCCAGCAACGTGCTCTTGTTGACCTGATACGGGATCTCGCTGACGACGATCGCGACCCGGCCCCCTCTGATCTCCTCGAACGCCGCCTTGGCGCGAACCACCAGGCTTCCGCGCCCCGTCTCGAACGCGTTGCGGATGCCGGCCCGGCCCAGGATCAAACCGCCGGTTGGAAAATCGGGGCCCGGGGCGATCGCCATCAGCTCGTCGAGCCCGACCGCCGGGTCGGCGATCAGCGCGAGCGTGCAGTCGATGATCTCGGTCGGGTTGTGGGGCGGGATGTTGGTCGCCATGCCGACGGCGATGCCGTTGGAGCCGTTGACCAGCAGGTTGGGATACGCCGCCGGCAGGACCTTCGGCTCGTGCTCGCTCTCGTCGTAGTTCGGCTGGAAGTCGACCGTGTCTTTGCCGATATCGTCCAGCAGCCGCTCGGCCGCCTTCGCCAGGCGTGCCTCCGTGTAGCGCATCGCCGCCGGCGGATCGCCGTCGACCGAGCCGAAATTGCCCTGCCCGTCGATCAGCGGCACGCGCATGCTGAACGGCTGCGCCATGCGGACCATCGCGTCGTAGATCGAGCTGTCGCCGTGCGGATGATACTTGCCCATCACGTCGCCGACGACGCGGGCCGACTTACGATACGGCTTGTCGGCCGTGTAGCCGCTCTCGTGCATCCCGAACAGGATACGGCGATGCACCGGCTTCAGCCCGTCCCGCGCATCCGGCAGCGCCCGGCTCACGATGACGGACATGGCGTAGTCGAGATACGAGCGCCGCATCTCGTCTTCGAGCATCACCGGCGGGTAGCTGGAACCCGGCAGGTCGGGCGGATCGGGAGGCGTGTCGCTCAAGCGGAATATTCCGTTGCGAAAGAAGGCGGCGGACAGCGATAGTCCGAGCCGCGATGAGGCGGATGGGTATCGCGGATATGTGGCCTGCCGTAAAGGCCGCCAACCCCGAGCGCCCGTCCGCAGTGGAGGCGGCACCATGAGCACCGGCGCTTTCATCTGGTATGACCTTGCCACCCCCGACCCGGCGGCGGCGGCCGCATTCTACGCCGCCGTGATCGGCTGGACCCCGGAGCCCGCCCCGGACGCGGACTACACCCTGTTCAAGACCGGCGCCGCCGCGCGGGCCGGGCTCATGAAGCTGCCCGCCCAGCTCGAGGCAGCCAGCGTCCCGCCGCACTGGTCCGGCTACGTGCAGGTCGATGACGTCGATTCCATGCTGGGCCGGGCCGAGGCGGCGGGCGCGACCTTGCGATATGGCCCGTCCGACATCCCGGACGTCGGCCGCTTCGCCGTCATCGCCGACCCCGGCGGCGCCGTGTTCTACCTCTACGCGCCGCGCGAGCCCGCCCAGGAACCCGCCCCGATGACACCCGGCACCGTCGCCTGGCGCGAGCTGCACGCGCGGGAGCCCGAGTCGGCCTTCGGCTTTTACGCCTCGCTCTTCGGCTGGGAGCAGACGCAAGCGATCCCGATGGGCGCGATGGGCACCTACCAGCTCTTCGCCTATGGTGGCCTCGATCGCGGCGGGATGATGCAAACCCAGCCCGGCATGCCATCCCACTGGCTCTTCTACGTCGCGGTCGACGACGTCCACGCGGCGGTCGCGCGCGTGACGGGCGGCGGCGGCACCATCGTGTTCGGCCCGTCCGAAGTCCCGGGCGGGGCCTGGACCCTGAACTGCCGCGATCCGCAAGGCGCCTATTTCGCGCTCGTCAGCCCGCCGAAATAGGGGTCCCTCCGACTCCTTTCACCAGGCTAAGCCTGCCTGCATGATACCGCAGACGATCCGGAGCGAGGCCGCCGCCCCCGTGTGGCCCGCCATCCTCCAGGTGGTGTGCGGCGTCATCCTGTTCTCGATGTCCGACACGATGGCCAAATACCTGCGTGAGGCCGATCTGCCCGCCGTCGAGATCGCCTGGCTGCGCTACACGGTGTTCGTGCTGATGGGAGTCGTGCTCGCGGGCCGGCGGCGCTTCGCCGGGCTCAGTCCCCGGCGCCCCTCGCTGCAAGTCCTGCGCGGCCTCACCCTGCTCGGCTCCTCGGTGTTCTTCATCGGTGGCCTGGGCGCCCTGCCGCTCGCCGAAGCCGCCGCCATCTCCTTCGTCTCCCCCGCGTTCATCACCGCCCTGTCGGTGCCGCTGCTGCGCGAGCAGGTCGGGATCCATCGCTGGGCCGCGACGCTGGTCGGGCTGCTCGGCGTGCTGGTCGTCATCCGCCCCAACGGCAGCGCCCTCCAGTGGGCGGCACTCTACCCCCTGAGTTCGGCGGCCTGCTGGGCGGTCGCCATGATCGTCACGCGGCTGATCGGCGCGTCGGACCGCAGCGAGACGACGCTGGTCTGGAGCGCCACCGTCGGCCTCGCCGTCCTCACGCTCCTGGTGCCATTCGCGTTCCGCACGCCGACACCGGTGGAACTCGGGCTCGGGCTCTGTCTCGGCGCCTTCGCCTCCAGCGGCCAATATCTGCTGATCCTCGCCTACCGCCGCGCGACCGCCTCCGTGCTCGCGCCGTTTTCCTACATCCAGCTGCTCTCGTCGGCCGCGCTCGGCTATGTCGTGTTCGGCGCGCTGCCCGACGCCATGGCTTTTCTCGGCGCCGCGATCATCATCGCCAGCGGCCTCTACATCGTGCACCGGGAGCGCACCCGGGCGCGGCAGGCCCGCGCCTGAAACGGAAGGCTCACCCGCTCATGACCTGGTCCCCTCAGCTCTACACCCGCTTCGAAGACGACCGCACCCGCCCGGTGCGGGACCTCGTGGCCGCCATCCCCGCCGGCTCGCCGCAAACCGCCATCGACCTCGGTTGCGGCCCCGGAAACTCCACCGAAGTGCTCGCCGCGCGCTTCCCCGGCTGCGCCGTCTCCGGCCTCGACAGTTCGCCCGACATGATCGAGGCGGCCCGCCGCCGGCTGCCGAACCTCCACTTCGACGTGGTCGACCTCCAAGAGTGGCAGGGGAGGGCCGACGTCATCCTCTCCAACGCCGTCCTGCAGTGGCTGCCCGACCACCCCCGCCTGCTGCCCCGCCTGGTCGAGCGGCTTAAGCCGGGCGGCACGCTCGCCTTTCAGATCCCCGACAACCTCGAGGAACCCGCCTACCGCATCATGCGCGACGTCGCCGGCCCCGACCTGCTCGCGCGAAGCGGCGGCCAGCGGGGCAGCATGGAGACGCCCCAAGCCTATTACCGCATCCTCAATGCGGTCTGCAGCCGGGTCGACCTCTGGCGCACCACCTACTACCACGTGCTCGCCGGCTCCGACGCGATCGTCGACTGGTTCAAGGGCAGCGGCCTCCGCCCCTACCTCCAACAGCTCGACGAGCCGGGCCAGGCCGCCTTCCTC
>Ga0326763_1000446_pt1 | contig 14832 bp, 11 predicted proteins | sample NORPS_P_FD_207671 | JGI IMG/M metagenome (GOLD analysis project Ga0326763, IMG submission 207671) | Hot spring water microbial communities from Norris Geyser Basin, Yellowstone National Park, WY, United States - NOR.PS_P | ecosystem: Environmental > Aquatic > Thermal springs > Unclassified...
GATCTCCGGCGCCTCCCCCGAAACCATCTGCGCCACCACCCGCCCCGTCCGCGCCGAAGTGACGAGTCCGATATGACCATGCCCGAAAGCGTAGCTGATGTCCTTCGTCGCCCGGCTCGGCCCGATGCACGGCAGCCCGTCCGGCAGGCTCGGCCGGTGCCCCATCCAGACTTTCACCCGCGAGGCCGGCATGTCCCGCGGCAGCCCCGGGAAGGTGCGCAGCAGGTGGTCGCGCAGCACCTCGGCCCGCCGCCAGTTCGGCGCCGCCTCCAGCCCGGCGATCTCCACCTGTCCCGCGCAGCGCAACCCGGTCGTCGTCATCGTGATGGCCATTTTCCCATCGGACGGCATCATCGGCACGCGCGGGGCCACCTCCGGGTCGCTGATGACGGCGTGATAGCCCCGCTCGCTCTCGAGCGGCACCCGGTCGCCCGCCGCCGCGGCCAACGCCTTCGAACGCGCCCCCGCACACACCACCGCGGCATCGCACTCGACGTCGCCCGCGCCCGTCACCACGCCGCGCAGCCGCCCTGCCTCGATGCGGAAGCCTGTCGCCGTCGCGCGGATCAGCCGAGCCCCGTCCCCCACCGCCGCCGCGACCAACGCCGCCACATAGGCGCCCGGGTCGCGGCAATGCCCGGCTTCCTCGATCAACACGCCGAAGCCATAGCGCCGATCCAACGCCGGCTCGCGTTGCCGCAATTCATCGGCGTCGAGCTCGAGCCAGCGCACGCCCACCGCCGCCCGGATGCGGAACGCCATCGCCTCCGCCTCGAACGCCGCCCGATCCGGGTAGATATACATCAGCCCCTTCTGCTCGATCAGCCCCTCGACCCCCGCGGCGGCCGCCAGCCGCCGGTGCAGCGCCGGCGCATCCGCCAGCAGCGGCTGCAACGCCCGCGCCGCCGCCATCACCCGCGCTTCGGTCCACCCCGCTGCCAGATACCGCAGCAGCCAGGGCGCTACCCGCGGCAGATACCGCCACCGGATCGACAGCGGCCCCAGCGGGTCCCGGAGGAACCCCGGCACCTTGCGCCAGGTTCCCGGCCCCGCCGGCGGGATGACCGACATGGTCGACAGCCAGCACCCGTTGCCATAGCTCGCCGCCTGCTCTCCCCCCGGCTCTCCCGGCTCGATGATCGTCACGCGATGACCCGCCCGCAGCAACTCGGCTGCCGTCGCTGCCCCGACCGCACCGGCGCCGATCACGGCGACATGCCGGCTCACCGGAAGGCGCTGCCCCGCACTCCTTGACCCCTGATCCAGAACCCTATCCGCCACCGATCATGCCTTGCGATGCGCCGGGGACGATGCTGCTTTGGCGGGGAAGCGGAGGCAAGGCGAATGAGCGGATCGGAGTCGAACACGGGGGTGGCCCGATTTGCCATGGCGGACGGGGCGGCCAGTCCGGTGTTCTCGGCCGATGGGCGCAGCATCCACCACCTGCGGGGCGGCAGCATGCCGCAGCTCTGGACGATGGCGCGCGATGGATCGGCGGCGCGGCCGCTCGCCTTGCTGGGCGAGAAGGTCGGCTTCCTGCGCCGGGCGCCCAAAGACGAGCGGATCATCTTCGGCATCGACGCCGGGGGGGACGAGCGGCAGCAATTCTGGATGGTCGAGAACGGGCAGGTCCGGCCGCTGACATCGGACGGTCACGTCATCCACGAGTTCGGCTGCTGGTCGCCGGATGGCACGGAGTTCGCCTACACCGCGAACGATCGCGATGAGGCGCATTTCGACGTGCTGCTCCGCGATGCGGCCGGGTCGACCCGGCGCCTGGCGTGCGGCGTGCATCAGGTCACCGCGCCAGCCTGGCACCCGACCCGCCGCGTCCTGCTTCTGATGGTCAACGCGGTCGAGGGTGATCAACGGCTCTCGTTGCTCGACATCGACGACGGCACGCAGACGCCGATCCCGCATGCGCAGCCGGTGCAATTCCAATCGGTCCGCTGGTCGAGCGACGGCACGCATCTGCTCGGGCTCTCCGATGGCGGCGGTGAGTTCAGCGCGCTATGCCGCATCGACGCGGCCGCCGGCACCATCACGACCCTCGTGTCGGTGCCGGGCGCCGACCTTGACGCCTGGTCGCTATCGCCGGATGGATCGCATCTGGCGGTGATCGAGAACGATCGCGGCTGGGCGCGGCTGCGCGTCGGACCTGCCGGGAGCCTGCCGCCGGTGGTGGATCTGCCGCCGGGCCTCGTGTCCGATCTCGCCTGGTCGCCCGACGGCAAAACCTTGGCGGTCTGCCTGGCGAGCCCGACGCAGCCCCCCGGCATCCACCTGCTGGAGATCGCGACCGGAGGGTGGCAGTGCGCCTGGCAGCCCGACGCGCCGGCGGACGCGCGACCGTTCGCGCTGGTGGAATGGCAGAGCGAGGATGGCCGGCGCATCCCGGGTTGGATGGCCAAGCCGGCCGGCACGGCGCCGGAGGCGGGTTGGCCGACGGTCGTTTGGGTGCATGGCGGACCGGCGGGGCAGACCCGCGCCAACTGGCGACCCGACATGCAGATGCTGCTCGCGCAGGGCTATGCCGTGCTGATGCCGAACGTGCGCGGCAGCACCGGCTATGGCCGCATCGCCACCGCCAGCGACGATGGCGCCCTGCGACCCGGCAGCGTGGACGACCTCGCCGCCGCCCATGCCTGGCTCGTGCGCCAGCCGGGTCTCGACCCCGCCCGCATCGGCATCATGGGGCAGTCCTACGGCGGCTACATGGTTCTCGCCGCCATCACCCGGTATCCGTCGCTGTGGCGGGCCGCGATCGACTTCTATGGGATCGCCGACTTCACGACCCTGCTGGCCGGCACGGGGCCGTGGCGGCGCGCCCATCGCGGGTGGGAATACGCCGGCGGCCCGCACGACACGCTAGCAGCCGCCGAGCTGTTCGCAACCATCTCACCGATCGTCCGCGCGGCCGAGATCACCGCGCCGCTCCTGGTGCTGCACGGCACGCGCGACCCGAGGGTGCCGTTCGGCGAAAGCGAGCAGATCGTGACGGCGCTGCGAGACCGCGACCATCCCGTGCGGTTCGAACGTTTCGACTACGCGGGCCACGGGTTCATCCGCCCGGCCGACCGATGCCGGGCCTACGCCGCCGTGGCCGCGTTCCTTCGCGAGTGGCTGTGAGCGTCTCTGGCCACGCCAGTTTCAGCGCCGGCTAAACCCGCTCCACGCCCCAGAACAACACGTTGCCGCACTGCACGAGGTTCTTCAGCGAGGTGCGGAACGCCCAGGGTTGGCGCCACTGGCCGAGCGGCAGGAAGGGCGGTTTGTCGAACGCCTCGCGCTGGATGTCTTCGCAGATCGCCTTCTGCGTCGGCAGGTCCTCCGTGTTCATCCAGCGTTCGCGCAGCGCCGTCATGGCCGGGTTGTCGTACCAGCCGAGCCAACCCTGCCGCCCGATGGCCTGCAGCGGATAGGAGCTGCCGGGGTTGGTCACGCTGAGCCCGGCCCAGGTCGTGCAGAACGCGTTCCATCCGCCGGCGGAGGGCTCGTCCTGCTTGGCCCGACGGGCGACCAGCGTCCCCCAGTCCATCACCTGGAAATCGACGTTCAGCCCGAGCTGCTTCCAGAGCGCCTGCGTGACCTGGGCGATCGACATCAGGGCCGGTTGGTCCGACGCCGCCATCAGCGTGACCTTCTCGCCGTTGTAGCCGGCGGCTTTCAGCGCGGCGCGGGAGGCCGTGACCGATCGCGGGCTGGTCAGCGCCGAGAAGCCCACCGTGCTCGCCATGGGCGAGCCGACGACGAAGAACCCGGCGGGCACCACGCCCAGCTCGGTCTGGTCGCCGACGACGGCACCGACGTCGTCGGACTGCACGGTCGCGCCGATGAGGGCGCGCAGGATCGCCGGGTTGTCGAACGGCGGATGCAGGTGATTGACGACCACCATGGCCAAGAGGCCGAGCGCGTCGTAGCTGGCGACTTTCACCCCTTGCATGCGCTTCATGTCGCCGACGAGGTCGATCAGCGGCTGCTCCAGCCAGTCGACCTCACCGGTGCGCAGCGCGGCGGCCGCCGTCGCCGGGTCCGGTTGCACGATCCACTCCACCCGGTCGAAATGGGCGACCTTGCCGCCCGAGAACCATTGCGGCGGCTCGCTGCGGGGCTGGTAGCCGTCGAACCGCTCATAGGCGGCGGAGACGCCGGAAACCCATTCCTTGGGCAGGAACCGGTACGGGCCGCTGCCGACATATTCGGAAATCTGCTGGCTGGCCGGCGTCTTGGCCACGCGTTCGGGCATGACGAAGCAGCTCCCGGCACCGAGGGCGTACAGCATCTGCGGGAAAGGCGAGTTGAGGCGGATGCGGAACCGCCGGTCGTCGATCGGCGCCATCTCCTCGGTCTGATGCAGGAGCTGGGTGCCGAACGGATTGCGTTGCGCCCAACGATTGATCGACGTCGTGCAGTCGATCGCGCGCACCGGCTCGCCATCGTGGAAGCGCAGGCCGTCGCGCAACGTGAACTCCCAGGTGAGCCGGTCGTCCGAGACCGTCTGGCCCGCCACCATCTGCGGACGCGCGACGAGGGTGTCGTCGATCCCGTATAGCGTGTCCCACACCATGTAGCCGTGGTTGATCGCCACCGTGGCGGTGGTCCAGACCGGGTCCGGATTGGCGAGATTGGCCTGCGGCACGAAGCGCAGGATGCGGGCGGACTTGGCCACCGCGGGCTGCGACAAGGCCGGGCGCGCGAGCGGGAGCAAGAGGGAAGCGGCGGTTCCGGTGAGGATCGTCCTGCGTTGCATGGAGCACTCCAGATCGTGACGGCCGGAGTGTGGCACAGGCAAACGGAAGTGACTCACGCCAATTGAAGACAACTCCGACGGCCTGAGACGCTTCAGTTCATCAGAGCGCGCGCCGCGTCGCGGAATGCGGCGACCGCGTCGGCCACGTCGCGGTCATCATGGGCTGTCGACAGGTAGTATTTCGACTCGCCCTTCAGGATGCCGCGCTCGCGCAGCAGCGCGTTGAACCGGGATTGCATGGCCGCATCGCCGCGAGCCAGGCCGCGGTAGTCGCGGACCTCGCCGGTGGTGAACACCGCATCGAAGCAGGAGGGTTCGCCGACCACCTGGGCCGGCACGCCTTGCTCGGCAAGCGCCGCGCCGAGCTGGGCCATCAGCTCACGCCCGGTCGCCTCCAGCCGATCGTAGGTGCCGGGTTCGCGCAGGACGCCGAGCGTGGCTAGGCCGGCGGCCGATGCGACCGGGTTGCCGGACAGCGTGCCGATCTGCTTGACGAACCGGTCGGCGCCCACGGCGGCCGCATCGAAATGCGCCATGATGTCCGCCCGCCCCGCGATTGCGGCCAGCGGATAGCCGCCGCCGATCACCTTGCCCAGCGTGCAGAGATCGGGCGTCACGCCGTATCGCTCCTGCCCGCCGCCCCAGGCGAGGCGAAAGCCGGTCACCACCTCGTCGAAAATGAGCGGGATCCCGGCCCGCGCCGTGACCCGGCGCAGCGCCGGCAGGAACCCGGGCGCGGGCGGGATCAGCCGCTGCATCGGCTCGACGATGACGCCGGCGATCTCGTCCCCATGACCGCGGATCAGCGCCTCGACGGCCTCGATGTCGTTGAACGGCGCGACCAGCATCGTCGCCCCCACCGCGGCCGGGATGCCGGCGGAGTCCGGGACCGGTGACCAGGAATTGCTCGGCGTCTTCGGCGTCGTGCTCATCAGCCCGTAATCGCTCATGCCGTGGTAGCCGCCCTCGAATTTGAGGATCTTGTCGCGGCCACGGAACGCGCGGACCAACCGCATCGCATAGGCGTCCGCCTCGCTGCCGGACGAGACGTAGCGGACCTGTTCTGCGCAGGGGACGGCCTCGACGATCAGCTCCGCGAGTTCGATCCCGAGCCGGTTGTTGGCGAAGAACGTGGTGCCATGCCCGATCTGGTCGCGCACGGCCTGTGTGACGGCCGGATGGGCGTGGCCGATCAGCATGGGGCCGGACCCGATCAGGAAGTCGATGTATTCACGCCCGCTCTCATCCCAGACGCGCCCGCCGCTCCCTTCTCGGATGACGATTTCGGCCGCCGTATTGCCGAAGGTGCCGCCGGGTAACACGCGCCGGGCGCGCTCGACCAACTCATGCTCGATCGTGTTGGTCCCACTCCCCCGCACGGCTGCCCCCTCCGCTTTGAGCCGCGAGCCTAGGGCGGGATCCGCGGCAGGAAAAGCGGCCTGAAACACCGGTTCGCCCATCGGCAACGTGTTGCTGACCTCGACGTTGCTGGCAGGCGTCACCGCACCGACGTGATCGGGGCGCAGGCGGTGGCCGCGCGCCACGAGCGCAGAGGCGGGACGCGGAGGCAGGCCAGCGCCGGAGCGGGTTTCCGCAGGGGCTCGCGCCGACCGGCGGCTGAGCTGGCCAGGGAACAGGGACGCACGCTGACGCTGCGCCCGGCGTGAAACCAGAAGCGGATAGGAGACCATGACATGGCACAAGCCGAACTCAACGGATTGAAAGTGGCCATTCTCGTGACGGAGGGGTTCGAGCAGGTCGAGATGACGGAGCCTCGCCAGGCGCTCGACGAGGCCGGGGCGGCGACCAGCATCGTGTCGCCGAAAGAAGGGCGCGTGCGCGCCTGGAAGTTCACCGATTGGGGGGAGGAATACCCCGTGGACCTCAAGCTCGATCGCGCGCAGCCGCAGGATTTCGACGCGTTGCTGCTCCCCGGCGGCGTGCTCAATCCGGACAAGCTGCGCATGCAGAAGGAGGCGGTTGCGTTCGTGAAGGCGTTCTTCGATGCCGGCAAGCCGGTGGCGGCGATCTGCCACGGGCCCTGGACGATCATCGAAGCGGGCGCAGCGCGCGGGCGGCGGATGACGTCCTGGCCGTCGCTGCAGACCGATCTGCGCAATGCCGGCGCCGAGTGGGTGGACCAGGAGACGGTCGTGGACGGCAACCTGGTTTCCAGCCGCAAGCCCGACGACATCCCCGCGTTCAACCGGGAGATGATCAGCCTGTTCAGCCGCGCAGGCCGGCCGGAGATGGCGCGGCGGGCGTCATAGACCGGGCTGCGTCGGGCCTGCCTGGGCAAGGAGGGTCCATAGCCGATCGCTGGTCAGCGGCTGGCGATCGGCGTGGACGCCGAAGGGTTCGAGCGCGTCGTTGACGGCGGCGGTCACGGCGCCGATCGCGCCCATGACGCCGCCCTCGGACATGCCCTTGCTCCCGGTCGGGGTCTGGCGGCTGGCGGTGTGGCAGGCGATGACCTCGATGTCGGGCAGGTCGGCCGCGCCGGCGAGGGCGTAATCCATGAAGCTGCCGGTCAGGTTTTGGCCGCCTGCGTCGTAGATGACGGCCTCGCGGAGGGCGCCTGCCAGACCGAGCGCCACGGCGCCGTGTTGCTGGCCGCGGACGATGGCCGGGTTCAGCACGGTCCCGCAATCCTCGGCCACGAGGTGGCGAACCGGGGTGACCGAACCGGTCTCGACGTCCACCACGACTTCGCTGATGTGGGTCGCATTCGAGTAGGTCATTGCCGGCGGATCGTAGGCGCGATGGGCCTCCAGGCCGGGCTCCATCCCCGGGGGCAGCCTGAGCGGGTCGAGATAGGCGACCCGGGCGATGTCGGCGAGCGTCGGGCCGCAAGCACGCCACTCCCCATCCAGCATGCGCTCGAACCGCCCGCCGGACAGCCGCAACTCATCGCCGGAGTTGAGGCCGAGCAGGGAGGCGGCGATCTCGCAGGCTTTGCGCTGCACCGTCTGGGCGGCGAGGAACAGCACGGAGCCGCCCGCCGTGCCGCCGCGTGCGCCGCGGCTGCCCATGCCATAGGGGGCGGTGTCGGTATTGCCCATCACCATGCGCACGGCGTCCGCGCCCACGCCGAGCCCGCCTGCCACGGCCTGCGCCAGCGCGGTCTCATATCCTTGGCCCGAGCCCATGAGGCCCACGGAGGCGTCGACCGTGCCCGAGGGCGACACCTTGACCCAGGCGGCTTCGTGGCCGGAGCCCTGGATGCCGGCCGCCTTGTAGAAGGCGGAGCCGTAGGTCGTGGGCTCGACCACGCAGCAGAGGCCGAACCCGCGATGCAGCCCGCGGGCGCGGTCGGCGGCTTGCCGGGCGCGAAAGCCGGGCAGGTCGAAGGCGGAGAGCGCGGCCTCGAGCGTCTCGCGCGGGGTGACGTCGCGCAGGATCTCGCCGGTGGGCAGGCTGTAGGGCAGATCGGGGGCGGCGATCATGTTGCGGCGGCGGATTTCGACCGGGTCGCGGTCGAGCGTGCGAGCGACGGCGTCGAGCGTGCCGTCCATGATCCAGCTCGTGATGGCCATCGGCGCCCGCATCGGCCCGGCGCCGCATTTGTTGGTGAGCGCCACGCCGATGTCGAAACTGTAGTCGGCAATGCGGTAGGGGCCGGTCAGCACCATCCCGACCACGCGGGCCATGTAGTTGGCGGGATAGAAGCAGTAGGCGCCGAAATCTTCCAGCAAGCGAAGTTCGATCGCCAGGACGCGCCCGTCCTCGGTAACGGCGGCGCGGGTCCAGGCGGTCTGCTCGCGGGCGTGGGCGGCGGCGATCAGGTTCTCCCCGCGCTCCTCCCGCCAGCGCACGGTGCGCTTCAGGGCGCGGGCCAGCGCCGCCACGGCCAACTCCTCGCGATAGAGCGCGATCTTCTGGCCGAATGCGCCGCCGATATCGGGGCAGATCACGGTCACTTGTGATTCCGAGAGGCCGAGGCGAGACGCGAGAGCGGTGCGGAGCGGGTGCGGCGCCTGATTGCCGACATGCATCGTCAGATGCTGGCGTCCCTCGTCCCAGACTGCGCAGCAGCCGCGCGGCTCCATCGGCGCGTGCGTCTGCCGGTGCTGGACGAAGCGGGATTCGATGATGCGGAAGGCGGTGGCGAAATGGCTGGCCGGGTCGCCGGCGGTGAAGCGCTGCTGGGAGACCAGGTTGGTGTCGAGCGCGTCGTCGACGCGGGGCGCGTTCGGGCCGATGGCGGTCTCCGCGTCCATCACGGGCGGCAGCGCGTCGTAATCGACCATGACGCGTTCGGCGGCGTCCTCGGCGATGCGGCTGGTTTGCGCGACCACGCAGGCGACGAGATCGCCGTCGAACCGCACCTTGGTGGTCGGCATGGTCTCGACCGTGACGGGCAGCAAGCCTTCGATCGGCGGCGCCATCCGCAACGGGGCGGCCCAGCCGGCGAAATCGTGTCCGTCCGCGACGCAGACGACGCCCGGCATCGCCCGCGCTGCGGCGGGATCAATGCCGACGATGCGGGCGTGCGCGTGCGGGGAGCGAACGAAGCGGGCGTGGAGCGCGCCGGGGAAGACGATGTCGTCGAGGTAGCGGCCCTGGCCGGTGAGAAACCGCGCGTCCTCGCGCCGGAGCAGATTTTGACCGATCGCGCTCATGCCGCCTCGTCCAGCGAGCGGCCGCTGGCCCGGTCGAACAGATGCAGCCGGTTGCCGACGAGCGGGAGCGAGACGCGTTCGCCCTCGCTGATACGCGCCTGCTTGTCCACGCGCACGAACACGTCCAACCCCTCCACCTTCAAGCCGATGAACAGGTCGGACCCGGCGGGCATCACGGTGTCGACTCTTCCGTCCAGCGTGGGGCCGCTATCCCGGCCACCGACATCTTCCGCGCGCAGGCCTAGAACGACCTCCCGCGCAACCCGGCCGATCCGCGCCGCGCGCTCCGGCGGGAGGGGGATCGCTAGCGCTCCGCGGCGGAAGACGAGCCCGCCGTCCTCGCTGGTCAGTTCGCCCTCGAGGAGGTTGATGGCCGGGCTGCCGAGGAAGCTGGCGACGAAGACCGTCTGCGGCCGCTCGTAGATGTCATCGGGCGTGCCGATCTGCTGGATGGCGCCGTCGCGCATGACGACGATCCGGTCCGCGAGCGTCAGTGCCTCCGCCTGATCATGCGTGACATAGACGAAGGTGGTGCGCATCTGCGCGTGCAGGTGGCGGATTTGGGCCCGCATGGCGATGCGCAGGCTGGCGTCGAGATTGCTCAGCGGCTCGTCCATCAGGAATACGGCGGGTCGCCTCACCATCGCCCGGCCGAGCGCCACCCGTTGCCGCTGCCCGCCCGAGAGCTGGCCCGGCAGCCGCTCGAGCAGGGGGGTGATCTCCAGCCGCTCTGCCGCGTCGAGCACGCGCCGGCGCAGCTCGGCTTCCGGCGTCCGCCGCATGCGCAGGCCGAAGGCGATGTTCTCGAACACCGTCTTATGCGGATAGAGCGCATAGCTTTGGAACACCATCGCCACGTCGCGCTTGTGGGCGGGGACGTTGTTCATCACCTGATCGTCGAATCGGAGCACGCCCTCGGTGATCTCCTCGAGGCCGGCGATCATGTTCAGCGTGGTGGATTTGCCGCAGCCGGAGGGGCCCAGCAGCACCAGGAATTCCTGATGCGCGATCTCGAGGTCGAGCCCGTGGACCGCAGCGACGCCGTTGCGATATCGCTTGCCGACGCCGCGGAAGCTGATGGTTGCCATTGCTATCCTTTCACCGCGCCGGCGGTGAGGCCGGAGACGATGTGCCGCTCGAACAGGACCGCCAGCACGACCGGGGGCACGACGGCCAGCACGCCCGCGGCGTTGAGGAACGAGAAGCTGACGGTGAAATCCGAGGTGAAGCTCGCGACGATGATCGGCAGGGTCTGCGAGGCGGCCGTTTGGGTGAACATCAGCGCCAGCAGGAACTCGTTCCAACTCGAGAGGAAGGCGAACAGGCCGACGGCGACCAGCGCGGGGCGGGCGAGCGGCAGGAACACGCGCAGCAAGACCTGCACGCGCGAGCAGCCGTCGACCCGTGCTGCCTTGTCCAGATCGTCCGGCAACTGCTCGAAGAAGCTGGTGAGGATGAACACGGAGAAGGGCACGGTTACGGCAAGATAGGTGACGATCAGCGAGAACAGCGTGTCGAGGAGGCCGAGCTTCCGGATGACGAGGAAGAACGGCACTACCAGCGCGATGTCGGGCACCACGCGGGTGGCCAGGATGCCGTAGAGCGCCGCCTGCCGGCCGCGGAACCGGATTTTTGCGAGCGCGTAGGCGGCGGGGACGGCGACGAGCAGGTTCAGGGCCACGATGGAGACCGCGACGACGAGGCTGTTCAGCATCGCGGGCAGCAGGTTGGCGGCGGTGGAGGGGATGAAGCCGCCGCTCGCCGGGTCGGGCCCGGCGGTCGGCAGCGGGCGGCCCAGCCCGGTGGCGACGATCGCTTCGAAGTTGCGCAGCGTCGGCGCCTCCGGGATCCAATGCGGCGGTATCGAGACGATCTCGCGCTCGGTCTGCAGCGATGACGACAGCAACCAGCAGACCGGGCCCAGCACGTAGAGCAGCAGCACGAGCGACGCCACGGCCAGCCCGGCGCCGCGCAGGAGGCGGGGCAGGGTGGGTGGCGCAAGCCGGACCGGCTCAGACACGCTGCGCCAGGGCCCGGATGAAGCCGTAGGACATCAGCAGCGTCGCCAGCGCCAGGATGTAGGCCATCGCCGCGCCGAGGCCGAAATTCAGGTTGCGGAAGGTCTCCACGTAGACGCGCCAGGCGACGACGTCGCTCACATTGCCGGGCCCGCCTTCGGTCAGCAGGAAAAAGAGGTCGAAATGCCGCACCGCGACCATCGCCTCGTAGACCGCGACCAGCGTGAAGCCCGGCCGCAGCGCCGGCAGCGTCACATGGCGGAAGCGCTGCCAGGCCGGCGCACCGTCGACGCGGGCCGCGGCATGCAGGTCGGCGGGGATCGCCTTGAGGTTGACCAGGAGCAGGATGGCGGCGAGCGGCACCTCCTTCCAGACGAAGGCGTTGGCGATGAGCGGCAGCGTGCGGCTCGGGTCGCCCAGCCAGATCATGCCGTGCTGGATGACACCGAGCTGCAGCAACAGGCCGTTCAGCGCGCCGTAATTGGCGTCGTAGATCCATTTCCACATGAGGCCGTTCGCCACCGAGGGAATGGCCCAAGGGATCAGCAGGCAGGCGCTGAGCACGCGGCGACCCGGGAATTCCTGGTTCAGCAGCAGGGCGACAAGCAGCGCGATGACGGACACGGCCGTCACCGCCATGACGGTGAACGACGCCGTGCGCGCGACGGCGGCGATGAAGGCAGGGCTGCTCAGCACGGCGCCGTAGTTGTCCAACCCGACGAACGGCACCAGGCGCGGGCGGCGCAGGTTCAGCGCATACAGGCTGGTCCAGAACGAGTAGGCGATCGGGATCAGGGTCACGCCGATCAGGACGACCCCGAGCGGCAGCAACAAGCCGCTCGCGGCGCGCTCGTCATGCGACACCAAGGGCGCCGCAACCTGCATCGGCCCGGCGCCGGCTTGTGTGGTCACCCCAGCTTCCGGAGCGCGTCCCACTTGGCCGCCGATGTCTTGATGGCGTCTGCGGCGGGCTTCTTGCCCAGCACCGCTTGCTGCCATTCGACACCGTTGGCGTCGTTCCACTCGCCGAACCAGGGCGCGATCGTGTCCTTCTTTTGCGCGAGGTCCTGCTGCTGCGCCATCAGGTCGACGTCGCCGTATTGGTTGAGCGTGCGCCGGATGTCGGGGTCGTCGAACAGCGGTTTGGCGCCGAAGCCGAGGCCGAGCTGCTCGGTCACGACCTTCTGGAAGCGGTATTGGCCGTCTGCCTTGCCGCCGAACCATTCGACCAGCTTGATCGCGGCCTCCGCGCGCGCTTTGTTGGCCAGCGCCCGCGGCGTGACGCCGTAGAAGCGCATCCAGCCCACGGTTGCGTGGCTGCCCCCGGGTCCGGCGGGCATCATCGCCTGGCGGATGTGCCCGGCGACCTGGCTCTGCGACTTGTCGTTGACGACGCGCAGGCGGTATTTCGGCAGCAGCGCGAAGGCGTGCCGCCCGGCGGAGAGGGATTTCAGCACCTCGAGCTCGCCGGTCTGCACCGCGCCTGGCGACAGGATGGCATGGGTCTGCACCGCGTCCACCAGCCATTGCAGGGCGTCGACCGTGCCCGGCGAGGCGGCAGCCTGACCGGAATCATCGACGAAGCGCCCGCCATGCGAGAACACCATCGCGCTCATGAACTCGATCAGCCAGCTCTCCTGCGCCAGTCCGATCGCGACCGGGTATTCGCTGAGGCCCTTGGCCTTGATCGCTTTCGCCTGTTCGGTCACTTCGGCCCACGACGCGGGCGGGGCGGCGATGCCCGCCTTGGCCAGCATGTCCGCGTCATAGAGGAAGGCCATGTAATCGGTATAGTAGGTCAAGCCGTATTGCTTGCCTTTATAGGTCATCGACTTGGTGCAGAAGTCGGAGGTTTCGGCGTCGTAGGCCATCAACTGCGGATAGGGGTTCACCGGCTCGATCCAGCCCGCCTCGGCGAACTCCGGCAGCCAGGAGTCGGAGACCCACAGCACGTCCACCGGCGCGCCGCCGGTGAATTTGGTGATCATGGTCTCGCGATATTGCGCGAAGGGGGAATTGGTGTAGGCGACGGGGATACCGCTCTGCTTCTCGAACAGGGCGAGATGTGCCTTGACCTGGTCGACCCCGGCGGACCATGTCGCGAAGTTGATGGTTTCGGCGCCGTGTCCGCGTCCGGCATGGAGAACGGGCAGGGCCAGCCCGGTTGCAGCAGCGGCAAGCGCCTTGCGCCGGGTCAGTCGAAGGTCGATCGTCATGCTCTGGCGAATCCTATCACGGGCCGCAACAGATAACGCCATCTCAGCGATCGCAGGAAGCACTCCTGGATCGTGCTGCGAGGCCACCGTCACTTGGCCCCCGCCCCAAGCTTCGACATAGTGTTCCAGCGCCGCCGGAACGGGCGGGAGACCTGGGGGGACGGCGATGCGCGGAATTTTGGCGAGGTTGCTGATCCTCCTGTCTCTCGCACCGGCGGCTTTGGCGCAGGGTTCGCCGCCGCCGGTTCCGCCGGCTCCGACCGGGCCGATCACGCTGAAGGAACAGGGGTCGTTCTTCGTCGGCGGACGGGACGTCCATTCCGACGATCTCTCGACGCTGCCGGCCTATGCAGCCGCCGGCACGATCACCGTCGACCAGATGTACGTGCATTATCAGGTGCCGGCGGGCGGGGAGGCGGCGGTTCCGGTCGTGCTGATCCATGGGTGCTGCCTGACCGGCAAGACGTGGGAGACGACGCCGGACGGGCGGATGGGATGGGATGGGCGGAGTATTTCGTCCGCAAGGGCCTGCCGACCTATGTGATCGATCAGGTGTGGCGGGGCCGCTCGGCCGGCGATCCTTCAGGGATCAACGCTGTGCGCAAGGGCGCCAACGTCGACAAATTGCCGACGGTGTTCTCGGCGTCGCACGAGGCGGCCTGGGCGATCTTCCGGTTCGGGGCCGCTTATCCGCAGACCTTCCCGGACCTGCAATTCCCGGTGGAGGCGCAAGCCGAGTTTTGGAAGCAGATGGTGCCCGATTACCTGGCTTCGCTGCCCACCCCGAACCCGACCGTGCCGGCACTGTCGACCCTGGCGCAGAAGCTGGGTGGCGCAGTGCTGCTGAGCCACTCGCAATCCGGCATCTATCCGTTTCAGACCGCGGCGCTGGATCCGAAAGGGGTCGCTGGGATCATTTCAGTGGAGCCCGGCGCTTGCCCTACCGCAGCCGACGACGTGAGGCCCTATATGAACGTCCCGATCATGGTGCTGTTTGGCGACTATGTGGATCAGTTCCCGCGCTGGGCGCCGCGGCTGAAGAACTGCCGGGCTTTCATCGAGAAGCTGCAGCAAGCTGGCGGCCAGGCAACACTGATCGTGCTGCCAGACCGGGGCATCCACGGCAACTCGCACATGCTCATGCAGGACCGAAACAATCTGCAGATTGCAGACATCCTGCTGGACTGGATCAAGACGACCGTGAAGCGGTAGGCGCGCGCGCCCTG
>Ga0326763_1000452_pt1 | contig 14714 bp, 12 predicted proteins | sample NORPS_P_FD_207671 | JGI IMG/M metagenome (GOLD analysis project Ga0326763, IMG submission 207671) | Hot spring water microbial communities from Norris Geyser Basin, Yellowstone National Park, WY, United States - NOR.PS_P | ecosystem: Environmental > Aquatic > Thermal springs > Unclassified...
GCCAGCAGGCAGACGATGCCGGCCGCGAGCTGGGGCAGCGGCAGCACGATGCCGCCGAACTGGACGATGCGATTGGCGAGGATGCCCGTGGTGACCGAGCGGAAGTCGCTGCCGAAGGCGGTCTGCGCGGCGCCGACGAGGAAGATGGAGAGCCCGAAGGTGACGAAGATCTGCACCATGCCGGAGTTGAACCGGACAGCCAGCGCGCGGGCGATGAGCAGCCGGTAGATCGCGACGCCAACCAGGAACAGGAGCGCGGCCACCAGCGGGAGCTGCAGCAGCGGGTCAAGGCCCAGCCCGGCGCTGATGAAGAACGTCGCATACATGGCCAGCATCAACAGCTCGCCATGGGCGAAATTGACCACGTCCATCAGCCCGAAGATGAGCGACAGCCCGGCCGCGACCAGCGCGTAGACGAGCCCCACGAGCAGGCCGCCGAGGGCGACCTGCAGGACGAGCGATGCCGTCAAACCGGCGCGCTACTGGCCGACGGACCAGACCGGCTTGGCGGTGGCGACGTCGGTCGGGAACACGGTATGCCACATGCTGCCGTTCCATTGCTGGATGACCGGGTTCCCCTCGGTGTTCTGGCCGGTCTCGTCGAACTTGATCCCCTTCCAGGGCATGACGGTCTTGTCGCCGGGAATATCGGTCGCCTTCAGCGCGGCTTGCAGGTCGGTGTTCTTGGTCGACTTGGCGCGGTTGATGGCGTCCGCCAGCACCTCGAGCGCGGTGACCTCCCGGGCCGTGAGGTCGTTGAGGTCCTTGCCGTCATTGCGGGCGGCGTAGAGTTTGTTGACCGGGCCGATGGCCGGCCGGGTCGAAGTCGCATCGAGGGCGAAGCTGGAGCGGCTCATGACCCCGTTGGCCAGCGGTCCCGCGGCCTTGAGGAAGGCCGGGTCGATGAAGCCGGCATCCTGCGCCAGCAGGGCTTTCGGCGAGTAGCCGGCGTCATGCATCGAGCGCATCATCAGGATGGCGTCGCTGGTGTAAGACGACGGCAGCACCAGGTCGGCGTCCGCCGCCTTCAGGCGCTGCGCCTCGACGGAGAGCGACGGCGTGCTGGCTTGATAGGCGAGATCGGCGGCCACCTTGATGCCGGCCTTCTCGGCCAAGCTGGCCTGCAGCTTGCCGCTATCGGTGCCGAAGACGGAATTCTCGTGGATGATGGCCACGCTCTTGATCGGGTGGCCGTTCTGGCCGGCCCAGTCGATGAAATCGAACATCGCGCCCGTGAACCCGACGTCGGTGGGCGACGGGCGGAAGAACCAGGACAGACCCTGCTTGTTCAGGCTCGGCGACGAGTTGTCGGCGGAGATGTAGGGGATCTGGTAGCGGTCGCAGATCTGGCTGATGGTGACGGCGGTGGCGCTCGTGTAGCTGCCGATGATGGCGACGACGTGGCTCTGGGTGATGAGCCGCTCGGCCTCGGTCCGCGCGATTTGCGGGTTGTTCTGGCTATCGGCCCAGACCAGCTTGACGTGTGCGCCGCCGAGATTGGGTAGGCCCTCGCCGGAGCCGAGCAGCATGCCCGGGATTTTTTCACCGGCGGTGCCGTTGATGATCGCGGCTTCGGTTTCCATCGCGGCCTGGGCGTCGTGACCGATGGCGGCGGCGTTGCCGGACAGCGGATAGACCGCGCCGATCAGGATGTCGTCGGCGGCACGGGCGCCGCCCGTGAGCCCGAACAGGGCGGTGACGGCGAGCAGGGTGCGTCGAAACATTGGGGTTCCTTTACAAGCGGGGTCGTGACGCGGCTGGAGCGGTCTCAGCAAACGTTGTGCCACCAGAAGATGGCTCCGAGGACCGTTGCAGCCTATGCGGCGGGCCGGTGCCGGACAATCCTGATTGCATCCGTTATGCTCGCGGAATCAGACGATCGGATCCAGGTTCCATGACCACGCCCCTCTTCTACCTTGCCGCGACGCTCGTGCTGGCGCTGTTCCAAATCCTGCTCGCGGCGGGGTTCAAGCGGAGGCAGGACGGGATGGAGTGGGCGGCGGGCAACCGGGAAGGTGGTCCGGAGCGCTACGAGGGGGCGGCGGGCCGCCTGGCCCGAGCGCAAGCGAACCTTTGGGAGTCGCTCCCGATCTTCATCGGGGCGGTGCTGTTGGCGCATGTGGGAGGGCGGGATAGCGCACTGACCGCCTGGGGAGCCGGCCTGTTCTTCTGGGGTCGCCTGATCTACGTGCCCGTCTACGGCATCGGGCTCACGCCCTGGCGAAGCCTGGTTTGGGGTGTCGCGCTCACGGGGCTCATCCTGGTGCTCATCAGCCTGTTCTGACGACGCCGACGCGGCGCGGCGTTCACGCTGCGCCGGCGCGGCTGAATGGAACAGGGAGCTGCCTTGTTTCTGGGCATCCCGGAACGGTGCGGCCAAGCGCCGGCTCGTTTCGGCCTTGGCACGGCCTTTGCTGTGCCATCCCCGATGACGTCGCACGTTCCGAGGAAGATCGAGGGTTTCCGTAAGCTCTACGCCTCCGGCGAGCGGCCAGCGTCCGCGCTCGCGGCGGTGCGCGAGCGGATCCGGGCATCCGACGACCCCGGCATCTTTCTCCATGTGATCTCGACCGAGGCGCTGGACGGGTTCGTCCGCAATCTGGCGGACAAGGACCGCGAGAGCCTGCCGCTCTGGGGCGTGCCGTTCGCGGTCAAAGACAACATCGACGTGGCGGGGATGCCGACGACGGCGGCGTGCCCGGCTTACGCCTACCTGCCCGAGCGTCACGCCGAGACGGTCGCCCGGCTGGTGGCTGCGGGCGCGGTGCCGATGGGCAAGACCAACCTGGACCAGTTCGCCACCGGGTTGAACGGGACGCGCACGCCGCATGCGGTGCCGCGCAATCCGCGGGCGCCGGGTCGCGTGCCGGGGGGCTCGTCGTCGGGCTCGGCGGTGGCGGTGGCGGCCGGGCTGGTGCCGGTGGCGCTGGGGACGGACACGGCCGGGTCGGGCCGGGTGCCGGCGGGGCTCTGCGGCCTGGTCGGGCTCAAGCCGACGCCGGGTGGCGTGTCGAGCCGCGGCGTGGTTCCGGCGTGCCGTTCGCTGGACTGCGTCTCGGTCTTCACGCACGGCGTCGCCGAGGCCTGGACGGTGCACCAAGTCATCGCGGGATACGATCCCGAAGACCCCTATTCGCGATCCATCCCGCCGGCAGAGGCGCGGACGGTGCGTGTCATCGGCATTCCGGCGGAGGCGGACCGGCCCCGCTTCGACGCGGACGCGGAGGCGGCTTGGGACGCTGCGCTCGCGCATCTGGCCTCGCTCGACCTCGAGCTCGTTCCGGTGCCGATGGCGCCCTTCAACGCGGTGGCGGCGTTGCTGTACGAGGGGGCTTGGGTCGCGGAGCGGCTGGCGGGGCTCGAAGACTTCCTAGCCAACGCCGCGCCGGAGGCGGTGCTGCCGGTCACGCGCGGCATCATCGGGGGCGGCGCGCGGCACAGCGCGGCCGACGCTTTCCGCGCCATGCACAAGCTGGCGGAATTGCGCCGGGAGACCGCGAAGGTTTGGCACCGCATCGACGCGCTGGCCGTGCCGACCGCACCGCTGTTCCCGACGCTCGGCGAGTTGGCGGCGGACCCGATCGGGCCGAATGCGCGGCTCGGAGTGTTCACCAACTTCGTCAACCTGCTCGGGCTGGCGGCGCTCGCGGTTCCGGGCCCGGACCGGCCGGATGGCTTGCCGGCGGGGATGACGTTCATCGGCCGCGGCGGGTCCGAGGCCCGGCTCGTGGCGCTCGGTATGCGGGTAGAGGGAGCATGAGCTTCCTCGAGATCGCGCTGGTCGGGGCCCACATGGAGGGTTTGCCGCTCAACGGCGAGATCACGGCGCTCGAGGGGCGCTTCGACCGGGCGGCGGAGACCGAGGCCTGCTACCGGCTGTTTGCGCTGCCGGGCGGGCCGCCGCACCGGCCCGGCCTCCTGCGGGTGGCCGCGGGCGCGGGCCGGGCCATCGCGCTCGAGGTCTGGCGTATTCCCACGGTCCAAGTCGGCGCCTTGCTGGACGCCATTCCGGCGCCGCTCGGGCTCGGCACCGTTCGCCTGGCCGACGGCAGCGCCCCGAAGGGCTTCCTGGTCGAGGCCGAGGGCATCAGAGGCGCGGAAGACATCTCGCATCACGGCGGTTGGCGCGGCTACCTCGCGGCGCGCTCCGCATGACCCACCCTGACCGGAGTTCCACCATGGACCGCAGAACCTTCTTGGCGACCTCGACGGCCGCACTCGCGGCCCCCGCGCTAAGTGCGCAAAGGGCGGAGGCCCAATCTCCGACGCGGGCGGAAACGCTGCTGCTGGTGCAGGAATACGGGCCGAACAGCATGGACATGCAGGGGCTCGGCTCGTCGCAGCCCGTCAATGGGGTGGCGCTCAACTGCTACGACCGGCTGGTCCGCTTCAAGACGGTTCCGCTGCCGGACGGCAAGGGCAAGACCTTCACGCTCAACCAGCTCGAGCCGGAGCTCGCCGAGAGCTGGCAGGAAGCGAGCGACGGCATGAGCGTCACGTTCAAGCTGCGCGACGCGAAGTTCCATTCCGGCCGACCGGTGACGGCCAGGGACGTGAAATGGTCGCTGGACCGGGCGGTGAGCATCGGCGGCTTCGCGACCACGCAGATGAATGCCGGCAGCATGGAGAAGCCGGAGCAGTTCGTGGCGGTGGACGACAAAACGTTCCGCATCGATTTCATCCGCAAGGACAAGCTGCTGATGCCCGACTTGGGCGTCACGATCCCGTTCGTGTTCGATAGCGAGTTGGCGCTGAAGAACGCGGGCGGCGACCCGTGGGCGAAGGAGTGGCTGAAGAACAACGTGGCGGGCTCCGGCGGTTACAAAGTTGAAAGCTGGAAGCCCGGCACCGAGACGATCTATGTCCGGAACGAGGAGTGGGCCTGCGGGGCGAAGCCGGCGATGCGGCGGATCATCGCGCGCGACATCCCCTCCGCCGCGACGAGGCGCGCGCTGCTCGAGCGCGGCGACGCCGACGTGTCGTTCGGCCTGCCGCCGAAAGACTTCAAAGACCTGGCCGAGGCCGGCAAAGTCCAAGTTGTCGGGGTGCCGGTTCCGAACGGCATCTGGTACGTGGCGCTGAATACCGCGACCGGGCCGTTCACCGACCCGCGCGTGCGCCAAGCCGTCGCCTGGGCGATCCCTTACGAGAAGATGATGCAGGTCGCGCTGTATGGCCGCGGCGTGCCGATGTGGGGTGCTGCGGGCGGGCCGACGGTCGCTTGGCCGCAGCCGTTCCCCTACGACACGAATCTCGAGAAAGCGCGGGCTTTAGTGCAGCAAGTGGCCCCCGGCGGCTTCAGCACGTCGGTGCTGTTCGACAGCGGGCAGTCGACGATCGCCGAACCAATGGCCGTGCTGCTGAAGGAGTCGCTCGCGCCGCTCGGGATCAACGTCGAGCTGAACAAGGTGCCGGGGGCGAACTTCCGCGGCGAGCTCAACAAGAAGACGGCGCCCATCGTCATCAACCGGTTCGCCGGGTGGCTGGACTGGCCGGATTACTTCTTCTTCTGGAACTATCACGGCAACAATTCCGTGTTCAACGTCGCCTCGTATCAGAACAAGACGATGGACAAGGAGATCGACGCCGCCCGTTTCGCGCCGGACCAGGCCGACTACGATACCGCAGTCAAATCCTTCGTGAAGCTGGCCGAAGAGGATGTGCCGTTCATTCCGGTGGCGCAGCCGCTGCATGACGTCGCGATGCAGAAATCGATCGGCGGTTACCAGTTCTGGCCATGCCGCGAGCCGGACTTCCGGGCTTTCACCAAGAGCTGAGGAGAAGCCGATGCTGCGCCTGACCCTGTCGCGGCTCGGGACGGCGGTGCCGAGCCTGGTCGGCGTCGTCATCGTCACGTTCCTGCTCACCCGCGTGCTGCCCGGCGACCCGGCGACCTACTTCGCCGGTCCGGTCGCCTCGAAGGAGGCGATCGCCGCAATCCAGCACCAGCTCGGCCTCGACCAGCCGCTCTGGGTCCAGTTCGGGCGCTATGTCGGCGACCTCGCGCACGGCAATCTCGGCACGTCGTTGACGACCGGGCAGCCAGTCCTGACCGAGCTCGCCAACCGGCTGCCGGCCTCGGCGGAGCTGACGCTGCTGAGCCTCTTGCTGGCCGTCGCCGTCGCGGTGCCGCTCGGGTTGGCGGCGGCGCTGCGGCAGGGATCGTGGGTGGACCATCTCTGCCGGGTCGTGACGACGGCGGGGGTGTCGTTGCCGGTGTTCTTCACCGGGTTGCTGACCGTCTATGTGTTCTACTTCGTGCTCGGCTGGGCGCCGGCGCCGCTGGGGCGGCTGGACAGCTTCCTCTCGGAGCCGCCGCGGGTGACCGGCTTCCTCCTGATCGACAGTCTTTGGGCGTTCGACGGCGCGACCTTCCGGGCGGCCCTATCGCAGCTGGTGCTGCCGGCGGTTACGCTTGCGGTGTTCGCGCTGGCGCCGCTCGCGCGCATGACCCGGGCCGCTATGCTGGCCGCGCTCGCCTCCGAGTTCGTCCGCACCGCGCGCGCGAGCGGGCTGACGGGGCGGACGGTGGTGCTGACCTACGCCTTCCGGAACGCGATGCTACCGGTGCTGACGACGTTGGGCATGGTGTTCTCGTTTCTCTTGGGCGCGAACGTGCTGGTGGAGAAGGTGTTCGCCTGGCCGGGCATCGGGTCTTATGCTGTCGAGGCGCTGATAGCGTCGGATTTCGCGCCGGTGCAAGGCTTCGTCCTGACGATGGCGGTGCTCTACATCCTGCTGAACCTGCTGATCGACCTGCTCTACGGGCTGATCGATCCGCGCATGAAGGCGGCGGCATGATCCCGGCGGCGCGCGCCGACGGGGAGAGCGTGCTGCCGGGTCCGGCCGTCGCCGCGGCACCGGTGGAACGCACGCGGCTGTTCGGGCATGCGCGCTACGTGCTGACGCAGGACCCGGTCACCGCGGCGAGCTTCACGCTGTTTCTGCTGCTGCTGCTGGCCGCGCTGATCGGCCCGTCGGTGGTGCCCTACGAACCGCTTGCCAGCGACACGGCGCAGGCGCTGCAGCCGCCCAACGCCGCGCACTGGTTCGGCACCGATCAGCTCGGCCGCGACATCCTGTCCCGCGTCGTGGTGGCCGCAAGGCTCGACATGGCGATCGCGGTCTTTTCGGTGGCGCTGGTGTTCGTGTTGGGCGGCGTGGCCGGGGTGGCGGCCGGGTTCTTCGGCGGTTGGACGGACCGGATCGTGGGGCGGCTGGCCGACACCATCATGGCGTTCCCGCTATTCGTGCTGGCGCTGGGCATCGTCGCGGCGCTGGGCAACAGCGTGACGAACATCGTGCTGGCAACCGCCATCGTGAACTTCCCGCTGTATGCCCGGGTGGCGCGCGCGGAGGCGCTGGTGCGCCGGAATGCCGGCTATGTCCAGGCGGCGCGGCTGACCGGTAACGGTGAGCTGCGGGTCGTGCTGACGACCGTGCTGCCGAACATCCTGCCGATCATGGCGGTCCAGATGTCGCTGACGATGGGCTATGCGATCCTGAACGCGGCGGGGCTGAGCTTCGTCGGGTTGGGCGTGCGGCCGCCGACGCCGGAATGGGGCATCATGGTGGCCGAGGGGGCCGCCACCATCATGTCCGGCGAGTGGTGGGTTGCGCTGTTCCCGGGGCTGGCGCTGATGCTGGCGGTATTCTGCTTCAACCTGCTGGGCGACGGCTTGCGCGACATCGTCGACCCGCAGCGTCGCACATGAGCGACGTGAACCTGCTCGAGGTGCAAGACCTCTCCGTCGAGTTCGCGACGCGGCGCGGCCTGGTGCGGGCGGTGCAGCGGGTGAACCTTTCGGTGGCGCGCGGGGAGACGCTCGCGGTGGTGGGCGAGTCCGGCTCGGGCAAGTCGGTCACGTCGTACGCCGTGATGCGCATCCTGGACCGGGCAGGGCGGATCGCGGAGGGCGCCGTGTCGTTCTCCGGCATCGCCATGCAGCAGCTGGACGAGGCGGCGATGCAGGATCTGCGCGGGCGGGAGATCTCCATGATCTTCCAGAACCCCCGTGCGGCGCTCAACCCGATCCGCTCCGTCGGCCAGCAGATCGGCGACGTGCTGCTGCGGCACGGCCAGGCCGAGCGGGGAACCGCCCGGGCGAAGGCGATCGAGGCCCTCGAGCAGGTACGCATCGCCCGCCCGGCGGAGCGCTACGACGCCTACCCGTTCGAGCTTTCCGGCGGCATGTGCCAGCGGGTGGTGATCGCGATCGCGCTGGCATGCCGCCCGCGGCTGCTGATCGCCGACGAGCCGACCACCGGGCTGGACGTCACGACCCAGAAAGCGGTGATGGACCTCATCACCGAGTTGACCCGGGCCCGCGGCATGTCGACGCTGCTGATCACCCACGATCTCGGCCTGGCCGCCGCCTATTGCGACCGGGTCGTGGTGATGGAAAAGGGCCGCGTGGTGGAGACCGCCGCCGCGTCGACGATCTTCCGGGCTCCCGCGCATCCCTACACGCGCCGGCTGATGCGGGCGACGCCGCGGCCCGGCGCCGCCCTCTCGGACCTGCTGCCGGAACCGCCCGCGACACCGCCGCCCGCGCCGCCGCCGCCCGGCGAGGTGCTGCTCGAGGTCGCCGGCCTGGTGAAGGAGTATGCCCGAGCGGGAGCTGGCGGGGCGATGGCGCGCCTCCTCGGCCGGGGTGCGGGGGCGGCACCGTTCCGGGCGGTGGACGACATCGGCTTCACCGTGCGCCGCGGCGAGAGCGTGGGGCTGGTCGGCGAATCCGGCTGCGGCAAGTCGACGACCTCGATGATGATCATGCGGCTGCTCGACGCGACCGCCGGCTCGATCCGCTTCGAGGGGCGCGACATCGGCGCGACACCGGCCGCCCGTTTCGCCCACGACCCGGTGCGGCGCCGCATCCAGATGGTGTTCCAGGACCCGACCGACAGCCTCAATCCGCGGCTGCAGGCGGCGCGTGCGATCGCGGACCCCATCCTGCGAATGGGCACCGAACGCGGCGCGGCACTGCGGGCGAGGGTCGAGGAACTCGCGGGGCTGGTCGGGCTGCCGACGGAGCTGCTGGACCGGTTCCCGCACCAGCTCTCCGGCGGGCAGAAGGCCCGGGTGGGGATCGCGCGGGCGATCGCCCTCAATCCGGAGCTGGTCATCCTGGACGAGCCGACCGCCGCGCTCGACGTCTCTGTACAGGCGGTGGTGCTGAACCTCCTGCAGGACCTGAAGGCCAAGCTCGGGATGAGCTATCTTTTCGTCAGCCACGACCTGCATGTGGTGCGGTTGCTCTGCGACCGGGTGATCGTCATGCGGGCGGGACGCATCGTGGAGCAGGGCGACACGGCCGCCGTATTGGGCGCGCCAGCCGCCGATTATACGCGGGAGCTGCTGGCCTGCCTCCCGCAGCCGCCGGTGTGAGGAGGGATCGAATGAGCGCGTCTGACGAGGAGAACATCACGGCCCGAGCCGTCGACACGGCCGCCGCGCTGTTCGGCGTCGCCATGCAGCCGGAGTGGCGGGCGGCGGCGATGATGAACTTCGCCACGCTCACTGGGGCGGCCGGACTGGTACTGGCGTTCCCGCTCGAGGACGAGGCGGAATACGGGCCGGTGTTCCACCCATGAGGACGGCCAGCGCCATCGCAAGCGACGTCCGCAGCGGCGCCACGACGGCGCGGGCGGAGACCGAGGCTGCGCTATCCCGGATCGCGGCGGCGAACCCGGTCATCAATGCGTTCACCGACGTGGTGGGGGAGCGCGCGCTCCGCACGGCCGAGGCAGTCGACGCGGCGGCCGCTTCCGGGCGGGCGCTGGGTCCGCTGGCGGGGGTGCCGTTCGCGGTCAAGAACCTGTTCGACGTGGCGGGGCTGGCGACGCGGGCCGGGTCGCGGATCAATCGGGCGAACGCGCCGGCCGGGCGGGATGCGGCGCTGGTGCGGCGGCTGGAGGCGGCGGGCGCCGTGCTGGTCGGGGCGCTGAACATGGGCGAGTACGCCTACGACTTCACCGGCGAGAACTGCCATGACGGACCGTCACGTAACCCGCACGACACGCAACGGATGTCGGGCGGCTCGTCGGGCGGGTCCGGCGCGGCGGTGGCGGCGGGCATGGTGCCGATCGCGCTGGGGTCGGACACCAACGGCTCGATCCGGGTGCCGGCCTCGTTCTGCGGATTGTTCGGGCTGAAGCCGACCTACGGCCGGTTGAGCCGGGCGGGCAGCTTTCCCTTCGTGTCGTCGTTCGACCATCTGGGGCCGCTCGGGCTGAGCGCGGCCGATTTGGCGCTGGCCTACGACGCCATGCAGGGGGCGGACCCCGACGACCCGGCGCAGGCCGCGCGGCCCGTCGAGCCAGTGGCGATCGCGGCCGAATGGGGCGGCTTGAGGATCGCAGTGGCGGGAGAATATTTCGCCCGGGGCGGCGCGCCGGAAGCGTTCGCGGCGGTTCGGCTGGCGGCCGAGGCGCTGGGCGCGAGCGAGGTGGTGGAGTTCCCCGAAGCAGCGCGGGCGCGGGCAGCCGCCTATGTGATCAGCGCGGCCGAAGGTGCGGCGCTGCACGCCGAGCGGCTGCGCACGCAGGCCGACGCGTTCGACCCGGCCGTGCGCGACCGCCTGATCGCCGGGCTCGCGATCCCAGCCGCCTGGGTCTTGCAGGCTCAGCGGTTCCGCCGCTGGTATCGCGACCAGGTGCGGACGGTGTTCGAGAAATTCGATCTGGTGCTGGCGCCGGCGACCCCGATTCGGGCCCCGCTACTCGGGCAGACGACGATCGAGTTAGACGGGGTGACCATGCCGCTGCGCCCCAATATCGGCGTGTTCACCCAGCCGATCTCGTTTATCGGGCTGCCGGTCGCGGCGGTGCCGGTCTGGCCGGATGACGGGTTGCCGATCGGGGTGCAGCTGATCGCGGCACCCTGGCGGGAAGACCTCGTCCTGCGGGCGGCCGGGCGGCTGGAGGAGCTCGGGGTGGCGCGCGTCCAGCGCTGAGGGCCCGATCACAAGCCAGTGCCTCGTCCTACCCGGGGGCCCGGACCGACGCAACATCCGCCGCTGCCTGCCTGGATGTGGAGCCCTGATGACTGATCAACCCGGAAACGAGGTCACGCGACGCGGAGTTCTGGCCGGCACGGCAGCGGTCGCACTGACCGCGCTGCCGGAAGCGGGATCTGCGGCAAGCACTCCCGCGGCAACGAGGCAGGACGGGCCGGTCCCGGCGCCCGTGCTGATGCCCGTCTCGTTCGAGGTGAACGGGCAGGCGGTGTCGCTGACGCTGGATACGCGCACCAGCCTGCTCGACGCGCTCCGCGAGCACCTGCAGCTCACCGGCACCAAGAAGGGCTGCGACCATGGGCAGTGCGGCGCATGCACGATCATGCTGGATGGGCAGCGCATCAATGCCTGCCTGACCCTCGCGGTGATGCATCAGGGCAGCAAGATCACGACAATCGAGGGGCTCGGGACTCCCGACAACCTCCATCCGATGCAGGCCGCATTCATCAAGCATGACGGCTACCAGTGCGGGTATTGCACGCCGGGTCAGATCTGCTCGGCGGTCGGGATGCTGGCGGAGGTCAAGGCCAATGTCCCGAGCTTCGCGACAAGCGACCTCTCGGGGCCGATCCAGGCCACGGACGCCGAGATACGGGAGCGGATGAGCGGCAATCTCTGCCGTTGCGGCGCCTATTCCAACATCCTGGACGCCTTGAACGAGGTGAAGGGAGAACTGGCATGAAGCCCTTCACCTACGAGCGGGCGGGCAGCCCGGCCGAGGCCGCCGCCGCGGTTGCGCGAACACCGGATGCCAAGTTCATCGCCGGCGGCACCAACCTGCTCGACTTGATGAAGCTGCAAATCGAGGCGCCGACTCATTTGGTCGACGTGACCGGGCTCGCGCTCGACCGGATCGAGCCGACGCCGGACGGCGGCCTGCGGATCGGCGCCCTGGTCCGCAACACGGCGCTCGCGGCAGACGAGCGGGTGCGGACGCACTATGGCGTGTTGACGCGCGCGATCGTGGCCGGCGCGTCCGGCCAGCTGCGCAATAAGGCGACCACGGGCGGCAATCTGCTGCAGCGCACGCGCTGCCCCTATTTTTACGACACCAATCAAGCCTGCAACAAACGCCAGCCCGGCAGCGGCTGCTCGGCCCTCGATGGCGTGAGCCGGCAACTGGCCGTGATCGGGGCGAGCGACCACTGCATCGCGACCTACCCCGGCGACATGGCCGTGGCGATGCGCGTCTTGGATGCGACGGTCGAGACGGTGAAGGCCGATGGCTCCACGCGCCAGATCAAGCTGGGCGAGTTCCACCGCCTGCCCGGCGACGCGCCGCAACAGGACACGGTGCTGGAGCGCGGCGAATTGATCACGGCGGTGACGCTGCCGCCGCCAGTGGGCGGCAAGCAGATCTATCGGAAGGTGCGGGACCGGGCTTCGTATGCGTACGCACTCGTCTCGGTGGCCGCGATCGTGCAGCCCGATGGGTCCGGCCGAGTGGCGATCGGCGGCGTAGCGCCGCGGCCCTGGCGAGTGCCGGCTGCGGACGCCGAGATGCCGAACGGAGCCCGCGCGGTTTCCGCCCGATTGATGGAGGGCGCGCGGCCCACGCACGACAACGCCTACAAAGTGAGCTTGGTCGAGCGAACGCTCGCCGCGGTGCTCGATGAAGCGAAAGGCTGAGCCATGAAGTTCGACACCCCGGCCGGCACCAACCCAATCGATCAACTCAAGGTCGTTGGCAAGCCGCACGATCGGATCGACGGCCCCAAAAAGACGACGGGCACGGCCCCTTATGCCTATGAGCGGCACGATGCGGCGCCGAACCAGGCCTACGGCTATGTAGTGGGCTCCGCCATCGCGAAGGGCCGTGTCGACGCAGTGCATGCCGACGCAGCCCGGGCGACCCCCGGCGTGTTGGCGGTCGTGACCACCTTGGGGGTGCCGCCGCTCCCGCTCTCCAAGCATAACACCGCCCGGCTGTTCGGCGGCGCGGAGATCGAACACTACCACCAGGCGATCGCGGTGGTCGTCGCCGAGACGTTCGAGCAGGCCCGGGCTGCGGCGATGCTGGTTCGCGCAGACTATACAGAGGCGAGCGGGCACTACGATTTGGCCGCGCAAGCGGCCAATGCCCCCATCGTGGGTGGCCATAGCGGCGAGGGAAGCGCCGCGCCGGGGATCGACCGGGTCGGCGATTTCGAGGCGGCTTTCAAAGCGGCACCGGTCACGCTCGCCGAGACCTACACCACGCCGGACGAAAGCCACTCGATGATGGAGCCGTTCGCGACCATCGCCGCGTGGGAGGGCGACAAGCTGACCGTCTGGACGTCCAACCAGATGGTGGCCTGGGGCAAGAACGACCTGGCGACCAGCTTGGACATCCCCGCCGAGAGCGTGCACCTGATTTCGCCCTATATAGGCGGCGGTTTCGGAGGCAAGCTCTTCGTGCGGTCGGATCTGGTTCTGGCGGCATTGGGCGCGCGCGCGGCCGAGCGGCCGGTCAAATTGGCGCTGACCCGGCCGCAGATTCCCAACAACACCACCCACCGCCCGGCGACCATCCAGCACATCCGGCTCGGCGCCGAATGCGACGGCACGATCACGGCGATCGCCCACGAAAGCGTTTCGGGCAACCTGCCGAACGGTCGGCCGGAAACGGCGGTCGAGCAGACCAAGCTGCTGTACGCGGGGCCCAACCGCCTCACCGCGATGCGCTTGGCCACCTTGCATCTGCCCGAGGGAAACGCGATGCGGGCGCCGGGGGAGGCACCCGGTCTCATGGCGCTCGAGGTCGCCATGGACGAGATGGCCGAGAAGCTCGCGATGGACCCGATCGCGTTCCGGATCAAGAACGACACCCAGGTCGATCCGGAAAAGCCGAGCCGTCCGTTCTCGCAGCGCCACCTCACCGCCTGCCTCCAGCAGGGAGCCGAGCGGTTCGGCTGGCAGCGTCGCTCGAGCAAGCCCGCCTCGATGCAGGACGGCCGTTGGCTGGTCGGGATGGGCGTGGCTGCCGGATTCCGCAACAACCAGTTGACCACGTCCGGCGCCCGGGTTCGGCTCGACCCGAACGGGCTCGTGACGGTGCAGACCGACATGACCGACATCGGGACCGGCAGCTACACCATCATCGCGCAGACCGCTGCCGAAATGATGGGGGTGGGGATGGACCGCGTCGTGGTAGAGCTCGGCGACTCCGCGTATCCGGTCTCGGCCGGCTCCGGAGGGCAGTGGGGCGCGAATAATTCCACCGCCGGCGTTTATGCCGCCTGCGTCAAGCTCCGCGAGGCGGTCGCGGGCAAGCTCGGCTTCGGCGAGGGCGACGTGTCGTTCGAGGACGGCAAGGTCATGTCGGGCGACCGCGAGGCCACCCTGGCGGACGCCGCGCGCGAGGGCCCGCTCTTCGGCGAGGACGCGATCGAATACGGCGATCTCGGCAAGTCCTACCAGCAATCCACTTTCGCCGGCCATTTCGTCGAGGTCGGCGTCGACCGCTTCACCGGCGAGGTGCGGGTGCGGCGGATGCTGGCCGTGTGCGGCGCCGGGCGGATCCTGAACCCGAAATCGGCGCGCAGCCAAGTCATTGGCGCGATGACGATGGGGGTCGGGGCCGCGCTCACCGAGATGCTCGAGGTCGACACAAAGCGCGGTTTCTTCGTCAACCACGATCTTGCCGGCTACGAGATCCCTGTCCACGCCGACATTCCGCACCAGGACGTGGTGTTCCTCGACGAGACGGACCCGGTC
>Ga0326763_1000453_pt1 | contig 14713 bp, 15 predicted proteins | sample NORPS_P_FD_207671 | JGI IMG/M metagenome (GOLD analysis project Ga0326763, IMG submission 207671) | Hot spring water microbial communities from Norris Geyser Basin, Yellowstone National Park, WY, United States - NOR.PS_P | ecosystem: Environmental > Aquatic > Thermal springs > Unclassified...
CTACGGTCCCCTGCTTCAGTCCGAACGTCTTTGCGAAAAAATCCGGCAAAAAGAACAGCAGGAAAAACCACCCTTGATCGCTCAACACTTTTGCAAGGATCAGCGCCCACTGCCGCCGCTGGCCGAGATGCCGGATGAGCGCACCCTGCTCGCGCGGCGGCGCGGGCGGTTGCGGCAGCGGCTCGGGCAGGCGCGCGGCGAGCCACACCGCGGTCCACACGAGGCCAAGGCTGCCCGCGATCACGAAGGTATTCCGCCAACCGACCGCGAGCGCAATGGCGGGGATCGTCAGCGGCGCGACGACCGCGCCGATATTGGGCGCGGTGTTGCCGATGCCGATGACCAGGCTGCGAACGCTCGGCTGGAAATAGGTCGCGGCCGACTTGACCGCGGCGGGCGTGCCCGTCGCCTCGAACGCGCCCAGCACTGCGCGCGCGCCGACGAAGGCCCCGACCGATCCGGCGAAGGCGTGCGCGATGGCGGCGAGGCTCCACCCGCCGACCCCGACCGCAAAGCCGCGCCGGAGGCCGAAGCGGTCGAGGAACCAGCCGACCGCCAGATAGGCGACGGCCGCGGAGAACTGGAACGCGCTCGCCATGCGGCCATAGTCGCGGTTCGACCAGCCGAACTCGGCCTCCAACGTCGGCTTCAGCAGCGCGATGATCTGTCGATCGACATAGTTCAGCGCCACCGCGATGAACACCAGGCCAACAAGCAGCCACTGACGCCGTGACAGACCTTCAGCCAAAGCCGTCCCTCCCTGTTTTGACGGGCGACGCTAGCGGCGGCATGGCGTGCCGGCAAACCGTGCAGCCAGCCCCTGCCCCAACCCTGCCCGCCGCGCCGGCGCCGAGCCTCGCCGTGCTGGCTCCGGGCTTGGCGGCGGTTGCCGCCGTGACGGCCGCCGTGCTGCTGCTGGCGCGCTGGACCGGCCAGCCGCCGACGCTCATGGCGCTGCTGGTGGGGCTCGTGCTCAACCGCTTCACCGGAGCGCCGCGGCTGGCTCCGGGCTTGGCTTTCGCCGCGCGCACGCTGCTGCGCTGGGGCATCGTGCTCGTGGGGGCGAGGGTGACGCTGAGCGAGGTCGCAGCGCTAGGCCCGCAGACGCTGGCCGCCGTCGTGGCGATCATCGCCTTGACGCTCAGCGCAGGCTTCGTCGCCGCGCGCGCGCTGGGCTTTTCAAAAGCGTTCGGCGTACTGGCGGGCGGCGCGGTCGCGATCTGCGGGGCGAGCGCGTCGGCGGCGCTCGTCGGCGTGCTCGGCGAGCGCATCCGCCGCCACGAGTTCGCGATCGTGCTGGTTGTGGTCGCGCTGTGGAGCGCCATCGCGCAGGCCGCCTTCCCGCTGCTTGCGCGGGCGCTGGGCTTCAGCGACGAGCAGGCGGGCTTCATGCTGGGCGCGAGCGTGCATGACGTCGCGCAGGCGATCGGAGCGGGCTACGCGTTCAGCGTCGCTGCGGGGAAGGTGGCGACGATCGTCAAGCTGGCACGGGTGGCGATGCTGGCTCCGATGCTGGCGCTCGTCAGCCTGGCGTTTCCGGGCGAGCGCAGCGCTGCCAGCCGGGTGCCGATCTTGCCGTGGTTCATCGTCGGCTTCCTGCTAACGGCAGCCGCGAACAGCGCCGGGCTGGTGCCGCGTAGCATGGGCGAGCCCGTGCAGGCCCTGGCGACGGGGCTGCTCGCCGCCGCGATCGCTGCGGTCGCGATGCGCGCGCCGCTGAAAGACGTGCGCTCGGCCGGAGCGAAACCGCTGCTTGCGATCGGCGCCGCATCGGTCGCGGCGCTGGCGCTCAGCTGCGCGGCGGCGGTGGCGCTGTACCGCTGACGGAGACGGAACGGCTGCAACTCGTCGCGGCAGGGTCACGGGTTGCGGACTCTTGCGGAGCGTTTGGCGCCGTGCGGCCGTTAGGGGACATCTAAATCCGCAACCAAGGACTCAATCCATGATTCGCACATATTCCATCGCGGCCGTCTTTGCCGCCGCGGCGTTGCCCGCCGCCGCCCAAACCGCGCCCAACTCGGTCGAGGCCAAAGCGCAGGCGGATGTTTCGCGCACCGACGCACAGCAGGCCGGGCAGAAGGTCGTCCCTGCGCGCAAGCCCGCTGATCCTGCCAACGACATCAAGCAGATGGGCCCGGCTGCCGGCGCGGCGATGAACGCCCGTGACACTGGCCGCGGCTCGATGGATGCGCTGCCGGGTGTCCCGGGCGTGGTCGTCGGCAAGATGGTCGAGGATACCGGCGGTAACCGCGTCGGCACGATCGAGGCAGTGGAAGGCGATCTCGCGGTCGTTGCAACCAGCAAAGCGAAGGTGCGCGTTCCGAGGTCTAGCTTCGCCGACCGCAACGGCGTCTTGGTGATCGCGATGACTGAGCAGCAGTTGAACGACGCGGCGGGTCGCCCCGCAAACGGTGCCGCGACGAACAACTAAAGCGTTGTCGGTTTAGGGCCTTGCGCCCGTCCGCTTTCTGGCGGGCGGGCGTTCGCCTATGCGCCGATCGCGCGATCGAGTTCGGCGTGAAACTCGGTCAACCCGCGCTCCAGCCCGCCGATCTTCAGGTGCTTCACCGCACCCGATTGCAGCCCGAGCTGCGACCGTTCGGCCGCGACGAAATCCTCGGCTCCGAACACCTGGCCGTCGAGCAGCGCCCAACTCTTCTGCCAGTGCGCGGCTTCGTCGGCATCGCGAGGCGCGTGCGGGATCAGCATCCAATCGCGCACCAGCGTCTCGGCACGCTTGACGGGGTGGAAGGTCATCACGTTCAAATAGTCGGGGCTGGCGACTACGACCGCGTTCGGGAACACCGAGTAACTGAAGGTGATCGCGCGCCGCAGCGCATCGAGCGGAGCGTTGGCGCGCGCGACGGCGTAGTCCGAACGGCCGACGGCGGAACGGAAGTGCGGTCCGATCCGGTCCGAGACGCTGACCGAATCGGCGAAGAACGGACCTACGCTCGCGGCGTGCAAGCGGGGAACGTGATAGGGCTCGAGGAATGCGTCGACGACCAGCTTCCAGTTCGCCGCGACGCGGTGCGTGCGTTCGGCGTAGAGCAGGTGGTCCGCAAGCCCGAACGCAGCGAACTCGTCCGCGAGCTCTCCGGTGACACTGGCGAAATCGGGTGGATTGGCTGGATCAAGGCCAATCCACACGATGCCGCCCGCCTCGCGCACGGAGAGCGCGGTCAGTCCGTGGTCGGCGCGGCACAGCCCGGCGAACGCCTCGGCGCGCGGCACAGCGGCGAGCGCACCGTCCAGCCCGTAGGTCCAGGCGTGGTAAGGGCAGGTAATGCGGGCGAGCGGCTGCGGCGTGTCGGCATCGACCAGCCGCGCGCCGCGATGGCTGCAGACGTTCAGATGCGCGCGGACCACCCCCGCGCGGTCGCGGGTCAGCAGGATCGGCATGCCGTAGGAGTCGTGCGTCAGCGCCGTCCCCGCGTCGGGCAGCGCAGCCGAAGGGATCAATGGCAGCGCGACGCGCCCGAACACGCTAGCCCGCTCCGCTGCGAAGCGTTCGGGGTCGAGATAGACCGCGGCGTCGATGCGGGCGAGCATCGGCTCGGGCGCGGCGGCCTGCGCGATGCGCTCCACCAGCGCGCGCTGGCCGGGCGTGGCAGAGGGCGGATCGGGACGCGCTGCGAGACTGGCCATGTGGCCGCGATGCTACGCCTCAGCGCGGCCCTCCGCAAATCGCGACGTCGCAGGTTGAAATCGGACTGCTACTGTCCGATTTCAGCTGCACGATGCTCCGCCTCACCAACCTAGCCGATTACGCCGTCAGCGTGATGGCGATCGCCGCGCGCCAGGACGGCCGCGCGAGCGCCGCGCGGATTGCGGAAGCGACCGGGCTGGGCGCAGCGACGGCTGCAAAACTGCTCAATCTGCTCGCCAAGGCCGGGCTGCTGACCAGCGCGCGCGGCGCGTGCGGCGGCTTCGTGCTGGCACGCTCGGCTGCCGAGATCAGCCTTGCCGACGTCGTCGAGGCGGTCGACGGCCCGATCGCGCTCACCACCTGCTCAAGCCACGGCCCCGTCGATTGCGCGGTCGGCGCAACCTGCCCCGCCAGCCACGCCTGGCCGCAGGTGAGCGCGGGCGTGCGCGGCGCGCTCGCTGCCGTCACGCTCAGCCAGATTGCCGCCGGGCCGATGCCCGGGCGCGCGCCGGAGATCGCCTGACCCATGGATACTGAGATCGCAGAGCGCAATGCCGAGGTCGCCGCGCTCGCTGATGAGGCGTCGCACTATAAGTGGGGCTTCACCAGCGACGTTGAGAGCGACTTCGCGCCCAAGGGGCTGAACGAGGACACCGTCCGCTTCATCAGCGCCAAGAAGGGCGAGCCGACCTGGATGCTCGAGTGGCGGCTGAAAGCCTACCGCCGCTGGCTGACGCTCATTCCGCCCGACTGGGCGAAGCTGGACGTAGCTCCGATCGACTATCAGGACGCCTATTATTACGCTGCGCCTCGCAAGAAGCCGACGCTCTCGTCGCTCGATGAGCTCGATCCCGAAATCCGGCGCACCTATGAGAAGCTGGGCATCCCGATCGAGGAGCAGAAGGTGCTTGCGGGTGTCGAGGGCGCGCGCAAGGTCGCGGTCGACGCGGTGTTCGACAGCGTCAGCGTTGCGACGACTTTCCGCGAGGAGCTGAAGCGCGCGGGTGTCATCTTCTTGTCGATCAGTGAAGCCGTGCGCGAATATCCCGAAATGGTGCGCAAGAATCTCGGCTCGGTGGTGCCGGTGCACGACAATTACTTCGCGTGCCTGAACTCTGCAGTGTTTTCGGACGGGACGTTTGTCTATGTGCCCAAGGGCGTTCGCTGCCCGATGGAGCTTTCAACCTATTTCCGGATCAACGCGGCGAACACCGGTCAGTTCGAACGCACCCTCATCATCGCCGACGAGGGCGCCTATGTCAGCTATCTCGAAGGCTGCACCGCGCCGATGCGCGACGAGAACCAGCTCCACGCGGCCGTCGTCGAACTGGTCGCCGAGACCGATGCCGAGATCAAATACTCGACCGTCCAGAACTGGTATCCGGGGGACGCCGACGGCGTCGGCGGCATCTATAATTTCGTGACCAAGCGCGGACTGTGCCGCGGCGCGCGGTCCAAGATCAGCTGGACGCAGGTGGAGACCGGCAGCGCGATCACTTGGAAATATCCCAGCTGCGTGCTCGCCGGCGACGACAGTCAGGGCGAGTTCTACTCGGTAGCGCTGACCAACAACCGCCAGCAGGCAGACACCGGCACCAAGATGATCCATCTCGGCAAGCGCACGAAGAGCCGGATCATTGCCAAGGGCATCAGTGCCGGGCGCAGCAATTCCACCTATCGCGGTCTCGTTCGCATGGGGCCGACGGCGGAGAACGCGCGCAACTTCACGCAGTGCGACAGCCTTCTGCTGGGCGACAAGTGCGGCGCGCACACGGTGCCATACATCGAAGTGCGCAACCCCAGCGCGCAGCTGGAGCACGAGGCGACCACATCCAAGGTGAGCGAGGAGCAGCTGTTCTATGCGATGAGCCGCGGGTTGGACGAGGAGGCCGCGCTGGCGCTGATCGTCAACGGCTTCTGCCGCGAAGTGCTGCAGGAACTGCCGATGGAATTTGCGGTGGAAGCCCAAAAGCTGATCGGCATCTCGCTCGAAGGGAGCGTTGGATGAGACGGATCGCCGTCCTCGCCCTGCTCGTGCTGTCGGCGTGCGGGGATTTCGGAAGCCAGAAAGAGCTTGAGCAGGCCGCCACGCAGGGTCAGGCCGCGCGCAAGGCGATGAACGCGGCGATCAAGGTCTATGGCGACTGCGTGTTCGCCGCCGCGCGGGCGCGGCCTGCGGCCGAGCCGCTCGGTCCGGCGGCGCAGGCTGCGGTCGAGGCGTGCCCAGCGCAGCGCGCCGCGCTGAAGGCCACGGTCGTCGATTTCACGAAGCTCGGCCGCCAGGTGTGCGGGCCGGGGCAGGATCCGCGCAAGGACCGCTGCGTCAACGAGTATCAGATCGGCCTGCTCGCCGATGCGTCGCTGAAGCAATTCGAGAATGACGTGCGCGAGCAGGCGGCGATCGAGATCCTCAACCACCGCGACACCGGCGTAAGCCCAAAAAAGACGACCTGATGCTGCAGATTACCGATCTCTCCGCCCAGGTGGCGGGCAAGCCGATCCTGAACGGTCTGACGCTCAGCGTCGGCGCGGGCGAGGTGCATGCGATCATGGGTCCCAACGGCGCGGGCAAGTCGACGCTCGGCTGGGTGCTCGCTGGCCGCGAGGGCTATGACGTAACGGGCGGATCGGTGACATTCGATGGGGCCGACTTGCTGGGCATGGAGCCGCAGGAGCGCGCAGCCGCCGGACTGTTCCTAGGCTTCCAATATCCGGTCGAAATCCCCGGCGTGTCCTCGGCGGCGTTTCTACGCGAGGCGCTGAACGCGCAGCGCCGGGCGCGCGGCGAGGCGGAGCTGAGCGGGGGCGAGTTCCTGAAGCGCGCCCGCACGGCGGCTGCCGTGCTGCAATTCGATTACGAGATGCTGAAGCGGCCGGTGAACGTCGGCTTTTCGGGCGGCGAGAAGAAGCGCGCCGAAATGGTGCAGATGGCGCTGCTGGAGCCGAAGCTGGCGGTGCTGGACGAGACCGACAGCGGTCTCGACATCGATGCGCTGCGCGTGGTCGCCGACGGCATCAACGCGATGCGCGCTCCGGGTCGCTCATTCGTGCTCATCACGCATTACCAAAGGCTTCTCGACTATGTGAAGCCGGATCACGTCCACGTGCTGCGCGGCGGGCGGATCGAGCGCTCGGGCGGACCCGAGCTGGCACACGAGCTGGAGCGCGAGGGCTACGGACTTGCGGCATGACCTTGATTGAAAATTTCCAGAGGCCCGGCGGCGAGGACTGGCGCTGGGCGGACCTCAGCGGCGTCGCCGCGGGACAGGCCGCGACCGCACGCGGCGGCGCGGACTGGTCGCGCTGGCGCGTCGGCGATAGACTGCTGTGGGTGCTGGTCGATGGCCGCATCGTCAAGAAGCCGAAGCTGGGCGCAGCGCACGGCCGCGCCGGCCTGCCGCTCGCCGATAGCGTCACGGCCGAGGGCGTCGCTCTCGATCTTGGGCCGGAGCACGCGAGCGCGGGGCTGATCGAGATCGTTCATGTCTCCACCGGGGGGCCGGCGCACGTTGCACACCGCTACCGGCTGGCCGCCGACGCGCAGGCAAGCGTCATCGAAACCTATGTCAGCGCGGGCGACGCGGCGGCGTGGGTCAACAGCACGGTGGAGATCGAGCTGGACCGGGGCGCGCGGCTGATGCGCGCCGTGCGGCGGCTGGAGGGCGCGGACGTGACCGCGACCGAGACGGCCGAGGTGCGCGTGGGTCAGGCTGCGAGCTATGCCGCGACCACGCTGCTGGCGGGCGCGGGCTCGGCGCGCGCCGAGCATCGGGTCGAGCTAGCGGGCGCGGGCGCGTTCGCAAGCGTCGACGGTGCTGCACTCGCATCCGGGCGCGCCAAGCCCGACGTGATGAACCGCTTCGTCCACGCCGTCCCGCAGACGACCGGGCGACAGACGTGGCGGCTGGTCGCCAGCGACTCGGCTGTCGCCTCCATCATCGGACGCATCGAGGTGGTCCGCGGCGCGCAGAAGACGGACGCCGAGCAAAGTCTGAAAGGTCTGCTGTTCGACCGGACGGCGACGATCAACGCCAAGCCCGAGCTGGAGATTTTCGCCGACGACGTGAAGGCTGCGCATGGCTGCGCGATCGGCGCGCTCGATCCGATGGCGCTGTTCTACCTGCGGGCACGCGGCGTGCCCGCGCCCCGCGCCCGCGCACTGCTGACGCAAGCGTTCGTGCGCGGCGCGCTGGAAACCGCGGGCGACGAGGCCGCGCGCGATGCGCTGCTCGCCTGCGCATCGGACTGGCTGGAGACCCACGCATGAGCCTCGCCCTCGCTGAAGCCGGACCGATGCTGCCCCGGGGCGCCTTACTGGCGGACCCTGCCAGCCGCCGCGCCGACTTCCCGGCGATCCCCGATGGCTGGGCCTATCTCGACAGCGCAGCGACCGCGCAGAAGCCGCAGGCCGTCATCGATGCGATCACGCGTGGCTACGCGGTCGACTACGCAACGGTGCATCGTGGCGTCTACCAGCGCTCGGCCGACATGACGCTGGCATACGAGGCCGCGCGCGAGGCGACGCAACGCTTCCTCGGCGCTGGCTCGCCAAGCGAAATCATCTTCGTGCGCGGCGCGACCGAGGCGATCAACCTCGTCGCCGATGCGTGGGGGCAGGCCAATATCGGTCCCGGCGACCGCATCCTGCTGACCGCGCTCGAGCACCACTCCAACATCGTGCCGTGGCGGATGCTGGCGGATCGCGTCGGGGCCGAGATCGACGTCGCCCCGCTGACCGCGGACCACCGGATCGACGAGGATGCGCTGATCGGGCTGATCGGTCCGCGCACGAAGCTCGTCGCGTTCGCGCATGTGTCGAACGTGCTCGGCTCGGTCGCCGACGCCCAGCGCCTCTGCGACGCAGCACGCGCGGCCGGAGCGGTGACGCTGGTCGACGGCTGCCAGGCCGCTCCGCGCATCGGCGTCAATGTTCAGGCGATCGGCTGCGATTTCTACGCCGTCTCGGGCCACAAGCTGTATGGGCCGACCGGCATCGGCGTGCTTTACGGCCGCCGCGAACTGCTCGACGCAATGGGCCCGTGGCAGGGCGGCGGTGCGATGATCGAGACGGTTGCGTTCGATCGCGTCACCTTCGCGCCGCCGCCTGCGCGCTTCGAGGCGGGCACGCCGCACATCGTCGGCGCGATTGGGCTGCACGCGGCAATCGACTACGTGCATGCCATCGGCCTGTCCGCCATCGATGCGCAAGAACGCCGCCTGGCGAGGCAAGCGCGCGAGGAGCTGCGCCGGTTCGAAGCCATCCGCCTGTTCGGGCCGGATGACAGCTCGGGCATTGTCAGCTTCGCGTGGGACGGGGTGCATCCGCACGACATCGGCACCATTTTGGACGAAAGCGGTGTGGCGATCCGCGCGGGCCATCATTGCGCGCAACCGCTGATGGGCGTGCTCGGCGTCGCCGCGACCGCGCGCGCCAGCTTCGCCGTTTACAATGACGAGCGTGACGTCGAGCGCCTTGTCGAAGGGCTGGACCGGGTGAGGAGGATTTTCGGATGAGCGCAACCGCCGCGGCGCAGAGCCGGGACTATCTGGAGGGCTTCCTCGCGGAACCGCCCGCCGCCCCGCCGTCCGTGGATCAGCCCGGCGGCGAGCTGCACGATTCGGTCGTGGCGTGCCTGAAGGACATCTACGATCCCGAGATCCCGGTGAATATCTACGATCTGGGCCTCGTCTACGGCGTCGAGATCGACGGCGGCCACGCGACGGTCACGATGACGCTGACGACTCCGCATTGCCCGGTCGCAGAATCGATGCCGGGGGAGGTGGAATTGCGCGTCGGCGCCGTCCCCGGCGTCGGCTCGGCCGAGGTCAAGCTGGTGTGGGAGCCCGCCTGGGACCCTAGCAAGATGACCGACGAGGCGCGGCTGGAGCTTGGGATGCTGTGAGCTCGCCCATTGACGCAGGCCGTACCAGCGGAAGCTTACACCCGACCGCGCCGCGCGCGATCCTGCCGGCACCGTTAGACCCCTGCTTCCGCGGGGATGGCATCGCACGATGGACGGGACGATCATGACCACCGAAACGCTCACCCGCCCCGCCGCTCGCCCGCGCCCGGCTCCGATCCGCGTTACCGCCTCGGCGGCGCAGCGCATTGCCGACCTGCTGTCGCGCGCCGATCGGCCGGTCGCAGGCGTACGCCTGACCACCCCGCGCCGGGGCTGCTCGGGGCTCGCCTACAGCATCGATTATGTTGAGGTGCCCAACGATGCCGACGAGCCGATTGAAACCCCCGGCGGCACGCTGTTCGTCGATAGCGGCAGCCTGCTCTATCTGATCGGCAGCGAGATGGACTGGCGCGAAGACGACTTCACGGCGGGCTTCGTCTTCGTCAACCCGAACGCCAAGGGCACCTGCGGCTGCGGCGAGAGCTTCACCGTATAGGACGGTACGAGCGCGCGGCTGGGCGCTGAACGGGCGGTTCCGCCGTTCGTTGGCGGCCTGGTGCAGATTTTGTATATCCCCGCGCTGGCCGCTTTCGGAGTCCTGATCCTGACAGTGGCGTGGCTCCCGCGCGTCATCGAGAGACTCCCCGTCTCGCTGCCGATGATCTGCGTCGCCGCCGGCTGGGTGCTCTTCTCGGTCGCGCCCGCGCCGATCCATCTCGATCTCGCCGCGGGCGTGCCGATCATCGAGCATGGCAGCGAGCTGATCGTGCTCGTTGCGCTGATGGGTGCCGGGCTGAAGCTGGACCGGCCCGTGGGGCTAAAAGCCTGGGGGCTGACATGGCGGCTGCTCGGCGTGGCGATGCCGCTGACGATTCTGGGGGTTGCGCTGGCGGGCTATGCGGTGGTCGGACTCGCGCCCGCGGCTGCGCTGCTGCTGGGCGCCGCGCTCGCACCAACCGATCCGGTGCTTGCGTCGGACGTGCAGGTTGGGCCGCCGAAGTCGGGCGAGGTAGACGACGTCCGCTTCAGCCTGACGAGCGAGGCCGGCCTCAACGACGCGCTGGCCTTCCCGTTCGTCAACCTCGCGATCGCTCTGGCGCTCGCCGCCGGAGCCGCGCCGGACTGGGCCGAGTGGCTGCGCGTCGATGTCGCGTGGAAGCTCGCGGCGGGGCTTGGTGTGGGCTGGCTGAGCGGCTGGCTGCTCGGCCGCGTGACCTTCGGCCTGCCGGACCGCGCCAAGCTGTCGGCGACGGGCGACGGCTTCGTCGCGCTCGGCGGGATGCTGCTCGCCTATGGCGCGGCCGAACTGATCCAAGGCTACGGTTTCCTCAGTGTCTTCGTGGCATCGGTGACGCTGCGCGCGGCCGAGCCCGAGCACGACTTCCACCTGAAGATGCACGACTTCATGGACCAGCTCGAACGGCTGCTGACGATGTTCGCGCTGGTGCTGTTTGGCGGCGCGCTGGCGGGCGGGCTGCTGCGCGGGCTGACGCCGCCAGAGGCCGCCGCGGCGCTGCTGCTGCTCTTTGCAGTGCGACCGCTCTCGGGTTTCCTGGCGATGATGGGCAGCGGCCGCCCGGCGCTGGAGCGGCGGCTGATCGCGTTCTTCGGCATTCGCGGCATCGGCACGGTCTATTATCTCACTCACGCCTTCGGCGCGGCGGACTTCCCCGAGGCGCCCGTCCTCTGGCGGCTGTGCGGGCTCATCATCCTGCTGTCGGTGCTGCTCCACGGCACCACGGCGACGCCGATGATGCGCCGCCTGGACGCGGAGGCGCTGCGGCGCCGCCGCCGCGTCGAGATCGACGGTGCCTAACCGACGTCGAGATTGTCAATCAGGCGCGTGGAGCCAAGCCCGGCGGCGGCGAGCAGTCGTCCCGGCGCGTGCTTGATGAGCGCCAGCGTCTCCGGATGGGTGAGCGCCACATAGTCGACCCGGAAGCCCGCCGCGGTCAGCGCTGCCACCGCATCAGCACACGCTGCGCGACCGGTTGATCCCTGCTTGATCGCTTCCGCCGTGCGCACCAGCTCGGCGTAGAGCATCGGCGCGGTCTCGCGTTCGGCCGCGCTCAAATAGCGGTTGCGCGAGGACAGCGCGAGGCCGTCGGGCTCGCGCACCGTAGGGACGGCGAGGATCGCAGTCGACAGCGCGAGGTCGGCGGCCATGCGGCGGATGATGACCAACTGCTGCCAGTCCTTCTCGCCGAACAACGCCGCCTCGGCCTGCGCCAGGCCCAGCAGCCGGGCAACGACGGTCGCAACGCCATCGAAATGCCCCGGCCGATGGGCGCCCTCCCACAGGCTGCCGAGGCCGCCGACACGCACCTCGGTCGCAAAGCCGGGCGGGTAGATGTCGTTGACGGCCGGAGCGAACATCAGATCGCAGCCTGCCTCGGCCAGCAGCGCGGCATCGTGATCCTCGGTGCGCGGATAGCGATCGAAATCCTCGTTGGGGCCGAACTGCTTCGGATTGACGAACACGCTCGCGACGACGCGGTCGCACTGCGCCCGCGCCGAGCGCACCAGCGCCATATGGCCAGCGTGCAGTGCCCCCATCGTCGGCACGAAGGCATGGGCCAGCCCGGACTTGCGCCACGGCAATGTAGCGGCGCGCAGGTCGGCGGCGGCGCGGACGATTCGCATGGGGCACCGTTGACTTCAAAGCCGCGCTTGTCGGAATGCTGCGCGCGAAGATCAAGGGAGCGGGAATGGCCGGGCCGCAGATTGTCGTGCTCGGAAACGAGAAGGGCGGGACGGGCAAGTCGACGACCGCCGTCCATATCGCAACCGCCCTCGTCGCGAGCGGCGTCCGCGTCGGTGCGATCGATCTCGACGTCCGCCAGCGAAGCCTTGCGCGCTACATGGAAAACCGCGCCGCGACCGCGCGGCGCACGGGAACGCCGCTGCCCGCGCCCGAGACTCTCATCATCGGCGAGACCGAAGGCGAGGCCGGGTTGGCCGAGGCGCTGAACGGCTGGGCGCAGGGCAAAGAGGTGATCGTCATCGATACGCCCGGCCGCCATGGGCCGATGATCGAAACCGTGCTCGGCCGCGCCGACGTGCTGGTGACGCCGCTCAACGACAGCTTCGTCGATTTGGATCTGCTGGCGCGAGTCGACCCTGAGACCTGGAAGGTGAAAGCGCCCAGCTTCTATGCCGAACTGGTTTGGGAAACGCGCAAGCGCCGCGCGCGCGCCGAGGGGGTGACGGTCGACTGGGTCGTGCTGCGCAACCGTCTGGCGCATCTCGAGGCCAGGAACATGCGCCGCATGGCAAGCGTGATGGCCGAACTTGCGAAGCGCATCGGCTTTCGAGTGATCCCCGGCCTCAGCGAACGCGTGATTTATCGAGAGCTGTTCCCGTCGGGGCTGACGCTGCTCGACGGTGTGGCGGGCGAGAGCGCGACGTTGAGCCACGTCGCCGCGCGGCAGGAACTGCGCGAGCTGATGGCGGGTCTCAACCTTGCTGCATGGAGTGGAGCCGCGAAACCCGCCGCGGCCGCCTGACATGCCGATTTTCGCGCTGATCGTTGCCGGGCTGCTGATCTATGCGATCCACACCGGCCGCATCCGCAAGCCGCTGCGCCACGAGGCGCTGGCAGGCACGGTGCTGTTCGTCGCAGCGGTGCTTGCTGCGCGCGGCGCCGAGTTAACGGCGATGCTCGCGGTTGGGGTAAGCCTCGCGGTCTACCTGACCGGCGAGGCTGCGTTCCGGCGCGAGGCGGCGCAGACGGCCAAGGCCTACGGCGCTCTCGGCCTGCGGCCCGGAGCCGGGGTGGACGAGATCCGCGCGGCGCACCGGCGGCTGTCGGCGGTGGCGCATCCCGATCGCGGCGGAACCCACGAGGAGCAACAGCGCTTGAACTGGTCGCGCGATTTCTTGCTGCGCCGCATCAGGGATGGCAGGGGCTGATCGCCGCCCGCCGTCCCCGGGCGCGCCCCTTTGTCCTCGGAGACCTGCACGTGAGCCATAGCTTTCACCCAACGGCGCTGCGCGAATACGACATCCGCGGCGTGATCGGCGAGACGCTGGGCGAGGCCGACGGCTATGCCGTCGGACGCAGCCTCGGCACGCTGATCCGGCGGAGCGGCGGGCGAACGGCTGTGGTCGGCTATGACGGTCGCGCGTCCTCGCCGGGGCTGGAAGCGGCGCTCACGCGTGGCTTCGGCGATGCCGGCATCGACGTGACCCGCGTCGGGCTGGGGCCGACGCCGATGCTCTACTACGCGGTGCACGAGCTTGGGATGGACGGCGGCGTGCAGGTGACGGGCAGCCATAACCCGCCCAATTACAACGGCTTCAAGATGATGCTCGCCAACCGGCCGTTCTTCGGCGCGGACATCCGCGCGCTGGGCCGCATGGCCGAAGCTGGCGATTGGGAGAGCGGCTCGGGCGGGGATCGCGGCGTCGATCTGATGGACCGCTACGTCACGCGTCTGCTGCGCGGCTTCGATGGCCCTGCGCTGAAGATTGCGTGGGACGCCGGAAACGGCGCCGCGGGCCCGGCGGTCGAGCGGCTGACCGCTTTGCTGCCGGGCGAGCACCGCTTGCTGTTCACCGACGTCGACCCCGCATTCCCCAACCACCACCCGGACCCAACCGAGCCCAAAAATCTCGTCGACCTCAAGCGGGCGGTTGCGCAGTATGGCTGCGACCTAGGGCTGGCGTTCGACGGCGACGGCGACCGGCTGGGCGCGGTCGATGCGAACGGGCGGATCGTGTGGGGCGACCAGCTGCTCGCGATCCTTGCCGAGCCGGTGCTCGCGGCCGAGCCGGGCGGGACGATCATCGCCGACGTGAAGACCAGCCAGGCGCTGTTCGATCGCATCGCAGCGCTTGGGGGCACGCCGCTGATGTGGAAGACTGGTCACAGCCTCATCAAGTCCAAGATGAAGGAGGTAAACGCTCCGCTAGCTGGCGAGATGAGCGGACACATCTTCTTCGCACACGACTATTATGGCTTTGATGACGCGCTCTATGCTGCGGTCAGGTTGATTGGTGCGCTTGGCTTCATCGGCAAGTCGCTCGCCGAGGTCATGGACGCGGCTCCGCAGCCGACCTCCACGCCCGAGCTGCGCTTTCCGTGCTCGGAGGAGCGCAAGTTTGACGTGGTGCGCGAGGTTCAGGCGCGGCTCGCGGCTGAAGGTGCGGACGTCAATAC
>Ga0326763_1000455_pt1 | contig 14694 bp, 13 predicted proteins | sample NORPS_P_FD_207671 | JGI IMG/M metagenome (GOLD analysis project Ga0326763, IMG submission 207671) | Hot spring water microbial communities from Norris Geyser Basin, Yellowstone National Park, WY, United States - NOR.PS_P | ecosystem: Environmental > Aquatic > Thermal springs > Unclassified...
GGTGTCGGCAGGCAAATACGGCCGGGCGGCGTCGTGGATCAGGACGATGTCGGGCGAGTAGGGAACCAGCGCTTCCAGCCCGGCGCGCACGCTGTCCTGCCGGGTCGCACCGCCCGGCACCACGGGCAGGTGCTCCAGTCCGGCGAGGGCCGCGGCGAGCGGCGCTGCGTCGCCGACCGGCTGCAGCCATCCAACATGGGGGGCGAGACGCTCGGCGGCCCAGCGCACGACCGGCTTGCCCGCGCAGTCGAGATATTGCTTGGGCCGCTCGGCCCCGAACCGTTGACCGGAACCGGCCGCAACCAAAATTGCCGCAATACGCATGCCGCCTGCAATGCTGGGCGCGCCGCAGCGCGTCAACCCCGCGTCATGCATGGCGCAGATTGTTTGCACCGGAGCGGCTCACGGATTAGTTTGCCCAAATCATGGGCAGCACTGACACTAACGCGGGCGGTCTCGCGCCCCGTTTCGCACCGATCTCACTGGGCAACGGTTCGACCAGCGTGCGCATCGAGCGGCCGGTGATCCTGGCGCCGATGTCCGGTGTGACGGATCTTCCGTTTCGGCGGCTCGCGAAACGGCATGGCGCCGGACTGGTCGTGTCCGAGATGATCGCGTCCTGGGCGATGGTGCGCGAGAACCGGACGACGCTCCGCATGGCCGAGGTCGATGGATGCGGTGGCCCCGCCTCGGTGCAATTGGCGGGCTGTGACCCGGCGGCCATGGCCGAGGCGGCGCGGATCGCGGTCGATCACGGCGCCGACCTGGTCGACATCAACTTCGGCTGCCCGGTGAAGAAGGTCGCGGTCGGGCAGAGCGCCGGGTCGGCCCTGATGCGCGACGAGGTTGCGGCGGCGCGTCTTCTCGAGGCGACGGTGCGGGCGGTCGACGTCCCCGTCACGCTCAAGATGCGCATGGGCTGGGACCACGCCAATCTGAACGCCCCGTCGCTGGCGGCGATCGCCGAGCGGTGCGGCATCCGGATGGTCACGGTGCATGGTCGGACGCGGCAGCAATTCTACACGGGCACCGCCGATTGGCGGTTCGTCGCGTTGGTCAAGGCCGCGGTGTCGATCCCGGTCATCGTCAATGGCGACGTGCTGACGGTGGATGACGCCGCCGAGGCGATGCGGCAATCGGGCGCGGACGGGGTGATGATCGGGCGCGGCTGCTACGGCCGGCCATGGTTTCCGGCCCAGGCGGCGGAGTTCCTTGCCACGGGCCGGCGGGTTCCTGACCCCACGCTGGCCGAGCAGAAAGCCATCCTGCTCGAGCACTATCAGGCGATGTTGCATCATTGCGGGCGGGAGGCCGGAATGCGCGTCGCCCGCAAGCACGTCTCTTGGTATTCGACCGGGCTTTGGGGCTCGGCCGAGTTCCGGGCCTCGGTCAACCGCTGCGCCGACGCGGACGCGGTAGAGACGTTGATCCATCGCTTCTACGATCCGCTCATCGAGCGCGATCGCGTGGACCGCTTGGGAGCGCTGGCGGCGTGAAAGGTGTCGTCTCGCGCGGCCGGATCGCGCTGGTCGAACGGCTGACCCGGCGGCCTGCTCCGATCGACGCGCTCTCGGTCCTGAGCGCGGTGCCGGTTCCGGTCGTGCTGCTCGATCCCCAGGACAATTTCCGCTACGCGAACCAGGCGGCCGAGCAGTTTTTCGGCTTGTCGTTGCTGCAGCTGGGGCAGCTGCACCTCAGCGCGTTGCTGCCGGACGATAATCCGCTGTTCCGCATCGTGGCACAGGTCCGGGCGAGCGAGACGACGATCTCCGATTATGACCTGCATCTGGAGAGCCCGCGGCTCAATAAGCGGCACATCAGCGTCTACGTCACCAGCCTGCCGGAGGAGCCCGGCTGCGTGTTGCTGACTTTGCAGGACGGGTCGGCCGCGCGGGCGCTCGACCGTCAGATCGCCTACCGGGGCGCGGCCCGTAGCGTCAGCGGCATGGCCGCGATCCTGGCCCACGAGGTCAAGAACCCGCTCTCCGGCATCCGCGGTGCGGCGCAGCTGCTGGAGCCGAACGTGCTGCCGGCGGATCGCGAACTGACGGATCTGATCCGCGACGAGGCCGACCGCATCCGCGAGCTGGTCGATCGCATGGAGGTGTTCGGTGAACGGGCGGGAGACCGTCGCCCGGTGAACATCCATCGCGTTCTGGAGCACGTGCGCCGGCTCGCCCAGAGCGGGGTTGCGGCCGGCATGCGGATGACCGAACAATACGACCCGTCGTTGCCCTCCGTCTGGGCCAACCGGGACCAGCTGGTCCAGGTGCTGTTCAACCTGGTCAAGAATGCCGCCGAAGCGATCGAGGGCGATCCGCAGAGCCGCGAGCGGGGAGAGATCACGCTCATCACAGCGTATCAGCATGGGATGCGCCTGGCGGTGGCGGGCAGCTCGCAGCGGATCCATCTGCCGCTGATCGTCACCGTGCGCGACAACGGCCCCGGCATCTCCGACGACATCCGACCACATCTGTTCGAGGCGTTCGTGACCAGCAAATCGACCGGGAGCGGATTGGGGCTCGCGCTGGTGGCCAAGATCGTGGGCGACCATGGCGGGCTGATCGAGGTCGACAGCCGCCCGGGCCGCACGGAATTCCGACTTTGCCTGCCGGTGATCACCGAGTCGGACGGCGAAGGCCAATGAAAGCGCGCCCATGACATTGCCGACCGTGCTGGTCGCCGACGACGACCGCTCGATCCGTACGGTGCTGACGCAAGCCCTCGGCCGCTCGGGATACCAGGTGCGCTGCACCGGCAACGCGGCCACGCTGTGGCGCTGGGTAGAGGACGGCGAAGGCGACCTGGTCATCACCGACGTGGTGATGCCGGACGAGAACGGGCTCGATCTGATCCTCCGCATTCGGCGGGTTCGGCCCGATCTCCGCGTCATCGTCATGAGCGCGCAGTCCACGTTGATGACGGCGGTCAAGGCGGCCCAGCGCGGCGCGTTCGAATACCTGCCCAAGCCGTTCGATCTAAAAGAACTTCTCTCGGTCGTGGGCCGGGCGTTGGCAGCTCCGCCGAAGGCGGAGGGCGGTGCGGCAGAGCCGGCCGACAGCGAGGAGCGGCTGCCGCTGATCGGCCGCTCGGTCGCCATGCAGGAGATTTACCGCAGCATCGCCCGGCTGACGACGACCGACTTGACTGTCATGGTCAACGGCGAGTCCGGCACCGGCAAGGAGTTGGTGGCGCGCGCGCTGCACGATTATGGGCGCCGCCGCACCGGTCCGTTCGTGGCCATCAACATGGCCGCTATCCCGCGCGAGCTGATCGAGAGCGAGTTGTTCGGGCACGAACGGGGTGCCTTCACAGGGGCGCTCAACCGGTCGCAAGGGCGGTTCGAGCAGGCGGCCGGCGGCACACTGTTCCTGGACGAGATCGGCGACATGCCGGCCGAGGCGCAGACCCGGCTGCTGCGCGTGCTGCAGGAAGGCGAGTTCACCACCGTGGGCGGCCGGCAGCCGATCCGCGCCAACGTGCGCATCGTGGCGGCCACGCATCGGGATCTGCGCCAGGCGATCCGGGCCGGGCAGTTCCGCGAGGACCTGTTCTACCGTCTCAACGTGGTGCCGATCCGCTTGCCGCCGCTCCGTGAGCGGCTGGAGGACATCCAGGTCCTCGCGCGGCATTTCCTGGAAAAGGCACGGGAGAGCGGGCTGCCGCCGAAATCGCTGGACCAATCGGCGGTCGAGCGACTGCGCCAGCATCGCTGGCCCGGCAACGTGCGCGAGTTGGAGAACCTGATGCGGCGGCTGGCGGCACTCTATCCGCAGGAGACGATCAACGCGGAGGTGATCGCGGCCGAGCTGCAGGAGAGTGGCGGCGCGACGGAGGCGCCGAGTTCGGGCGGCGGGCCGGAACCGCTGGCCACCGCGGTCGAACGGCACATTCGGCAGTTCCTGGCGGCGAGCCGCGACGGCATGCCGATGCGGGACATCTACGACCGGGTCATCGCCGAGGTGGAGCGGCCGCTGATCCAGATGACGCTGTCGGCCACGCGGGGCAACCAGATCAAGGCCGCGGCGATGCTCGGTTTGAACCGCAACACTCTGCGCAAGAAGATCCGGGACCTCGACATCCCGGTGGTGCGCGGCATCGGTTAGGTGAACGCCGGCAACAAGGCCGCTCAGCTGCGGCCGGAAACGAAACGGCAGCGTCTGGCCGACATCCTGCTCGGCAAAGTCGTCACGCTGGTGCTCGCGGCCATCGCGCTGGTGCTCGGCATCGCGACGTTCGTGCTGCTGTCGGGGGGCATGCGGCTGCAGCTGACGCCCAACGCGTTGCTGGTGATGGTGCTGGCGAACCTGGTGGTGCTCCTGCTGCTTGGCGCTGTGCTGGCCGGGCGGGTGACGCGGGTTTGGGTCGAGCGGCGGCGCGGCTCGGCCGGGTCGCGCCTCCACGTGCGGCTAGTCATGCTGTTCAGCGTGGTGGCGGTGACGCCGACGATCCTGGTGGCGCTGTTCGCGACGGCCTTCTTCACGCTCGGGATCCAGGCCTGGTTCAACGACCGGGTGCGTACCGCGCTGAACGAGGGGCTCGAGGCGAGCCGGGGCTACCTTGAGGAGCACCGCAACAACATCCGCACCGACGCGCTCGGCATGGCGAACGATCTCAGCCGCGCCGGGGCAATGCTGGCGAACGACCCCTACGCCTTCGCGCAAGTGCTGCAAACGCAGACCGTGCTGCGCGGCCTGACGGAAGCGATCATCTTCGAGCCGGTGACCGGGCAGGTGGTGGCCGGCATCGGCGCGATGGAAGGGCTCGGGGTCGAGCTGGCGCCCCCGAGTGCAATCGAGCAGGCCCGCAACGGGGAGGTCGCTGTGCTGGGCTCCCCGGACGACAATCGCGTGCGGGCCGTGGTCCAGCTCAATTCGACGCCACCGCTGATGCTGCAGATCGGCCGCCCTGTCGATCAGGACATCCTCAACCACATGGTCCGCACCGAGCGGGCCGTCGCGGAATACAACCGGCTCGACGAGAACCGGACCAAGCTCCAGATCAGCTTCGCGCTGATCTTCGCGCTCGTCGCGCTGCTGGTGCTGATGGCGGCCGTGCTTATTGGCCTGGTGCTCGCCAATCAGATCGCCCGGCCGATCGGCGGGTTGATCCGGGCGGCCGAGCGGGTGCGCGGCGGCGATCTGACGGTGCGGGTGCCGGAGACGGCGAGCAACGACGAGGTGGCCGGGCTCTCCCGCGCGTTCAACCGGATGACGGGGCAACTCGGCTCGCAGCGGAGCGAGTTGATGGACGCCTACAGCCAGATCGACGAGCGCCGGCGCTTCACCGAGACGGTGCTGGCCGGCGTGTCCGCAGGCGTGATCGGCCTCGATGTGCAGGGGCGGGTGGAGCTACCGAACCGTGCGGCCAGCGAACTGCTCGGCACCGACCTGCTCAACAGGATCGGGGCGCCCTTGGCGGAGACGGTGCCGCAATTCGCGGAGCTGCTCGCGTCGGTTGCCGCCCAGCCGGAACGGGCGCACACGGCCGAGGTCGAGATCGGCCCGGCGCAGCGCCGCCGCACGCTGCTGGTGCGGATCGGCACCGACCTGCGGGGCGGCCGGCTCGACGGCTACGTGGTGACGTTCGACGACATCACCGAGCTGCAATCGGCCCAGCGCAAGGCGGCTTGGGCGGATGTGGCGCGGCGTATCGCCCACGAGATCAAAAACCCGCTGACGCCCATCCAGCTCAGCGCCGAGCGGCTCAAGCGGCGATTCGCCAAGGAGATCACGTCGGACCCGGAGACGTTTGCGCAGTGCGCCGACACGATCGTCCGCCACGTGGGTGACATCGGGCGCATGGTCGATGAGTTCTCGGCGTTTGCGCGGATGCCGCAGCCGGTGCTGAAGCCGGACGATTTGGGCCGGGTCGCACGCGAGGCGCTGATCTTGCAGCGCAGCGCGCGGCCGGAGATCGAGTGGGTGACTGACATTCCCGAGCGCGGGCCGATGGGCTCTTGCGACCGGCGGCTGCTGGGCCAGGCGCTCACGAATTTGCTGCAGAACGCGGCCGATTCGGTGGCGATGCGGGCAGCGGGGCAAGCGCGGGAGGGCGGCGGCAAGATCGGGCGGATCGAGGTCAGGGTGCACGTGCAGGAGCAGACGGTGCTGATCGACGTGATCGACGATGGGGTGGGGCTGCCGCAGGAGGACCGAGGCCGGCTGACGGAGCCCTATGTGACGCACAAGCCGAAAGGCACCGGGCTCGGCCTGGCGATCGTCAAGAAGATCATGGAGGACCATGGCGGCCGTCTCGACCTGGACGATCGCGCGGAAGGGCAGGGGGCCGTCGCGACGCTGGCCTTACCGCTGATTGTGCCGCACCCGGTTCCGGCTTAGAGACCGGCCCGATGGCCCAGGAAATCCTCATCGTCGATGACGAGCCCGACATCCGCACGTTGATTGCCGGGGTGCTCGACGACGAAGGCTATTCGGTCCGGCAGGCTGGCGACTCCGAGGCGGCCGTCGCGGCCTTCCGGCACCGGCGGCCGGCTCTGGTCATCCTGGACGTGTGGCTCCAGGGTTCGCGCCTGGATGGGCTCGGTATCCTCAGGGTGCTGCACACCGAAGAGCCGCATGTGCCGGTGGTGATGATCTCCGGCCACGGCACGATCGAGACGGCGGTGACCGCGATCCAGCACGGGGCCTACGACTTTATCGAGAAGCCGTTCAAATCGGACCGGCTGCTACTGATCGTGCGCCGGGCGCTCGAGGCGGCCCGGTTGTCGCGCGAGAATGCCGAGTTGCGGCTGCGGGCGGGCGCCGAGTCGGAGCTGACCGGGCAGAGCGCCGCAATCTCGCAGCTACGCGCGGCGGTGGAGCGGGTGGCGCCGACCGGGTCGCGGGTACTGATTAGCGGACCCGCCGGGTCCGGCAAGGAAGTGGCCGCGCGCATGGTGCATCAGCGCTCGCGGCGGGCGGACGGGCCATTCGTGGTGCTGAACTGCGCCACGCTCAATCCGGCGCGCTTCGAGGAGGAGTTGTTTGGCGTCGAGGCCGGTGCCGATGCCTTGGCCGTTCCGCGCCGGGCCGGTGTGCTCGAGCGCGCTCACGGCGGCACGCTGCTGCTCGACGAAGTGTCGGACATGCCACTGGAAACGCAAGGCAAGATCGTCCGCGCCCTGCAGGACCAGACGTTCGAGCGGCTCGGCGGCGCGACCCGGGTCAAGGTGGATGTTCGCGTGCTGGCGACCAGCAATCGGGATCTGCAGGCCGAGATCGCGGGCGGCCGCTTCCGCGAAGACCTTTACTACCGTCTTGCCGTGGTTCCGGTGCGGATGCCGAGCCTGAAGGAGCGGCGCGAGGACGTGCCGGAACTGGCGCGGCACTTCATCGAGCGGTCGGCGGAGAACTCGGGCATCCCGAGCCGCGAACTTTCGACCGACGCGCTCACGGCGCTGCAGTCATACGACTGGCCGGGCAACGTGCGCCAACTGCGCAATCTGATGGATTGGCTGCTGATCATGGCGCCGGGCGGCGCGGGCGATCCGATCCGGGCGGAGATGCTGCCGGCCGAAGTCAGCCAGGGCGCGCCGTCGCTGCTCAACTTCGATCCGTCGGCCGACCTCATGTCGCTGCCGCTGCGCGAGGCGCGCGACCTGTTCGAAACCCAATACCTCCAAGCCCAGTTGCTGCGCTTCGGCGGCAACATTAGTCGAACGGCTGGTTTTGTCGGCATGGAGCGCAGCGCCCTGCACCGCAAGCTGAAACAGCTCGGGGTCAACGGCGATGATCGGAACTCGCCATGAGCCGCATTGCCTATGTGAATGGCGCCTACGTCCCGCAACGGGAAGCCAGCGTGAACGTGGAGGACCGCGGCTACCAGTTCGCCGACGGGGTCTACGAGGTGGTCTATGTCCTCGGCGGCCGCCTGGTCGACGAAGACCTGCACCTCGCGCGACTGGAGCGCTCGCTGCGCGAGATCCGCATCAGCATGCCGATGACCCGGCCGGCGCTCGTGAATGTACTCCATGAGGTCAGCCGCCAGAACCGGATCACCGAAGGCCTGATCTATATGCAGGTCACCCGTGGCGTGGCCCGGCGCGACCACGCGTTTCCCAAGGCGCCGGTCAAGCCGGCCCTCGTCGTCACCGCCCGCCGCACGCCGCCTTACCCGCGCGACATCGACGCGTGGGCGACGACGGCGATCACGCAGCCGGACCAGCGTTGGGCGCGGTGCGACATCAAGTCGGTCGGGCTGCTCGCCAACGTGCTGGCCAAGCAGGCGGCGCGCGAGCAGGGCGCGGCCGAGGCGCTGCTGATCGACGCGGATGGGCTGGTCACCGAGGGCGCGTCGACCAGCGCCTGGATCGTCGGCCGCGACTCCGTGCTGCGGACGCGGCCGTTGAGCCATGCGATTCTGCCGGGCTGCACGAGAGCGGCCCTGGTGACGCTGCTGGCGGAGGAGGGTATCGCCTTCGAGGAACGCGCGTTCACCGCCGACGAGTTGCGCGACGCGAGTGAGGTGTTCATCACCAGTGCCACCAGCTTCGTCCGCCCGATCACCGCACTCGACGGCGTGGCCGTGGGGAGCGGCGCGCCAGGCCCGGTCACCCGCAAGCTGTTCGCGCTGTTCGCGCGCCACGCCCAGGGCAGCCTCGCCAACGCGGCCTAGGCTCGTTGCTCCGGGCTCTTCTCCTGGCGTGTTGGCTGTTGGCCGGCACGGCCGCCCGGGCCGAGACGCTCGCAGGGACGGAAGAGCAGAGCCGACAATGCACGACCGCCATCGCTGCGGCCCAGACCCGGCAGGCGACACTGCCCGGGTTGCTGCTGGCAATCGCCAAGGCGGAGAGCGGCCGGCCGATCTCGCCGCTACCGGGCCTGCAGCCATGGCCTTGGGCCGTGAACGCTGATGGGGGCGCCTATTATTTCGATAGCAAGGCCGCGGCGGTCGCCTGGGTAACGCAAGCGCTGGCCCGCGGCGTCGCGCAGATCGACGTCGGTTGTATGCAAATCAACCTGCAGTCCCATCCCCGCGCGTTCACGAGCATCGAACAGGCGTTCGACCCGGCCGCTAATGCCGACTATGCCGCGCGATTCCTCAATCAACTTCGCGCCGATGCGGGCGGCAACTGGTTCGACGCGGTCGGCTTCTACCATTCGCGCACGCCCGTGCTGGCGGCCGATTATCGCGCGCGGGTCTCTGCCACCGCGCAGGGCCGCATCCCGCCTGCCAGCCTTGGCGTGCCGCTGTATATGCGTGCGATCGCGCAGGGAACGCTTCGCATTCCGCTCGCGGGCGGCGGGTTCATGCGGATCAACGTGCGCCGGCAGCCGTCGCCGCGGGGTCCCAAACGGATGAGCGCTTGCCAGATCGCGCAAGTACTCGGAGACTTCATGCCCGCGCGGGCACGAGGCCGGTGTTTTGCCGCGCGATGATCTTGGCAGCGGTTGAGAAAAGCCGCTAAGGTGCGCGCATGTCGCACGGTGACGGCTTGGACCGCCGCAGGTGGGCATTATGTTTGTTTCGTCCACCTGTTTGAGACCAAGATATGAGCACACCAGACCGCCGTTCTTTTGACAGCCCACGCCGAGGCGGGCGCGGGCGTGACCGCTTCGACGATTTCGGAGGCGGTGGTCGGGGAGGCCGTGACGAGCCGTATGTGCCGCGGGACGCGTATGTTCCCGCTGGCGGCGGCCGCGATCGCGGTCCCTCCAATTTTGGTGGCGCCCCGCGGGGCTTCGGCGCTCCGGGCGGCCCGGAGACCGGGGCCACGGTAAAGTGGTTCAACGGTGAGAAGGGCTTCGGCTTCGTCGAGCTCGAAGGCGGCGGCGGCGACGCTTTTCTGCACATCAGCGTTCTGTCGCGCGCCGGCTATCAGACGGTCTCGCCGGGTCAGAAGGGCCCGCAGATCGCCGAGGTCGTGAGCGTCGACGAGAGCACGGCGACGCCGGGCGGCGGTGGTGGTGGCGGCGGCGGCGGAATGGGCGGCGGCGGCGGCGGCTACGGTGCGGGTGGCGGTGGCGGCGGTTTCGACCGTCCGCGTGCGTCGGCCAGGCAGCCTGTCGACATGAGCACCGCGGTCGAAATGCGCGGCACCGTGAAGTGGTTCAATGCCGAGAAGGGGTTCGGCTTCGTTATGCCGGAAGGCGGCGGCAAGGATGTGTTCGTCCACATCTCCGCGCTGAACCGCGGCGGCATGAGCTCGCTCGAGCCCAACCAGAACGTCAAGATGCAGGTGGCCGACGGCCGCCGCGGTCCGGAGGCGGTGTCGGTCGAGTCCGCCTGAACGGCTCTCGATCACGACTGAGAACGAACGGCCGGGTCGCAAGCCCGGCCGTTTGCATGTGGAGAGGTTGCCGGGCGGACCGAGCGGATTACAGTGTCGAGCGGGACGTCTTGGAACATCAACCATGCCTGACACACATGCTGCCGCCGACACGCACGCCGCCGTCCGGCTGCCGCTCGATAAGATCGTCGTTCTCGACCTGACCCTCGCCCGCGCCGGGCCGACCGCCGTTCGTCATCTGGCGGACTGGGGCGCCGACGTCATCCGCATCGAGCCGCCAGACACGGGCGGGGAGGAGATCAGCGGCGACCGCGACGGGCCCGACTTTCAGAACCTCCATCGCAACAAACGGATGATGCAGCTCAATCTCAAGTCGCCCGAAGGTCATGCGGCGTTCATGAAGCTGGTCGCGACGGCGGATGTGATCGTCGAGAACATGCGGGCGAACGTGAAGCACCGGCTGAAGATCGCCTGGGACGACGTCCACGCGGTCAATCCACGCCTCGTTTATGGCAGCATCAGCGGCTTCGGCCAGACCGGGCCCTACAGCGCGCGGGCAGGCGTCGATCAGATTGCGCAGGGAATGGGCGGGTTGATGAGCATCACCGGGCTGCCCGGTCAGGGCCCGGTGCGCGTCGGCATTCCCATCGCCGACCTGACTGCCGGCAACCTGCTCGCGTTCGGGATCGTCACCGCACTGTTCGACCGGGAGCGCACCGGGCTCGGCCGTTGGGTGCAGACGAGCTTGCTCGAAGTGCAGACCTTCATGCTGGATTTCCAGGCGACACGGTGGCTCATGCGGGGCGACGTTGCCCAGCAGGCGGGCAACGATCATCCGACTGGCATTCCGACGGGGGTGTTCGCCACGAGCGACGGCCACATCAACATCGCTGCGAGCTCGGCTCGGCTCTTCGAGCGTTTCAGCCACGCCATCGGGCATCCGGAATGGGTGAGCCGCCCCGGCTGGACCGACCAGAAGGGTCGCAGTGCCGACCGGAAAGCCATCAATGAGGCCATTTCGGAGGTGACCCGGACGAAGCCGTCTGCGCATTGGATCGAGTTGTTCGAGAGTGCCGGGATCCCTTGCGGACCCATCAACACGATCGATCAGGTGTTTGCCGATCCGCAGGTCAAGCATCTCGGCTTGGCGACGCCGGTCGAGCATCGCCGACTCGGCCATATCGAACTCGTGGCCTCGCCCGTCAACATGTCAGGACTGCCGCGCGGCGTGCGAACTGCGACGCCCGAGCGTGGCGAGCACACCGAACAGGTGCTCCGGGGGCTCGGCTATGACGACGAGACCATTGCCGCATTGGCCAAGCAGGGCGCTATTTGAAGCAGGGTGGTGACACTTGTGGCCAAAATGTCAGTCTAGCCTATGCGGCTGAACGGCCAGCCACTACGTTTAGGCCGTAACGGTAGGCGATGTGCTTGCCAGAGTGAATTCCGAAGGAGACCGTCATGAAGTCGCTCACCACTGCGCTATCGCTGACTTTGCTGCTGGGCGTGGCTGCTTGCGCCAGCAATCCGTCGTCTGTTCCCCCGAGTGACACCGGCAGCATGGGCTTTCCGCGTCCGCAGTCGGTCGGCAATGTCGGCACGAGTCAGCCGGCGTCGCTCGACACCGGCAGCATGAACACGCCGAGGTCGACCGGCGGCATCGCGTCGCGTCCGAACCCTGGCTTCGACACGGGCAACATGGCGCTGCCGAACCGCGCTCAGGGCAACTCGGCCCCGCGCAGCTACTAAATAGGACGTGTCGGCCGGAACCCTGGTTCCGGCCGTGTCACTCGGCGGCGACCGACTCGGTTCGGATCGTATCGAGCGGTACGAGCTTGCCGCCGCGGTCGACGTGCCAGAACGTCCAGCCGTTGCAGCTCGGGGTATTCTGCAACTGCGCGCCGAGCTTGTGCAGCGAGCCGCGCAGCGCGCCCGCGGTCAGCGAACCGTCAGCGGTGACGGTGGCGCGGACCCGGCGCTGCCTGTCGGTCAGCACCGTCCCTTCCGGAACCAGGCCGCGCTCCACCAGGCTGCCGAACGGCACGCGTGGCGCATCGCGTTTGGTGGGCGATGATGCGGCCGCGTCGGCTGGTGCGGGACGGATCCGACGGATGCGCCCGATCGCGGCTTCCGCATAGGCCGGATGCCGCTCGAGACCGATGAAATGCCGGTGTAGCCGCTTGGCGACCGCCGCCGTCGTCCCGGTGCCGAGGAAGGGGTCCAAGACGACATCGCCGGGCGAGGTGCTCGCCAGCAGCACGCGGTGCAGCAGAGCTTCCGGCTTTTGCGTCGGATGCAGCTTGAGACCGTGCTGGTTCTTCAGGCGCTCAGGTCCGGTGCAGAGCGGGAACGACCAGTCGCTGCGCATCTGGATGTCATCGTTCAACGATTTCATGGCTTGATAATTGAAGCGGTAGCGGCTGTCCCGGCCGCGCGCCGCCCAGATCAGCGTCTCGTGCGCGTTGGTGAAGCGACGGCCACGGAAATTCGGCATCGGGTTCGATTTGCGCCAGATCACGTCGTTGAGGATCCAGAAGCCGAGATCCTGCAGGATCGTGCCGAGGCGGAAGATGTTGTGATAGGCGCCGATGACCCAGATCGTACCGTCCTTACGCAGGAGGCGGCGGCACTCGGTCAGCCACTCGCGGGTGAAGGCGTCGTAGGCCGCGAAATCGGTAAATTTGTCCCACTCGTCGTCGACGCCGTCGACGAGGCTGTCATCGGGGCGCCGGAGTTCACCCCGGAGCTGCAGGTTGTAGGGTGGGTCGGCGAAGATGCAGTGGACCGAGCCGCTCGGCAGCATCCGCATCAGCGGGATGCAGTCGCCCAGCAACACTTGGTCGAGCGGAAGGTCGGGCGAGATGTCCATTGCTGTGCGGCATCGTGACGATGTGTTCGACACCGCGTCAATCGGCGGCGTCGGCTCCGTATTGGTCGCCGGCCGCGAGCAGGCGAACCGTCCCGAACGCTGCCCGATGGTGACGGGAGGGCCCATGCTGCCGGAGAGCCGCGCGGTGCAGCGGGGTCGCGTATCCCGCGTTCTCGTGCCAGCCATAGTGTGGGTAGCGCGCGGAGAGCCGCAGCATGGCGCGGTCGCGGGTGACCTTGGCGATGATGGACGCCGCCGCGATGGACAGTGAGGTGGCGTCACCGCCGATGCAGCACTCGACCGGGCAGGGCATCCCGGTCGGGGCCCGGTTGCCGTCCACCAGGGCGAGTTCGGGCGCGAGACGCAAGCGGAGGATGGCCCGGCCCATCGCCAGCATGGAGGCGTGCAGGATGTTGAGCGACTCGATTTCGGCCACCGACGCCGCGCCGACAGCGATCTCCGCGCAGCCCCTGATCGCGATCGCCGCCCTGTGCCGCTCCGCCGCGGTCAGCTTCTTGCTGTCGTCGATCAGCGGCGCGACCCGGCGCGGCACGCCGCCGGGAAACACGACGGCGACGGCGACGACGGGACCGGCGAGTGGGCCGCGGCCCACCTCGTCGACACCCGCGACCCTTCCGCCATGCGCCCGCTCACGCTTGAAATGCGGCCTCATTGTTCATCGGTAGCATTCCCAGGCCCGAGTCGGACAGCCCTGAGAGAAGCCGGCGGGACGTGACAGCACGGCGATCCTGTGAGAGAGGGCAGGGATGCCCGACACCCCTCCCGACCGGCTCTCCGCCGATCCCGACAGCCCCCACTACGACGCTGCCCTGCTCGAGCGTGGCGTCGGCATCCGCTTCAAAGGCGTCGAGAAGACGAACGTGCAGGAATATTGCGTCAGCGAGAGCTGGGTGCGGCTCACCGTCGGGAACACGACGGACCGCAAGGGGAAGCCGATGACGATGAAGCTGCAGGGCAAGGTCGAGCCCTATTTCAGGGACGAAGCTCCGGAGGCCTAGCCGAACCGGGCCCGCAACTCGTCGACCTGCTCCGGGGTGAGTGGACGCGTGCGGTGGCCTTGCAGAAGCAGGAACAGGCGCGCGGTCTCCTCGAGTTCCTCGATCGCGCCGGCGGCCGCGGAGAGCGACGTGCCCGCGACGACCGGGCCGTGGTTGGCCAGGAGCACGGCGTGATGCTTGCTGACGAGCGGACGGACCGCTTCGGCCAAACGCGAATCGCCCGGCGGGAAATACGGCACGAGCGGTAGCCGCCCGACCCGCATGATGTAATAGGCCGTGATCGGCGGGAGCACGTCGTCCGGGTCGATGTCGGCCAGACAAGAGACCGCGACGGAATGGGTGGAGTGAAGGTGGACGACAGCACCCGCATCGGGTCGGCCGTCATACATGACCCGGTGCAAGACACTTTCTTTGGTGGGTTTGCCGCCGCTGACCCAGTTCAGATCGAGGTCCAGCTTTGACAAGCCGGCCGGGTCGAGATCGCCCATCGAGACATTGGTCGGCGTCATCAGCCAGCCGTCGTCCAAACGCTGGCTGATGTTTCCCGTGCTGCCGAAGGTGAGGCCGCGCGCAAA
>Ga0326763_1000456_pt1 | contig 14674 bp, 12 predicted proteins | sample NORPS_P_FD_207671 | JGI IMG/M metagenome (GOLD analysis project Ga0326763, IMG submission 207671) | Hot spring water microbial communities from Norris Geyser Basin, Yellowstone National Park, WY, United States - NOR.PS_P | ecosystem: Environmental > Aquatic > Thermal springs > Unclassified...
CCGCTGGCATGGCCCTATTTGCCGTGAACAAACCGCTGGGGCGCACCTCGCATGACGTGGTGGACATGGCCCGTAAACTACTCGGTACACGCCGGGTGGGTCACACCGGAACCCTCGACCCCCTGGCCACGGGGGTTTTGATACTGGCCACCGATGCTTCGACCAAACTGGTGCCCTTTCTATCTGCCGAAGAAAAGGAGTACCTGGCCTGGGTTTCCTTTGGTGCAACCACCGAGACCCTGGACGCCGAGGGGCCGGTTGTGGGGCCTTTGGCCGTTTACCCCACCCAGCGCGAGATTGAAGCGGCCCTGCCGTGGTTTTTGCAGCTTACCGAACAGACTCCCCCAGCCTACTCGGCGGTGAAGGTAGGGGGTGTCAAGGCCTACGAGGCGGCCCGTAAAGGTCAGGCCCTCGAGCTAACCCCACGCCCGGTCAAATACCACGAGGTGCGCCTGCTGGCCTACGACCCTGCGCCCATCGCGCACCGCATTGCTCCTTCGGCAACCGGCTGGCAGCTTTCCGAACGGGGCCGCGCAGTGGAGCTGCCCAGGCCGCTGGGTGACTACCCCACCGCAGTCATTCGGCTGGTGGTGGGGCCCGGTACATATGTGCGCTCGTTTGCTCGAGACCTGGGCCAGCAATTGGGCACCCGGGCCTTTCTTGCGGGGCTGGTGCGCACCAGGGTAGGCAAGATTGGCCTCGAGCAGGCCCAGGAGATCGAAAACCTGGACATGAACAAAACCATCGATGCGCTCGAGGCCCTCTCCTGCCCCAGCGTGGAGCTCTCCCAGGCCGAGACCAAGCGGGTTATGGAGGGCGTGCCGCTGGCTATTCCGGCTAGGGGGCTGGTGGCCCTGCTCGACCCCAAACGCCGGTTGGTCGCAATCGCCGAAGGCGATGGTTTCAAACTGCGTATCAAGCGGGTCTTCAAAGAGTAGTAATACCGATGGGTAGCGCTGTGAAGCCGGTGCAGTACCGGCCCCAGCAAACAAAAGGCCGGCCGCTGGGGTTTTGGGGGCTGCTCATATGAACCCCGCCTGAATCGCTCCGTTAGGGAGAGGTTAGGGCACCATCTTTTTTCAGGCTGTTTCTACCCGCGCTTCAGGCGGGGGCCCCAGAAAAAGACCAAATCAAAGACATTTCTTATAACCTGCCACGGGGTGGCCGAAGCCTTTGGTCTGCCCTACCTTGAACCCAGGGCGGCCCTGTAGCGTCCTCTTCAAGCCGCACACCCCTCAGGCCGTTCGGCAAAAAGAGCGTGGCCCGATGCTGCAGGGAGTGCGCTCTGTCCAAGGGGATCGCCCCATTGGTGCACGGGCACCGCCCGTCCCGAAGGGGATCGTCCCGTTGGTGAACAGCCGCTTTAGCGGTCTGTCCCGAAGGGGATCGTCCCGTTGGTGAACAGCCGCTTTAGCGGTCTGTCCCGAAGGGGATCGTCCCGTTGGTGAACAGCCGCTTTAGCGGTCTGTCCCGAAGGGGATCGTCCCGTTGGTGAACAGCCGCTTTAGCGGTCTGTCCCGAAGGGGATCGTCCCATTGGTGTACGGCATCGCCCGTCCCGAAGGGGATCGTCCCGTTGGTGCACGGGCACCGCCCGGAATGACTTTGCTCGAGGTGAAGCGTCATGGCAGCAGGGGGCTGTGCACCCAAATCCAGCGTCGGCGGTGCTTATGGGCGGAGGCCGCAAATGAACCTCGAGGTCAGGAAGATTTTTGTTGATGCATGGCGGCCACCAGGCTCAGGAACTCCTGATAACAGCCCATCAGTACCTCTTCCGAGACGGGCCGAATATCGAGCTGACCCATGTCCTTAGGTATGACCCAGTTAAGGGCCTTGCTTAGTTTTTTCTTGTCGCGGCTGATGAAGGGTGCTAAATCATCCCAGCCCAGACGGGGGAGCGGGGGCGGGGCGAGCCAGTGCAAAAACTGTAACACCGTGGGCACCAGGTCTGCGCCGCCAAGGGCGCGGCCCAGCAGGGCGGCGAAGAGCAGTCCGTAACCCACGGCCACCCCATGCGATAACGCGCCCTGGGTAGCCCCCTCGAGGGCATGGGCCAGGGTGTGCCCCAGGTTGAGCTTGCGGCGCTCATTCTGCTCGGTAGGGTCGGCCTCGACAATCTGCACCTTGACCATCACGGCGCGGGCCAGGTAGCGCTCGAGGCCCTCCCACTCCAGTGAAACCGGCGCCACGTTGACGAGCACCTCGTCACCGGCGATAAGGCCGTGCTTGAAGGCTTCCACCAGGCCCTCCTTGAAGGTTGGGGGTGGAAGGGTTCGCAGGGTCTTTAGTTCGGCATAAACCCCTTCTGGGGCGTAGAACGCACCCACCAGGTTTTTGCCTTCGGGCAGGTTGATGCCGGTTTTGTTGCCCACCGAGGCGTCCACCACGGCCAGGGTGGTGGTTGGCAGGCTGATGTAGCGCACCCCCCGCAGGTAGGTGGCGGCCACAAACCCCCCCAGGTCGGTGAGGCTACCCCCCCCCACAACGTACAGGGTGGTATCGCGCGGGAGGGCCTGCTGTGCCAACCAGGACAGCACCCGAGCATAGTTCGCCAGGCTCTTTACCCCTTCGCCGCCGGGAAGGCCCAGGCTGGCGGCAATATCCAGGCGGGTGGCTACTTCCTGGGCGTAGCCCTCTACTGCCAGGTCAAAGATGAGGGCCCGGGGGCCGGGGGCTTGGGGCAGCTCGAGGTCAAACCCAATATGAATCGGGTAGGGGACAGGATGTTTAATCTGTAGCTTCTGCATACTCCCACAGTCGCTCGATAATTTCGTCTATCACGTCGGAGATTCGTCGGCCATCGGTGGAAACATGGATGGTGGCCTGGCGGTAGATGGCCTCTCGCTCAGCCAGGAGCTGCTGGATGCGTTTGAAGGGGTCGGGGTTATCGAGGATAGGGCGCTGACCAGGGCGGCGGCTGACGCGCTCGAAGATGGTGCTGGGGCTGGCCCAGAGCGCCACCACCGGCCCGCGCTGCAACAGCTTCTGGCGGTTTTCTGGGTTGACAAAAGTGCCGCCGCCCAACGAGAGCACCAGATAGTCTTTCTGGGTGAGCTCGTTGACTGCCTCGGCCTCGAGCTGCCGGAAAGTCGGTTCTCCCAGGTGGCGGAAAATATCGGCCACCGAAAGCCCCATCTCGCGTTCGATGTAGCGGTCGAGGTCAATGAAGTGCAGCATCAACTCGCGGGCCAGTTCCCGCCCAATACGGCTTTTGCCTACGCCCATAAAGCCCGTAAGGGCCACCCAGGTTACGGGGCGCTCAATCTCAATCATAAGCGGGTTGGGGGCCAGCCACGAAGACGGTCTGGTGCTTTACTGGCAGCGCTCCTAAGATATTTGTTTGGCTTCATTGGTAAAACCTAGTATCGCAGCACCCGCTCTTTGTATCGTTCTACCCGCTCGATAAGTTCGTCCAGGGTATCGCCGCCAAATTTTTCCAGGTAGGCCTGGGCCAGCACGATGCCGACCAGAGCTTCCAGAATTACGCTGGCCGCAGGTACAGCCGTTACGTCGGAACGTTCACGGGCGGCGTCGGCGGGCTGGTGGGTGACCACGTCCACCGTGGGCAGTGGCCTCATCAGGGTGGCGATGGGTTTGAGGGCTGCCCGCACCACCAGCTCCTCGCCGGTGGTCATACCGGCCTCGGTGCCCCCGGAGCGGTTGCTCTGACGATAGTATCCCCGGCCTGGTTCCCAGTAGATGGGGTCGTGAACCTGCGAACCCAGCCTCATGGCGTTGCCGAAGCCGCTACCAATCTCCACCCCTTTGATGGCCGGGATGCTCATGACCATCTGGGCGATGCGCCCGTCGAGCTTGCGCTCCCAGTGCATCTGGGAGCCCAACCCCATCACCAGGCCCTTAAATCGCGCTTCGATAACGCCCCCCAGGGTATCGCCACTGGCCCTGGCCGCGTCCACCCGGCGGATGACCTCGGCTTCAGCCTGGGGGTCGGCCATTCGTACCGGACTGGCTTCGATGCGCTCCTTAAAGCTCCACTCAAAAGGCACTTCACTCCAGACCCCGGCCATGCCATCGACAAATGAAGCACTCTCTACCCCAAAGAACGAGAGTAACTTGTGGGCAATAGCCCCTACCGCCACCCGCATAGCGGTCTCGCGGGCCGAGGCCCGCTCGAGCACGTCTCGCAAATCTTTGTGGCCGTACTTGACCCCTCCGGCAAGGTCGGCGTGGCCGGGCCTGGCCGCCGTAAGGGCTTTTTTGCGGGGTTCGTTGCCTGGGGCTGGATCCATTATCTCGACCCAGTTGCGGTAGTCGGTGTTTTTGATGACCAGCGTAACCGGAGCCCCAGTGGTACGTCCGGCCCGCACCCCGCTCATGAACTCCACCGTGTCGGTCTCGATAACCATCCGCCGTCCACGCCCATACCCGCCCTGGCGTTTTTTGAGCCAGGGGTTGATGTCTTCTACCGTAAGGGGCAGTTGGCTGGGCAGACCCTCCACAATGCCAGTAAGCTGCGGCCCGTGGGATTCTCCAGCAGTCAGAAAACGCATGAACAGAATCTAGCATAAGTAGGGGTGATGTCCAAACCACACACCCTGGGACGATCCCCAGGGAAGAAGGATTGTTTACCGGATTCAAAAAGATACTCTTCAAACAAAAAACATCAAGGGGCTATCTTTTTGAATCCTAGAGCACTCCCTTCGGTCGGGTTAGTTCGTCACCGTTCGGTGACGAACTAACCGAATCTGGTAGTTAACGGGCGTGAGGGTCGCACCAGGCTGCCCTTGCAAAAATCGCAGGAAAAACAGAAAAGCCGGGGCGAGGCCCGGCTTTTGCAGTGAAGGGTTGTTTAGCGCTGGGCAACGTCCTTGACAATGCTGCCCGTGATGATCACGATGAGTTCATCATCCTTGACGCTCGAGGTGCGCTGCTTGAAAAGCTCGCCCAGCAAGGGAATATCACCCAAGAGGGGAACTTTGCTTTCGGAGGTGTCGGTAACTTTTTGCACCAGGCCCCCCAGAACCACCGTCTGGCCGTCGCGGATACGCAGTTTGGAAAGGGTGGATTGCTGGGGGATGCGGATGCTGCCCGCGGGGCCATCGGCGGGGTCGCCACCGGTTTGGGTGAAGACCTCGAGCAGGATGTTGCCATCGGTCGAGATCTGTGGACGTACCCGTACCAGCAAGCCGTAGTCGAACTCGCGCACCGAAACCTGGTCGCCAATCGTAATTGGGATCAGCAGCCGGCCACCCACCTTAATTTCCGCACCCTTGGCCCCAGTCGTCCGGAGGTCGGAGGTGTCGGCGCCGTAGTTGTCTTCGACCAGCAGGTTTGCATCGCTCAGGCGGCGCGAGAGCTGCTGCTTTTCCAGTGCGTCCAGCACGGCCCGGATGTTGAGCGAGGCCAGGCTGCGGGTGGCGTCGAAAATCAGGTTCAGGCCGGTTGACAGGAAGCTGGCTACCAGGTTGCCCCCCGATACGGTTTCCCACTTGATGCCCAGGTTGCGGATTACTTCGCCCGATACAGCCTGCACCCGAATTTGCAGCTGCACCTGTTGCACCGGCCGATCCAGGCTAGGAATCAGGCGCTCGGCCAGGGCAAGCTGCTCGGCGGTGCCGGTGACAATAATGGTATTGGTGCGGGGCTCGGCGACCACGGTTACCTGGGGTGCTGCCGGGGCCGCGGCCTGGGCCTGTCCCTGAGCCGGTGCACCCTGGCCCTGGGCCTGGGCCGCAATGGCCTTGCCCAGCACGTCGGCCAGCTCGCTGGCGCGGGCGTGTGAGAGTGCAAACGACTTTTGTACCAGCGGAATGGTCGGCGTGGGGGTTCTGGGAACATCAATGCGTTGCAGGAAGCTAAGGGCATCGTTTACAGCGCGTGAGGGGCCGCTTATGGAGAGCACATTCTGCCCCGGCACTGCGCGCACGGTGACACCAGGCACCTCTTGCTGAACGAAGGTGGCCAGCGCCGCTGGGTCGCCCGAGCGCACCTGGTAGAACTCACGCACCGTTGGCTCGGTGGAGGGGGCAGGCTGGGCGGCTTGTCCGCGGGCCCGCTCCACAACTTCCTTGGGCCCTACCACAATTACGTTGTTGTCGAGCAGGGCGTAGGTAATGCGGCCGTCGCCGTAGGTGTTTATGAGCAGATCCCAAACCTGCCGGAAGGGTTTCTGGTCGATATCGGCAGTGACGCTAAGGTTGGGGATGTCGCGCAGAATGGGGGATAGCCCCACGCTTCGGGCCAGGGCATCTAAGAGGGCTGGCAAGGGCAGGTTGATGCCAATGTTACTTACGGGTTGGTCGAAGCGTGCATCCCTGGGCAAAGTACCCTGGGCCAGCGCCAGACTCAACACCACCAGAAGAGCAAACAAACGCTTCATATTCACCGCCTAGGGGGTATCCATTGTCAGGTTCAGACTCTGTGAACCTTGTACCAAGAGGGCTTCTTTTGCGCTCAAGCTTTTGAGCAGTACATCACTACCGGGCAGGGTGCGGCCTACTGGCAGCACGATAAAACCATCCTTGCTCTGGAAGATGGCCACGCTGGTCGGGCCCAGCACCACCCCCGAGAGTTTTAGGTTTTGTTCGCGCACAAAGCGGGCTAGAGGTGTTTCCTGGGTGATTTCCTGCCCGCGGGCCAGGTTGCTTTTGGGCTCGAGCACCTGGGTCAGCCGGGCATTAATCTCGGCCCGCGCAAACTCGAGGGTGCTGCCGCTGCCTGCGGTAGCTGTGCGCGGGGTATCGGCCACATCGAGGGCTGCCGCTCTGGCTGCACCATCGGTGGTATCGCTCAGCTCCCGCTCCAGAGGCGCGAGCCGGATGGGCAGGGCACCCGAGCCCAGGCTGATCGCGCTGGGCAGGCTGGCCCGGGCTGTACCCTGGGCCAGGCGGGGTTGAGCGGTAGGGGTGGACGGTGGGGTTACCCCTGGGGTGGGCCGGGTGCCGGGCAGGCTGGGGCGCGGTAGCGGTGTGGTGGGCTGGCGCACCTGAACCTGGGCGGTCTGGCGCGGGATGGGCTGCGAAGCCACCGGCGGGGTAGAGACCGGGGCCGGTTGAGTGGGCTGAGCCACGGCCGGTGCAGTGGTTTCGATGATTAAAGGCACGAAGGGGTTGGGGGGTACCGTTACCCGAGGCTGGGCCGCAACAGCCCCAGCGGTGGCTTTGTCCTGCTCCTTTGGCGGCTCTGCACGGGTGGCCTCGGTAACCAGGAAGGGTACGGGGAGTACCTCGAGGGGCCGGGCGGTGGTAAGCGGCGCCGAAGGCTCTACGGGTGCAGGGGTAGGGGTGGGTGTGGAAGGCTGTTGTGCGGTCTGAGTTAGACGAAAGAAGCCGATGTACCAGGTCGCCACTGCCCCTACCAGCAGGGCTGCCGCCAGGGCCACTTTGGCGGTTTGGGGCATGCGCTGGAAGAAGTTCATGGCCGACCTCCAGGCGGGGTGCCCTGGGCTGGCTGACCCTGTCCGGTATAGGTGTAGACCGTCATGGTCAGGCTGGTGTTGATGATGGGGTTGATGGCCTCAGCCTCGGTGGCGGCAGGCTCGCTGCTACCGAGGGTGAGGTTGAGGCCCGAGACGGTGGCGAAGCGCTGCAAGCCCTCGAGGTTTCGCAAAAACACATACAGCTCGGGGAAAGGCGACTCCACCTGCAAAGCCAGGTTGGTGGCTCGCACACTGGCAACCCCCTGATTATCGCCTGCGCTGCGGCTCAGGGTTAGCAAAACCACCCCACTTTCCCGGGCCGTCTGGGTCAGCGAACTCAAAACCCGACCGAGCTGTTCGGTGGGGGGCAGCTCGCGCAAAAACTGCTGCCGCTCAGCATCGAGGCGAGCGATGGTCTCGCGCAGCTGGGGCAACGCTCGCTGGGCCGCGCGGCCTCGGTCGCGTTCGACGGTAAGGCGATCTACCTCGGCTTGTAGCTCCAGTATGCGCCCTTGCAGGGGCTGAGTTACCAGGAAGTACCACATCATTCCCAGCAACAAGGCCGCCACTATGGCGACGATGGCCCACTCACGCTGGCCCATTCTAGCGAGAAGGGCTACCACTGTCTTCACCTCCTGTGGTGTTGCTGGCGGTTGTCCGGGCTTGACCAACCAAGCCGATGGTGGCCCCAAAGGTGTAAAGCTGCCGCTGCGAATCCAGGTTGGCGTTCTGGAAGTTGATGCCGAAACGCGGCGAGGTTTCGAAGGCCTCGACAAAACGAATCAGGGCGTTCTGGCCGATGGCTTCACCTTGAAGGTTGAACTCCACACTGACCGGCTTGCCGTCGTAGAGACCGTTTTGCGCGTTGCTCTGGATTTCTTGGGGCGTGAGGGTTTTGGTGCCGATGCTACGCAGGGCCACCCCAAACCGGCGGCCTTCCCGTGGAATCTGATTGATGACCTGCGCCAGGTTGTCCGACCAGGGCACAAAGCGTTCGCGTAGCTGGTTGCGTACTGCGAGGAGCTGCTCGAGTTCGCGCTGCTGCTGATTAAGGCGATTTTGCTCGGCTATGAAGGGGCGCAGCACGTCCACCTCCACCTGTAGCTGGTCGCGCTGGTTTTCCAGCGCCTGTACCCGCGAGAGGGTAGAAAGGTGGAAGAAAGCCGCGGTTCCCAGTACCGCCAGCACCACCGCCGCCGCTGCCAGACGCCACCAGCCAGGCTCGACCCGGCGGCGCAGGTTTTTGGGTAGGAGGTTGAGTTTAATCAAGCGGATTCACCCCCCGTAGAGCCAGGCCCACCGGTACAGTAAACTCCGGTGCCAGACCGCGCAGGTACTCCAGATCGAAGCGGCTCTTGTCAATCTGGATACCCTGCCAAGGATCGGCGGTTTCCAGTGGGATGCCCAGCGTGTCGGATAGGAGTGGCACCAGACTTCGCAGCTTGCTGCCTCCCCCAGTCACAAAGCCCTGATCTACCCCGAGGTCGCCTACCTGCACCCGGAAGAACTCCAGGCTTCGGCGCAACTCGGTGGTAAGTTCGACCAGCACCGGGCGAATCGCATCGTACATGCGGGCCGGGTTGAAGCGCTCACGCTCGGCGTCAAAGTCGAGGAGCAGGTCTTCATCTTCGGTGGGGATGGTGGCCAGGCCGTAGTTTTTCTTGGCGTCTTCGGCGGCTAACACATCGAGGTTGAAGGCCTTCGAGATAGCAGCGGTGAAGTCTTTCCCCGAGAGGTTGATGACCCGGTTCAAAAGCAGCCGCTCACCCCGGGTTAGCACCAGCGCCGAAGTCTCGGCCCCAATCTCGAGGAACAGGGTGATGGGCTCACGGTCGGTGACCACCAGGCGGGTATTGAGGGTACGCAGACCGGCAAAGGGTTTTACGTCTATCACCAGCGGCTCCAGACCGGCGGCCTTGAGGGCTTCTACCAGGCTGGCCACCGTCTCCTGCCGAGCTGCGCCCACCACCACGTCTATTTGTTCGCCATCCGGAATGGACTCGAGGGGATCGAGCGGTGCATAGTCCAGTACCACCTCGTCAATCGGGAAGGGGATGTAGCGCTCCGCCTCCCAGCGCACGGCCTCCTCCAGCTGCTTGAGGGGCATCTTGGGCACCTGTAAGGTACGGGTAATGACCGCCAGGTTGCTGGCGGCCGTGACCACATAGCGCTTGCGGGTGCGCATTTCGGTCAGCATCTCTCTGAGGACATCGGCCAGTGCGCCCGGCTCAATGATCGACCCCTCTTGGATAACCCCGGGTGGGGTGGGCCTGATGCTCAGGTTCTTCAGACTGGGGGGAGTACCGGACAGCTCGACCATCTTGATATTGGCCGATCCAATCTCGAGGCCAAGCGCCTCGATCCTGGGTCTCAGCAACCCGCCAAAAAAATCACGCACGCTGCCCCCTTTCCCACATAAATCTTAAACTACGTGTCAGTATAACACGGTAAATCTGCGTAGCAGCGGTCATATTGCTACTCTAGTCCAGGTCTTAACCTTTAGATGGTGCATTTGCACTTCCAGGCTTAGTTAGAATGCCATAGGCGAGATTTTTGGCAGAAGCCAGCGCGCTATCAATTTGGGTTGGCCTTGTCCATGCCAGGGGCTTCATCTCTTGTTGCCCTTTCCTTATGCTGAACGCCCCTAGGGCACAATTTACCCAGTACAAAAACGGTTGCACTGGGTATTTGTGGGCACCCCTTACAAAGCCCGGGCTACAGCCTCGGCAAACTGCAGGGTGGTGGCGTTGCCGCCCAGGTCGGGGGTACGGGGGCCCTCCTCGAGCGCCCTGTCTACGGCGCGCGCCACCCGCTGGGCGATCTCATGCTCGCCAAGGTGCTCGAGCATCATCACCGCCGAGAGTATTGTGGCCGCCGGGTTGGCAATGCCTTTCCCGGCGATGTCTGGCGCGCTGCCGTGCACTGGCTCAAACACCGCGTGCTTTGTGCCGATGTTGCCGCTGGCCGCAATGCCCAGGCCCCCTACCAGACCAGCGGTGAGATCGGAGATGATGTCTCCAAACAGGTTGGTGGTTACGATAACGTCAAAACGCTCGGGGTTGCGTACCAGCTGCATGGCGCAGTTATCGATGATGATGTCCTGGGTCTTGACCTGGGGGAAGCGAGCGGCCTCGGCCAGCACGGTGTTCATGAAGAGGCCCTGGGTCATGGGCAGCACGTTGGCCTTGTGGGCCACATGGAGCTGTTGGCGGGGGCGGCTGGCGGCCAGCCGGGCGGCGTACTCGCCGATGCGGGCGCTGGCTTTGCGGGTAATTACCGTATCGGCAATGGCAATTTCGCCATCGAGGTAGCTGCGCTCCTGTTCTACATAAAGACCTTCGGTGTTTTCACGCACCACCACCAGGTCTATTCCTGGCCTCGAGCCCGGTACCGGATGGTGCTTGGCCGGGCGCACGTTGGCGAACAGGTCTAGCTTGCGCCGCATGTAACGGATGGCCCCAAAAAAGCCCGGCACCTTTTTGCTGGGGCTAGTGGCCGCGCCGAATAGGGTGGCGTCGGTGTGGGTTACGGCCTCGAGGGTTTCCTCTGGCACCGAGATACCTATTCGCTCGAAGGTCTCCCAGCCCGCCTGGGCCTCGACAAACTCGAGCTTGAGCCCGGTGGCCTCCAGTACCAGCCTGGCTGCTGGAATCACTTCGTGTCCGATGCCGTCGCCTTCAATTAGACAGATCTTGTAGGTCTTGCTCACAGTATCACCCCGGCTATTTTACTGGCTACACGCCCGATATTCGGTTGGCCCTCGGCGATGCTGGCCTTCACATAAGGTCATAGGCTACGTGAGCAAGCCTGTGGTGGGCTGCCTGGGTAGGATGCTCCAGTAAAGACAGTGCTAAGCGCTCGAGGCCTGGGCAGGCTGCGCCAGCAGGCTCAAAGGCTCCTGAGCCAGCGTTCGCAAGGCCTTGCGGCGGCGACGCTTGAGCTCTTTGAGCTCCAGGCGCTCGAGCTTTAGCCGGTTCAGGGCGAAGTCCAGGTAGACCGCCTGGGCTTCGGGGGCGGCCCCCCCCAGCACCTTGCGCCGGGCCAGGAAGCGCTCGGGCTCTAAAGCCTGCAACAGCTCGGGGTCGCCAAACCCCAGGTGGCTTTGCAGGTCGTCCAGGCCCAGCTCGGCCACGGTGCGGCCTTTGCTGCGCAGCTCGCGCAGCATCCCCTGCACCTTGGGGTAGGCTTCGGCCAGCGGCAGACGCTTGCGGGAAACCAGCACATCTACCAGCTCGGAGGCCAGCACGCTGCGGTCGTGCAGCCCCTGGGCCAGCACCTCGGGCACAAAGCGGCTTTCCTGCAGCGCCACCCGCAGAAGCGCCACGGCCCCCTCGGCGGCGTAGAACAGGCTGTGCAGGGGCTCGAGCACCGCCGGGCCGTGGTCGTTGACGTCGCCAAAGGGGGTGCTGTAGTTGAGGTGGCCCAGGGTGGTGGGGCCGCCCATCAGCTCGGCCAGGAAGCCGCGCACGTGCTCCAAAACCACCGGATTCACCTTTTGCGGCATGATCGAAGAGCCCTGGCTGATTTTTTCGGCCACCAGGAACCCCCCCTGTTCGGCCCAGAACAGAAGGTCGGCCACCAGGCGCGACAAACTGGTAGCCATGCCCGCCAGGGCATAGGCGATCTCCAAAGCCCAGTCGCCTGCGGCAATGGCGTCGTAGGTGTGCTCGAGGGTTCCGCCAAAACCCAGCCAGTGCGCCAGGGCTTTGCGGTCTACCGGGTAGGGGCTGCCGGCCAGGGTGGAGGCCCCCAAAGGGCACTTGTCGGTGGTCAGGAAGGCCGAGCGCAGGCGCTGATAATCGCGCGAGAGCAGGTTTTCCACTCCCGTGAGGTAGTGTCCCAGGGTGGTGGGCTGGGCCGGGCGGTGGTGGGTATAGGCGGTGAGGAGGGTCTGGCGGTGGTTCTGGCCCAGGCCCAGCAGCTCCCGCCGCAGGTCGGACAAAGCGGTCAAAACGCGCAAGAGCCGCTCGCAGGCATAGGCGCGAAAGACGGTGAGGTCGAGGTCGTTGCGCGAGAGGCCCCGCCTTAGCGCACCGGCCACCTCGGGGCCAAAGCGCTCGCGCAGGTGGAAGTCTATGGTAAAAAAAACGTCCTCGAGCTGCCCGCTAAAGCCCGGAATGGGGTCTTTGCGCAACTCGCTCAAGGCCCAGGCGGCCTCCTTGGCCTCGAGGATGCCGAGCTTGCCCAGGCCCAGGGCATAAGCCGTGAGGGCATCGAAAAAATAATCACCCAGATGCTCTTTTGCAAAGCGAAAATGCCTTTGCAACACCCAGCGGCTATATAGCTTGTGCCAGCGCATTGCTCTCACCCTTATTCAAGGCTACACCCAGTCTTGGTTTGGGAGTGTGATTGTTTTTGGCTGTGCTGATGATGTGGCCTGTGCCACCGATGTTAGCGTGGACTGCAAACTCAACCTGGCCTGTCGAGTGTAAAGCCGGGCTCCTGCAAAACGCTGAGGCGTCGCTCTTTTGCTGCATACATGCGCTCATCTGCCATCCGCAGCAAAGTTTCCTTGTCGGAGCCATCCAGGGGGTAGGTGGCCACGCCAATGTTTACCCCCAGGGTACAGCCTCTGATGCCGATTTCCTGGATGGCCCTGGCGTAGCGTTGGGCAGCGTGAAGGGCTTGTTCTTCTGTGGCATAAGGCTGGAGTCCGCTGTGGTGGAAGCGCTTCGTCAGGCGGCTCCCCTGCACGACATAGGTAAGATTGCAATACCGGACGCCATACTCCGCAAAACTTCCCGGCTTACCCAAGAAGATATGAGTTCATGAAGAGCCATACTGTGGTGGGTGCTTCGCTGCTTGAGGGGGGTAAGTCGGTTTGCTTACAAATGGCCAGCCGCATTGCGCGCTCGCATCACGAACACTTCGATGGTGGAGGCTAACCAGACGGCCTCAAAGGCGAAGCCATTCCCCTGGAGGCCCGAATTGTAGCAGTAGTAGATGTCTTTGACGCCCTGGTGTGTAGACGCCCGTACAAACAGGCCTGGCCTGTGCCACAGGCTGTTGCAGAAATTAAGCGCCAGGCGGGTTTTTAATTCGACCCCGATGTGGTCAGGGTATTTTTACAGTTTGTCCACGAGGGGGCCTTCCTGTTGCCTTCGCCGCTGGCGCAAAGCTGAGCAGGCACAAAGAGCGGCGGCGGGCTAGAAGCATGTATTGGCACGGGAAAGCGGTGGCGCTATTTTCGAAAACTCCAAAAAAACAAAAGTGCGATGCAAACACCCGTACGGGAGTTTTGGTATAGTACCCTGATGTTGTTTGGCTATTGCTGGACAGGGATCAAACATGGGTCGCAATAACGCTTTCTGGTTCGCACTCCCAGCAGTTGCTTTGCTGGGGCTGTTTTTGCTGTACCCATTTTTGGATGTGCTGCGCTTTTCAACCTGGGACTGGTCGGGCTTGTCGGAGCCTACACCCATTGGCCTTGAAAACTACCAAAACATTCTGCGCGACCCGGATTTTTACAACAGCCTGCGCATCACCTTGATTTTTGCAGTCATGACCCTGGTTCCTTTTGTCTTGCTTTCGCTGCTACTGGCCTTGGCCCTGGATGGCCAGCCCTACGAGCGCCCCATCAAGGCCCTGCTCTTCTTGCCAGGGCTGGTCACGCTGGGGGGTGCTGCGGTGGCCTGGTACACCCTGTTTTCGCCCGAGTACGGCGCACTGGCTTCGCTGGTTCCGGTGCCACGCTGGGATCAGAGTCCGTTTTGGGCCCTGGTGCTCATTATGCTTTTTACCATCTGGCGGCATATCGGCTACGGGGTGCTGGTGGTCTCGGCGCGCTTGAAGGCCATTCCCAAGACCTTGCTCGAGGCCGCCGCCGTAGATGGGGCGACCCCGGCCCAGGCCTTCCGCTTTATCACCCTGCCCCTTCTGCGCCCGGCCATTACCTTTTTGGTGGTGATTGGCACTGTTTTGACCCTGCAAGGCTATACAGCGGTGTTCCTGCTGACCCGGGGGGGGCCGTTTGGTGGTACCGAGGTGCTGGGTTACTACCTCTACAAGACCGGTTTTGAAGCGGGCCGCCTTGGTTATGCGGCTGCCCTCACGGTAATCATTTTGTTGTTGACGCTGTCTTTTGCCCTGGCCCAGGCCCGGCTTTTGCGGGAGGAGAGATGAAGGGGAAAGTTATGCGGCTTGCGTACTCTGAACCGCACATTTCCCCTGGGCTCGAACCCAGCCGGGTTGGACAGACTTTCTGCGCTACCCCGCCCTTCTGCCTGGAGGTGTGTTTGTGCGCTGGTTAGGGCATTTGCTGGTTTGGACGGTGGCCTTCCTGGTGGCCCTGCCCTTT
>Ga0326763_1000460_pt1 | contig 14645 bp, 17 predicted proteins | sample NORPS_P_FD_207671 | JGI IMG/M metagenome (GOLD analysis project Ga0326763, IMG submission 207671) | Hot spring water microbial communities from Norris Geyser Basin, Yellowstone National Park, WY, United States - NOR.PS_P | ecosystem: Environmental > Aquatic > Thermal springs > Unclassified...
CCGGCCCGCCTCCGCCTTGGTGGCGGGCCGCACCCGGGCGGGCGCGATGCTGACGTCAAGAATGCCGTCCCGGTGCTGGTTCTCGGCCGCATCGAAGATGGAGCCGCCGCCATCGGCGCCCCGCGCCGTCACGACGCTGATCTCGCAAGCATAATCGACGAACGCCTCGAGCACGAGCGGCTTGGGCTCGAGCGCCTCCCAGGCCGGTGCCAGGTCGCCCGGCTCTCGCAGCACGGCCTGCCCCTTGCCGTCATAACCGAGCCGCGTGGTCTTCAGCACGGCCGGCAGGCCCATACGGGCCACCGCTTGCTCGAGTTCAGCCAGGCTGCCGATCGGCGCCCACGCCGCGGTCGGCACGCCGGCATCGCGCAGGAACGCCTTCTCCGCCACCCGGTCCTGGCTGATCCGCAGCACGGAGGGGGAGGGGCGGACCGGCCGGATCGACTCCAGCAGATCGAGCCCGGCCGCGCTCACGTTCTCGAACTCGAAGGTGATGACGTCGACCGCGGCGGCGAAGGCGCGCAACGCGTCGTGATTCTCGTAATCGGCAACCGTCGCGTGCGCGGCCACCTGCGCCGCCGGGCTGTCCGGTTCGGGCGAGAGGATATGGCAGCGATAGCCCAGCGCCGCAGCCGCCATGGCCGACATGCGGCCCAGTTGGCCGCCGCCGATGATGCCGATCGTCGCGTTGGGCGGCAGCGGTCCCATCAGGCGTCGCGGTCGGGTTCGGCCGGCACCGCCTCGGTCTGCGCCAGCTTGTGGGCCGCCAGCCGCTCCGCCAGCGCCGGGTCGGCCAGCGACAGGATCGACGCGGCCAGCAGCCCTGCATTCACCGCTCCCGCCCGCCCGATCGCCAGCGTGCCGACCGGCACGCCACCCGGCATCTGCACAATGGAGAGCAAGCTGTCCAAGCCGCTCAACGCCTCGGACCGGACCGGCACGCCGAGCACCGGCAAGGTCGTCCAGGATGCGCACATGCCCGGCAGATGGGCCGCGCCGCCTGCCCCGGCGATGATGACCTGGAACCCGCGGTCACGCGCGCCCCGGGCGAACGCGGCCAGGCGGTCCGGCGTGCGGTGCGCGGAGACGATCGCCACCTCGTGCTCGACGCCGAGCCGTTCGAGCGTCTCGGCGGCATGGCGCATCGTCGGCCAATCCGACTGGCTGCCCATGATGACCGCCACCAAGGGCAAAGCCATCAGGCGATGTTGTCCGGGATCAGCCGGCTCTCAATCCAGGAAAGCTCGTCTTTCAGCAACAATTTGCGTTTTTTGAGCCGCTGCAAGTGCAGTTGATCACCGCCGGCATCCGCCAAACGGGCGATCACTGTGTCGAGGTCGCGGTGCTCGCTGCGCAATTCATGCAGCTGCCGCAGCATCGAGTCACGGTCGGTCAACATGTAGTGTGCATATCATGGGGCCGTTATCGCTGACAATTTTAAGGTGGCCTTAACGTTGAGACGTTATCACGCTTGACCATGGCGGTCGTGCTGCCAACGTCTAGTGAGCTACTGGTCCGCCGCCAAGGAGGTATCGATGAGCCTAGAATCCCGCATGGTTTCTTTGAAGGATCGTCATGCGTCGCTCGAGGATCGTATCCATGCCGAAGACACGAGGCCGCGCCCGGACGGGGAGGCGTTGAACCGGCTCAAGGTCGAGAAACTGCGCTTGAAGGAGGAGATGTCGCGCCTCCAGCGCGAGCCGTAACCGCTCCCGGTCCGTCCGGTGCCGTATGGACGGGCTTGCCCGGCACTCTCCTCCGCGTCATAGGGGAGAGCCATGCCCACCGCCAAACCGCCCCGCCCCGTCATGCTGGTCATCCTCGACGGATGGGGCTGGCGCGAGGAAGCTGCCGACAACGCCATCCGGCAGGCCCATACCCCCTCGTTCGACCGCTTGCTGCAATCCCCGCTCGCCTTCCTGCGCACGTCCGGCCTCGATGTCGGCCTGCCGGAGGGGCAGATGGGCAACTCGGAAGTCGGGCACACCAACATCGGCGCCGGCCGGGTCGTCATGCAGGACCTGCCGCGGATCGGCGAGGCGATCAAAGACGGCAGCCTCGCGCGCGACCCGGCAATCACCGGCCTCATCGATGCGCTCCGGGCCAGCGGCGGTCGCTGCCACCTGATGGGCCTCGTCTCCCCGGGGGGCGTCCACGCCCACCAGGACCACGCAGCCGCGATCGCCCAAATCCTGCGCCGCGCCGGCATCGGCGTCGACATCCATGCCTTCACCGATGGCCGCGACACCCCCCCCCAATCCGGAGCGGCGGCGATCGACCGCTTGCAGGCAAACCTGCCCTCCGGTGCGCGGATCGCGACGGTCTGTGGACGATATTATGCCATGGACCGCGACAACCGGTGGGACCGGGTCGAGAAGGCCTACGCGGCGATGGCCGACGGTCGCGGCACCGCCGTCGCCGACGCCGCCTCGGCCATGGACCGCGCCTATGCCGACGGCGTCACCGACGAGTTCGTCATCCCCTCCATCATCGCGAACTATCGCGGCATGCGGGATGGCGATGGCTTGCTGTCCTTCAACTTCCGGGCCGATCGGATCCGCGAGATCCTCGGCGCGCTGCTCGATCCCGATTTCGACGGCTTCAAGCGCCCGCACCGCATCGCCTTCGCCGGCGCCGTCGGCCTGACTCACTACAGCGACCGGCTCGCTTCGCTCATGCAGATCGTGTTCCCCCCGCAGCACATGGGCCGCATCCTGGGCGAGGTCGTCGCCGACGCCGGGCTACGGCAGCTCCGGATGGCCGAGACCGAAAAATACCCGCATGTCACCTATTTTCTGAACGGCGGACGCGAAGAGCCCTTCGCCGGCGAGGACCGCACGATGGTGCCGTCGCCCAAGGTCGCCACCTACGACCTGCAGCCGGAGATGTCCGAGCCGGAACTCGCCGATAAGGCCGTCGCCGCGATCGCCTCCGGTGACTACGACCTCATCATCCTCAATTTCGCCAACCCGGACATGGTCGGCCACACCGGCAGCCTCGAGGCCGCCGTGCGCGCCGTCGAAGCCGTCGATTCCGGCCTCGGCCGCATCATGGACGCCATCGCGGCAGCCGGGGGCGCCCTGCTGGTCACCGCCGACCATGGCAATTGCGAGCTGATGCGCGACCCGGCGACGGGCGGCCCTCATACCGCACACACCACCAACCCGGTTCCCGTCGTGCTGATGGACCAGACCGGCTCCATCTCGGACGGACGCCTCGCCGACATCGCGCCGACGCTGCTTGCCCTGCTCGGCCTGCCGCAACCTGCAGAAATGACGGGACGCTCGCTGCTCGACCGGATCGGCTGACCATGGCCGCGCTGCCGCGGTCTCTCTCTATAAAGTCGGCCGCCCTCGCCCTCCTGCTCGGGGCCGCCGCCCCGCCCGATGCGGCGACCGAGGCGCGCTTGCAAGCCGCCGCGCAAGTCCGCCAGGCCGATGACGCCGTCAGCGACGCCGCGCAGCGCGTATCGGCACTCGCAGCCCAACGCCAGAAGGCCGAGGCCCGGCTACAGGAACAAGCGGCCGCACTGGCGCCGCTCCTGCCGCTGGCCGAGCGCCTCCAGCTATTTCCAGCCGAGACGCTGCTGGCCGTGCCGGTCCCTGCCGATCAGGCCGTGCGGGGGCTTGCCGTGCTGCAGGGGCTGACGCGGACGGTCCAGGCGCGGGCGGCGGCGGTCCGCGCCGAATTGGCGAAAGTCGAGCAGGCGCGGCAGGAGCTCGACCAGGCTCTGCCCAAGCTCCGGGCGGCCCAGGCCGAGCAACGCCTGCGCGCCGCCCAGCTCGACCGGCAGGTGGAGCAGGCCCGGGCCGAGCGCGCCCGGGCCGACGACGCCGCCGCGGACGAAGCCCGTCGCGCCGCCGCCGAAGCCACGCGGGCCGACAGCGTGGCCGGCGCGCTCGAGACGATGGCGACCTCGCGCGTTCGCACCGAACAGCTGCTGCAACAGGACGCCGAACGCGCGATGCGGCAGCGTCGGACGGTCGCGCTCATGTTGGCGCAGAAGCGGGCCGCCGAGATCGCGGCCCCCCGCGGTCCCGGCATCCAGCCCGGCGGCGGCGCAATCCTGCCCGTCGCAGGCCCCGTCGTGCGGCGGTGGGGCGAGCCCACGGAGGCGGGGCCGGCGCACGGCATGGCGTTCCGACCGCCTCCGAACGGGCGGGTGGTGTCGCCCTGCGCGGGCCGGGTCGCCTTCGCCGGGCCGTTCCGCAGCTACGGCACGGTCGTCATCCTCGACTGCGGCGGCAAGTTCCACTTCGTTCTGGCGGGCATGGATCGGCTCGACGTAGAGGCCGGCGCGGCGGTTCGTCCCGGCGATCCCGTCGGTTCCATGCCCGATTGGGACCCGGCGGGCGCCGGCCCGCGGCCCGCTCTCTATCTCGAGTTGCGCCACGGTGGCGAAGCGGTGGACCCGGCCCCCTATCTAAGACCCGCATCGTGACTATTTCTGTCACGATGTTCACTGGATTGGCGCGCGTTAACCATGTGACAAGCCCTTAAAGACTAGGGTAATCACGGCGAGCGAGCATTCGGTGCGAATGCATGAGGAATGGTTTCAGCATGAAGATCAAAAGTGGTTTGTTGCTGGGCGTAGCATTTTCGGCCGGCGTGTTGGCCGGACCGGGCTCTTCCGTGCTGGAACGGCACTTCGGCTGGGGTTGGCCCGTCGCGCAGGCGCGCGCGCAGGACAATAGCAACTCCCGCGCCGATACGTATCGCCTCCTCACGCTGTTTGGTGACGTGTTCGAGCGGATCCGGGCCGAGTATGTCGAGCCAGTGAACGACCGCGAGCTGATCGAGAATGCCATCAACGGCATGCTGACGGGGTTGGACCCGCACAGCTCATACATGAACGCCAAGGCGTTCCGCGACATGCAGGTGCAGACGCGCGGCGAGTTCGGCGGCCTCGGCCTCGAGGTCACGGCCGAGAACGGGCTCATCAAGGTCGTCAGCCCCATCGACGACACGCCGGCCGCCCGCGCCGGCATGAAGGCCGGCGATCTCATCACCATGCTGAACGGCCAGACCGTTCAGGGGCTGACGCTCGCCGAGGCGGTCGACAAGATGCGCGGCCCGCCGGGCAGTACCATCAAGCTCACCGTCAAGCGCGAAGGCATCGACACGCCGGTCGAGGTGTCGATGGCGCGGGAAGTCATCCATATCCAGGTCGTGCGGTCGCATTTGGAGGCCGGCGACATCGGCTATGTCCGGCTCACGTCCTTCAACGAACAGACCGACCCGGGCCTGCGCAAGGCCGTGACCGATCTCAAGGCCAAGGCAGGCGGCACGCTTAAGGGTCTGATCCTGGATCTGCGCAACAACCCGGGCGGTTTGCTGGACCAGGCCGTCGCCGTGTCCGACGACTTCCTCGACCAAGGCGAGATCGTCTCGACCCGGGCGCGTCATGCGCAGGACAGCCAGCGCTGGAATGCCAAGGCGGGTGACATCGCCGAAGGGCTGCCGCTGGTGGTCATGATCAACGGCGGCTCCGCTTCCGCGAGCGAGATCGTCGCCGGCGCGCTACAGGACCAGCGCCGGGCCGTCGTGCTCGGCACCCGCAGCTTCGGCAAGGGCTCCGTCCAGACCGTCATGCCGCTCCCCGGCAACGGCGCCATGCGGCTGACGACGGCCCGCTACTACACGCCGTCGGGCCGCAGCATCCAGGGCCTCGGGATCACCCCCGATGTCGAGGTCGCCTCGTCGCGCACCGAGGCGCCGCGGTTCGGGCCCGAGCGTGAGGCCGATCTGCGGGGGGCGCTCCGCAATCAGGGCGGCGTGACGCCACCCGCCACGACGACGCCGCGCACCGATCTGCCGCCGATCGCGCGAGAGATCCCCAAGCTGCCGCCGGAAGGCGCGCCGGCGTTCGATTTGGCCAAGCCGGACACCGATTTCCAGCTGAAGGAAGCGGTGACGCTCACCCAGGCCATGGCGCAGCAGCGCCGGGCGTCGCGTTGATCTGACCTTGGCGGCAACCAGCCAGCGCCGCCCGCCAGGGTGGCACGCGCTGGGGGCGTTCTGGGCCATCGTCGTCGCGGTAGCCGGCTGCGGCTGCCTGGTGCTGCAGCTGCTCGGGCCGCCGCTCCCGCGCGTGGTCCCGGTAGCCGCGCCGGTGCCGGTCGCGCAGGCGCCCAAGCCGGCGCCCGTGGCCGCTCCGACGCCGCCCGGCCAGATCGCGGCACCCCAGCCGGCGCTGTTGGAGCAATCGTCACTCTACCCACCCGCGATGCTGCCGCGAATCGGCCCCAACGGCCAGGTCTCGCGGATCGTCTACGCCCGCCCGTTCAAGGCGGAGCAGCGGCCGACGATCGCCATCGTCATCACCGGCCTTGGCATGTCGGAAGCCGAGAGCCGGGCCGCGATCGAGACCTTGCCGGGCCCCGTCTCGCTGGCATTCTCCCCCTATGCGCCCAATCCGGATAGCTTGCTCGACCTGTCGCGCAAGGCCGGCCATGAGATGCTGATCTCGCTGCCGCTGGAGCCGCAGGGCTATCCGCTGAACGACGCGGGCAGCAAATCGCTGCTGACCGGCGCCTCGCCAAGCCAGAACGCGGCGAACCTCGAGTGGAGTCTCAGCCGGATCCAGGGCTATGTCGGCGCGATGCGGACCGTGCTCGACGATCTGTCGCAGCGCGGCTTGCTCTATGTCGACCCGCGTCCGGGGAAGAGCATCGACAATCTGGCCCAGGTGCCCGGCCGCAGCATCGACGTCGTGATCGACGATCCGCAATCGCGTGCGGACATCGAAGGCAAGCTTGCCGCACTCGAGCGCTTGGCGCGGGAGAGGGGGTCCGCGCTCGGCTTCGCCGGTCCCCTCCGCCCGGTGACCGTCGAACGGATCGCGACCTGGGCACGCGGGCTCGCCGACAAGGGCATGGTGCTGGCGCCGGTGAGCGCGCTGATCAACCCCCTGGTCCAGCCGGAGGGCGTAGCCCGGTGAGTGATCTTCCCTATCGCCCGAATGTCGGCGCCGTTCTGTTCAACCGGGAAGGCCTGGTCTTCGTGGCGCGGCGGGCCGATCTGCCGAATGCCGAGGGTGCGCCGGGGGGCTGGCAGCTGCCGCAAGGCGGCATCGATGCCGACGAGGACCCGGCCGTCGCCATCTTCCGTGAGCTCGAGGAGGAGATCGGCACCGCACGGGCGCGCATCATCGGGGAACACCAGGAGTGGCTGACCTACGATCTGCCGCCCGCGCTCGTCGGCAAGGCGCTGGGCGGCCGCTACCGTGGCCAGCGCCAACGCTGGTTCGCGCTGCGTTTCGAGGGTAGCGATGCCGACATCCGGCTCGACCTCGACCCGCACCCCGAGTTCGATGCTTGGCGGTGGACACCGCTCGCCGACCTGCCGGACTTGGCTGCACCATTCAAGCGGCCGATCTACGACGTGCTGGCGCGCGAGTTCGCCGCGTTTGCCGTCCCCGGCTGATCAATCCTCGGCCGGTTTCTCGATCCGCGCGCCATCGAGGGTGCGGCTGGTTGCGGCGCGTTCCTGCTCGGCGGCGTTCCGCTCGGCCTTGGTCCGGCCGCTCTTCGCCCGATTCGCGGCGGCAACGGCAGCCGCCTCGTCCCGCTGCTTGCGTTTCCGGACGCGCCGGAGATTGACGATCTCGCCCATCCCGTCATGGTGCCACGCGAGCCGTTCGAGGACGAGAGCCATGCGGATGAGTTGGATGCTACTGGCCGGGCTGGCCTACGCCGGGCCGGCGTGCGCGCAGGGCGTGCTGGACAGCTGGGCGAGCGTGACCCCGCCTGCCGAGAAGCCGGCGGTGCACGCCGTTTCGCTCGCGCCCCCAACCACCGCGCTGCTGGTACTCGACCTGGCAACCCAGACCTGCAGCGCCCCGAGCCGGCCGCGCTGCCCGGCGATGGCCGCCCATGTCCAGAAGCTGATCGCCCATGCCCGCGAGAAGCACTGGTTCGTCGTCTATGCGCTGGGGGCGGCGAGCACGGAGGCGGACATCCTGCCGGCCGTCGCCAAGCAAGCCTCCGAGCCGGTGATCACGGGCGCCCCGGACAAATTCGTCGGCACCGGTCTCGAGCAGCTGCTCAAGGATCACAAGATCAAAACGGTGGTCGCGCTCGGCTCGGCCGCGGAAGGGGCGGTGCTGGAGACGGTCGCTTCGGCCGCGTTCCGGGGCTTCGACGTCGTGGTGCCGGTGGACGGCATGGTGTCGAGCACGCTCTACAACGAGCAATACGTCGCCTGGGACCTGACCCACGCGCCCCGCCTGCCCGAACGGGTGACGCTCAGCGCGGTCGGCCAAATCGACTGAACGGCTACACTTGGGCGAGCTGGGACGGCATCTCGATGTCGATCTCCAGCGTGTTCACCTCGTCGCCCTTGTCCAGCTTGATCGAGACCTTGTCGCGGTCGATCTGCATGTGCTTGGCAATGACCGCGATGATCTCCTCCTGTAGCACGGCGATCAGCTGAGAGTGCGTGTTGCCGACCCGCTCGTGCGCGAGGACCATTTTCAGCCGCTCGCGCGCGACCGGGGCGGTGGTCTTCGGGCGGAACCAGTTGAACAGGCTCACGCGACCCTCCTGCCGAACAGCTTGCCGAACAGCCCCTTCTTCTCCGACGGGATCGACATCTCGACCGTCTCGCCCTGCAGGCGGCGCACCGCATCCATGTAGGCGCGGGCAGGCGGCGAGTTCGGGTCGGCCAGCGTGACCGGCGAGCCGACGTTGCTCGCTTTCAGCACATCCTGGCTCTCGGGGATGATGCCCAGCAGCGGGATGGACAGGATCTCCAGCACGTCCTCGGTGCGCAGCATGTCGCCGCGTTGCGCCCGCAGCGCGTCGTAACGGGTCAGCAACAGGTGCTTGTCGACGCGCTGGCCGGCTTCGGCGCGGGCGGTCTTGCTGTCCAGCATGCCGATGATGCGGTCGCTGTCGCGGACGGAGCTGACTTCCGGGTTGGTGACCACGACGGCGACATCCGCGTGGTACATGGCCAGCAGGGCGCCGCGTTCGATGCCGGCCGGGCTGTCGCAAATGACCCAGTCGAACTTCTCGCGCAGCTCGGCCATCACGCGCGCCACGCCGTCACTGGTCAGCGCGTCCTTGTCGCGGGTCTGGCTCGCCGGCAGCAAATGGAGTGTCTCGATGCGCTTGTCGCGGATTAACGCTTGGCTGAGCTTGGCATCGCCCTGCGTCACGTTGATCAGATCGAACACGACCCGGCGCTCGGCGCCCATGATGAGATCCAGGTTACGCAGGCCGACATCGAAATCGACGACGCACACATTCTTGCCCAGGCTCGCCAGCCCGGCGCCGATCGCCGCGGTCGACGTGGTCTTGCCGACGCCGCCCTTGCCCGATGTCACGACCAATACTTTGGCCATCGCTCTACCTCTCTTTCAATCCAGCGCCGCGACGCGGAGCTGATCGCCCTCGAGCCACGCCTGTACGCCGCGGCCTTGCAGGGCCGGGTCGATCTCGTCGGCGGTGCGATAAACGCCGTCGATGGCCAGCAGCTCGGCGTCGAGCCGCCGGCAGAATATCCGCGGGCGCGATGCCGCACCGAGCAGCCCGGCGATCGCCCGCCCGCGCAGCGTTCCATACACGTGGATCGAGCCGCCCGCGACGATCTCCGAGCCCGACGCGACGGAGCCGACCACCGTCACATCGCCGGCGGGAAAGTGGATGCTCTGGCCGGAGCGCACGGGTTCCGCGACCACCAGCGAGAGGGGCTCGGCCTGTTTGATCTCGGGCGGCGGCGGCTCATCCGCCGTCACTGACACATGGCGGCCGCCCGACAGCACGGGCGGCATGTCGTCGCCGAAGCGGTGGGGATCGACGCCTTCGACGCCCACGATGCGGATATGCCGGCGCTTGAGCTCATCCAGCAGCGCCGGAAAGCTGCGTTCCTGGCCGGCCAGCGCCGTGAAGTCGAGCAGCACGGCGCGACCATCGAAGAATTTCGGCGAGCGCGCCAGCTGGGCGTCGAGCTGTTCGAGCCACGCCTCGACCGGTGGGTCCGGCATCAGCACAACCGCCATGAACGACCGGCCACGCAGTCGCACGAAAGGTCGCACAGAGGAGCTGGGGCGGACGTCGCTATTCACGGTAGCGTTGGGGTATCTGGCGGGGCAGGGCGGGTCAACCGATTCCGCAAGCGGCGGCCCGGCCGTTACGCGACTCGCTCCCGCGCCCGGCTGAACAGCCGCCCGGAGACCGCCAGCGCGACCAGTCCGAGCGCGACCGGCGGCAACACGACCCAATTCACCGTCGCCCAGCCATACAGTACCAGCAGCTTGCCCGACGAGAACGACCCGACCGCCATGGTGCCGAACACCAGGAAGTCGTTGAACGACTGCACCCGCGTCCGCTCCTCCGGCCGATGCGTCTCGAGCACCAGCGACGAGGCGCCCACGAATCCGAAATTCCAGCCGACCCCGAGCAGGATCAAGCCGAAGGTGAAATTGGCCAGCCCGATCCCCGCCAACCCGCAGGCCGCTGCCGCGGCGAGCAGCACGAGCCCCGCCGCCACCACCCGCTGCGCCCCGACGCGCGCGATGATCGCGCCGGTGACGAAACTCGGTCCATACATCGCAACCACGTGCCACTGGATCGTCGCGTTCGAGGCCGACACCGGCAGCCCGCACAAGCGCATCGCCAGCGGCGCCGACGTCATGACCAGGTTCATCAGCGTGTAGGTCGTCACCCCGCAGAGCGCCGCGACGATGAACCGCGGCTGGCTGATGATCTGGAGCAACGGGCGGCCCGCCCCCGCGCTCGCCCGCACCGGTCGCGGCAGGTCCACCCCCGACAACACCGCCATCGCCAGCAGCGCCACGACCGCCTGGGCGAGGTAGCTGGCCGCGAACAGATACGGTTGCCACAAGCCCATGGTCAGGGTGACGAGCTGCGGCCCCAGCACACCGGAAAACACGCCGCCGACCATCACCCACGACAGCGCCCGCGGCCTGAACGCCGGGCTCGCGCCATCGGCGGCGGCGAAGCGGAAACTCTGGACGACCGCCCCGTACAACCCCGCCAGAAACGTCGCCACGCAATAGAGCACGAACGACCCCTGCAGCAGCGCGGCCGTCGCGACCAGCCCGGCAAGGCACCCGATCCCGCTGCCGCCGACGAAGGCGACCCGGCGCCCATACCGGCGCGCCACCGCCCCGGTCGGCAGCGTGCCCGCCGCCATGCCGCACACGAACACCGACACCGGCAGCGTCGCCAGCCCGCGCTCCGGCGCGAGCGTCACGCCGACGATGGAGGCCGTGGCGAACACCACGGTCGCATTGGCCCCGGCCAGCGCCTGCGCGACCGCCAGGCGTAGGACATTGCGGCGCGCGCGGCGATCGTCAGCTTCCTCCATCCGGTCACCATACCGCCCGCGTCTGTTCCGCCTAGGCGCCGCAACGGCTAGTCTGCCCCCATGCAGGCGCAGATCGAGCACTACGGACGCACCCGGTCGGGGGAGGTCGTCGACCGCATCACCCTCCAGGACGGCCTCCGGGTCGAGCTGCTCACCTATGGCGGCGTCATCGCCCGGCTGATGGCCCCGGGCCGGAACGGGCCCGCCAACGTCGTGCTCGGACTGTCCACGCTCGACGCCTACGAAACCCGGAGCCCCAGCTTCGGCGCCACCATCGGCCGCTACGCCAACCGCATCGCCGGCGCCCGCTTCACGCTCGACGGCACGACCTACGAGCTGTCGCAAAACGAAGGCGACAACACCCTGCACGGAGGCCGCCGCGGCTTCGGCAAGCGGGTGTGGACCCTCGAGCACGCGGACCGCGCGGCGGCGACGCTGCTGTATGTCAGCCAGGACGGCGAAGAGGGCTTTCCCGGGCGCCTCACGTTGCGCGTGCGCTTCTCGATCGAAGGCACGACGCTGCGTCTGGGCTATACCGCCGAGACCGACCGGCCGACCGTGCTCAACCTGACCAACCACAGCTACTTCAACCTCGCCGGGGAGGGTAGCGGCAGCGTCTGGCGCCACATCCTGCAGATCCCGGCGGACCAGATCGTCGAGCTCCGCGCCAACGGCATTCCCACCGGCAAGTTGCTGGACGTAGCCGGCACCCCGTTCGACTTCCGTACCCCGACCGACGTGGGCGCGCGGGTGCGGGACGCCCATCCGCAAATCATCGCCGGCCTCGGCTATGATGCCTGTTTCGTCCTGCGGGGCAGCGGCATGCGGGCTGCAGCGATCGTGAGCGACGAGAGCAGCGGCCGGGTCATGACGGTCCGGACGGATCAGCCGGCGGTGCAGGTCTATTCGGCCAACAAGCTCACCGGCGCGCTGGTGGGGCCCTCCGGCCGCACCTACCGCTCGGGCGACGGTCTCTGCTTCGAGACGCAGCATTTCCCGGACAGCCCAAACCATCCCGGCTTCCCCTCCACCGTGCTACGACCCGGCACCCTCTTCCGCTCGACCTCCGAATACGTCTTCTCCGTCGGTTAACGGCTTGGCGCGGCTGGGGCGGTGCTTTAGAGGGAGCCTCCTCACTGGATCACGCGCGGAGTCCCTCTTGTCTTATCGTCTGCTTTCGGCCGCTGCGGTGGCCGTGCTTGTTCTCCAGGGCTGCGCCCAGAAGCCGCCGGCCGCGCCGGTGGAAACCGACACCTTGAACGAGGGCATCGCCAAGAGCTGCACCTTCAAGCCGGTGCAGCCCATCCCGGGCTCCACGGTTGAATCCACGATCACCACGACGAATGATGGCTGGTGCGCCTACCGCGCCTCGGCCAAGTCGGGGCAAGCGTTCGAGCTGGGCCTGGTCAAGCAACGGCCCGCCCATGGCAGCCTGCTGATCCGGAAATGGAACGGCGAGAGCCGCGTCGAATACACGCCGTCGCCGAGCTATGTCGGCGCCGATCAGTTCGAGGTGGCCCTCCGCCCCGCCGGGACCGAGCCGGATGCGCTGGTCAAGGTTGCCGTCACCGTCACGCGCGGCGAGGGCGTGCCCGCGGTTGCAGCCCCCGCGCCCAGCGACGAGCCGGCGAAGTCCACCACGACCCGGCGCCGCACGACCAGCCGCTCGACCAAGAAGACCAAGTAGCCCGATACGCCGGCAGGGGTGGCGTCCGCCGCCCCGCCGGGTTATCGTGGCTGCGTGTGTCCGCGTAGCTCAGCAGGATAGAGCACAAGATTCCTAGGTGATTTGGGCGTCGCGATCGGAAACGGCGCGGCGGATCCGCTCAAAGTCGGGGAAAGCTAAGCGCTCTCGCGCCTGCCGATCCCGAGCCAAGCCCGGGCGAAAGCCGGGGAAGGTGTAGAGACTGGACGGGCGGCACCTAACGGCTCCCGCAAAACTCGCGTTTGCGGTGGCCCATGGTGAAGGGACAGTCCAGACCACGAACGCCCAGGGAGAATGCCCGGGGCGGCGGCGAAAGCCGAAGTGGGATGAATCTTGGGGCCGTGGGTTCGAATCCCGCCGCGGACACCACTCCCTCAGGTCGTCCCGCGCTCCCGCAGGAACGCGCCGAACGCGGCCAGTGTCGGCTCCGACACGTAGTGCTCCATCCCCTCCGCGTCCGCTTCCGCCGCCTCCAGCGGCACGCCCACGGCGACGAGCAGCGCGACCACGGTCCGGTGCCGATTGCGGACCCGTTCCGCCAAAATCTGCCCTTCGGGCGTGAGGAACACCCCGCGGTAGGGCCGCGCCGTCGCCAGCCCCTCGCGCTTCAGGCGCTGGATGCTCTTGATCGCCGTCGCGTGCGACACGCCCAATCGGCGGGCAATGTCCGTGGCCCGCGCCTCCCCTTGCGACGACAGCAAATCGGCGATCAGCTCGGCATAGTCCTCGAGCAGCGCGGCCGAGCGGTCGGACCGGGCTTTGCCGAAACGCTCTGCCTGGGTCGGCTCTTCCGGCAGCGCGCGGGCCGTCTCGTCCGGCGCCGTGGTGGCCCGCTGTGTCATTCCTTCCCCAGCTCCCGCGTCAGTGCCGCATCATCCGGAACGCACCGTCCCCCGGATTAGGTGCAGCGGCGACGATGCAGACGAGGTTTAACGTCATGGTGCATTGACTTCAATGTAGCCAAGGCTACATCGCGGCATGGCTAGCGGGGAAAATTGGCGCATGGGCGAGCTTGCGGCGCCGCAGGCGGGGCAGAAGCACAATCTGACCGCCCGCACCGAGGCGGCGATCCGGGAAGTGTTGGCCGGTAAGCGGCGCGGCATCCGATCGGTGTTTCTGTTCGCGGGCCCGGCCACGGTCGCCTCCATCGCCTATATGGACCCCGGCAATTTCGCGACCAACATTCAGGCCGGGTCGCGATTCGGCTATGCGCTGCTCTGGGTCGTGCTCGCGGCCAACCTGATCGCTACGCTGTTCCAAGCCCTCTCCGCCAAGCTCGGCATCGTCACCGGACGCAACCTCGCCGAGCTGTGCCGCGACCATTTTCCGTCCCCGGTCCGCTACGCGATGTGGGCGGCGAGCGAGATCGCCGCCATGGCGACCGACCTGGCCGAGTTCCTGGGCGGCGCGATCGGGCTGTCGTTGCTGTTCGGCCTGCCGCTCATCGCCGGTATGGCGGTCACCGCGGCCGTGACCTATGCGATCCTCTTGCTCGACCGCAGCGGCTTCCGCCCCATGGAATTGGTGATCGGCGGCCTCGTGGCGCTGATCGGCCTCTGCTACGTCGCCGAGATGTTCATCGCCCCCGTATCCTGGGGGGAAGCCG
>Ga0326763_1000463_pt1 | contig 14588 bp, 14 predicted proteins | sample NORPS_P_FD_207671 | JGI IMG/M metagenome (GOLD analysis project Ga0326763, IMG submission 207671) | Hot spring water microbial communities from Norris Geyser Basin, Yellowstone National Park, WY, United States - NOR.PS_P | ecosystem: Environmental > Aquatic > Thermal springs > Unclassified...
CTTTACAATCGCACGGGTGCTGAAACGAACTCGGGCCCGGTGCGTCTACACCGGGCCCGATTTTGTTTCGATTAGGCCGACGCTCAGATCTTGCGGCGGCTCCGTAGGCCCAGCGCGAGCAGGCCAACCCCGAACGCCGCGATCGCACCCGGCTCCGGCGCTACGAAAATGTAACGGATGCTCGCGACGCCACCGGCGGAGATGCTGCCGCCGAAGTTGATCAAATTGGCGTTCGTGCTTCCCGAATAATTGCCACTGCCGAATGCCACATTCACGCCGACGGTGGCATTGCCCGGACCAACAAAATACTGGAACAGGTTGCTGTTCAGGCTGTTCGTGAACAAACCACCCACTGGGATGTTCGCCGACGAACTGCTCGGGATCGAAATATTGTCGGCCGGCTTCTGGATGGTAAAGCCGACGAGATTGCTCAGTGCAGTATAGAACGCCTGGTTGTACTGCGTCACCGTGACGCCAGCGACAGTCCCGCTAGGGTTTGTGGCGAAAGGCTGTGCGTTGAGCAGAGTGATTGTCTGGTTAGCGAAATTGCCCGTGATGTTCACCGGCTTGCTCGCGGTCGCATTCATGTAGTTTACTGACGGACCGGTGTACTGGAAGTACTGGGGCTGCCCTGCGAACATGCCGCCACCCGCGACCGGCGACGCAGCCAGCGCGGCAGCCACGTTGTTGTTCGTCACCGTCGCATTCGCCGTGCCGGAACCGCTGAAGCTGATCTGCACGCCCAGCAGCGCGCCGATCACATTGCAATTCTGGAGATTGTTGACGCACGACAGGTTGCCGTTGAACTTCGGCAGCTGAATGGTCGTGCTAAACGGATCGCTCTGCGGAGCGATCGGTGCGGCCGTGTAGGTGACGGATTGAATCACGACTGCGTTCGCAGCCGATGCAGCCAAAAGCCCCGCCGCCGCGAGAATGATGCTCTTGATCGTCACCGTCGTCCCCACTTTCCTGCCGGAACCCCGGCTTTGTCATTGTGCACCATCCAAGAACCGTGCCAGATGATCCACCCACCCTCAAATCAGCCGAATCGGTAGCCGATCTCCTAGAAGGTTTGTAAAGCCAACCGACAGTTGTGGCAAGCGGCGATTGAGCGCGTAACGATCCGAACGCGTCCCGGCGCCCTCTTGACCGGTAGCGTTCGCGTCCCGTTCTAGTGTTCTATGCAAACCGCGCGCGCCGAGCCCGCCCCGGACCCTGGCTACCTCACTGGACTAAACGCGCCGCAGCGCGAGGCGGTGCTGACGGTCGACGGGCCGGTGCTTCTGCTGGCTGGGGCGGGCACGGGTAAAACGCGCGCGCTGACTGCTCGGTTGGCGCATCTGGTCGCCACCCGCCGGGCGTGGCCAGCCGAAATTTTGGCGGTGACCTTCACCAACAAGGCCGCGCGCGAGATGCGGGAGCGCGTCGGTGCGCTGATCGGGCAGGCGGTGGAGGGGATGCCATGGCTGGGCACCTTCCACGCGATCGGCGCGCGAATGCTGCGCCGCCATGCCGAACTGGTCGCGCTGAAGCAGAATTTCACGATCCTCGACACCGACGACCAACTGCGGCTAATCAAGCAGGTGATCGCCGAGGCCGACCTCGACGAACGCCGCTGGCCGGCGCGCTTGCTGGGCGGGCTGATCGACCGCTGGAAGAATCGCGGCGAGCGTCCCGAGCAGGTGCCGCCGGGCGAGGCGCAAGCCTTCGCCGACGGGCAGGGCGCCAAGCTCTACGCGCGCTACCAGCAGCGGCTGTCTGCGCTCAACGCCTGCGATTTCGGCGACTTGCTGCTACACAATCTGACGATCCTGACGCAGCACCCGGACGTGCTGGAACAATATCAGCGCCGCTTCAAGTACATGCTGGTTGACGAGTATCAGGATACGAACATTGCGCAGTATCTCTGGCTGCGGCTGCTTGCGCAGGGGCATCGCAATATCTGCATGGTGGGCGACGACGATCAGTCGATCTATTCGTGGCGCGGTGCCGAAGTCGCAAATATCCTGAAGTTCGAACAGGACTTTCCAGGCGCGAAGGTCATCCGGCTAGAGCAGAATTACCGCTCTACCCCGCACATCCTGGGCGCGGCGGGCGGTGTGATCGGGCAGAATCGCGGGCGCCTGGGCAAGAAGCTATGGACCGAGGCGCGCGGTGGCGAGAAGGTGCGCGTCGTCGGCGTGTGGGACGGGCCCGAAGAGGCGCGAGTCGTCGGCGACGAGATCGAGACGCTCCAGCGCCAAGGCGCGGGGCTGAACGACGTCGCCATCCTGGTGCGCGCGGGCTTCCAGACGCGCGAGTTCGAGGACCGGTTCGTCGCGATCGGCCTGCCCTACCGCATCATTGGCGGCTTCCGCTTCTACGAGCGTAAGGAAATCCGCGACGCGCTGGCGTATTTCCGCGTCGTCCTCAGCCCGGCCGACGACCTTGCGTTCGAGCGGATCGTCAACGTGCCCAAGCGTGGGCTGGGCGAAAAGTCGCTCGCCGCTCTCCACGCCGCTGCCCGCGCGCGCGCGGTGTCGCTGGCTCTGATCGCCGAGGACATGGCCGATAGCGACGAGCTGGCGGGCGCTGCGCGTCGGGGGCTGGCCGACCTCGGCCGTTCGCTGCGGCGCTGGCGCGAGCTGCTGCCGTCCTTGCCACATACCGAACTGGCCCGGCTGATTCTTGAAGAGTCGGGGTACACCGCGATGCTGCAGGCGGACCGCTCGGCCGAAGCCGCTGGGCGGCTCGACAACCTGCAGGAACTTGTCCGCGCGATGGAGGAGTTCGACAGCCTGTCGGGCTTCCTCGATCACGTCAGCTTGGTGATGGACAACGACGCCGACGCGGACAGCGAGAAGGTCACGCTGATGACCTTGCACGCCGCCAAGGGGCTGGAGTTTCCGTATGTGTTCCTGCCCGGCTGGGAGGAGGGTGTTTTCCCCTCGCAGCGCTCGATGGATGAGGGCGGCACCGCAGCGCTGGAGGAGGAGCGGCGTTTGGCGTACGTCGGCCTGACACGCGCACGGCTGCGGGCATGGGTGCTGTATGCGGCCAACCGGCGTGTCTACGGATCGTGGCAGTCCTCGCTGCCGTCTCGCTTCGTCGCCGAGCTGCCGCGCGAACATATTGACGAAGAGCGCACGATGAGCGGCGGCTCGTCGATGTGGGCAGCCGCGAGCGGCTACGGCGATCCGTTCGCGCATGTGGCGCGTTCGGGAGCACGCGGTCCGGGATGGCAGCGTGCTGCGGCCAGCGGCGGGCTCGGTGCGCGTGCTGCGCCCGGCGGTGGCGGCGCGATGCTGGAGGGGAGCGCCCGCCATCTGCCTGTCGGCGCACCGGCGAGCGGCGCATTCGCACCCGGCTCGCGCGTATTCCATGACAAGTTCGGCTATGGCGCGGTCGTCAGCGTCGAGGGCAACAAGCTGGAGATCGACTTTGAAAAGTCCGGCGTGAAGCGCGTGCTCGACAGCTTCGTCCGCGTCGCCTGACTGCAGTCGACGGCGACGAGCTCACCGATCGTTTTGAAACACTCGTCCGTCGTCTGGCGGGGCGTTCCCCCGTCGCCGCTCCGCTGCGCGCGGCGACGCGCCTTGCTGAAGGGGTCGGCGAACGTAGCGGGAGCCGGTATCCCCGCGATCAGCTCTGAACATCGACTTTTATCAAGCCAGACGGTGACCGACATCAGGTGATCGAGACCGGGTCGCGCGCGTCGGGCGGCCAGTCGCGACTCCGGCGACGAGCAGCTGTTGCCCTGCTCATTGCCCGCATCCGCACCGGACTTAGGCGGGATCCGGTCGCTCGCATCGACGTCCGCCCGCTGCCGTTTCGACGGGGGGCGTTCCGCCCGGCTTCGCGCGCTTGCTTGCACGCTCTAGAGCAGCGAGCGACCCCGCGCCGCTCACGATGACGACCTGGCCGGCTGCGCATCTGATCGCGATGGCTTGTTCTGGACGCAACGAGCGTTCCGACCGCTTGTTCGCCGACGGTCCTATCGTGCGATGCACGCCGGCGGGCAAGCTTGGCGAGAAGGGGTCGGGCGGCGCGCCGGCGACCAAACGTCGAAGGAGCCGCCGTTCAAAGCACATCATGGCGACGTGCGTTCGCCTGCCGAACCTCGCCCGCTACCATCTCAACGCACGCGAGCGCTGAGGAAGCGAAACTCCCCGCCACGCGTGCCTACATGGCGGAGAATCGGGACGGTACGGCGGATTTACTGGTTTGCGTATGCCTCGTTGCCGACGAAGCCCAGCTTCTCCACATGCTCCTGCTGCGCAGTGGCGAGCAGCTGGTCGACGATTTCAAACTTCGCCTGTGGATCGGGGCGCACGCGGAGTTCAGGCTGCTGGTCCTTGGGTACCGAACCAACCTTGCGCAGCTCCTCGCGCGCCTGGTCGAAGCTCACCGGCTGCTTGTCCCAGTAAATTTGGTTGGTGAAATCGATCTCCAGATTGTGCGTCACCGGCTGCTTGGTGGTCTGCGGCGGCGGGCCGACCGGCAGATCGAGCTTCACGGCGTGCGTCTGCACCGGGATATTGAGAATGAAGGTAATCAGCAGCACGAGCATCACGTCGATGAGTGGCGTGACGTTCATATCCGACATCTCGGCGCCGCTGCCGCCGCCGGTTGAAATCGCCATTGCGTGCCTCCTCGGGGCTTAGCGGGTGGGGACGAAACCGGCGGGCGGCTCCGAGATGAAACCGATCTTCTGGAAACCCGCAGTCTGGAGCGCAAACACGACGCCGCCCGCGCAGCGGAAGGGTGCATTCGCGTCGACGCGAATATGGGCCTCCGGAAGATCGTGCACCCGCCCGTCGCGCGCCTTCTGCTTGTTCACCTCGTCGAGCAGGAACTTGGCTGCACGCTCGCGCAGTTCCTGGGTGTTCGCCTGCTTGGCGGTCGCAATGTACATCTCGCAACCGTTGGCCCCGTTGGTCGTCGACAGGTTAAGATTCTCGGGCTTGGTTGTCGTCGGAAGATTGGTGACTTTGGGCAGCTCCAACTTCACCGTCTGGATGACGACAGGCACGGTGATAATGAAGATGATCAGCAGCACCAGCATGACGTCCACCAATGGAGTCACGTTGATGTCCGACATCACCGAGTCGTCATCGCCCGACTCTTTTACGGAAATCGCCATAGGATCGGCCTGGTGTCCTGGTGCGAGGGCGGTTGGCTTGCCGGATTACTCGGCCGCTGCTGCATGCGGGGTCATCGTGCCGGTAGGCGAACCGCCGACGCGAGCACCCGAGACGAGCATCGAGTGCAGATCCGACGCGAAGTCGTTGAGCTGCTCCTGCACGCGCTTGTTGCGGCGGATCAGCCAGTTGTAGCCGAGAACGGCCGGCACGGCCACGGCGATGCCCAGCGCGGTCATGATCAGCGACTCACCCACCGGGCCGGCAACCTTGTCGATCGAAGCCTGTCCAGCGAGGCCGATATTGATGAGCGCGCGGTAGATGCCGACCACGGTGCCGAACAGTCCGATGAATGGCGCGGTCGAGCCTACCGAGGCGAGAAATGACAGGCCCGACTGCAGGCGAGCGCCGATCGCGGTGGTCGAGCGCGTCAGCGAGGTCGTGATCCACTCGTGCTGGTCGATCTTGTCAGTGAGCGCACCCTCGTGGTGCTCGGCGGCGGCGAGGCCATCGTCGACGATCTGGCGGTAGGCGCTGTCCTTGGGCAGCTTGGCTCGGCCTTCCTCCAGGCTGTTTGCCTTCCAGAACTGGCGCTGCACAATGCGACCCTCGTTCAGGATCGTGCGCTGCTCGAAGAACTTGGTGAAGATCGTGTAGAACGACACGAACATCATGATCACCAGCAGGCCGAACACCGACTGGGCGATCAGGCCGCCTTGTTTCAAGGCCGGGATCAGGCCGTAGGGGTTTTCGCCTGCAGGCGCCGCCGCTTCCTGCGCCAGCGCGAGCATTGGGACCAGGCTGAGGCCGGCGCCGATCAGCAGCGTCTTCTTGGTGAGCGTTTTCATCGGTCTTCAGTCCTTATCGTCGATGCCCGGCCGGGCAGTTGGTGCAGGTGAGAAAAAAGCGTCAGCCTTTCGGGATGACCCACTTGAAACGGAATGCTGCCTTCGAGGGGATCGCCGCGCCCGTGGCATCCTTCGCAGGATCGTAGCGCGCACGGCGCGTCACCAATGTGCAAGTCTGTTCGTCAAGCCGCGGGTGGCCCGACGACGCGGTGACCGTGCAGCTGGACACCCGGCCCTGAGCGCTCACCTCGATGGCGACGCTCGTTGTCCCCTCCTCCTCGGCGCGCAGGCTCGCGGGCGGATAGTCGTCCTGGCTGATCACGCTTTGCAGGCTGCCGCGCAGCCGGGCGGGGCTTGCCTTGCTGGGGGCGGGGGGGGCGGGCGGAGGCGGAGGCGGAGGCGGAGGCGCGGGCGCCGGGGGTGCCACCACCGGCGGGCTCGGCGCGGGCGGTGCGACGATGTTCGTCTGCACGGTAGGCGCCTGCGGCGGCGGCGGGATGTCCACGACGACGTCGGGCGGAGGCGCGACGACCGGGATTTCCTGCTGCTTTTCGGGCGGCGGCGGCGGCTCCTCCGGCGGCGGCTCCTTGATCTGCACCGTCTCAATCGGCTTGAAGATCGCCTTCTTAATCGTTTCGGCGCCGAATAGGATCACCGCAGCCAACGGCGCGATCGTCAGGACCGCTGCGAAAATGAGGCCCTGAAGCTTGCGGCCGCTCATTTGAGGCTGGTCTAGATAGGCCATGCGCTGTGGTTCGATCCCTCAATTTTCGGTACTCGTTGGCGGGAACGCCCGAGGCGAACCCGCAGTTGAGCGGGGCTGTTAACGTCGCACCGATTTCGCTGCAACGGGATTCGTATAGGACGAAATCGGCCACGATTGGGCTGGAAACAGCGTGCAAAGTCAAGCACGGACGCAACGATCCGGCCACGTGGCAGTAGGATGGGGAACAAAATGACGCGGTTTGGCCGATGGGCCGTGCTATTGGCACTGCTGGCGGGGGCATCCGGGGCTGCGGAGGCGCGCATCCAGCCGCGCGCGCGGGTGCCGCTCGTCACCGGTTATGCCGAGCTTGCGGACCGGACGCTCGGCGCGCCGGTCATCCTCACCGGCACGGTCGACAGCGTCGACCGTGTCGACCCTAAGCGCGCGCCCGATGCGAAGCCCGGCACGCGCCGCTTCCTGATCCGGCTGGCGGTCAGCGAGGCGCTGAAGGCGCCCGGAGCCGTTCCGCAGCGCGTGCGCTTCCTGTGGGACACCGCCGAGGAGGGGCGGCCCGATCTGCTGAAGCGCGACGTGATCGCGTTCCTCGCGCCCTCCAGCCTGGAGGACTACCGGCTGACGCGCCCTGACGGCCTGATCGCCGACCGCGACGAGGCCGTGGGCATCGTGCGCGCGGTGCTGGCCGAATCGCGATCGCCCGACTTCCAGCGCCGCCGCGTGACGGGCGTGCAGAGCGCGACGCATACTGCGGGGACGGTGCCGGGCGAGGGCGAGACGCAGATCTTCCTGTCGACCGCGGGCGGCGAGCCGATCAGTCTCATCGTGCTGTCGCGCCCCGGACAGCCGCGCACGCTGTCGGCGGCCTTCGGCGACTCGATCGACGAGGCGGCGTCGCCGGTGAAATCGGGCACGCTGGCGTGGTTCTACCTCGCGTGCGGCCTGCCGCGGACGCTGCCGGACGCGGCGACCGCCGATCTCGCGCCCGAGGACGTCGCGGCTGCGCGCAGCGATTACGCCTTCGCGCTCGACGCGCTGGGGACGTGCACGCTGCGCCGCTAGCGCCGCCTCAGAAGCTCGCCAGCTCCAGCCCGACTGCCTCGCAATCGGGATAGACGTCGGGCTTGGCGGTGCGGACGCGCAGCGCGATCACTCCGTCGCGCGCCGCCACCATGTCGTAGACCGCGCGCGCGAACGTCTCCTGCAGGTTCCAGCGGCGGGTGGTGGCGAGACGTGCGATCTCCTGTCGCAGGAAGTCATAGTCCCACGCATGGTCGGCATGGTCCTCGGCGGGGAGGCTCGACGGATCGAGCCACACCTCGACCGACACGCGCAGCCGCTGCGGCGCCCCGATCTCGAACGGATGGAAGCCGATATCGACCGGCAGCTGATAGCCATTCAGCGCGATTTTGAGCGTGCGCGGGCGGAGGTCGGCGGGGACCAGATTGACGAGATCGGTGTTCAACATGCGCCGGCGCACATCGGCGCTGCACCGCAGCATGTCCAGAGTGCGGCGACGCTTCGCCTCGTGAAGCAGCCCGGCGGGGGCCGAGAGGCGCTCGATCCCGCGCCCGGGTATTCGGGCCGAGCGATGAACGCCCGAACGCTATCCCCGGGGCAGATGCGGGCGCGTCGAGATGTGAGCGCGCCGGACGGCGGAGGACGGTGCCCGAAGTAAGAGGCTCGGCCCGCCTGGCGAGCGTTCGCGGCGGCCCGTTGCCGGGCGGCGAGCAGCCTCGCCTCGCGCGCGCCGACTTGGCCTGGAGAGCGGCCGGGTCTGGTCCGGGTCAGCGTGCGGAGACTGCCGAATTGCGGTCGATCATCCGCCGCTTCGCCAGCCGCCGGCATCGTCCCGCGGGGGCGGCTTGCGCGATCCGCCCGCTCGTCGCGTTCGCCCGCGCCCGCTCCGCGGGGTCCGCCCGCAGCGAACACGTCCGCCGCTTCGCCAGCCGCCGGCATCGTCTTCAGGGGGCGGCTTGCGCGATCCGCCTGCTCGTCGCGTTCGCCCGCGCCCGATCTGCGGGGGTCGGCCCGCGGCGACCGCGTCCGGCTTCAGCCGCAGGCGGCCGCAGTCACAGGCTCCGCAGCCGCGCCAACCGCGACGGCCTCGGCGAGATACGCGCCGATCGCCTTCGCCACCTCGCGCCCGTCGCGCACGGCCCACACCACAAGCGATGCTCCGCGGACGATGTCGCCCGCAGCGAACACGCCGGGCAGCGAGGTGGTGAGCTTCGGGAAGGCCGCGCGTACCGTGCCCCAGCGCGTCAGCTCCAGCCCCGGGTCCCACGCCTGCAGCGGCTCGGCGTCGAAGCCCAGCGCCGCGATGACGAGGTCGGCTGGCTCGACGAACGAGTCGCCGACCGGCTGCACCGAGCGGCGGCCGCCGGCGTCGGGGGCGCCGAGCCGCATCCGGCGCGCGCGGACGGCGGTGATGCGGCCGTCGCTGTCGCTGTCGAACCCTGCGGGAGCTGCGAGCCATTCGAAGCGGACGCCTTCCTCCTCGGCATGCGCAACCTCGCGCTGGCTGCCCGGCATGTTCAGCCGGTCGCGGCGATAGAGGCACGTGACGCTCGCTGCCCCCTGGCGCACCGCGGTGCGGACGCAGTCCATAGCGGTGTCGCCGCCGCCCAACACCACCACGCGCTTGGCGCGCGCATCGAGCGCGCCGCTCTCGAACGCAGCGACGCGCTCGCCGAAGCCGATTCGGGTGGCGGCGATCAAGTAATCGAGCGCGGGGACGACACCCGGCGCGATGGAGCCGTCGAGCGCCTTGGCCCGGTAGACGCCGCACGCGATCAGCACCGCATCGTGGCGCGAGCGGAGCTGCGCCAGCGTCAGGTCGCGGCCGACATCGACGCCGAGGTGGAAGCGGATGCCGCCGTCGACCAGCCGTTGCACGCGGCGTGCGACCACCTCCTTCTCCAGCTTGAAGCCGGGGATGCCATAGGTCAGCAGCCCGCCCGCGCGGTCGTGGCGGTCATAGACGTCGACGCTGTAGCCTGCCTCGCGCAGCAGTTCGGCGGCGGTGAGGCCGGCCGGCCCGGCGCCGATGATGCCGACCGACTGATGCTTGCGGTAGGCTGACGGCACCAGCGGTTCGATCCAGCCTTCGGCCCAGGCGGTGTCGCTCAGGTGCTTCTCGATCGCGCCGATGGTGACCGAACCGAAGCCTGCGGTCTCGATCACGCAATGGCCCTCGCACAGCCGGTCCTGCGGGCAGATGCGGCCGCAGATTTCGGGCATGGTGCTGGTCGCGGCGCTCAGCTCATACGCCTCGCGCAGGCGGCCCTCGGCGGTCAGGCGCAGCCAGTCGGGGATGTTGTTCTGAAGCGGGCAGTGGATCTGGCAGAAGGGCACGCCGCACTGGCTGCAGCGCGACGCCTGCTCGCCCGCGCGCGCGGCGGCGTATGGGCGCGCGATCTCAAGGAAATCCTGCGCGCGCTCGTCCGCAGCCCGCTTGGGCGGCTGCTGCTGGCCGGTATCGATGAAGCGCAATAATCTTTCAACCACGGGCGTAACCTCAGCGCCGGGATATCGTCCGAGACCGTCAACGCGCAACGGCGTTGGTCAGTCATCGCGGCTCCGCCTGCCTCGTTCGGCGCGCCGGGCCGCGGCCATCGGCGCCGACCCGGTCGTTGCCCCCATCTGCGCAAGCAGCGCGAGCGCCGTGCGGCCCGCAGCGGCGGCGGCTAGCTGACGAGGATGAGCGTGTCGCCTTCCACCCGCCAGCCCGAGAGCGTGCGGAGGTAGCTCATCCCCAGGAGGTTGATGCCCGCATCGCCCTGCAGGATCGAGACCGGCACGTCGCTGCGCGCGATCGGCCCGATCTCCAGCCGCCGCACCCGCGTGCGGGCCGACAGCACGTGGCCGCTCGCGGTGAAGCCGAAATTGGTGAACTCCAGCCGCTTTGGATCGATGCCGACCGTGGCGGCGGTGTTGGCGGACAGGACGACGTCGCTTGCGCCCGTATCGACCAGAAAGCGCACCGGACGCCCGTCGACCTTGCCGCGCACCCACCAGTGGCCGTCGATCGCGGTGCGCACCCGCAGCTCGGCTCCGCGCTGATCGGGCAGAGCCGCGACCTCGGGCTCGTCGGGCTCGACGCGCGCCTCGCTGACATAGCGCTGCATCGCCGGGTTGCGATCGAGGAGAAGCCAGGCCCCGCCGAAGATCGCGGCCCAGGCGGCGTTGTAGCCGAGCAGCCGCCCCAACCCCAGCCGCCGGAACGGCAGCGTCAGCAGCACCAGCCCCAGCATGATCGCAAGCGCCGTGACCAGATGCGATACTGGCACGGAGGAGAGGCCGCTCACGGGCGTCAGAGCTCGATCACCTGCCCGTCATAGGCCGGCTCGACCGGCGCGGGCAGTTCGTGGAGCAGCGTCTCATAATCCATCGTGTTGTCCATATGGGTGATGAGCGCGCGCCGGGGAGACCATCGCGCCACCCATTCGAGTGTCCGCGACAAATGGGCGTGGGAGGGGTGCGGCTTGCGCCGCAGAGCATCGACGATCCACAGGTCGAGACCGGTCAGATACGGCTCGCTGGACTGCGGAATCGCGTTGACGTCGGTCGAATAGGCGAACGCTGCTCCGTTCGCTTCGAAGCGGAAGCCGAGGCTGTCGATCATGCCGTGGATCTGGCGGAACGGCCGCACGATCAGCGATCCGAACTGGAGGTCGCCCTCGACGGTCAGCGCGTCCATGATTGGCGGGTAGCCGCCGCCGCCCTGCGACAGATAGCGGAAGCGCGGCGTCAGCACCTCCCATGTCGCGGCGCTGGCGTAGACGGGCACGCGATAGCCGAGATTGTGGTAGATGCCGCGCAGATCGTCGATTCCGTGCGTGTGGTCGGCATGGTCGTGGGTGATGAGCACCGCATCCACCGTGGCGACTCCTGCCGAAAGCAGCTGCTCGCGCATGTCCGGCCCGGTATCGACAAGGACGCGCACCGGCCCGTGCTCCACCAGCACCGACACGCGGCGGCGGCGGTTGCGCGGGTTGGCGGGATCGCAGCTGCCGAAATCATTCCCCAGCCGCGGCACGCCCGACGAGGTGCCGCAGCCGAGAACCGTCACCTTCACGCGCGCGCCTTCGTGAACAGGCGGTCAAAGTTGTCCGTCGTGGCGGCGGCGAGCGCTGCGTCGCTGATGCCGCGCAATTCCGCCACGAAGGCGGCGGTGATGGCGACATGCGCCGGCTCGCACGTCGTGCCGCGATGCGGATGCGGCGCAAGGAAGGGCGCATCGGTTTCGACGAGGAGCGAGCCGAGCGGCAGCGTGGCAGCGGTCGCCTGCAGGTCGGTCGACTTCCTGAACGTCACGATGCCGGAAAGGCTGATGAGCCCGCCCAGTTCCAGCATCCGCTCGGCGAACGGCCGCGTCCCCGTGAAGCAGTGGATCACGAACGGAAACCGCCCGCGCGCGAGCTCGTCGGCGAGGATCGCTGCGGTATCATCCTCGGCATCGCGCGTATGGATGATGAGCGGCAGCTGCGTCATGCGCGCCGCCTCGATGTGCGCGCGGAAGCTGCGCTGCTGCGCGGCACGGTCCGAATGATCGTAATGATAGTCCAGCCCCGTCTCGCCGAGGCCGACGACCTTCGGATGCGAGGCTGCGTCGATCAGCGTCTGCTCGGTGACGTGGGCGTGGCCGTCGGCCTCGTGCGGGTGGACGCCGATCGACGCGAACACGTCGCCATGCGCCTCGGCCGTCGCGGCAACGCGCGCCCAGTCGGTCTCCCGCGTGGAGATATTGACCATCGCGGCCACGCCCGCCGCGCGCGCGCGGGCGAGCACTGCGGCCTGCTCCTCCGCGAGGCCGGGATAGTCCAGATGGCAGTGGGAATCGACGAGCATCGGCGAGGCGCCATGTGCCACCGCAGTCCCCGCCGCGCCAGTGGCGCCAGCGCAGCGGCTGGCCGGGACCTAGCGGGCGATGGTCGTGGTAGCGGAGGAGGGACTTGAACCCCCGACCCCAGGATTATGATTCCCGTGCTCTAACCAACTGAGCTACTCCGCCACGGAGCGGCGGCATATAGGTCTGGGCGGACAGCCGCGTAAAGGGGTGGAGATGGCACAGACGGGGTGGGCGCTTGCCGTCCATGGCGGATCGGGGCGGATCGTGCGCGGCGAGGTGCCGCCCGCGCAGGCCGCCGCCGCGCGCGCCGGGCTGAGCGCGGCGCTCGAGGCGGGCGCAGCGGTGCTGGGCGCGGGCGGCTCGGCGCTCAACGCGGTCGAGGCCGCGGTGCGCGTGCTGGAGGACGACCCAGCCTTCAACGCAGGCCGCGGCGCAGTCTTTTCGGGCGAAGGGCGCAACGAGCTCGACGCAGCGATCATGGACGGTGCCGGCCGCCGCGCCGGAGCGGTCGCGGGCGTAACGCGCGCGAGGAACCCTGTCAGCCTCGCGCGGCGCGTGCTGGAGGACGGGCGCCACGTGCTGCTTTCGGGCCACGGCGCCGACCTGTTCGCCGAGGAGCACGGGCTGGAACTCGCCGCACTCGCCTGGTTCCACACCGACGAGCGCTGGCGGCAATATGAGGAGCTCGGCCGCCGCGGCGTCTTCGATACCGAGCTGAAATACGGAACCGTCGGCGCCGTTGCGCGCGATGCGCGCGGCGATCTCGCAGCAGCGACCTCGACCGGCGGGCTGACCGGCAAGCGCTGGGGCCGCATCGGCGACAGCCCGCTGATCGGCGCGGGCACCTGGGCCGACGGCTCGGTCGCGGTCAGCGCCACCGGATCGGGCGAGCATTTCATCCGCGTGGCAGCCGCGCACAGCATCGCCGCGCGCGTTGCCTTGGCGCGCGAGGCGATCGATGCCGCGGGACGCGCGGTGCTGGCGGACCTGGGCGCGCTGGGCGGCACGGGCGGGCTCTTGCTGATGGGTGCGCGGGGGGAGGGGTGTTTCGCCTTCACCACGCCCGGCATGCACCGCGGGCGCGTCGCCGAGGGTGGGACAGCCGCGGTGATGCTCTACGGTGACGAGGGGTGAGCGAGGGAACGCAACGCCTCCATCACGAATTCGACCGGGCAGAAGGACTTGCACAATGGAAGATTACGAATTCGAGATCAGCCTCGACAGTCTCTGCCGCATCCTGACGCGGCTGCGCGAATATGAGGCGCAGGAGCCGGCAGCCGATCCCGAAAGCGGCTCAAACCCAACCGACGATTCGTCGGTTGACGTCCTCGACGACGAGACGAACGAGAGCGTTGAAGAAGAACTCCGCTCGATCATCGAGGACCTGAACGACGACGAGCAGCGCGAGCTTGTCGCTCTGGTCCTCGTCGGCCGCGGCACGTTTGATGCAAGCGAATGGCGCGATGCGCTCGACTCGGCCGACGAGGAGGCCGGCGAGGACATCGCGACGTGGCTGATGGACCAGCCGCTCGGTGCCGGCCTGCTGGACACCGGCATGGCGGCGTTCGATCTGAACTGCGACGACGTCGGCCAGAAAGGGTAGCGCCCGTTCCTCCCCGATCGGAGACGGGGGGCTACCAGGGGCGGTTCGTCAGCGGCACGACGGGTTCGGAGGCTCGGGCGGCTGGACTGTCCATTGCAGCGACACCGATGCGCTTGGCTTCGGCGGCGATCGCGGGATCGGCGGGCGCCAGGCGGCGGGCTTCGGCGATTTCGCGGCGCGCGCGCGGGCCGTCCCCCTCGCGCGCTGCGAGCGAGGCCGAAAACATCAGCGCCTGCGCGTCCGCGGGCGCGAGCGCGACCGCTGCATCAAGGTCGACGCGCGCTGCTTTGAGATCGCCCGCAGCGACGTCTGCCCGCGCGCGGTCGGTCAGCCAGCCCGCGCGCTCGGACGCCGCCGCTCCAGCCCCGACGAGCAGCGCGCGGTCGAGGTCCGCGCGCGCGTCGGCTGCGCGGTTTGCGACCAGCGCGGCATTCCCCGCCTG
>Ga0326763_1000465_pt1 | contig 14513 bp, 9 predicted proteins | sample NORPS_P_FD_207671 | JGI IMG/M metagenome (GOLD analysis project Ga0326763, IMG submission 207671) | Hot spring water microbial communities from Norris Geyser Basin, Yellowstone National Park, WY, United States - NOR.PS_P | ecosystem: Environmental > Aquatic > Thermal springs > Unclassified...
TGCGGTAATTGCCGCTGACGGTCGGGTCGTAAACGGCAACTCGTGTGCCTGCCGCCAAACCTAAACCTGTCCGTGTCGGGTTTGTCGGGATGAAGGGCAAACCGACCAAACTCAATCCTGCGGGGATGCGGTTGCGATTGTCTATGGCGGTGAAGGAACGGGCAGAAGTTGGGGCACTTTGGACGGTCGGTTGGGTGGCTAAAGCCGCTCTCACCCGCCATTTCCAAGCCCCTTCGGGCAAGGCTTGGGCGGAAGGCAAAGTCAGCGTCGCCACTTCGTTCGGACCGTAATCGGCTTTATCCCAACCGTTGGCGGTGCCAGGTTCAACGGTTCGGACGGTCGCAAAGTTGTCTTGGCTCAGTTCCAGAAAGTAAACGAGGCGGGTAGGATTATCCGCAGGCAAAGTCCCTTGCACTTTGAAAGTCGGCGTCGGGGAAACGACCGCATTGTCGGCAGGCTCCAAAAGGTTTGGCGGAGGGGGCGGGGGAACAGCGACGAAATTTTGGACGGCACTGAACCCACTGACCAACTGTCGGTCAATGTCTATCGTCTTCGCCCGCCATTGCCATGTCCCTTCAGGCAGGGGGGCGCCGGCGGGCACTTGGAAGACGGCTTCTTCGTCGGGGTTGTAGAAAGGCTTGTTCCAGCCCGTCGGGTCGGCAGATTGGTCAAAGACACGGGCGACGGTGGCGAAGTTGTCTTGGCTCAGTTCAATGCGGAATTGCACCCGCCCCAAACCTGTCGTGGCAGGCGCTTTCAGTCGGAAGAACGGCGTCGTGGAGACGGCGATGCCGCCCGTCGGAAAGAGTAATTGAGGGGCAGGAGGCGGCGGCGCAACAGGGATGGCGCGGGAAAATTCCGAGGTGTTGCCGTTGGCGTCGGTGGCGATGGCGGTGACGAATTCACCCAAAGCCACCCCTGTCACGAGGGCTTGAAAAGTTCCGTCGGCGTTGATGGAGACGATGCTGTCAAGCAACCGTTCCCCTTCGCCAAAGCCTGAGGGGTCGGCGGACGCATTGCCGTAAAAGTCAATGGTCACCGTCGTCGGGTTGGGGGTGTCAATACGCCCCTTCACCAAAACGGTGCCGCCACCTTGATCAACGGCGGCAATGAGTTCGGGGAAGTTTTGCAGGTTGTTCGGACCCGTGTCGGCATCGCCCGGATCGTTCGCCGTCACGCCATTGGCGTCTTCCGTCCCGCCGACGAGGTTGATGCCCAACTTTCCGTTTTGCCGAAAGATGTTGCGCGTCAGGCGGTTGGCGACGCTGGCGTTGCCTTCTATCCGAACGCCGTCGCCTGTGTTGTTCTGGATGGTGCAATTTCGGACAGTGTTGGAAGAAGCGCCGTTGCGGATGAAGATGCCGTTAGCGCCGTTGTTTTCAATGGTGCAATTGACGATGTTGTTGCCCGTCGCATTAGTCCCGTCAAGGACGATGCCGTTGCCAGGGAAGCCCCGCAGGACGAGACCGTTGACGGTGTTGGAGGGCGTGGTGATGACCAAGCCATCGGCAGGGGCTTGACGGATGCGGGGCAAACCACTGCCATCCAGCACGACATCAGGCGTCCCGTCCCCATCCACATCGCCGATGATGGTGATGCCGTTAGGGTTGGTCAGCGGAGGCAAGGGGCTTTGCAGGCGGATGGTGAAGGCTCGGGTGAAGCGAATGATCACCGCCACATTGGCGGCGTTGGCTTGGTTGATGGCTTCCCGCAAAGAACCCGCACCGCTATCAGCATCCGTCGTGACGGTAAGTTGCAACCTGGGCAAGGGACGCCATTGTGGGTCAAAACCAGAGGCGTTCAGGGGCGTCAAGCCCGTCCCATCCCGACGGACGACGAACAACCCGCTTTCAGTCGGCAGCACCAGCCGAGTGCTGTCGGGCGACCATGGCTCAAATGAACCAGAGACGCTCAGGTTGCTGACATTCAACGGCACGGGGTCGCCGACAGGAGTGCCCGTCGGCGAAAGTTCCACGACGAAGGCTTGCGGTTGGCTACTGCTGCTGAAAAACAGCAGGAACTGACCGTTGGGGGAGAGGATGGGATTTGTGCCTTGCAGGTTCAAGGGGCGCACCGTCGCCCCATCGGGGCTGGCGACGAACAGTTCAAGGGGCGAATTGTTGCTCCGTTGGCTGGTGAAGACGAAGAAACTGCCTGATGGGTGATAGGCGAGTCCTGCGCCCCTGACAGGCAAATTGGTGACCGCCCCATCGCTGACCCGCACATAACTCAGTTGCCCTGAAGGCGCAACGAACAAAATTTGCGACCCATCGGGCGTCCAAACGAAGGGGTTTCCAAAATCGCTGATGCCCACTCCAACCCGAACGCCCAATGACCGCAGGTTCGTCCCGTCGGCGTTGACGACGAACAACTCAAAACCCGTGCTGGGGTCTCCGTTACTGAGGAAGGCGATTTGAGTAGCGTCAGGTGACCATTGGTAAGTCGTCCAACCTACATTGGCGTTGAGGGTTCGGACATTGCTGCCATCGGCATCGGCGACGAAAAGGGTGAACTGGAAACCGCCAGTCAATTTTAGGAAAGCAAACTTCGTCCCATCAGGCGACCAACGAGGGGCTTTTCCTTGAAGGTTCAAGAGTGTCAACCCCGTCCCATCAGGATTGATTTGCGCCAACCCTTGGCTGGTGACAAAGAGGATGTCTTTGGGCTGGGCGGCAGCGACCGTTGCCACCATCAACAAAAAGGCGACCACTCCGCCACACAAACATCGTCGCACGGTAATCCCCTCCTCACCAAACTCCGACGCCAGCGGAAAGGGCGGGGCAAGGAAGAACACCCTTGCCCCGTCCCTGTCAGACCATCGTTACCGAAGTGACCGAACCCTCGCTGCCCTCGTCCCTGCCGTGCCCGTTGCGCTAGAGAAACCGAAGTTGCCTGCAAGGTCACGGACATTGGCGGTCACTTCATACTCCTTGCCCGCTGTCAAGTCACTGTCCAAAGTCAACTTGACCGTCGTGCCATCGTAGGTGGCGTCAGTGACATTAGGGAACTCAGAATTGTCAGTAGCGCGGACGGAGTAGTTGAAGGGGTTTCGGGCGCTGCTGACATCCAGCGGCTCGTTAAAGGTCAACTCCACATGGGGGGCGGTCGTGAAGAAACGGGCAGTGGCGATGCGAGGCGGGGTGACATCTTGCACGGTCACTTTGGCGACATTGTGCACGCCGTCTTCCAGCAAGGGGATGTTGTCCTGCGTCCGCAAGTTCCTTACCGTGACCCGCAACAGGTTGCCCGCTGTCAGGGTTAACCCAGAAATGCGGACAGTGTCCCTGTCAACCTGAGTCACGGTCACGGTCGCAGGTGTCAGGTTAAGGGTCGTGCCCAAGGGGCTTTCTACGGTGTAGTTGGCTTTGTTCTCCGCCGCCGAAGGAAGCAGGTTGACGGGGAAGAAGCCGCCGAACGGTCCGAAATTAATGAAGACAGTTCCGTCATCCCCAGCAAAGACGGAGGCGATGACGATGCGCCTCTGGGTGCTTTGCACGGTGCCTTTGAAGCGGTTGTTGATGCCGTCGTCGGGGATGGTGTTGCCCTGAGTGTCCTTGACGCCAGTGACGGTGAGGATGAAGAGGTTGCCCGCTGTCAACTGCACGCCTTCAATGATCACGCGGCGGGGGTCAGAGGGGGCAATTTCCAAGACGACGGAGGCGGGACGGAGGTCAATCACCGTGCCGGGCGGGCTTTCCAAGCGATAGTTGTCTTTGTTGAGGGCGGTCGTCGGGTCAACAGGGCGGTTGAACAATATGACCACCGCTTGTGCTGGGTTGTCAAAGGCATCGGCAAAAGCAAGTCGGAAGAAGGTGGGGCGAATTTTGGTCACGCAGACATTGGGGTCGTCAGGGTCGTCCCTTGTCGTGCCGTTAGGGTCGGGGATGGTTTTCGTCCCGTCGGCGGTCTTGACATTGCGGACGACGACCTTCAGGTCAGCGCCCGGCGTCAACTTGCCCGCAAGCCCTTGGATGACGATGGTCTGTGGGTCAGAGGCTTCCGTTCCCGCTCCTGCCAAGTTCAATTGCGTGTCGCTGACAAAGAGGGTGTAGTTGGCGAGGTTGAGGGCGGAATCGGCGTCGGTGGCGGGCACAAGTTTGACGGGCAAACTGTAACGGACGAGGACGGCGCCCGCATCGGGGTCAGCATCGCAAGCGACCAACCCGAAGGGCAAGTCAACCGTCACATTGATATCGCCTGCACCAGTGCCCGGTGAGACGGTGTAAAGGCGACTCTTGCCGATTTCCAGCGGGAAGAACAAGCCAGTGAGTTCAATGAAGGAAGATCCTGACGGGGCATGGGCGATCCAAATGCGGGTCGGAACCGTCCCATCCCCAACCGTTGCGTTGGGGTCAATGTCCAATCGGATGACAGGACCAAAACCTCGCTTGAGCCACTCCACCCATTGCAGCGGGTTGGTCGTTCCCTGAACCCGCACAAGCCGATAGGCTGCCTGAGAGACAGGTTCACCACCAGAAGGTCGTATCCAGAAAGCGGCTTGCCAACTGAGAAATTGCACTGTAGCCGTCTGGCTTTCCGAGAAAGCGGGGTCACCGACTTTTTTGAGGGTGGTCGCAGTCGTCAAAGTTTGACCAGGTTGGAATTCGCCTGCGTTGAGGGGTTGGGAGGGGTCGGCTTCGTTGCGGATGTAAGTCACGGGCGGGTCAAAGCGGAAAGTGACACCAGTCGGAGTTTGGTAGCCGTGCCAAAGGGTCGTGACGGGCTGGATTTTGGGTGGGGCGAAGTTGTTGGAGTAAAAACCAATCGTCCCGTTGCTGCGCCGAAGTTCTGTGGGGGCGGGAGTGCCAAATTCGGTGATGGTCGTCGCATTGGACACCTTCTCGTTGATGTCCACGACCCGCTGACTCAAGGACAGGTTCAAGGTCGCCGTCGTTTGCATGCCATCTTGGACGACGACAGCCTTTGCCGACAGACCTAAAACTTGACCTGACGGACTGAAGGCGCCGACGATTACCCATTTGAGCCCGACGGGCACATTCTTGAAGGTCGTGGAAGTTTCCTGTGGCACAAAAATGTCACCTGCCAGCGGCTCTTCGGTTAACCCCTCGCCGAGGACGAAGACACTTACACGGGAGACTTCAGGGATGGCTCGCGTGAGGTTGACCCGAACCGACAACATGCCGCGCCCTGTGGGACTACCCGAACCGAGGGAGACAGGTTGGAAGGGGACGGAAGCGGAGGGTTTGCCTTTCTTCCCGCCGAAACTCCCACATCCCCAAAGCAACAACGCCGACAAACTTAAAACACCGACCGCCGACAACAACCACGCCTTTCTTCCAAGCGACGACCTCAACATGTCACTCACCTTCGACGCGTTTTGGGCATTCACCCATCTGCCGACTCACTGACCGCGACGCCCCTATTGTAATGCGCCCCTTGTGCCGATGCAAGGACAAAGGGTGATTTTCGTCACACGCAGGGCAGAGGGTGAACAGGCGGATTGTAAACTGTCGCTTCTCGCCCCTGCGCAAGCCTTTGCGATTAAACGGTAGTGAGGCATTACGCTTGCGATTTGCTAATTGGGACGGGTTCGGCGACTTCCAAGACGGCGGTGCGTTTGCTCCACGCCACTGCCCCTGCCAACGCTGCCACCATCACGGCGACGATCAAAAGCCGCACGAGGGCATCCATCGGCTGGACGAGGATAGGGGCGATGAGGATGCCGACGAGGTTCATGACTTTGATGAGGGGGTTGAGGGCGGGACCGGCGGTGTCTTTGAAGGGGTCGCCGACGGTGTCGCAGACGACGGCACTCTTGTGAAACTCCGTCCCTTTGCCGCCAAACAAGCCCGCTTCAATCAACTTCTTGGCATTGTCCCATGCCCCGCCACTGTTTGCCATCAGCACTGCCAACAATTGCCCCGACACAATCGCCCCGCCCAAAAAGCCACCCAATGCCGCCGCGCCCATCTTCGGGTCGGAAAAGCCCAACGCAAAGCCGACAAGGATGGGCGAGGCGATGGCTAAGATGCCAGGCGAGAGCAATTCCCGCTGCGCCGCTGCCGTGCTGATGGCGACGGCGCGGGAGTAGTCGGGCGTCGCTTTGCCTTCCAAAATGCCAGGGATGGTTCGGAATTGTCGGCGCACTTCTTCCACGAGTTGGAAAGCCGCGCGACTAACGGCACGGATAGCGAAGGCGCTGAAAAGGAAGGGCACGGCAGCGCCGAGGAGCACGCCGATGAAGACTTCGGGTTGGTCAATGCGGATGCCCAACCCTTGCATCCCATGCGCCACCAATCCCGTCGCTTCCGTGAAGGAGCGGAACAGTGAAACCGCTGCGATGACGGCTGTCGCAATCGCGAAACCTTTCGTCAACGCCTTAACGGTGTTGCCGACGGCATCCAGTTGGGCGACGATGCGAGCGGCTCGCCTGTTGCCCTTCGCTTCCGCATCCCGCAACGCCCCTGACATCTCAAAAATGCCGTTGGCGTTATCGCTGATGGGACCGTAAGTGTCCATCGCCAACACAAAGCCCGTCGTCGCCAGCAATCCCAATCCCGACAACGCCACCGCATATGCCGACAAGGCAAAGTCGCCGGGGAACAGCAGGATGGACAGGAAAATCGTCAAGGCGATGGCGACGATTGCCCAGACGCTGCTTTCCAAGCCGACGGAGAAACCTTCCAGAATCATCGTCGCCGTGCCCGTGCGGGAACTTTGGGCGATGTCTTTGACGGGACGATATTCGGTGCCCGTGAAGTATTGCGTCAGCCAACCGATGACTTGCGTCAGAGCGATGCCGATGGTGCACGCCAAAGCGAACTTCCACCAATTCGCCATGTTGCCGAGATAGAAGTAACTGACCAACCAGAAGCCGATGACCGACAGAATTGCTGCCGTCCAGAAGCCGACATTGATGGGCTGCATCGGGTCAATGCGCTCTTCGTCCTTTGCCCGCACTATTGCCGTGCCGAGGATGGAGGCGATGACACCGACGCCCCGAACTAAAAGCGGGTAGAGGATGAGTTGCATGACATGCTCCTTGCCGACGGACGCCAAAGCCCCGTAACCGAGCAAGATGGCAGCGACGAGGGTGACTTCGTAACTTTCAAAGACATCGGCAGCCATGCCCGCGCAATCGCCCACATTGTCACCCACATTGTCGGCGATGGTGGCGGGATTGCGAGGGTCATCTTCAGGGATGCCCGCTTCCACTTTGCCGACCAAATCCGCCCCGACATCGGCTGCCTTCGTGTAAATCCCACCGCCCACGCGCATGAACAACGCCGCCAAACAACCGCCAAACCCAAAGCCAACCAAGACGAACATCGCTTTCTCCCGAAAAGCGAGGAAGATGAGCGTTGCGCCCAAAAGCCCTAAGGCAACCGTTGCCATTCCTGAAACTGTGCCCGCTTGAAAAGCGATGCGCAAAGCCTCTCGGAAACTGCGAAGGGCGGCATAAGCGACGCGGACATTGCCGTTGACCGCCATCCACATCCCGACGACACCCGCCCCATACGACGCCGCCACGCCCATCAGGAAGGCGATGGCAGTGCCTGCCGCCAACGCTGGTCCGTATTCGGGCACTTGGGAATAGACGACGAGCAGCAGGAAAGCGAGGAGCAGGACGAAGAAGCGCATCAAACGGAATTGCTGGCGCAGGTAAGCGAAAGCGCCTTCTCGGACGGCAGCAGCGACCCGCTGCATCGCTTCCGTGCCCGCTGGTTCGGACAAGACGCGACGAATCAAATAGATGCCGTAGAGGATCGCCAGCAACGCCGTCCCCAAGACGATAATCAGGACGGCGATGTCATGGCTTTGGAAAGGCGGCAGTTCAACGGCTTCCGTCGCTGCCAAAATGGGCGAGGCAAAAAGCCAGCAACTGCTGATTAGCGTTAGGAGCGTTCCCAAGCGCCTTCGCACGGTCACGGCGGCTCAACCTCCCTGCGACCGAAGTGTCTTCAACCACAGGCGTCATAAATGTTGCCACGCTTCACGGGAGAAGTGAGTGACGAAAGAAGGCGCTCGCCAAAGTGGTGTCCGTCGCAGACCCTTTCACCTAACGGAGTTCCTTACAAACGACATCGGCAACCGTGCGGGGCGTCAGGGGCGCTCCAACAGCAAAGTGAAACATTCGCCGCTCTTCAGTAGGGCTTCGTCGCTGAGCAACTCGGAAAGGGTTCGTTCCCAAACCCGTCTTGGGCGCTTGACCCAGGGGAAATCATCCCGCCGAAGGACAAAGAATCCTCGTTCATAGCCCAACGATTGCAGCCAAGAAAGGAGTTGGGGGACGGCATCAGGGGGCAGGTAGGGCGGATGAATTTCCATGACCAAAGCAGGGCGATAGCAGCGCAAAGTCTTTTCGCCCCCTTTCAAGGCGCTCAGTTCCCCGCCTTCAATGTCCATGCGGAGAAGGTCAATGGGGCGCTCTACTTGGTGGGCGAGGGTGTCAAGCGTGAGGGTCGGCACTTCTATGGCTTTTTGGCTGGTGCGTTCGGTGGGCAGGAGAGAATGCCAATTGGAGCCTTCCGCCTCAAAGAGGAAGGTTCGCCCGTCCTTGTCGCTGATCGCCGCTGAAACCAACCGCACATTGCTCACGCGGTTAATCCGCAGGTTCAGTTGCAGCAGATGAAAATTGGCGGGATGGGGTTCAACGGCGACGACAAGCCCATCGTTGCCGACCAAGCGGGACAGCAGCAAGGTGTAATAGCCGATGTTGGCGCCGATGTCCAAGACGACCCCACCTGTCGGCACAAAGCCTCTCAGCAATTTCGTCGCCATCGGTTCGTGGATGCGATAAAGGGCTAACTCCCTTCCGATGCCGACATCGGTGCTGGCGACCAGCATCGCAAAGCCGTTCACTTCGGGAAGCAGCACATAATCGCAGCCCTCAATGTGCACCCGTTCCCAATCTGCCCGCCAGAAACTGAGGGGTTGGCGCAATTTCAGCCAGAAGGTGCGCAACACGCCCCGCACGCCTTCTCGGTGAAAGATAGCCGCTGCCGTCTGCGCCTTGCGACGAAAGAAAGGGACGAAAGAAGGCGCCTTAGCGAGCAGCAAACTTTTTGCCATTGCCGTCACCGTCCCTTTTATCCGAGGATGGCTAATCCCTTAGACGCAAAAAGGGACGGACGGCACATTCGCCGAATGGGTGAGGGTGCATCCATTTCATTCGGAAGCAGGACTGCTGGAAGGAGCGACGGCAACGGGCACGCGCCCTGCGATCAAACCGATCCACCGCCAAACCGATGCCGCAATGATGACCACCGTCAGCCCCAACATGCAAACTGTCATCACGGCGTTGATGACATTGGAAGGCGGCTGCAGGGTCGTCCAAAAACGAGGGACGCTGATGATGCCTGCCGCCATCGTCGTCGTGAAGACGAAGCACAGTGGCAGAAAAGTGCAGAGGGCATAAAGGCGCTTCGGTGCGTGGGTGAGGATGTAAGTCGTCCCGAAGGCTAACCCGATTGCTGCCAACAGTTGATTGGCGATGCCGAACATCGGCCAGATGGTGCTGATGTCGTTGGTGAACAGCAAGTAACCCCAAGCCAGACAGCAAAGGGCGCTGGCGAGGATGTTCAGCCCCCATCGGACACCGCCTTCAGGCAAAACTTTCTCCAACGCTGGCTTGACAAAAGGCGTGATGGTTTCTTGGAAGATGAATCGGGCGACCCGCGTGCCTGTTTCCACCAGCGTCAAGATGAAGAGGGCTTCAAACATGATGGCGAAGTGATACCAGTAAGCCGCCAGCGTTTGCATCCCTGGCAACATCCGAAAGATGTAGGTCATCCCGACTGCCAGCGACACCGCCCCGCCTGTCCGACCGACCAGGGTTTTCTCGCCGACTTCCTTCGTCAATTGCCACAGGTCTGGCGAGCGGGCGGCGAATTGGGCGGCGAGTTCCTTTTTGGCGTTGATGGCGAAGTAGGTGTCGGGATGCAAGGCGCAAGCGGCGATGAGCGCCACGACAGCGACAAACCCTTCCAACAACATCGCCCCGTAGGCGATGGGCTTGATGTCCGACTCGCGGTAAATCATCTTGGGCGTCGTGCCCGAAGCGATGAGGGAATGAAAACCCGAAATCGCCCCGCACATGATGGTGATGCAAACGAACGGCCAAACGGGTTGCCCTGGCAAAACGGGTCCGCTGCCGTCAATGAACTTGGTGATGGCGGGCATCTGCAATGGCGGATGCGCCAAGATGACCCCGATGCCCAGAACGATGGCGACACCCGCTTTCATGTAGGAACTGAGGTAATCGCGAGGGCACATCAACAGCCAGACGGGAAGGACGGAAGCGATAAAAGCGTAAGTGGGCAAGAGCAACTTCAGTGTCGTCTGGTCAAAAGTCAGCCACTTTGGGTCAAGCCCCAAGCGACCTTCCTGAAAGGGATGCCCCAAAAGGACGCCCAACATCACGATGGCGATGCCGATCAGCGACGCTTCCGCCACCTTGCCTGGGCGGATGCGATACATCCATTGACCCGTGAGGATGGCAGCAGGGATGGTGACGAGAATGGTGAAGACGCCCCAAGGGCTTTCGCTCAAGGCGTTCACGACAGCGATGCTGACACCAGCCAAAGCAGTCGTGATGATAAACAAAGTCGCCAACGAGGTGGCAATGCCGGCGATGCGACCGATGTAGGAGCGAGAAAGGTTCGCCAGCGATAAACCGTCGTTGCGAACGGAAGCGACCAACACGATGAAGTCGTGGACAGCCCCTGCCAACGCCGCCCCGATGATGATCCACAAAGCGCCGGGCAAAAAACCAAACTGCGCCGCCAAGACGGGACCGATGAGCGGACCAGGACCGGCGATGGCGGCGAAATGGTGACCGAACAAGACCCATTTGTTGGTCGGCACATAGTCCACGCCGTCATAAAGGCGATGAGCGGGCGTTTTGTTCAAGTCGTTGAGCATCGCCACCTTCGCCGCCAAAAAATTGGCGTAAAAGCGATACGCCAGCGCAAAGGCAGCCAACGCCGCCACGATCAGCAACATGGAGTCCATCTCGCCGGCACCTCCATCCGTCAGACGAACAGCATCCACTGCCGTCGTTTATGCGGCGTGCCTTGAAAGTTCCCGTTTGACCTTCTCCCGCAAACTGGGATGGACGATGATGTCCTTGACCGACCGACCCGACGGAATCATCGGGTAGACATGTTCGTCGGGATCAACCCACGCATCAATGACGACGGGTTTGTCGTCAATCTCCATCGCCCGCATCAACACCTTCTCCACATCGTCCTCTTCGGTGATGCGAAAGCCCACAGCGCCGAAGGCTTCGGCGACCTTGACAAAATCGGGATTGCCCGACAAGTCCACACCGCTGTATCGCCCGCCGAAGAACAAGTCTTGCCACTGCTTGACCATGCCCAAGAAGAAGTTGTTGATGACGACGACTTTGATGTTGATGCCGTAGACGACCGCCGTCGCCAGTTCATACATCGTCATCTGGAAGCCGCCGTCGCCGACGATGGCGACGACCAAATCGTCGGGGCGCGCCAGTTTGGCGCCCAACGCAGCGGGGAAGCCAAAGCCCATCGTGCCCAAACCACCTGTCGTGATGGCTTGGCGAGGGCGATGGCAGGGGTAGTATTGCCACGCCCACATCTGATGCTGCCCGACATCAGCGGTGATGGTCGCTTCGCCCTTCGTCACCTTCGCCAACACTTCCAGCACATACTGCGGTTTAAGCCGACCGTTGCGGTCATAAACGAGGGGAAACTCTCGCTTCCACTCGTCCACTTGCCGCAGCCATTCGTCGTGTCGTTTAGGCGGCAGCAACTCAAGGAGTTGCTGTAACACGGTCTTGGCATCGCCGACGATAGGCACATCGGGCTTGACATTTTTGCCGATCTCAGCGGGGTCAATGTCAATGTGGATTTTCTTGGCGAACTTGGCGAACTCCTTCAAATCGCCCGTCACCCGATCGTCAAAGCGAGCCCCGACGCAAATTACCAAGTCGGCAAAGTTGAGGGCGAAGTTGGCAGCGACCGTCCCATGCATGCCGGGCATCCCTGTGCAAAGCGGATGGTTGTCGGGGAAAACACCCTTCGCCATCAGGGTGTAAGTGACGGGGATTTGGCAGCGCTCCGCCAGTTCCCGCACTTCCTTTTCAGCCCCCGACCAAACCGTTCCCCCGCCGATGTAAAGGATGGGCTTTTTCGCTTGCAAAATCAGTTCCGCTGCCTGCCGAACCATCAGCGGGTGACCCCGAACGGTCGGCTTGTAGCCCCGAATGTTCACCCCTTCGGGAAACTCCACCTTGCTCAGGTCAATGGGGTTGCGGGACATATCGCGAGGGATGTCAATGTGGACAGGACCGGGGCGACCCGTGCTGGCGATGTAAAAGGCTTCCTTGACGACTTTGGGCAACTCATATGGGTCGCGCACCATGTAACTGTGCTTGACAATCGGCATCGTCAAACCGAAAGCGTCCGTCTCTTGAAAAGCGTCTCGCCCGATGTTGTAACTGGGCACTTGCCCCGTGATGGCAATCAGCGGTGACGAGTCCATTTGGGCAGTGGCGATGCCCGTGATCAGGTTCGTCGCCCCTGGTCCTGAAGTGCCCATGCAGACGCCCGGCTTGCCCGAGGCGCGGGCGTAACCGTCCGCCATATGCGCCGCCCCTTGCTCGTGGCGGTTCAGGATGAACTTGATGCGGTCGCGGTAATGATAAAGGGCATCGCAAATCTCAATGACCGCACCGCCTGAGATGCCAAAGATGTATTCCACCCCTTCGCGCACCAGACACTCCACGAGCAATTCAGCGCCCCGCACCGTCTGTAAGTCCACCGAAAGGCTTGCCGCCATCGTTTTGTTCGCCTCCTTGTGGCTTGTCCGTTCGGTCGGCTCCGTTGCTTTCGCGGCTGACGCCGCTCCTACGCATGAATTCAACAAACTTTGCCGTCCCGCCCCCCATGTAGTAAAGGAACTCCACCTCGTCGCCATCCTTGAGTGGCGTCGTGTCAAACTGGTTGCGGTCAATGATAACGCCGTTGACCTGAACTGTCACCATTTCCCGCCGAATTTTTCGGCTGTCCAACAATTCCCCGACGGTCGTCCCCTCCGCCAACTCCGTCTCCTTGCCGTTGAGTTTAATGACGATGGGCATAGTCGGTCACCTCAGTCATCAATCTCTTTCAGGTCTGAAGTGCTGTCAAAAAGCGACGCCAGTGGCGTTGACTTTTGCGACTTCCAAGATAGGCACATCTTCGGGAATAGGTTTACCCCGCTCGCGAAGGCTTTCCAAGTAAGCCATGATGGCTTCCCGCACATTTTGCAGGGCTTCCTCACGCGTCCGTCCCTGTGAGATACACCCAGGCAATGCAGGGACTTCTGCCGTGATCCAACCGCCTTCACCATCAATGAGCAAGACATGACAAGTCACTGACGAATCACCTCTTTCCTTTTCGTCTTCCCTTTGGTTCGTTTCGGTTGGGATGGTATGACCCGCTTTGATGCGTTCAAAATCGTGACGCCGACGAGTTCCCCCCCTCGGTCATACTCTAAGATGATGCCGTCAGGGCGGATGTCGCTGGTGTAGATGTCGGCAGGTTGTCTGAATTGCACATACAGGACATCTGCCCCCTCATCGTAGCGCACATAAAATTCCCTGACGGGCAATTGCGTCACGATAGGGCACAACAATGCGATTTGCTTCATCCTGCGAATGGTCAACTTCTCCTCCATCGCTTTTTGCCTCCCGGCTTTTTATGAGTGAAGCGTGCCGTGATGATGAACCCTTCACCTCGCTTCTCCTTGTAAATGACTGCCAGATAGCCTCTTCTGCCGAAGCCACGAAGTGCGATAAGTGCCCCACCGTATCCCTGTCGCACTTCTTCTGGGTTTTGGATGGTGTCCATCACTTCTTCTTGATAGTCACCCAAGTCAACATGCCCTCTCACGATGTGCCACCACCTCTCCCATGTCAACCTAATTGGAACTCCTCTCAGGGAGACGGAAATGCCCTTGACACTTTCGTCTTTTGCCACCGACTACTCAATCACCTGCCGTTCCAACGGGTTAACCTCCACGCCGACTTGCTTAAGCCAAGCGATGGCGCGCTCCATGTCGTCTTCTTCGCCTTCCAGTTCCAAGTCAATCCAACCGCACTCGGCGTCCACATTGGCTCTGCGGATGTTGGTGATGACCTGCGGGAAGCGCTGCCCCAACTGCCACAAAATCGGCTTGTCCACCAAGTGCTTGGGATAGACCAATTGCACTCGGCGCTTCGTTGTCGCCATGACCGTTCGCCTCCCTTGACAGGCGACGAAGTTACCGACCGCCTGCGATGGCGGGGATGATGGACACTTCGTCGCCGTCCTTTAGTTCCGTGTCCAAGCCGTTTAGGAAGCGGATGTCCTCGTCGTTGACGAAGATGTTGACGAACCGACGGACTTCGCCACTTTCCTCGCAGAGGCGGGCTTTGATGCCCGCATAGCGCCGTTCCAAGTCGTCAATGAGTTCCCGCACCGTCTTGCCCTCGGCGGTCACCTCAGCGGCACCGCCCGTCAGACTTTGCAGCGGCGTCGGCACCCGCACCT
>Ga0326763_1000466_pt1 | contig 14510 bp, 18 predicted proteins | sample NORPS_P_FD_207671 | JGI IMG/M metagenome (GOLD analysis project Ga0326763, IMG submission 207671) | Hot spring water microbial communities from Norris Geyser Basin, Yellowstone National Park, WY, United States - NOR.PS_P | ecosystem: Environmental > Aquatic > Thermal springs > Unclassified...
ACGACCTGGGCAAGGCCCGCCTCACCCCCTTCGCCGCCGAGGTCCTCTTCGGCCTCCTGGAGGCCGCCCACGGGGGCAGGCTGAGGCTCGTCATCACCGCCAACTACCCGCCCGAGGAGGCGGCGCGGCGGCTGGGAGAGAACGCCGAGGCGGTCCTCTCCCGGGTGGATTGGGAGGTGAGGGTAACGGGCCCCGACCGAAGGAAGGCCAGGAAGGGGGAGGGCGCCTTGCCCTTCTAGACCACCCGGAACTCCACCCCGTCCTGCACCAGGTGGGCCCATTGAGAAAAGAGGTAGCCGGCGAGGAGAGGCACGCCCACCTTCGGATCGAGGAGGGGAGCGAGGAGGGGAGCCGGGTCTACCCCTAGCACCAGGAGGAGGACAAAGGCGGGGAAGAGGAGGTAGAGGAGGCGGGACAGAGGACCGTACACCCAGGAGTGGGAGGCCCCTCGGTGAGGGTGAAGGGCGCGGTAGGGCTCCCAAAGAAGGGAGAGAAAGCCCCACCGCTTGGAAGCGCGGGAGTCGGGAAGATCGATGTCGGGGGAGAGGTAGAGGGTCCCCACCGCCCCGCCCGCCACGTAGAGCAAGGAGACCTGAGGGGCCTGGTCAGGCATGAGGGCCGAAAGCAAAAGCCCCGTCCAGGCCAGGTGAAAGAAGGTCAGCCGCTCGTGAGCCCTTCCGTCCACGCTACTATTGTAGGGAGGTGTCCTGGTATCCTTAGGGCAGAAAGGAGGTGAGTGGAGGTGTGCGCAGCTAACTTCCTGGCAGACCTGGTGAACCTCACTCTGGTGGTGAGCTTCGGCCTTATCCTGGGCGCTTTTCTGGGGCAGATCGCCAGGGACCTGAAGGAAGCGAAGTTTAGGAAGCGGGCCGCCGTCCTCGCCGAATAGAGAGCGAGGCCTGGGCCGCATTGACGCTCACCTGGGGGCCCTTCGGGGCCCCCCAGTCCTACTCCCCCTCTTTCACCCGCGCCGACCCCCTTCTAAGCTCTAAAAGGACCAGGGCCAAGGGGGTGGGCTTTTTGTGAGGGGTGTACAAGAAGGCCAGCAAAGGCGAACCATCGCCTTCGGCTACCCCCGGCATGAGCATATAGAGCCCAGAGGCGGCGTCCTTGAGGATGGGAGAGACCACGTAGCCGAAGTGGTAGGCCCCATAGGGCGTGCCCAGGGGAACCAAGGCCACCTGGGGGCTCATGCCCTGGGAGTCCCGGACCGGGAACACCAGGCAGTCCCCCTCCCGCCGAGGCCCCCCCTCCCCGAAGAAGAGCCAGCGCAGGTAGCGTTCCCACTCGGGGAGGCCAGTGGCCACCTCCGGGATCTTCTCCTCGGGTTGCTTTAGAAGGCTCGCGGTCCTCTCGGTGCTGGCCAAACCCAGGAACTGGGTCAAGTGCGTGATGGAAAGAGGGGTAAAGCCCACACCCCTAATATAGGGGATGAAGGTCTCTCATCATTCTAACCCGACAGTTTGCTAAGAGTTAAAGACAAGGGGAGGCAGTCCAACATGATCGAGGACAAAGTCCAGATCACCGAGAGGGGGCTTCTTATAGAGAAGCCCCTCAGCGAGAGCGAATGGCAAGCCCTAGGGCTCAGGTTGGCCCGCGCGCAAAGGACCCACCGCTGGCTCATCGGCGACTGGTGGAGGGCCCACCAAGGAGACGAGAGCGCTAGGATCAGGTTCCTCCAGGAGTTGGAGATAGACCTGAAGACCGTGCAAAACATCGCTTCCGTGTGCGCCGCCTACCCGTTGGAAGAGCGTTTTCCCGAGCTACCGTTGTCCTTCCACGAGGCGGTGATGACGTTGCCCAAGGAGGTCAGGCGCCGGCTTCTCGCCCGGGCCTTGGAGGAGGGGCTCACGGTGAGCGAGTTGCGGGAGCTGGCGCGGGCGGAAACGGCCAGGATGAAAGGTCTCGAGGGGGTGAAAGCGGCTACCCCAGCGCCCTCTCCAAGACCAAAACCGAAACCCGAACCCGATGAACCCGAGGAAGGAGTCCTGGTCCCCGGCTTCGGCAGAACCCAGGAGAAGAGGCCGGAGAAAGAGGAGGCCAGGCCCCTACGGATGCCCCTCCGACCGCAGATGTCGGAGAGCGTGCGCCCCACCGAGAACAGAGACGGCTTCGAACACAGCCGCTACCCCAACGTGGCCAGGGTCCTCTTCCGCAACGGGCGGATCATCCTCTGGAACCCGTCAGCCCACATGACCCCCGATGAGGCCAGGGCCCTGGCCGAGGTCCTGCTGGTGGCCGCCGAAGCCCTAGAGGGCAGGCCCGAGGAGGTGGTAGCGTGGCGATGACCCAGAACGAGGCCCACGACTACCTCCTCTGGAAGGCCTACCGGGCCCAGGAGCTTCTGAAGCGCCCCGAGGTCAAGGCCCTTTGGGAGAGGGGCAAGCCTCAGAACCGGGAGGAAGCGCTCCTCCTCCAGGAAATCCGGGAGGGCCTCGAGGCCCGGGAGGAGGTCCTCCTGGAGAACATGCGCCTGGTCTACAACGTGGCCCGGCGCTACCAGAACCACGCCAGGGGGGTGGGGATCCCCTTCGAGGACCTGGTCCAGCAGGGCACCCTGGGCTTCCTGGAGGCCCTGGACCGCTTCAACCCCGGTACCGGGTACCGCCTCTCCACCTGGGTGTATCACCACGTGCGCTGGCGCATTCAGCAGCTTCTCGCCCAGCGCCGCCGGCTCCACGCCAGCCTGGACGAGGAGCTTCCCGACCGGGAGATCCTCTACGGGGACACCTTCGCCGCCGAGGGCCCCACCCCGGAAGAGCTGGCGGAAGAAAAGGCCTTCAGGGAGTGGTGGGACCGCAACGCCCCCGGCCTGGTGGAGCTGGTAGAGAGCGGAGAGAGTCCCGGCAGGGCGGCCAAGCGCCTGGGCACCTCTCTCGCGCGGCTCAGGAAAACCCTCGGCGAGGAAGCCAGGTTTTGGGTATAAGAGGCTATCTCCCGGGCCCGCTTCTCAAAGACTACCCAGCCCTGCCACAATGTAACCTCAGGAGGTGCCCGTGAGACTAGCCGCCCTGACCCTCCTTTTCCTGGGGATCGCCCTCGCCCTAGGACCGGGCGATCCCCAGTACGGCCAGTACCGGGTGTCCAACGTGGACACCCGCATCAGCCAGCTTCTGAGGCTACGCCTCCCCTTTGTGGAGGTGGTGGACGCTAAGGCCTACGACAACTGCAAAGACAAGAAGGGTCAGGACTACAGCAACTGCCTTAGGGGCTACACCTGGGCGGTGCCCTACTCCACCTTGGCGGCCACCCAGGAAAAAGCCAGGCTCATCCGCAAGGCGTGGCAACGCTTTGAGGAGCGGTATTACTGGCACGTCATCAACCGCCTGAACAACCCCGCCTTTTACGTGGCCTACTGCATGGCCGGCTTCCGGGGCGGGGACCTAAACCCTCCCCTTCCTCCCGCCAAGATTTCCGTGGACCTGGGGGCTATTCCCCAGGACGTCCCCGGGGACTCCCAGTTCCGGGACCGCCTCCTGCAGGAGATGGGCCGGCTGGACCCCGCCGCCGCCGGTTCCCACGCCCTGGACGTGTACTACCCCCTGCCCCAGGTCCCCAAAGAGGACTTTTGCGACGGCCTCTCCCTGTGGCTCCTGCCCATCATGTACATCCCCGGCTTCTGCATCGACATCCCCCAGATCGGCTTCAGCTGGTGCACGCCGGGGTACCACGAGGACCAGCCCCTTTGGTTCAACGAGGACGAAGCGCAACGGCGGGTCAACGATGGCATCGCCAACGCGGTCCAGAAGTACTACCCCGATTACCTGGCCGATGTGGCCCAGGCCCTGAACGTGCCCACCGTGCCCACCAGCTTCAACCCCGACACGTGGTACGTCTACGCCCCCTACCCCTGGAAGACCCACCTCCTAAACGGGGGAGCGGTGGCCACCCCCGTAGTCAAGGACATCAAGGACCCGGCTACCACGGCTAGCAACATCCTGGCGGAGGTCCAGGACATCTACAGCGTGGTCATGAAGGGAAAGGGAACGGTCCCGGCCGCCCTCCAGCCCAGCTACGTCAGCTACTACGCCCAGAGCTTCCTGGGCCTCGCCAACTACCCCGGCCTCTCCGCCATCAAGAGCGGCGTCCTCGGCCTCCTCCAAGGAGTAGATCAGACGGCCTTCTCCCTCAGCCGCTACGCCCTGGAAGTGGCGGACAAGACGGAAAAGCTTCAGAACCGGCGGGGCTACTTCACCGAAGACCCCAGGACCGGAGCTCCGGGGGTCTTCCCCTTTGAGGAAGTCAAGCGCTGGTTCCCCATCGGCTCCTTGCCCGTCCAGGAGCGCTTCGGCTACACCTCCTGGTTCCTGGCCTGGAATCAGATGGAGGCCACGATCGTCCCCACCCCCAAGGACGCGATGGGGGCCTTCGGCCTCCTTCAGAGGGTCATCGTCTACTGGTGGGTGCCGGTGCGGGTGAAGATCACGCTGACGGCCTGGCCCCCCTTCATCAGCGTTACCGGCTCCTTGGACATTCCCAAGCCCAAGCCCGTGCCCCCCTACGTCCTCCCCTTCGCCGGCGAGCGGACCTACTGGGGTTGGGAGAACGTGCCCGAGGGCTACCCCATCCCCAAGATCAAGGGTACGCCCCTGCTTCCACAGGGGGCCGACTACTCCGTCCTGCTCAGGAGGTGAAAGGTGTTCAGGAAAGCCCTTCTCGCCCTGGCCGCGGCTTCCCTAGCCCTCTCTCCGGCGGTGGCCTTCGGCACCGCCGAGGAGCAGGAGATGGCGAGGAGCATCGAGCAGTTCATGCAGCAGTACGACCCAAGCCGCACCTACGGCCCCCCTTCGAGTTCCGGCACCTACAACACGGCAGGCACCGACCTCCTCTCCCTCTTCATTCAGGCCTACAACATCGCCCGCCAGTTCTTCCGCGGCCTGCCCCCCCTGTACTTGCGGGGAGTCTCCAACGTCCAGGACATCCGCAACCGCATCCTGGACCGGGGGACCACGGAGATCACCATCGTCTCGGGCCGGGTGGGGCGCTTGCCCAACTTGATAGTCCAGTCCCTCGAGGAGCGGGTCTTCATCCCCGACCGCACCTACCCCAACCTCAAGCTCAACTGGGCCATGCCGCCGGATGACCTGGAGCGGTACAAGGCCTGGGAGACCCGCCAAGGCCTCAAGGCCACCCTCTACCTCGTCCCCCGAGGCCAGGACCTCTCCATGGAGATCTTCGCGGTAGCCGAGGCCATCGGCTTCGGGTTCATGATGATAGGGAGCGACCTCTACCTCTTCACCCCCCACGGCCAGTTCTTCCAGGTGGACCCGGGGCCGGCCGGGGCCTTCATCCCCTGGATCCGGTTGGTGGCCAACCAGCTCGGAGATGCCAAGCGGAGGTAAGCGATGAAGAAAGCCCAGATCTTCGCCCTAACGCTCCTCCTGGGGATGGCCCTGGGGCAGGGCAACCTGCCCATGCCCACCGGGAGCGTCCAGGTGCGCACCTACGACCTCAGGACCCAGCAGGAGTTTTTGGACTTCATCCGCCCCTTGCGGGTCTTGACCGTGTTCGGGCCTTCCCTTCCCGTTCCCCTCGACCGGGTGCGGGGAATGACCATAGACGTCATCGCCGGCCAGGCGGCCCCGCCCACCTGGGTGAAGGAGGCCTCCCGGCGAGGGGCCAGGGTCAAGGTCTACCTCCTCCCGGGACGGATCGCTGACGGGAGCTTCTTTATCGCTGACGACCGCTACCTCTTCACCCCGACCCAGGCGGGGTGGCGGGTGCTGGAGTCGCCGGAAGTGGCCCTCATCGTCAAGGCCTACTTGGCCCGGGCCATGCAGGTGGCCGCCCAGATGGGGGTGGTGCGGTGAGGGGGCTTCTGCAAGGGTTCGGGCCTCTCCTGGGCATAGCCCTGATCCTGGGAGGCGCGGGCCTCTTCATCGGCTTCACCGGCTGGGGCGGGCTCTTGTTCCTCCTTCTGCTGGCATTCGCCATCATCGTCCCCATAACGGACCGCATCTTCTACGGAGAGCGGGCCGAACTGAATCCCCTCGAGGGGCTTTTCCGCAAGAAGGCCGGCGAAAAAGCGGAGGAGCGACCGGAGGAAAAAGAGGAGGTGAAGTCCCGTGGGGAGAAGCTTTAGACTCGCCTTACTGGCCCTGGCCCTTTCCGCCGCTTGGGCCCAGGCTCAGACGAACGAACCCACCTATTGCGGCTACACGGCATCCCAGATACCCGTCATCCGGAGGTACCCGCACCTGACGGGGTACATCAACCCCCAGGTCCTCACCACCGAAGGGCAGATGGCCTTCCGGGTGGACTTCTACCCAGGTGAAGGGGTGGTGTGGGCCTACACGCCCTGGCCGGTGATCGATGTGGAGTGGCGCTGGGACACCTTCAGCTTGCCGGGAACGCCTCCTGGCAGCAGCAGGAGCTACAACTGGCAGGTCAGCTGGAACAACGGGGTTACCACCTACACCATGGCCCTCCCTATCACCATAGAGGCCCAGGGCACCTACCGCCTCCGGGCCAGCGCCTCCTACTGCTACAAGCCCTGTGCCAACTGCTCTCCCGTCCAAGCCGACCTCAAGGTAGACCAGTACGGCGCGGCCTTCATCCCCCTGCCAAGCGCCTCCATGAGCCGCCTCCTCACGCTCCTAGAGGGGGAGTGGCGCAGGAACGCCCAGAGCGTGGAGGTCTTCGTGGTGGCCCCCGACCTCGCCGCTGACCTCAAAAACCTCCTCGGCAGGATGGCCAGGGGCACCTTCGAAAACTGTAGGCTCGGTTTCTGTGATCGGTATGACCCGGTCAGGATCCAGCGCTTCCTCACGGACGTCCCGGACGCTTTCCGGCAGCTGGTGGCCACGGGAAGGCTTTGCGGCGGAATCATTCCGGTGTGCTACGGAGCGCAAGACAGCCGGGTCTACGACATCGGCCCCAGGGTGGGAGCCTTCGGCGTGCTCATCGCCTCGGGAGGCAGACACGACTACATCGCCTTCGGGATGGGCCTCATCACCGGGGAGAACTTCTTCCTCTTTGAAGGGCCCAAAGGGGTGGGGGGGATGCTCAAAGAGGCCCTCCTCTTCGCCCTGATGGAAAGGCAGGGAAGGGAGGTGCGCTGATGAAGAGGGCCTTTTGGGCGCTTTCCCTGACCGGGCTGGCCTTGGCGCAACTGACGAGCTTCGGCGACACGCCCATCTCCCAGGGGAGCGTAACCACCCAAAGCCAGCTGGAAACCCTCATGAGAACGCCGGGCACGCTCCACATCCTCACCCCCGAGGCCACCAACTGGAGCTTTTACCTGGCGAACCTCCACCAGAGGGTGGGCCAGTCCTACGTGTACGTGAACAAACCCGAAGCCAGGCGTCTCTGCTCCTTGGCGAACGGGAACTACACGGGGAACTACGCCATCGTCAGGGTGGTCCCCACCGAAGAGCGCCCCCAGCCTGTGGCCTTCATCCTGCCTCCCAACGATGGGAACCTCAAGGGGATCCTCTTCGAAGGCGAGGGCATCTACAGGGAGATGGTCCTCCTCAACCTGCCGGACCCCCTTTACGCCTGGTACAGCGTGGTGGGGCCCAAGGTGGGCCGGGCCTACGTCTACGGGAGCCCCTCGGCGGGAAACCTGAGGGCCCAGGTCTACCTCCGGGAAACGGTCTGGGTCCAGGACACCTACCCCTCCCTCGTCGGCTCCTACAGCTTCGCCGCTCCCTGGAACGCCACCCTGCAGGTGGACCTGGGGCGGGGCGAGGAGACCCTCCGAGTGCAGGGCTACAACGCCACCACCACCTACACCGGGCAACAGCTACGGGTGGTGGACGCCTCGGGCCAGGACGTGGGCTACGTGGTCATCACCTCCCAGGTCCAGCGGACCGTGGTGGGGGTGTCCGACCAGTACGTGGAGGTTAGAAACGTGTGCGGCGACCTCTGGGCTGCTAACTCCGGGCACACCTTCCAAGCCGACCTGGGGGACGGGCCCGAGACCTTCGTCCTCATGAACCTGCAGCAATGGCGGGAAGGGTGGTTTGGGGTCCTCCTCCGGGGAGGAGCGGACATCTACGACAGCGCCGGCCGCCTTCGGGGCGTGCCCTACACCGGCGGGGACAACAAAATCCACTACGGCTACCTCAACGTCTACGGGGCTGTCGAGTGCGGGGGAGGCACCGCCTACTACTGGAAGATCTACCGGCTCCAGTACGACACCAGAAAGTTGAGCGAGTCGGTTACCCTGTACGCCCGGCGCTGGCGGCAGGTTACCCGGGAGGTCTACAAGGGAGACTTCGCGGTCCTGCCCGGGGGCAGGATTGTCGTAGAGGGAGACACCTACTCGATTCCCGAGCTGGCCGGCTACTTGGCCTCCTCTTCCGTCCAGCTGAAGTACGCCAAGGACTCGCCCCTGATCAGCTACCTGGCCCGGCAGATAGGCCTCGAGGAGGGGTCCCTGGTGAACAACCGCCTCCTGGGCGGGGTGGCGACACCCCCCGAGAGGCCCAAGCCGCTGAGCACCTTCTGCCAGAATCCCCGCTAAGCCCGTGGTAAAGTGGTCGGCGAAGGGGGGTAGGGCTGGCGCGCCAGTCCTGCCCTCCTGGGGCGGGGCTGGCCGATTCCAGCGCTACCCTCCTGTCCCGTAAGTCCTCACCCTAAGGGGAGGCGGGGAGAAAGGAGGGAAGATGATCAACATCCGCCGGGTCCTCACGCTGAGCTGGCTCGGGACTATGCTCCTGGTGCTTCTCGCCTTGCTCATCACTCGATAGGCCGGCCTCAGCCCCCACCCCGACCCTCGCGAGGGTTGGGGTGTTTTCGTACTAGACTGCTCCATAAAGGCGGTGGTGCGATGAGGGAAGAAATGGAAACCTTCCTGAGGCTCTTGGAAGAGGCCTCCTTGGTGCGGGCGGACGGCACGGGGCAGTACTACCTGCTCCGGCACCCGGAGGCGGGCTGGCGGCTGTACCAGAAGGGCATCGAGGCGGCCTTCCTCCTGGCCCAAGGGGAAGAGGCCCTCTTCTGGGCCCCGGAGTTCGGGGTCCCCCTCCCGGAGGCGGCCTAGCCCCGCAGGGCCCGGGCGGCAGCCAGGGCCAGCGAGAGTTCCCCCTCGGTGGGTTCGGAGAGGGTGAGGGCCTGCACCGGGTAGGTGAGGCGGGCCAGGGCCGGGAAGCGGCGGAGAAGCCCGTAGCCCAGGGGGAAGGAAAGGAGGGCCGCCCAGAAGACGGGCACCACCAGCGAGAGGGCCACGGCCAGCGCGAAGGAGAAGGCGAAAAGGGAGACCCCGCAACGGGGATGCAAGCTGGGCATGGCCCGGGCCGCCTCAACCTCGAGGGGCAGGCCCCGCTCGAGGAGGTGGGTTACCCGGTGTTCGGCGGCGTGCAGGCGGGCCATGGGCGTAAGGCGGCTCGTCAGGTAGAGGAGGGCGAAGAGGGCCAGGCCGGCGAGGAGGAGGCCTCCCGTCTTACCCAGGAAAGAAGGAGCGGCATGGTGGGCCTTACCCAAGGCGTAGAGGACGACCCCCACCTGCAAGGCGGTGAGGAGGAGGGCGAGGGCGATCTCCAAGGGAGTCATCCCCCGAGCGTGGTGGCGGTAGAGGCGGGCGTAGGCCCGAAGGAGGTCCACGGTTTGGGCCAGGAGGTTGAAGGCCCCGCCCAGGGGCAACCGGGTAGCGGGAAAGACCTCCACGACCGGGCGCTGGGGATCGCCGTAGGCCAGGGCGCAGCGGCCCCCTTCGCTGAGCATCACGCCGGCGGGCAGGGTGTTGCCGGACACGGCCATACCCCTATGGTAGGCGCGGGCCTTCAGAGGGCGTGTTAGAGGGGGGTGGGGCTGGAGCCCCACCCAGGGGGTTTGGTGAAATGCTGACCATGGGGCTCACGCTGGACGAGGCCATCGCCCAAGCCGACCTTCCCGGCCTGGTGGCCCAGTACTACCCGGAGACCGGGGCCAAGCCGGGGAAAGGAGGGCTTTACCGAGCGGTGTGGCGGGGGGAGAGGCACCCCAGCTTCTCCGTCTACCGCCACAACGGGGTGTGGTTCTGGAGGGACCACGCCACGGGAGAGAAGGGCACGGCATGGCACTTCCTCACCGAGATCGCCGGGCTTTCCGAGCGGGAGGCCCTGGCCGTCTTGGGAGTGGACGGCGCTCCAGCGCCGGCCCGCCCTTCTTGGCGGGAGGTGCTGGCCGAGGCCCAGGAACGCCTCCGCCGGCTGGGCAGGGTGCCCAGGGAGCTAGAGGGCCGGGGCTTCACCTTCGAGGACCTCCTCGCCCTAGGGGTGGGCCTCACCAAAGAGGGGGCCGTCCTCCCCATCCGGGACCCCAAGGGCCAGGTGGTGGCAGCCAAGGTGCGCCGGCTCAAGGTGCCCAAGTACCGCTACCTGGAGGAGGGCATGAAGGCCCAGGCCTGGCACCCGCCGGGCTTTTCCGCCACCAAGCCGGTCCTGGTGGTGGAGGGCGAACTCAACGCCGCCATCGCCTGGCGGGTCTACCCGGAGGTGGATCCGGTGGGCGTGGCGGGGGCGGAGAACTCCCCCGACTGGGAGGTCCTTCGGGGGCGCAAGGTCTTCCTGGCGGCGGACGCCGATGAGGCCGGCAGGAAGGCACTCGCCCGGTGGGAGGAGGAGGCCCTTAGAGTCGGGGTCTTTCCCCTGGCCCTCCCTCCCCTGGAGCGGGACTTTTGCGAGATGGCCGGGGAGAGCCGGGAGGCCCTGGCCCTCTACCTCCGAGGGCTCACCCAGCCCCTCTACACCGAGGCCGTAGGGCTCGCCGAGGACCTCGAGGCCCTCCGGGCCCGGATCGGCGAGGCCCTCATCAAGGAGCGGGTTGAGCCCGTAGGGGAGGCGCGGGAACGGACCGTCTACCGCTACCAGGCCTGGCTGGAGTCCACCCCCCACCCCTTAGGGGTCTTGGCCTGGTAGGATGGGCTTGGGAGAGCGGACGCTAAGCCGCTTGGCCCGAGGTCCCGTTCCCTCGCGGGGGAGCGGGGCCTCGGACTTTCGCGGGGCCGTCTTACCCAGAAAACGGTGAAAGGAAAGGGGGGAAGATGCGGAGCGAAAAAGAGGGGCGCCACGCCTATCATAGGGGCGTGAGCGTCTTACCCAGAAACGAGGCAGAAGCGCGGTCCAGGCTGAAGGCGGTGGAGGCGGAGATGGCCCGCCTGGAGGAGGAGATCCGCAGGCTCTACCCCGGGGTCAGGCTGAAGTGGGTGCGTTGCGGCAAAAAGAACTGCTGGTGCGCTGGAACCAAGGGCAGCAAGGGCCACGGGCCCTACTACTACCGCTACCGGTGGTTGCCCGGGACTCCCGAGGAGAAGGGCCGCCAGCGGGAGACCTACCTGGGCAAGGACCTGGGCGAAGGCCTGCCCGCCGGGTGGCGGGAGCTAAAGCGTCTAGGCAAGCGGCTTTCCGCCCTCCAGGCGGAGAGGGAAGAGCTTCTCCGGTTCTTGCATAACATGAGGTGAGGTGAGCGCGATGCTGGTCCAGCCCAGGTCCAAGGTGGTGCCCATCTCCATCCGGGCCTTCAAGGACGCCTTGGTGGTGGAGGTGCGCCACAGGGAGCCCGTCTACCTGTCTGACGTTTTCCGGGTGGGCGGGCGGACGTACCGGGAAGTGCGGACGGGGGAGCGGGTGCTCTACGAGCTTATCGCCGAGGGGGAGTACGAGGAGCGCCTTCTATCCAGGAACCCCAGGAGCAAGCGGATGCCAGACGGCGGAGCCACGTTGTACCGGTGGCGTTTTCCCGTGAGGGGGTACAAAGATGGACCCAATGATAGCGAGCCTACTGTCGTTCGGGATAGCCTTCCTCCTGGGAGTGGGGATCGGGAGCCTGATTAAGTGGCCCCTACGGGGGGCGCTGGCCGGGGTGGGCCTCCTGCTCTTGGCCTACGCCGTCATCAGCCCCGAGGGCGCTATCGCCCTGGGAAAGGAGGCCGTGCGCTGGGTAGCCGGAGAAGCCCTGGCCTTCATGGGCTATCCCAGGGACTGGGCTCATCTCCTTTTCACCCCCGAGTGGGAAAGTGTCTTACGGCGTGTGGTGGGGGACCTTGTGGTCTCCATCCAGCACGCCCCCGCCTCTCAGGCCAGAATAGAGGCGCTTGGGAGAGACTTGTTTGGCCGGCTGGACCTGGCCTTCGCCCTCGGGGTCATAGCCGGCATTCGGCGGTGAGGCCCCGAGTCGCGCCGATTCGGGGCCCATGAGGGCAATAGGAAAGGAGGAAAAGAGGGATGTTAGAGGTGAAAGGTCAACCATTGCTGAAGGAAAGCGTGATCTCTCCCCCCTATCTGGAACCCGAGGAGTTGCGGAGGAGGCGGCTTGAGCTAGGGCTCACCCTGCACCAGCTGGCCGCCTTGCTGGGCGTTACCCCCACCTGGGTCTCCCGGGTGGAGCGGGGCGAGGGGGACCTCCTCCTCAAGCCCTACGCCGTGGTGGCCCGCTACCTGCAGGTGCTGGGCCTCGAGGACCCCATGCGGCAAAGCCCCCGGGACGGGGAGGGACAGAAAAGCTAACCCTTAGCCCAGCGATAGGGGGAGTGGGTTTTGGAGCCCCTCCCCCTATAATCACGATTGGCATGAGCCGCTTTAGAGCTATCCACAGGACGGTTGCGACGGCCTTAGGACTGGCGGCCCTCGCCGCCACCGGCGGGGTCCAGGCGCAGGCGGGGCTCGTGGGGCCCAACGCCACCAGGACCTTCGACATCAGGGAGCTGACGGTGCGCCCGGCCCTCATCTACATCTCCCCCTCCTACCTCACCCTCCTGGAGTTCGAGGACCTGGTAACCCGGGTGGCCTCGGCCAAAGGAGACGTGGTGAGCGCCACCATCAAGGACAACTACGTCTACCTCATCGCCCTGGCCCCTTCCGGGAGCACCGACCTCCTCGTAACCGTGGCCACGGGGCAGGTGGCCCTCTTCCGGGTCTCGGTGGACAAGAACGCCACCGGCCCCCGCCGCTACCTCATCCGCTTCCCCACCGTGCCCGGCGAGCCGGCCTCCACGGACTCCCCGGCGACCATGCGCCTGGAGGTCCAGGACAGCAGGGGCCAGCCCCGGGTGCCAGCGCCCACGCCTTCCACCCCCGTCCCCAAAGAACCCACCCCCATCACCCCCACGCCGGGGCGGGTAGTGGAGGAGATGCCCCCCTACCTGCAGGTGCGGGCGGTGCCCCTTTGGGACGGCGGCATCCTCACCCTGAACCTCACCCTGAGGAACGCCGGGCCCAACTCGGTGGTGGCCGACCAGGCCGCCGTGCGGGTCTACGCCCTGGACGACAAGGGGAACCGAGCCGTCTTGCCCATCCGGGTCTCCGGTGGGGGACGGGTGGCCCCAGGCGGCACCGCCGCGGTGGCCGTCATCGCCGAGGACGCTCCTCCCATGGTGGAGGTGGTGTGGCGCATCTCCGAGATCGGGCGGCCCGAGGTGTGGACCTACCGGGTGGTCCTGAGGAGGGAGCAGTAATGCGTAGGAGCGTCTTACTGGGAATGGCCTTCCTGGGGCTGACCATGGCCCAGTTCAGCGATGTGAACCCCTCCAGCCCCGAATGGCTGGCCCTCCAGGCCCTCTCCGAGATGGGCGTGGTCTACGGCTACCCGGACGGGACCTTCAAGCCCGACCGGGCCACATCCCGCCGGGAGATGGTCCTCATGCTGTACCGCCTCTGGACTAAGGCCAAGGAGGAAAACGACAAAGCCCTCCAGGAGGCCACGGCCAGGTTGGCCCAGGACCTGGCCGGCCTGGCCAAGGTCCAGACCGAACTCCAGTCCCGCCTCGAGGCCCTGGAGGCCTCGGTCATGTCCAAGGAAGAGGCGGAGGAGATCCGGGCCCAGATCGCCGCCCTCAAGAGCGCTTCCGCCTCCCTGGAGGAGGCCGTCTCCCGTTTGGTCAGCCAGTACGCCGACCTGGCCGCCATGTACAAGGACTTCGAGGCCAAGTTGAGCCAGATGGACCAGAGGACCCTGGCCTTCAGCGAGGACTCCGTCAACCTGCAGAAGGGGCTCAATGACCTGGCCAAGCGTGTGGAGGACCTGAGGGGCGAACTGGCCCGGGCGACCCAGGCCCTGCAGGAAGCGCAGGCGCGGGACACCAGCGCCCTCCGGAAGGCGATCCAGGACCAGGAGGCCGCCCTCCGAAGCGCCGCCGATGCCGTTCGGCAGGAGGTGGGCGCTCAGGTCAAGGAACTCGCCGACAAGCTTTCCGCCCTCCAGTCCCGGGTGGAAGCCCTCGAGGGGAGGCTCACCGAGACCAGGGAGGAGCTTTTCAAGCTCTCCGAAGGCGTGCGCAACGGCCAGGCCGCCCTGGCCGCCCGCCTAGACGCCATCGAGAAAACCCCCCCTCCCCTCTACCGTGGGGCCACCCTTTCCGGCCTGAACCCCCTCATCCTCTACGGCTTTCTGGGACACGACACCCTGGCAGGCCTGGGGGTGCGGGCGGGCCTCGACTGGCGGCAGGACGTGGGGGAGTTCCGGGTGAGCGGCCTCTTCACCCTGCCCGTTTACCGGGAGCCGGCCCGCGGTAGCGTGGGCTTCGGCCTGTCCTACGCCGTGTCTGGCCCGGCCCAGGGAGAGACTGCCCTCCTCCTGGCCTTGGGGGCCGG
>Ga0326763_1000470_pt1 | contig 14482 bp, 14 predicted proteins | sample NORPS_P_FD_207671 | JGI IMG/M metagenome (GOLD analysis project Ga0326763, IMG submission 207671) | Hot spring water microbial communities from Norris Geyser Basin, Yellowstone National Park, WY, United States - NOR.PS_P | ecosystem: Environmental > Aquatic > Thermal springs > Unclassified...
TCGCGACTGCGGCCGGCATGTCGCCGGGTCAGGCGCACGCGTATCTTGCCAGCTTCCGCAGCGTGGGGCTGGTGCAGCAAGCGGCGGACGGGCTGTACGAACTGGGCCCGTATGCACTGGCGCTTGGCCTGGCCGCGCTCGATCGCCTGGACGTGCGCAAGGCGGCGATGGCGCCGATGCGTCAGTTCCGGGACCGGTGCGGGGAGTCTGTGCATCTGTCCGTCTGGTCGGGCCAGGGACCGGTGATCATCAGCCGGGTCGACGGGACGCGCGGCGTGTCGCTGTCCATCAGGATCGGCTTTGCCCTGCCGCTCGACAGCTCGGCTTCGGGCCGCATCTTTGCCGCGTTTTATCCGGAGGCGGAACAGCTCGCCGTGCAGTCGAGGGGCCGGCAGGGCCGTGCGGATTTGCGCCGAACGCTCGAGACGATCCGTCGCGTGGGCCTGGCCACCTCGGAAAGCCTGCTCAATATCGGGTTCGCGGGCATGTCGGCGCCCGTATTCGACCATGACGGCCGCTTGGTCGCGGCGATGACCGCGCTCGGACCGGCCGCGCACCTCGACACCCGGCTGGACGGCCCGGTGGCCGCGGCGCTTCGGCAGGCTGCGACCGCCGCCTCAGCCGAGATGGGGAACCGGCCGTCGGTGGGCGGGCGGGCAGGCATGGCCGATGTCTAGGGCCCAGCGTTGTAACTCGGGGCAGGGGCGCTGCTTCGAAATGGTGCAACTGCCGCGTTTCTGTTCTCATTGCCGCGGCCGCCGGCGCGGTGCCGCCGTGGTGCGGTAACTCTTTACTGGCGGCACGATCTTTGCTCTGTTTCGATTGTCGGCCCGTTGCGGGCTGAGCCGAGATGACGATGAAGGGGTGTGTGGCAGCGGTGCCGAACTCACACCCCGTGCGAGCAACCTGACGCCCCGGGCAACGAAGCCCGCGCTCCCCAGCGGTCGGCGTCCTCGACGAAACGAGCATCGACGCTGGCAAAAACTGCTGTCCCATTCGGCATCTTGTTCTCGGAGCAGGGAGCCTACGCGATCGTCTCCCGGGCGATGCGAAACGGCGCGCTGCTTGCCGTCGAGGAGGTGAATGCGTCGAGCGCGGGACTCGTGCTGCAGCCGCACGCCGTCGACCCGGCAGGACGGCCCGAACGCTACGCACAGGCTTGCGCGGACCTGCTCGCTGGCGGGATCCGCCATGTGGTCGGTTGCTACACATCCTCGAGCCGGAAAGAGTGCATTCCCCATTTCGAGCGGGCCGATGCGCTGCTCTGGTATCCATCGCACTATGAAGGTTTCGAATCCTCGCCGAACGTGATCTACACGGGAGCGGTCGCCAACCAGCATTTGTTGCCGCTTGCCGATTACATGCAAAGCGCGTTCGGTTCGCGCGCGTTCTGCGTCGGTTCGAACTATATTTGGGCCTGGGAGAATAACCGGATCCTGCGCGAGCGGCTGGGCGCGATGCGCGGCCGGGTCGTCGCCGAACGTTATTTCGGGGTGGGCGAGACTGATTTCCGGCAGGTGATCGACACGATCATCGCCGAGCGGCCGTCTTTCGTGTTCAACACACTCATCGGCACCTCAACGTATCGCTTCATGGCCGATTTCCGTGCGGCTTGCGCGGCGTGCGGGATCGATCAGGCGGCCGAACTCCCGATCGCTAGCTGCACGTTGTCCGAACCGGAGTTGGCGGAGGTCGGGCCGGACGCGGCCGATGGGCACATCACCGCCAGCGTGTATTTCTCCTCCATCGAGCGCGCCGAGAACGCCGTTTTCATCGCGAAGTATTTGGCTCGGTTTCCCGGCGGCCCCATCGTCTGCGCCGATGCGGAGGCTGCTTATGTCGCGGTCAAGATCCTGGCTCGTGCGCTCGAGATCGCCGGGCCGGACGCGGACAGCGCCGCGGTCAAGCGGGCCGCGACGTCGTTGACGCTGGAGGCGCCGCAAGGGCCGGTCCGGATCGATCCGGAGACCTGCCACGCGGCGCTGACGCCCCGGATCGGGCGTTCGACCAGGCAGATGAGCTTCGAGATCCTCACGGAGGCGCCGGCGCCGGTCGCGGCAGACCCGTATCTGGTGTGGAACTCGCCTCGGTTCTGGACGGCCGCGTCGCGGCCCAACTTGCGCGTCGCGTCGTGACGAACCCGCGCGCCATCCAGAACTTCCGAGGTTTTCGCGGCATCTGGTGGGGGCCGCAGAACCCGGTCCCTGAGGTGTTGACCACGACGCTCGCCCGTCTCGGCGTCACGCTGGCCCGGATCGAGCAGATTGGCGACACCACGCTGACGGAGCGCGACGTGCTGTTCGTCGATGGCGATAGCGCGTTCGACCCGGCGGCGCTCGGAGCGCCAGGGCGCATGCTGTTGCGGAGCCCGGTCATCGGCGTCGTGGGCGTCGAGGCGCCGAGCCGGCTCAAGGCGCTGCTGGACGTCGGCGCGACGGCGCTGTTGCGAAAGCCGATCCATCCGGCTTCGGTGTATTCGTCGCTGTTCCTGGCGGTCAACAATCATGCCCGCTTCGCCCGGCTGGAAGACCGCGTCGCCGAGCACGACCGGCGCCGGAGCGGGCGGCGCTACGTCATCAAAGCGGTGATCGCGCTCATGCGAGAGGGCATGTGCGACGAGCAGGCCTACGCCCATCTGCGCCGCGAGAGCATGCGGCGCCGGGTCGGCTTGGAAGACTACGCCTATTCCCTTTGTAACCCTCCACAGGAGACCGACGATGTCGAGAACCAGGACCCGGCTGTTGGCCACGGTAGCGGCCACTCTCCTTGCGATCAGCAGCCCGGCGACGAGCTGGGCGGCCGACCCGATCAAACTCGGCGTGCTTGAGGACCAGTCCGGCGACTTCGCGCTCGCCACGATCGGTAAAGTCCATGGCATCCAGCTCGCCACCGACGAGATCAATGCGGCGGGCGGCATCGCCGGCCGCAAGCTCGAGCTCGTGATCTACGACACGCAGTCGGACAACACGCGCTACCAGGAGTTCATGCGGCGCGTGTTGCAGCGCGACAAGGTGGATGCGGTGTTCGCCGGGTTCTCGAGCGCGTCGCGGGAGGCCTACCGCCCCATCGTCGATCAGCTCAATGGCCTCGCGTTCTACAACAACCAATATGAAGGCGGCGTTTGTGACGCGCACATGATCGTCACCGGGGCGGTGCCGGAACAGCAGTTCTCGACGCTCATTCCGTGGATGATGGAGAAGTTCGGCAAGCACGTTTACACGATCGCCGCCGACTACAATTTCGGCCAAATCTCCGCCGAGTGGGTGCGCAACATCGTCAAGGAAAACGGCGGCACGATGGCCGGCGAGGAGTTCATCCCGCTCGGCGTGTCACAATTCTCGTCCACGATCCAAAACATCCAGAAAGCCAAGCCGGACGTGCTGATCACTCTGCTGGTGGGCGCGGCACAGGCCTCCTATTACGAGCAGGCCGCGGCGGCGAACCTCAAGGTGCCGATGGGCAGCTCCGTCAACGTCGGGCAAGCGTACGAGCACAAGCGGTTCAAGCCGCCGAGCCTGGCCAACATGTACGTGACGACCAACTGGATCGAAGAGGTTCCGAACGAAGCCTCGAAGGCGTTCGTCAAGAAATGGCACGCCAAATTCCCCAGCGAACCGTATATCAACCAAGAGGCCGAGAACTCCTATATTGCGGTTTATCTCTACAAGCAGATGATCGAGCGCGCCAATGGCTCGACCAAGCGGGACGATCTGCGCAAGATCATCGCCAAGGGTGACGTCTGCATGGACGCGCCGGAGGGCAAGGTCTGCATCGATCCGAAGAGCCAGCACATGTCGCACACGATCTATCTGGCGAAGGTCAACGACGACCATTCGATCTCATTCCCAAACGAATGGAGCGACATCAAGCCCTACTGGCTCGGTGACGCCGGTTGCGATCTGACCAAGAAGAACCCCAACGCGCAGTATACGCCCAGCAATCCGCCGCCGAAGTAACGATCAGAGGCGATTTCAACCAGTGTTCGACACTGCCTTTGGTTTTCTCTACCAGTTCGGTGACGCCTGCGCCTTTTTGGTGCTGTGCGCCGCCGGGCTGGCGGTCATCTTCGGCATGATGGGGGTGATCAATCTCGCGCATGGCGAGTTCATCATGTGCGGCGCCTACGTCACGAGCGCGGCGGCACGGGCCGGCGTGCCGCTGGGGTTCGCCATCGCGTGCGGCGCGCTGGCGGCCGGGCTCGCCGGGGTGGTGCTCGAGCGACTGATCATCCACCGCCTGTACGAGCGGCCGCTCGACACCATCGTCGCCACATGGGGCATCAGCTTGATCGTTTCGCAGGGCACGCTGATCGTGCTGGGGCCGAGCATGGGGGCCGTCGGCACGCCATTCGGCAGCGTGGTGGTCGGCGGCTATTCCTATTCGGTCTACCGTTTCGTGCTGATGGCGGCGGCGGCCCTCATCCTGCTTGCGCTTTACGTGCTGTTCACCCGCACGCGCTTCGGCGAACTCGCCCGGGCGACCATCCAGGTGCCGCACATGGCGCAAGCGCTCGGGATCAACACCGGGCTGATCTACACGGCCACGTTCGGCATCGGCGCGGCGCTCGCGGGCGCCACGGGCGGGCTGTATGCGCCGACGATGACGCTGGTGCCGACGATGGGCTCCCAGTTCATCATCGAGGCGTTCGTGACCGTGGTGGTCGGCGGCGGAGATGTGTTCCTCGGCACGGCGCCGGCCGGCGTTTTCCTCGGCTTCATCAAGGCGACCATGACGACGTGGGAAGGCCAACTCGCGGGCCAGATCGGGCTGCTGGTCGCCGTGATCATCGTAATCCGGGTGCTGCCGCGCGGGGTCTCTGGATTGTTGCTGCGTGAGCGGGCTTAGGCGGATGGGGGCGCGGGGCGGGATGCTGCACCGGCTCGAGGGGCCGCAGACGCTCGGGCGCGGGCGATGGTTTTGGCTCGGGTTCGCAATCGCCGTCGCGCTTGCCTGCGCCTACCCGCTGTTCGAGGACGACTACACCGTCGGCAACACGATCTACTTCTTCAACTGGGTGTTCATGGCGCTCGGCCTCTGCCTGATCTGGGGCTATGGCGGCATGCTGAGCTTCGGGCAGACGGCGCTGTTCGGCATCTCCGGCTATGGCTACGGCATATTCGTGCTGAATTTCGGCCCCGATCACGGGTTTACGTTGATCGCGGCCCTGGTGGCCGTCGCGGCGGCGGCGCTGTTCGCGGCTGCGATCGGCTATTTCTTGTTTTGGGGCCGCATCGGCGGCGTGTTCCTCGGCATCGTGACGCTCTCCGTCACGCTCGTGCTGGAGCGTTTCATGGCGCAGACCGCCGGTCCCGAGTGGCATGTCGGCACGGCGCGGCTCAACGGTTTCAACGGGATGAGCGGAATGGCGCCGCTCACCATCCCATGGCCCGGCGACGACATCGTCCTGTCGCCTGACGTTCCGCTGTATTACGTCGTGCTCGGGCTGTTGGTGCTGGCCTATCTGGGCCTGCGCATCCTGGTGAACTCGTCGTTCGGCAACGTGCTGGTGGCGATCCGCGAGAACCCGCAGCGCGCGACCATGCTCGGCTACGACATCCGGCGATACCAACTGGCAGCGTTCGCGATCGGCGGGGCCTTCGCCGGGCTGAGCGGCGTGCTTTACACGAGCTGGGGTCAGTACATCACGCCGTCCAGCATGGGCCTGACGGCGGCGTCGCTGCCGGTGGTCTGGGTCGCGGTGGGCGGACGGAGCGATCTGACCACGACCTTGGTCGGCACGTTGCTGGTGATCGGCGCGTTCCAGGCGCTGACCGTCTACGGCAGCCAGTACGCGCTGGTGGCCATGGGGGTGCTGCTGGTGCTGACGGTGCTGGCCGCGCCGCAGGGGCTCGTCATGGCCGCCGCGCGTCTCGTGACCCGGCGGCGCCCATGACGATGCTAGAGACACGCGGGCTCAACAAGCATTTCGGCGGCCTGCAGGTCACCGACGACGTGAACCTGGTGCTCGCGCGCGGCGAGTTGCACTGCCTGATCGGCCCGAACGGCGCCGGCAAGAGCACGTTCTTCCGCCTCATCCTGGGCGAATACCCGCCCAGCAGCGGGCAGATCCTGTTCGACGGCGCCGACATCACCCGGTTGCCCTCTCACGAGCGCGTGCGTCGGGGCATGAGCGTGAAGTTCCAGGTGCCGGGCGTGTTCCAAGCGTTGAGCGTGCAGCAGAACCTCGAGATCGCGCTGCAGCACCACCTGGAGGGCGCGAGCCTGGCCGCCGAGATCGACCGGCTGCTCGGCTTCCTCGATCTGGTCGCGGACCGGGCGCAGCGAGCGGGCAATCTCAGCCACGGGCAGAAGCAGTGGCTCGAGATCGGCATGGCGGTCAGCCTCAAGCCGAGCCTTTTGCTGCTCGACGAGCCGACCGCGGGCATGTCGATCGAGGAGACGCATGCGACGGGCGAGATGATCAAGGCGCTGAACGCCGAGGGCATGACGATCCTGGCGGTCGAGCACGACATGGAGTTCGTCCGCCAGGTCGCGCAGCGCGTCACCGTGCTGCATCTCGGCCGTATCTTTGCCCAGGGCGACATCGACGCGATCACGGCGGACGAGCGGGTTGCGGCCATCTATCTCGGCCAGGGGCACGCCCATGCGTGAGGAAATGCTGCTGAGCGTGGCCGGGCTGCGCAATGGCTACGGCGGCAAGCCGGTGCTGCAAGGCATCGACCTGGCGATCCGCCCGGGCGAGATCGTCGCCGTGATCGGCCGTAACGGCGTCGGCAAGACCACGCTGATGCGGGCGCTGATCGGGCTACTGCCGGGCGGCGGCGGCACGATCCGGTTCCGCGGCGAGCCGATCGAGCATCTATCGTCTTATCGGCGGGCGCGGCTCGGGATCGGCTACGTGCCGCAGGGCCGCGACGTGTTCCCGCGCATGAGCGTGGAGGAGAATTTGCGCATCGGCCGGGCTGCGGGGCGGGGCGGAGAGGCGAGCGATTTCGAGCTGGTGTACGACAGCTTCCCGGTTCTGCACGAGCGCCGGCATCAAGTGGCCGGCACGCTCTCCGGCGGTCAGCAGCAGCAGCTCGCAATCGGCCGGGTGCTGATCGCCCGGCCGTCGCTGATGCTGCTGGACGAGCCCTCGGAGGGGATCCAGCCCTCGATCGTGCAGGACATCGCCCGAATCGGCACCGAGCTGAACCGCCGCATGGGGCTGACGATCGTCCTGGTCGAGCAGAACATCGACATGATCCGCGCCATGGCCCAGCGCTGTCACGTCATGAACAAGGGCAGCCTGGTCGCCACGCTGACGCCCGAGATGCTGGACGACCGCGAGACGGTGCGGCGCCATTTGGCCGTTTGACTACAAGGGAGCGGAAGATGTCCTGGTTCGAGAACTCGATCATGGCCAAGAAGGGCGAGGCGCGCGGCAAGCCGGGCCGCACGCACGACCTCACCGAGGTCGTGCAAGGGCGGTATCATTACGTCTACGGCCCGTATGCGGAGCCGGTGCTGCGCATCCAGCCCGGCGACGTCGTGACCTGCGAGACGCACGACGCCTTCGAGGGCAAGATCAAGCACGAGACCGACAAACCGAGCGAGATCCTGAACTTCCCGTTCCTGAACCCGCAGAACGGGCCGATCTATGTCGAGGGTGCGGAGAAGGGCGACTGCCTGGCCGTGCATATCCGCGAGATCAAGCCGCGCGGGCCGCAGCCGGTCGGCACCACCTGCATGATCACCGAGTTCGGCGGGCTGGTGGCGACGGGAGCGACCGCGCTGCTGAACCAGCCGCTGCCGGAGAAGGTGAAGAAGATCGAAGTCACCGTTGAAGGCGGCGTCAAATGGAGCGAGCGGATCACGCTGCCCTACGAGCCGTTCATCGGCACCATCGGCACCTCGCCCGAGATCGAGGCGATCTCGTCACTGGTGCCGGACTATTACGGCGGCAACATGGATCTGCCGGACGTCGCGCCCGGCTCGGTGATCTATCTCCCGGTCAATGCGCCCGGCGCGCTGCTGTTCCTCGGTGACTGCCACGCGATCCAGGGTGATGGCGAGCTGTGTGGCGTGGCGCTCGAGCACCCGACGCACACCACCGTGCAGGTCGACCTGATCAAGCGGTGGCCGCTGGCCTGGCCGCGGCTCGAGACCGAGGCGTTGTTCATGACGATCGGCTCCGGCCGCCCGATGGAGGACGCGGCCCGGATCGCCTATCGCGAGCTGGTGCGCTGGATGGCGGCCGATTTCGGCTTCGACGAGCACGAGGCGTACCTGCTGTTGACGCAGTGCGGCAAGATGCGGGTCGGCAACATGGTCGATCCGAAATACACGCTCGGCGCCTCGATCACGCGCAAGATCGTCGGCAACCCAAGGAGCCTCGCATGATCGACCTCACCACGCTGACCGTCGAGGCCATCCAAGCCGGCTTCCGCGATGGCGCTTTCACCTGCGAGGCGCTGGTTCAGGCCTGTCTCGACCGGATCGGCGAGTACAATCCGCACTACAACGCCATCATCTTCCCCAACCCGGCGGCGCTCGAGGACGCGCGGGCGATCGACCGGCGGCGGGCGGCGGGGGAGGCACTCGGGCCGCTCGCCGGCGTGCCGATCGTGGTCAAGGACCCGATGGACATGGTCGGTTTCCCGACCACGGCGGGGTGGCGGCTGCTGTGCAGCAAGACGGGCGGCATCGACCTGATGCCCGGCACCGATGCCCCGGTGGTCGCCCGCATGCGCGCGGCCGGATGCGTCATCCTCGGCAAGACCAACGTGCCGGTGCTGAGCGCGTCCGGCACCCACGCCAACGATTCCTGGGCTGGCCCGACTATCAATGCCGCCGCACCCTCGATGGTGCCCGGCGGCAGCAGCGCCGGCAGCGCGACGGCGGTGGCCGCCGCTTTTGCCGTTCTGGGCCTGGCGGAGGAGACCGGCGGCTCGATCCAGAACCCGGCCTCGGCGCAGGCGCTGGTCGGCATCAAGCCCACTTTCGCGCTCGTGCCCAACACTGGCGTCATGCCGCTGTCCAGCCAGCGCGACGTCGTCGGCCCGTTGGCGCGCTGCGTGCGGGATGCGGCGCTGGCGCTCGACGTGCTGGCCGGGTTCACGATCGCGGACCCGAAGACGACCGCTTCGTTCGGCCACGTTCCGGCCGGGGGTTATGCGGCTGGGCTGTCGACCAGCGTGCTGGCGGGCAAGCGGCTCGGCCTCTATGGGCCGGGCTGGCGCGACATGCCGCTCTCGGACGGGACGACCGCACTTTACCGGCGCGCGCAGGGTGAATTGACCGGCGCCGGCGCAGTCCTGGTTGACGATCCGTTCGCCGGCAGCGGCTTCTCCGCGATCGGACACACGATCCCCGAGTCCGACAACGAATTCGATGCGCGCGGATTGGAATCGGTGCCGCACGACCTGGACAACTACCTCAAGCGGCTCGGCCCGGCCGCGGCACTGAAGAGCTTCGCCGAGTTCGCCGCGGCGACGGCGGCCGAAAATCCTTTCGGGCCCGGTGGTGTGCTGCAGTATCTGCATCGGTTGCCGCAGTTCGCGGCCAGCCTTGCCGACCCGTCCGCGCCGCCGGACATGTCGGACTTCGCCGGCGCGCGCACCGCGTATCTCGAGATCGTCCATCGCGTGTTCGACGAGGTCAAGCTCGATGCGCTGGTCTTCCCGCAGATGCGGACGGCGCTGCCGGCCCTGCATGCCGGCGAGCGCATTCACGAGACGACGGTGTGCGAGATCAACATCGCCGGGCTGCCCGGGGTGACGGTTCCGGCCGGCTACCACGACAACGGCGCGCCGTTCTGCCTGATCTTCGTCGGCCGGCCGTGGAGCGAGAAGCTGCTGCTCTCGTTGGCATACGACTACGAGCAAGCGACAGGGCATCGGCGCGTTCCGGCGCTGGACCGCGGCTGATGGATTTCGCCATCAAGTTCGCCTTCGACATCCTCGCCTTCACGTCGGTCATGGTGCTGATCGTGCTGGGGCTCGGCGTGATCGCGAGCATGATGGGGATCTTCAACTTCGCGCATGGCGAGCTCGTGCTGCTCGGCGCTTACACGGTCTACCTCAGCGACAACGCTGGGCTCGGGACCTGGCCCGGGGTGATCGCGTCGCCGATCCTGGTCGGGTTGATCGGTTTGTTGCTCGAGCGCGCAGTGATCCGACGATTCTATGCCAATCCGATCATCGCGATGCTCGGCACCTACGCGCTGGGGCTGATCATCCGCGAGATCGTGCGCGGGCTGCTGGGCGGGCACTACAAATCGGTGCCGGAACCGATCCCCGGCGCGTTCACCCTCGGCGGCATGGAGTTCTCGGCGTGGCGGACGTTCATCATCGTCATCACCGGGTTCGTCATCGCCGGTAGCTGGCTGCTGCTGGAACGCACCTCGATCGGGTTGCGCGTGCGAGGCGCGCTGGAGAACCCGATGCTGGCCCGGGCGTGCGGGATATCCACCGGACGGCTGTATGCGATGACGTTCGCGTTCGGCGCCGCGCTGGCCGGGCTGGCGGGGGCGCTGATCGTGCCGCTGTACTCGCTCTCGGCCGACATCGGCACCCGCTTTCTCGTTCAAGCCTTCCTTTCCGTCATGCTGGGCGGCGTCGGGACCTTCGAGGGGCCGGTGGTCGGCGCCGGCGCGGTGGGCGCGATGGCGTCGGGCTTGCCCTGGGTCGTGTTGCCGGTGCTCGCCGACCCGCTCGTCTTCGTGCTCGCACTGGCGATGGTGCGATTGCGGCCGCAAGGCTTCATCGCCGCCGGACGCGCCTAGATCCATTTCAAGAAGGAGTTCGATCATGTCTGAACAGGACCGTTTTGACCGCCTTGGCCGCCGCTCCCTGCTGCGCGGGGCCGGCGGTTTGGCCGCGACGGGCTGGACCGCCGCCGCGACGGGCTGGGTTCTCCGCCCGCATTGGGCCCATGCGGCCGGCCCGATCAAAATGGGCATCGCCACCGACATCACTGGCGCCATCGCGCCTTCGGGCAACGCCAACTGGCAGGTGGCGCAGTTCACCGTCGAGCGGATCAATGCCGCCGGCGGCATCGGCGGGCGGCCGATCGAGTTGCATCTCGAGGACACGGCGTCCGATCCGAAGGTCGCGGTCGGCAACGTCCGCCGGCTGATCCAGGAGCACCGTGTGGACGTCGTGCTCGGCGGCATCACCAGCGCAATGCGTCAGGCCATCAAGGACCCGATCGTGAACCGCGGCCGCACGCTCTACATCTACCCGCAGCTCTACGAGGGCCAGGAGTGCACCAAGTTCCTGTACAACACCGGCCCGACACCGGCGCAGCAATGCGACAAGCTGATCCCGTATCTGATCAAGACGCTCGGCAAGAAGCGGTTCGCGATGCCGTCGGCCAATTACGTGTGGCCCCAGCTTCTGAACAAATATGCGCGCAAGGTGATAGAGGCCAATGGCGGCGAAGTCGTCTTCGAGGAATACTACCCGATCGACCAAGCCGAATACTCGGCGACCATCGGCAAGATTGGGGACGGCAAGGTTGATTGCGTCTTTATGACGATCATCCCGCCCGGCGTGCAACCCTTCGTCAAGCAGCTGTATGAGAGCGGGTTCCAGAAGAATGGCGGGGTGCTGACTTGCGTCTACTACGACGAGAACTCGCTGAACTATAACCCGGTTGCGGAAATGGAGGGGCTGGTGAGTTGCCTCGACTACTTCCAAGCGGTCGACGACCCGTTCAGCAAGCAGCTGCAGGCCGATTACGCCAAGCGCTTCCCGGAGACGAAATACCTGTTCACCGCGGGCAGCGGCGCCACCGGCATGTATCGGGGCATCAAGCTGTACGAGGCGGCCGTGAAAGCCAATGGCGGCAAGCTCGGCCGCGAGGACGTCGCCGCCGCGCTGGATCACGCGTCCATTCCGGAGGGACCCGGCGGCGGCGCGCAGGTCGTGCCGGGCAAGTGGCACTGCAAGATGAACATGTACATCGCCGTCTGCCGCAACGATGGCGGCAAGCCGCGATACGAGATCGTCAGCAAGGAAGACATGGTCGATCCGCGGGAGTGCTGAGGTGACACAAGCCGCGACCACCGCCGCCGATCTGCCAGCACGGCCGCGGACACGCACGCTGCGTGTCCTGCCGGCGGTCGAGTTGATCACCCTGGCGGCGCTGGTCGCGGCGCCATTCGCACTGGGCGACCGGCCGGAGTTGATCACGTTGCTGACCAACATCCTGATCCTGTCGCTGCTCGCGATCAGCTTCGACCTGTGCTGGGGCTTCTCCGGCATCATGTCGTTCGGCCAGGCGCTGTTCTTCGGCGTGTCCAGCTACGTGATCGCGCTGGTCGGGCGCGATCTGGACTTCAGCCAGCTCTGGGGCACGCTGCCGCTTGCGATGCTGGTGGGCGGTTTGCTGGCGGCGCTGTTGGCCGCCTTCCTGCTGCTGGGGCGAAAGACGCCGACGTCCATCTTCGTCGCCTTCGGCACGTTGACGGGCGCCTATGCGGCCGAACGGCTGGTCTCCGGCTGGCAGTATGTCGGGGCCGGCAACGGGCTCTCGTCGATCAAGCAGATGGCGTTCGGCGGCTACGAGTTCGTCGAAGGCGTGGAATTCTATTCGCTGGCGCTGGGGATCCTCGTCGTCGTCTATCTCGCCTGCCGGTGGCTGGTGCGCTCGCAACTCGGCCTGGTGCTGGCCGGGATGCGGCAGAACGAGGAGCGGCTGGCGTTCTTCGGCTACCGGGTGCAGGTGTTCAAGGCGCTGGTGTTCTCGTTGGCGGGCGCGGTGGCCGGGCTGTCGGGTGCGCTGTACAGCTACCATCAGGGTTTCACCGGGCCGAGCAACCTGGGGCCGGGCCTCTCGACCACGGCGGTGATCTACTGCCTGTTCGGCGGCAGCGGCACGCTGATCGGACCGGTGCTCGGCACGGCCGCGATCGAGGGGATGAGCTTCTTTCTGTCCGACGTGGAAGCGGTGCGGCAGTTCTGGCCGGTGATCCTGGGCGTCGTCCTGCTCGTGGTGGTGATGTTCCAGCCGACCGGCTTGCTGGGGCTGGTGCTGTCGGTGCGGGAGCGGATCGGGTCGTTCGGCGTGCGGGGGCGCGAGTGAGTCTGCTCGCGGTCAGAGGGCTGGCCAAGACTTACGGCCCGCTGAAGGCGCTGGACGGGGTCGACCTGACCGTCGAGGCAGGAACGTTCCATGGGCTGATTGGGCCCAACGGCTCCGGCAAGAGCACGCTGCTGAAAGCGATCGCCGGCGCGCATTTCGCCACGTCCGGCACCATCAGCTTCGTCGGCGCCGACATCACCTATGCGCCGCCCTACCAGCGCTCGCGCCTGGGCCTGAGCCTCAAATTTCAGATCACGGCCGTGCTGCAGGAGCTGTCGGTCTACGACAACGTGCTGCTCGCGCTGCAATCGGGCGAAAGCAACTGGGCGCTGTTGCGCAACCGGTCGCGGGCGCGGCTGGACGATCAGGTCATGCAGGCGCTCGACAGCTTCCGCCTCGGTGGCCGCGCTAGCGATCTGGCCGGCGAACTGAGCCATGGCGAACAGCAATGGCTGGAGATCGCCATGGCGTTGGCGCCGAAGCCGCGGCTGCTGCTGCTCGACGAGCCGACCGGCGGCATGAGCCCGGAGGAGCGGCGGGTGACCGGCGAGCTGCTCGCGCCGATCAAGGCGACGTGCGCGCTGGTGATTGTCGAGCACGACCTGGATTTCATCAAAAACATCTGTGACCGGCTGACCGTGCTCGACCAGGGCACCGTGCTCGGCGACGGCACCGTCGACGAGATCGAGCGCGACCCGCGCGTGCAGGAGATTTACACCAGCCGTGTCTGACACAAGCGCCGCGCCGCTCCTCCGGGTCGACAATCTCTGTGCCGGCTACGGCCGCAGCCAGGTGCTGTTCGGCCTTTCGCTGACCCTGCCGTCGACCGGCGGGGTCGCCATTCTCGGCCGTAACGGGGCGGGAAAGACGACGCTGCTGCGCACGCTGGCGGGCGAGATCACGCCGATGTCCGGCCGCATCGTGTTCGACGGCACGGACGCCACCCTGTCGTCACCGGAGCAGCGGGCCCGGGGCGGCATCGGCTACGTGCCGCAGGAGCAGGCGATCTTCGCGCGCATGACGGTGCGCGAGAACCTGCTGCTCGGCTGCGGCGGGCGCGACCACGGCGACGCCATCGCGGGCGTTCTGCGGATGTTTCCCAAGCTCGGCGCCCGGCTCGGCCAGACGGCGGCGACGCTGTCGGGCGGCGAGCGCAAGATGCTGGCCGTCGGCCGTGCGCTGCTGGGCCAACCGCACATGCTGATGCTCGACGAGCCGACCGAGGGTGTCTGGATCGGGGTGATCGAGGAGATCGCCGACCGGCTGATCGAGCTGACCCGCCGGATGAGCATCGTGCTCGTCGAGCAGCACGTGGAACTCGCGCTGCGGGTCGCCGACTACGCCTACGTCATCGAGCGCGGCACGGTCGCGCTCGAGGGCGCGGCCGACGATTTGCGGCACGACAAGGCGTTACTGCGCCTGCTCGCCCCATAACAAGGAGGAACCATGGCCG
>Ga0326763_1000474_pt1 | contig 14410 bp, 7 predicted proteins | sample NORPS_P_FD_207671 | JGI IMG/M metagenome (GOLD analysis project Ga0326763, IMG submission 207671) | Hot spring water microbial communities from Norris Geyser Basin, Yellowstone National Park, WY, United States - NOR.PS_P | ecosystem: Environmental > Aquatic > Thermal springs > Unclassified...
TGGAAGACCCCCTGGACGAGAAGGCCTACCAGAAGCGGGTGGAGAAGAGCGCCTTCCCCGGCGAGACCTTCCGGGTGCTCAAGGACAAGGACCTGAAGCGCTACGGGGAGTACCGCACCCGCAGGTTAGTGCTGGAGGCGTGGGAGAGGCTTGGAGCGGGGAACTAGGCTTCACTTCAACCAGGAGGCGGCCTCGAGGCGAATCTCTTCGGGAATCCGGGGGTCCGAGGCAATCTTGGCCAGGAAAGCGGCCAACCCCAGAATCCCCCGGCCCTGAGGCTCTAGGGTTACGGGCTCTTCTTGAACAACCCTTACCTCAATGACCTGCCCACCTCCTTTGCCGCCCTCAGGGGCTTGGGTCTCCCTTAGAGGGGGAAGCTCCCGGCGGAGCACCTTGAGAAGCGAAGGCATCACCCGCAGGTACTTACGGGCCCTGGTCATGGCCACGTAAAGGAGGTTCTCCGCCTCCCTCAGCTCCTCCTCATCCCCCTTCTCCTGGTAAGTCTGGCGCACCTTGGGCTCCCAAACCTCCAGGTAATCGTCCCAGAGAAACACCCTATCCCACTCCCGCCCCTTGGCCTTGTGAGCGGTAGAAAGGATATAGGTGGCGGCGCCTTCTTCGTCTACATGCACCCCACGAAGCGCGGAGGCCAGTTTTGCCAAATCGTACCGCTGAGCGAGGCGGAGGAGCGTCTTGGCCGTGGGGTGGTGGAGCTCTTGGGCCAGCATCTCCAGCTCTTCCCAGGTCCAGACCATGGAAAGCTCGGGATGGGGCGAAGAACGTGGCCGCCCGTGCTTCAGATCGTCTGCGTCCAGGAGAAGGCGTGCCAGCTCCTCCACTCCGCCCACCACGTGAACCTTCTTATCAGAGCGCCCCAGGGCCAGCTGGGCCACGGCCTCCACCACCCCAGCGTTGGTTCTGGCTAGCACCGTGAAGGGTTCTTCCGGAGCCTCCATGGAGATCTGTGTGGACCAGGGCGCCTTACCCGTCACGGGTAGAGGATCTCCAAGGTAGTCAAAGTACGCCCGCACCGCCTCGGCCAACTCCACACCAAAGCGAAAGCTCCAGGTAAGCCAAGCCTCGGGAGCATCCAGACGGGCCATGGCGTTCACTGCGCCGCGCCAGGCGTAGATCTGTTGCCTCGGGTCGCCCACGTAGACCCGCTGAAGCTTGCCCCGGTGGGCCTCGAGGACATTGAGAAAAACCGGGGATAGGTCCTGGGCCTCATCTACCAGGACGGCGTCATACCCGCGAATGACAGGGTTCCCTTGGGACCACATTTTCACGTAACCGTCGTGGGTCAAGGGAAAAGGATCGTGGGGGTCCTGCATCAACCTCCAAAGGAGGCGGACGCTTTTAAGGACGTACTCGGCCTCGAGGTCCCAGCCCTTCTTCTGTTCCCGAAGAAGGCGGTAGCTTGCGGGGAGGTGGGCCGGCGTTGGCGTATCCGCTGCAGAAGTCAAAAAGGCATTCAAGGTGTCGCGAATCACATAGGCCAAGAGATACCTTTCCCGGGGCAACTCTAAGACCTCGGCGATGGCCCTAGGAGGCAGGTTATCCTTGCCCTTGTCCAGCTTTTTCTGGTAGTCCCGGTTGACCACCTGGCTGTGGGCAAAGCCGTGGAGGGTCCGCACCGCGGTGTTCTCAGGGAATACCCTTTCGCCCTCCTCTTTGATCGCGCGGTTGAAAGCCAGGTAAAGCACCTTTTTCTTTCGCTCGGCCTTGGCCATAAAGCGCAAAGTAGTGGTCTTCCCGCTTCCCGCCACGGCCACCAGCTTCAAGTCTTGGCCCTCGAGGTAGCGCTTAACGGCTTCCTCTTGCTCAGGGGTGGGCTTTACCTCAAGTCTTGGCCCTCCCTCGGGGTAACGCTTAACGGCTTCTGGCTCAGGGGTGGGCTTCAGGCTCCTGGCCTCCGCTTTGGTCGGTGGGGGCGAGACCGAAGCCAGCCTCGCCCTCCGGTTCTGGGCCAAAACCCGCTCTGCCAAGGGAATGAGAAGGTCAGAGTCCTGAGCCTGAGCCGCTAGGATGAACTGCTTTTGGTCTCGTTCGGCTGCTATCAGCTTAGCGCGCTGCAATAGGGTCTCAACGTTTTTGGGCTCGCTACCCTCAGAGACCAACTCCTGGTAAGCTGCCTGAAGGATCCTCTCAAAGCCCGCTTTTTTCGGTTTATCCAGCCACGGCCACTTCTCTTTCACTATTATGCGCCGCCGCAGGCGATTGCGGGACTCCTGTGGCAGGTGAACCCAGGAGAGGACCCAAGCCAGTCCTGCGTCCAGCACCTCCCGGGGTAGCTCCAGAAAGCGCCGAGCCGCCTTCTTAAAACCCTGTTCACGCGATGGGTCCTCTAAAGCCTCCTGAGCCATCTGTCTGGCCTTTACCAGAAGGCTGTCGGGGGGAATGTCTTTGATCTGCGGCCCTCGCTCCTTAATCAGCTGTCTATAGGCTGCAAACAAAAGCCCTCCCGCTATTCCCCGCTGCTCCTCGGAAAAGGCCGACAGATAACGCTCCCGGGCCAAGAGGACCTTTTCTTCTTCTTTGAGGACCATCTCCCCCATGCCCTCCTCCGACTTCTAAGGGGCCAGAACTAGGAATGGGTCAAGCTAATCAAGTAGCTTTGGTTGTACTACGGAGCCTTTTTGACCCTCGCCCTTACCGCCTTCAACACCGCTCCCAGGGTCCTCCCCTGCATGACTTCCCTGGGTCCGGGCATAAAGCTCATCCTCTATAAAGGCGAAAGTCTCCCAAGGCTCCTTCAAGGCCACAGCCAAACCAAGCCCTTCCTCAACAAGGCTCCGATTGCCAGGCGCAGGAAGGTTCAGAACAAACACAGGCTTCCCCAGCTCTTTGGCTCTCTCTACTGCGTTCCAGGTGCCGCTCAGCCGCTTTTTCCCGTTCTTGCCTTCAGTTTCCTTAAGACCGCTTTCCACTACCAAGATGCCATGGGCAAGTCCCACCACAATACGATTTCTTGCCATGGCCCAAGCAGCCTTCCACGATGCTTTAGGAAACAGATCGGAAACGAGAGTCAGCCTCCCGCCAAAGATGTACTCCTGGTACCTCTTAACTAAAGGGCGAACTTCCTTACTCATGAGCAAGCCATAAGGGAGCACCCCCACGACACGACCTCCTGCTTCCAAAGCGCCCTCTGCCGCCTCCAGGTCTATGCCCCTAGCCATCCCCGTTACCACGGTGTAGCCCTCCAGTCCAAAGTGGGCACCGGCCCTTCGTGCCCATTTGAGAGCTTCCGCAGAAGCTTGGCGAGACCCGATGATCGCTAGACTCAGACCGGAGGCCAGGCCAAGAACCTTGGGCTCCCCAAGCACGTACAAAACCAAGGGCGTCTTGCCTTTGAGGCTGTCTTTGAGGAGGCGAGGATAAGAAGGGTCGGTCACGGCCAGAACCTGGATACCCTGACTCCGCAGTTCCTCTAGCAAGAGCGCTGTGGTGGAAGCTTGGGCCAAGGCATCCCGCAGCTTAAGCGCAAGTTCCCCCTCCAGATTGGGAAGGTCCTGCTCAACAAAAGCTTCCAGGGAGCCCGATGTTTTCTTGGCATGCTTAATGACTTCTAAGCGCTCCTGAGGCTTGAGCGGGCTATGAGCAAGAAGCATCCAGTAAAGCGGGTTCATAAGTCGTCCGAATGTCGCGTTTTGGCAAGGGCCAAGGCGTACAAGTGCTCCGCTCCTGCTCCCTTCAGCACCTTTCCCACTTCCTCAAAGGTGACACCCGAGTCGGCCACGTCGTCCACAACCAATAGCGTACCCCTTAAAGGGGCCTTAACAGCAAACGCCTTCCGAAGGTTCTGTCGTTTTTGAGCGCGGTTTGTAAGTTCTTTCTGCGGACGCGTGTGCCTGATCTTGACCAGCACATCCAAGAAGCTAAGTCCCAGCTTGCTGGCCAATCTTTCCGCTAGGTCCCTCACCAAATCCCCACTCTTTGTGGAAGGTACGGCCACCACGCCGGCAAACGCAACATCACCCCAGTATTTCTTGACGACCTGAGCTGCTTCGTCAACCAACCACTCGGGAAAGGGTTGGCGGGTCTCGTACTTGTGGTGGGAAATGGTTTCCCCTACGCGCGTCCCATTATAGTAGCTCAAGGCCCGAGCATCCTGGTAAACCTTAGTCTCTTTCAGTTTGGATTTAAGGTGAATCCTAGGATGACTGACAAAAGCCCTGGCAGAAGCCAAAACATCCTCACTCACTGGCGGCCAGTTCCGCGGTGTGCAGTTATCGCACACCCCGCAGGAGGAAGCAGTTGGGTCCCCCAGGTAATGGCAGATATGCTCCATCCTGCACAAGCTAGTTTCCACATAGCGGACCATCTCCTCCAGGTCTCGCCTCTTTTGTTCCCGAATAGGCTCGTAACGGGAAAGATCGGGCATTTCTGAGGAAATGGCCCGGTAGTCCGTAGCGACTTTCGCCACGATACCCTGGTCCTCGAGGTCAGCCAGGATATTCCTCAAGGCCGTTTGCGAAAGGCCAGTTTTTAGCGAAAGATCCCGTATGGATAGAACCTCCGTCTGCAAAATCTGGTGAACGCGCTGGTAGGCTTCCTCAGGAGGTTTGCTGTTTTTTATGAAGTGCTCTTGAATGGATCTGTCCTCTGGATCGTAAATCAGTACAGCGTAAGCAGGCAGACCATCACGACCGGCCCGGCCGATCTCTTGGTAATAGGCCAGAAGCGACCCCGGGAGCTCGGCGTGCACGATAAAGCGGAGATCGGGCTTGTTAATCCCCATTCCTAGAGCATTTGTGGAAACAACAGCCTTCACCTCATTGTTGAGGAGAGCCTCTTCTATGGCCTTTCGCTCTTCTGAAGGCAAATCCGCATGGTAATAGCGGGCGTCCACGCCATTCTCCTGGAGGAAAGCGGCGATTGCTTCTGCGGAGGCTTTAGTGGCGGTATAAACAATCCCAGTCCCCTCTAAGAAGCTCACCCAGCGGTACACTTCTGCGAACTTTTCTGCTTCATCTCCCACACGGACGACATGAAGGCTAAGATTGGGGCGGGTCAAGCTTCCGCGGATGACGTGCAACGATCCTCCCAACTGCGCTTCGATATCTTCCTGAACCCGCCGTGTTGCTGTCGCGGTGACCGCAATCACTGGCGTTTGCGGGGGCAATAACTGCACGAACTCTATGATTCGTCGGTAATCGGGGCGGAAATCATGGCCCCACTGGGAAATACAGTGGGCTTCGTCCACCACCAAGGCCCGGATAGGAAGAAGGCCGTACCATTCCCTCCACAGACCATTGTGGCGCCGCTCTGGGGCAATGTAGAGGAGATCCACTCCCCCTTCGCTCGCTTCCTTGAGGATGGCTTCTTGTTCTTCCGGCTCCATGTCCGAGTTAAGAACCCGAGCTTTCAACCCATACTTTTCGGCTTCCCGCACCTGATCTCGCATGAGGGCCTTGAGCGGACTGAAAACCAAGGTCAAACCCCTTTCAGCGGCCACCATCTGGTAGACCAGGCTCTTTCCCCAACCCGTGGGTTGGATCAACAAAAGCCGCTTCCCCGAAAGGGCCGCCTCTACGGCTTCCAGCTGTCCCGGACGGAACTCCTCTAGGCCAAACCGATCCCTTAAGGTCCGATACAGACGCTCCCTGACGCTCATAGCCTTTTTAGCATGACAATACGGACCCTTACCCTCGTGTGATATATGACCACCCCAACCCGAAAAACCCCCCATAAACTGTGGGTGATGGCTCTTCAACTCCAAGCATTCCACCTGGAACCCCATTATTGGTTCGCCCAGGTCCTCCCCCGCCTCATCCAGGGGGAAAGCCTGGACTGGAGCGGGGTTCCCGAGGCGGACCCCGAAAGCCTCAGGCCCCTTTTCCAGCCCCTCCTGGCCCTGGGGCTTTCCCCGGAGGAAACCGCCCGCCGCCTGGGGCTTGCCACCATGCCCGGGGCTCTGAGGTCCTGGGTGGCCTCTCTTCTGGGGCTGGGGGAGGTGGTATTGGAGGGCACTCCGGGCTTCCGGGACCCTTTCGGCCAGTTGGAGGCTATTCAGCAAAGCTTCCGTTCCTACGCCGAGAGCTTCGTCACCCCCCGCAACCCCGAGATCGCCCAGTTCCTGCGCAGAGGCGTGGAGGAGGAAGACCTCCTATGGCGGGAGCCCTTCGTGGCCCAGAAAAGGCTCTACCGCCTGGGAAAGAGCGTGGAGGCGCTCATCCGGGAAGGCCTTCTGCCCCCGGAGATACGCCCCCTTCTCCGGCGGAACCCGGAGAACTTCCAGGACCTAACCCCCTTCCACCCCTATGTGCACCAGGAACATGCCCTTAGAGCGGCCCATAACGGCGAAAGCTTCGTGGTGGCCACGGGCACGGGCTCGGGCAAGAGCCTGGCCTTCGGCATGCCCATCCTGGCCTACGCCCTAAGGGAGAAAAGGCCCGGCATCAAGGCGGTCATCGTCTACCCCATGAACGCCCTGGCCAACTCCCAGTACCGGGATTTCGCCCTTAGGCTCCACGGCTCCGGCCTGCGCATCGCCCTCTACACCGGGGAAACCCCCTACAGCCGGGAGGAGGGGCGGGCCCTGAGGGAGCGCCTGGCCCTGGAGAGACCTGTGAGCGACGCCGAGGTCTTGAGCCGGGAGGAGATCCGTCAAAACCCCCCGGACCTCCTTATGACCAACTACGTGCAGCTGGAACTCCTCCTCACCCGGGGGGAGGACCGCTACCTCTTTCCCCCAGAGCATAGGGGGGTTCTGCGCTACCTGGTCCTGGACGAGGTGCACACCTACGCGGGGCTTAGAGGAGCAGACGTGGCCCTTCTCATCCGCCGTCTGCGCCAGCACACGGGGACCACCAGGACCCTCCAGACCATCGGCACCTCGGCCACCGTGGACCGGGGCGAGGAAGCCATCCGCCGCTTCGCCGAAAGCCTCTTCGGCGTTCCCGTTACCCGGGTCATCGGGGAGACCCTCGAGGACCCCCCGCCCCTGGACCTTTCCGCCCTTCCCCCAGAGCTCAAGGCCCAGGTGGCGGAAAGGCCTGGAGGGGAGGAGCGGGTAAGGCGGGTAGTCTTTTTCCTGGAAAAAGCCCTAAAGGAACCCCGGACCCTAAGGGAGCTGGCGGAAACCCTGGCCAAGGAGGAGGGAATCCCCCAGGACCAGGCCCAGGCGGAGGTGCGGCTTGGCCTGGAGGTGGGGGCGGCCACGGGCTACCTGGTGCCCCGGATTCACGCCTTTTACGCTCAGGCCCCGGACCTCACCGCTCCTTTGGACCTGAAGGCCTTTTCCCTCAAGGGGGAAAGGTTCTTGGAGGGCAAGCCCGCCTATCCCGTGGTCTTCTGCCGCAACTGCGGCCAGGAGTACCTGGTGGCCCGCCTGGAGAACGGGGTCTATGCCCCCGGCCCCTCCCTTATGGAGCCCAGCCGCCAGGGGGTCCGGTACCTGCGCCCGGGCTTTTGGGACCCGGAAAAGGAGCCCCTCCCCGAAGACTGGCTGGACGAGGGCCAGGTGAAGCGGGACAAAAAGGACCTGGTGCCCCAGAACCTCCTTCTGGACCCCTTCACCGGGGAGCGCTCCGAGGGCGGGCTTCCCTTCGCCGTTCTCCCCTATCCCTTCCAGTTCTGCCCCACCTGCCAGGTGGCCCACTCCCGCCGGGGCGGAGAGATCAGAAAACTCTCCGCCTTCGGCCTGGTGGGCCGCTCCACGGCCACGGACCTCCTCCTCCTCAGCACCCTGGCCACCCTGCCGGAGGGGGAGCGCAAGGTCATCGTCTTCACCGATAACCGCCAGGACGCCGAGTTCCAGGCGGGCCACTTCCAGGACCTCTTCCGCAAGGTCTTCTTCCGCCAAACGGTCCTGGAGGTGCTGGAAAAGGGCCCTGTGTACCTCTCCCAGCTGGGCGAGGCGGTCCACCGGGCCTGGGGCCGGGAGGGAACCCAGGACCTCTATGACCCCTACAGCCCCGAAGGCGCGGCCTACCGGGAACTCCTCTCCCTGGCGGGGGTCCTCGAGGCGGCCCGCAACACCCAGCCCCACCTCAAGAACCTGGAGGCGGCGGGCCTGGTGCGCTACACCTACCGCCACCTGGAGGAGCTCCTGAAGGACGAAGCGCTTTGGGAGGGAATCAGCGCCCCTGCCGAGGTGCGCCGGGACTACCTGGTGGGCCTTTTGGACCTGGTGCGCCGCCGGGGGGCCATCCGCCACCCCCTCCTCAACCCCTACGAGTTCCGCTACCGGGTGGAGGAGCCCCTGGCCGCCTACCCCCAGGAGGTCTTTGTGGACCCCGTGGGGGCCGCTATCCTCCTGGAGGCCCGGGCCTTCCAAAGCCCCCGTTTTGGCCACACCTTCCGCCTTTACGGGGAGAAGCGACCAAGCCTCTTTGAGGCCTGGACCATGCGGGCCCTCCTCCTTCCCCGGGAGGAGGCCCACCTCTTCCTCAAGCGGGTCATCGGAGCCTTGAAGGCGAAGGGCGTCCTCGTCTCCTGGGAACTACCCGCCTGGGGCCGGGAGAAGGTCTTGGGGTTGGCCCTCTCCCCTTCCGCCATCCTCCTGGAGAAGACCGAGGGGCGCTTCCTCTTTTGCCCCCGGAGCACCTACACCGGTTACCTCTACGCCCTCCGCCTCTCCCCGGAGTACCCCGCCCAGGCCTTGGAGGAGCGGGAGGTCCACCCCTTTTACCGGGAGCTTTACCAGAGGCGGGTCTTCCCCCTGGCCCTCGAGGCCCGGGCCCACTCCGGCCAGGTCCCGGGGGAGGAAAGGCGGAGGCTAGAGGAGCGCTTCCGCAACCCCCAAGACCCCTTGAGCGTCCTGGTGGCCACCCCCACCCTGGAGATGGGCATTGACATCGGGGCCCTCTCCTCCATCTTCCTGCGCAACATCCCCCCCTCCCCCGCCAGCTACGCCCAGCGCTCGGGCCGGGCGGGAAGAAAGGGCCAGCCCGCCCTCATCCAGGCCTTCGCCGGGGCCCAGGGGCACGACCAGTACTTCTACCGCTTCCCGGAGAAGATGGTCCGCGGCAACATCCACGCCCCCCGCTTCCTTCTGGACAACAAGCGGCTCCTCAAGGCCCACATCCGCGCCCTGGTCCTGGAGGTTCTGGCCCAGGAGGGCTTTTCCCTTCCCGGGAAGATGGCCCAGGCCCTGGACTACGAAGACCCCCGACACCTCTTTCCCCTCCGCCCCGCCTTCCGCCAGGACCTGGAGGAGCGCCTCTCCCGCCACCGGGAGGAGGCCCTGAGGGCGGTGAAGGAGGCCTTCGCCAAGGAGATGCGGGACTTTCCCTGGCTGGATGAAGCTTTTGTCCGGGGTGTCCTCGAGGGCTTCCTCGTGGACATGGAGGCCGAGCTAAAGCCCTGGCAGGAGGCTTACCTGGATGCCCAAAAGCGGTACACGGAGTACGCCGTCCACCTTCAGCACATGGGCCCTAGGCACGGAGGGCGGGAGGAGGTGAAGCGGGAGGTGGAGCGGGCCGACCGGGAACGCCAGCACCTGGTGGACATGGACTTCCGGGGCTACCTGGAAAGCCGGGGCTTCCTGCCCAACTACGCCTTTGGCCGGGCCACCACCTGGGCCGAGCTCCACACCCCCCAGGGGGAGGTGCGCACCCTGGAGAGGCCCGTCTTCATCGCCCTCACGGAGCTGGCCCCGGGCAACAGCCTCTACTACGGGGCCCGCCGCTACCACCTGGAGAGGCTCGCCTTCCTCCCCAAGGAGGAGGCCCTTCGTCCCGCCAAGGCCTGCGCCTGCGGCCATGTGGAAGAGGCCCAAGGAAGCCCCACCTGCCCGGTGTGCGGCCGGGACCTCGCGGCCACCCCCCCTTCCCTCTTCCTGGCGCCACCCCCCGTTCTGGTGGGCTTCCCCAGGCGGCGCATCAGCAGCGAGGAGGAGGACCGGGCTCGCCTGGGCTACGAGGTGGAGTGGCACTGGCGCAAAAACGCCCCCAAGGTTTTCCGCCACGGAAACATCCGCCTTCTTTACGAACATAACGCCCAGGTGGTGGCCCTCAACAAGGGCCTCAAGGCCTGGTTCCTGGAGGAAGAGGAGGAAAGCCCTATTGGCCCAGGCTTCGTCTACTGCCGCCAGTGCCGCCGGGTCCTCCTCACCAAGAAGGAGCTGGAGGAGCACCCCTGGAAGGAGGGCAAGGCGGGACGGTGCCCCATGGGGGGGACCGAGGGGGACCTGAGGCGAGGGCTTGTGCTGGAGGCCCGGGCGGAAAGCGACCTCCTGGCCCTCGAGGTCCCTCTGCCCTCAGAGCTGGACAAAAGGAAGGCCCCCTCCTTTTACAAGAGCCTCCTGGCCGCCTTGCGCAAGGCCGCCCTCGTCACCCTGGAGCTTTCCGAAGAAGAGCTCTTTGGCTTCCTCCAGCCCACCCCCGATCCCTCCGTCCCCTACCGGGTGGTCCTGGTGGAGGGGCAGGAGGGGGGGCTGGGGGCCCTGGCGGCCTTGGCGGAATGGCCTCCCACGGAAGAGCCCCACCCCTTCCACGAGCTGGTGGAAACCGCCCTCCGGCTCATGCACGAAGGCGAGGAGGGGTGCGAACGGGCCTGCTACGACTGCCTCATGGACTACGGCAACCAGCCTGACCACCCCTATTTGGACCGCAACCTGGTCCTGCCCCTTTTCGCCGAACTTCGGAAAGCGGTCTTCGCCCCCGAGTCTCCAGGGGAGGAGGACCCCCACCTGGCCCAGCTCTTACCGGCTTGTGAAAGCGATCTGGAAAGGCGGTGGCTTCGGGAGTGCCGCCTGCGGGGTCTGCCCCTGCCGGACCGGGCCCAGCACACCCTCCAGGTTGGAGACACCTTTACCCGCTTTGACTTCTTTTACGACCGGGGGGTGGGGGTCTACGTGGACGGCCCCTCCCACGAAGACCCCGAACGGGCCCGAAAGGACCGGGAGCTCCGCCAGCGCCTCACCCTTCTTGGCCTTCCCTACGTGGTCTTCCGCGACGGGGAACCCTGGGACGAGGCCTTCGCCGAGCTAGGCCGGCTTCTTGGGGCTGGGTCCCGTGAGGGCTGGGAGGAGGCCTTGGAACTGGTAGACGCCGCCTACCGGCCGCTCCTCGAGGGGCTTCGCCGCCTGGGGCTTCCCCCGCCGGACGAGGTGGGGGAGGACCTGGTCCAGGAGAGCCGGATCGTGGGCCAGGGCATCGCCCGCTGGGGCGGGAAGCGCCTGGTGCCCCAGGGCCTCGAGGGGTTCGGCCTCGTGGTCAAACCCCACACGCCCCCGGAGATGGTGGCGGCATACTTGAAGGGGTAAGGGGGTGTCCATGAGTGTGGCCATCGCGGACTCTTTTTACAAAAGCCTCGCAAAGCTCACCAGGGCAGAGCAGGACCGGGCGCGGGAGGCCGTCTTCACGTTCCTGCAGAACCCCAAGTATCCCAGCCTTAAGATGCACAAGCTGGAAAACCTTAAGACCAAGGGGTTCAGGTCCCTTTACGTCAACATGGACCTCCGCATCATCCTTTACGAGCACCCAGAAGTGGGGTTCATTTTGGCCTACGTGGGCCACCACGACGACGCCTACCGCTGGGCCGAGAACCACCAGGTGGAGGTCCACCCCAGGACGGGGGTTCTTCAGATATATCGCGTGGTGGAGGAAACCAGGGTGGTGACCCGGGAGATCCGCCCTCTCCTCAACTACCCCGAGGACTACCTCCTGGACCTAGGGGTGCCCCCCTCCTACATCAAGCCCCTTCTCCTCGTGGAAAAGGAGGAGGAATTGGAGGAGCTTCTTTCCGGCTTGCCCCAGGATGTCCAGGAGAGGCTCCTGGACCTATATGCGGGCAAGAAGGTGGTGCCGCCCCCCAAGGTGAGCACCCTGGAGGACCTGGCCCGGCACCCCCTTTCCCGGCAGCACCTGCAGTTCATCCAGGACCTAGACGAGCTCCGCCGAGCCCTAGCCTATCCCTGGGAGCGGTGGATGGTCTTCCTCCACCCTGCCCAACGGGAGGCGGTGGAACGCACCTTCCAGGGGCCGGCCCGGGTCACGGGAACCGCTGGCACGGGCAAGACCGTGGTGGCCCTCCACCGGGCGGCCCTCCTGGCAAAGCGCTACCCCGGGGAGCCCATTCTCCTCACCTCCTTCAATCGCTTCCTTGCCGCCCGACTGCGGGCTGGGGTCCGCCTCCTCCTTGGGGAAGTGCCGCCGAACCTCACGGTGGAGAATCTTCATAGCCTGGCTACCCGGCTTTACGCCCAACACTTCGGACCTACCCAGATCGCCACGGAGGAAACCTACCTTCCCTGGCTCAGGGAGGCCGCCCCGGACCTGGCCTACGAGCCTGAGTTCCTGCGCTCGGAGTTCGCCTTTGTGGATAGCTTTGGTTTATACGAGTGGGACCTATACAAAACCTTCCCCCGTAGCGGCCGGGGCGTACCCCTCACCGCCAGGGAGCGGCGCAGGCTCTTTGATGCTTTCCAAAAGGTCTGGGAAAGGATGGAGGATGAAGGGCTTCTCACTTTCAACCGGCTCCTGCACCGCCTTCGCGTCAAGGGGGAAGCGGGGGAGCTTCCCCGCTTCCGGGCGGCGGTGGTGGACGAAGCCCAGGACCTGGGCCCCGCGGAGCTCCTCTTCCTGCGCGCCCTGGTAGAAGAGGGTCCGGACAACCTCTTTTTCGCCCTGGACCCCGCCCAGCGGATCTACCGGGGGCCCCTTTCCTGGCAGGCCTTGGGCCTCGAGGTACGGGGCCGTTCCATCCGCCTCAAGGTGAACTACCGCACCACCCGGGAGATCGCCCGAGCCGCCGAAAACCTTCTCCCCCCCGAGGTAGAAGAGGAGGTGCGGGAGGTCCTTTCCCTTCTCCGGGGTCCTGAGCCCACGATCCGGGGCTTTGGTACTCAGGAAAGCTGCACCGAGGATTTGGTGGCTTGGGTGAGAGGCCACCTGGAGTTTGGGGTTCCCCCTGAGGAGGTTGGGGTGCTGGCAAGGGTGTGGGACCTGGCCAAACACCTCCGGGACGCATTGGAGGCTAAAGGCATCCCAGCCACTCTCCTTTCCGATAGAGAGGAGCAAGGGCAAGGGGTGCGGGTGGGTACGGTGCACAGCGCTAAGGGCCTGGAGTTCCGAGCGGTGGCCGTATACGGGGTCAACCACAATCTCTTCCCTTTGGAGTCCTTGCTGAGGAAGGCCCCTTCGGAAGGGGATCGGGAAGCTTTGGTGGAAAAGGACCGTAACCTCCTCTACGTGGCCTTTTCCCGCGCTCGGGAACATCTTTGGGTGGGCTACTGGGGCGAATCCAGTCCATTTTTAGGAGGGTGAGCCCGTTGCACGAAGTCAATCTCTTCCCCCTTCTTGTCAGCCCGGATGCTCTTCGGGTCTATCGGTACCAGCACCGAGCGCCCCAGAAGTTTTTAGCCTACCTGCGGGCGGAGGGCTTTTACGCCGAGATCCGTGGAGAAGAGGTCTGGGTCTACGGGGTGGAGGACCCCCAGGCCCGGGCCCTTTTCTTGGAACGCTCACACCACAAGGGGCAAAGGAAGCGGCCAAGGCCTTCAACGGCTACCTTCACCGCTTTCTCACCCAGAAGAGCTTTTACCGAAACGGCGGCGTGTGGTTTGACCCCGAGGACTATGTGGAAATAGCGGGCTACCTTGCCCTCGAGCCCAGGGTTCCCCTGGAGGAGCGCCTCCACCAGGGATACTGAGTGGAGGCGGTGCGCCTCGGGGAAACCTACTTCGCCCTGGTGGATTTGGAAAAACGAGCGCTCACGAAAGCCACTCTGGCTGAGCTCGAAGGCGAGGTGCTCCAGCGTATCAAGGCCCTGCAGGAAAGTCCCCCCCTCAAGGCCTGGGTTCCCCATCAGAAGCGGAGCTTGCCCCTGGAGAAGGCCCCCCCGCTGCCCACCTCTTCCTTCATCCCCAGGTGCTTTCGGAGATGGAGGCTCCTAAAGCCGGGGGCTCGGGCGTTCGCCGGCTCTCCCAGGACACCTTCTGGGAAAGCCAGTTCAACTTTAAGGACCTCGAGGACAAGGTGCGCCTAATCTTCCAAGGGGTACTGGACCCCAGGCCTTGGCGCATCCCCGCAGAACGCCTAGCCTCGGTGACCCACGGCGCCCTTCGCATGGGCCAAGGTTTGGGTCGCGAACCAAAGGAGGTGCTCCAAAAAGGTTCTTCCGTCCTCCGGGGAGGGTTATCTTCCATCTGGTATTTCCCCACGAAATCCCTGGTCGTGTCAAGATGTATGTGTAAGCGTTTGTGTACGGGGGGCATACCGCTCCTGAAGCATCTTCTCCAACACCTCCCTCGCCTCCGAGAACCCCTTAAGCCTTCTCTCCGCCCACCTCCCTTCTTGCCTCTCCGACTCCAGGTAAAGGAGCTTGTAAACCGCCTCCTCGCTGGGAAACTTGTGATCCCTCACCTTCGTCCCCCGCCGAATCTCCCGAATGAACCTCTCCATCAGGTTGGTGCTCCGCAAGTACGGCCAAAGCGCCTTGGGGTAGCCGTAGAACCGCAAAAAGG
>Ga0326763_1000479_pt1 | contig 14289 bp, 16 predicted proteins | sample NORPS_P_FD_207671 | JGI IMG/M metagenome (GOLD analysis project Ga0326763, IMG submission 207671) | Hot spring water microbial communities from Norris Geyser Basin, Yellowstone National Park, WY, United States - NOR.PS_P | ecosystem: Environmental > Aquatic > Thermal springs > Unclassified...
GCGCGCTCGCCACGCTGCAGCGCGTGCAGCAGCGCTGGCAGCACGATTGGCTGCGGCGTCAGCAGCGCCTGGAACAAAAAGCCTTCGACGAAATGGCGGCCACCGTGCACCGACGCCGTCATCCGCCGCCCCCGTGACCCTTGGCCCCGCCCACGACAGGAGCCCCGCCATGAAAACCGAAGCCGCCTCGCACGCCCACGCCGCCCATGCGGCCCACCACGCGCACCGCCCAGCCGCGACCGCCGCCAGTGCCGCCGACCCGGCCCAAAACGACCCGTTCGCCCAGCTGCTGGCCGAGTTGTTTGCCGACGACCCTGGTGTTACCGCTGTTGACGACATCACGGCCGATGCCACGACGGACGCGCAGGCCGAAAACGCAGCGGAGGACATCACACCAGAGACGAACGCCTCGCTACCCCAAACGGCCAGCACGCTCACGTCAGCGCCGGCAGAACATCCGCTGAACGCTGCCCTGGCGACCAGTCTGTTGTCAGCGGCGCAAGGGATCGATACGTCGCCGACGGAGACCGACCCGCCACCACAAGCGCTCATTCCCGACCCTGCGGCAGCCACGGGCGACGGCAAGCGCCGCGGCAACCCGGTCGCCGACCTGGCCGGCGAGGGCGGCTTGGGCCACTCGGCGGGGCCAGCAGCCGACGCCGGCACGGCAGGCGCCCCCTTTGGTCAGTGGGTTTCGACACTGGCGCGCGCCAAGCAGCGCCCCACTGCGGGTACGCGCGCCACCGCTGCCGAGGGTGCCAATGCCTCGCCCGTCGCCGAGGATGCACGCGCCCGCAGTGATGCGGCCGGTCCCCACGGCACTGCGGGCGCTGCGCGGCTGGATGCGCTGCTGGCCTCTGCCGCGCCTGCCGCCGCGCAGGCCCTGGCGGGGGCGGAACCCAACGGCCTGTCCGTGGCCGGCGACCGGCGCGAGGCCGGACGCACCACCGACGGGCCGACGACGGGCAACCCCGCCATCGGCGACCCGGGCAGCGCCCCCGCCGCGACCGAGGGAGCCGAGTCCGCCGACTTCGGCCTGCAGTTGGGCGCGGCACTCGCCGACACGTTCGAAGCCATCGGCGCCCAAGTGAGTCTGTGGGCCAGTGGCAAGACGCAGCGCGCCAGCTTCTCGGTGCGCGAGGGGCTGGACGACCCCCTATCCGTGGACGTGACGCTCAACGACGGCGTGGCGCAACTGCGCTTTCGCACCGACGACGCGGCCCTGCGCCAGTTGATTCAAGCGCAGGCACCGACCGCACTGGCCGATGCGCTGGCGCGCGCCGGCTTGGCACTGGGCGGCATGGAGGTGGGGGGGCAATCGGCCCAGGGCCAAGGCCAGGATTCCGGCACACCCGCCGCTGGCCGCGCGGTGCGCATGGGGTTGACGGCCCTGACCGGGACGGACGCCGCGGGACCCGTGTCCTCGGCGCGCTTGCAGCGAGACAGGGGCGGCGTCGGGCTCGACGTCTATGCCTGAGCGACACGGCCTGGGGGCAGCGACGTTCCCAGTCGAGCCACAGCGTGCGCGGGCAGTGGTGCCGCCAGCCCACTGAGCAACAGGACAAAGCACCCGGTTTTTGGGCTTTGGACAGCGTTCGAGAGGGCGCGACAATGCATTCGACGCTCCTCGTTGCGTGCGCGGCCAGCCGTGACACAATAGGCCACGTCGCGCCCGACGTCGTTTCGTCGGCGATCGGTTCATCCTTTGCATGCCTTTGACATCATGTCCGCCCCAGCAGCCGCCCCCGCCGAAAAACCCAAGAGCAAAAAGCTCCTGATCATCATCATCGCCCTCGTCGTCGTGCTCGCGGCAGCGGGGGGCGCCGCCTTCTTCCTCCTCAAAGGCGGGGGAGAAGAGCACGAAGCTGAGGCGCCCGCCAATCACGAGAAAGCCAAGCCCAAGCCGAAGAAGAAGGACGCAGCGGCCGCGCCCACTTTCATGCCGCTCGACGCGGTGGTGGTCAACTTGGCTGACCCCGGCACGGTGCGCTATGCCCAAGTCGGATTGACCCTGCAGGTGGAAGATGCGAAGACTGCGGACGAGATCAAAAAATATATGCCCGCCATCCGCAGCGGCATCCTGATGCTGATCTCGCGCCGCACGGCCGACGAGCTGCTCAGCGCCGACGGCAAGGCCAAGCTGGCCGAAGAAATCCTGGAGCTGGTGCAAAAGACCGCCGACATGGAGCCTTACAAGGGCTACAGCCCGGTCGAGGCGGTATTGTTTTCCAGCATCATCGTGCAGTGAAGCAACAGGCACCTTGCACTTGACGCACTAGACGGACGACCATGAGCGACGCGTTTTTGTCCCAGGACGAGATCGACGCCCTACTCGAGGGCGTCACCGGCGAGAGCCAGAAGCTGGCCAAGGAAGAGGTGCAGACCGGTGGCATCCGCGCCTACGATCTGTCCAGCCAGGAACGCATCGTGCGTGGGCGCATGCCCACGATGGAGGTCATCAACGAGCGCTTCGCACGCAATTTGCGCGTGGGGTTGTTCAACCTCATCCGCCGCAGCCCGGAGATCTCGGTCGGCCCGGTGCAGGTACAAAAGTACAGCATGTTCCTGCGCGAGCTGGTGGTGCCAACCAACTTCAATATCATGGCTGTGCGCCCGCTGCGTGGCAGTGGTCTGGTGGTGTGCGAACCCACCTTGCTATTCGGCGTCATCGACAGCCTGTTCGGTGGCACGGGCAAGTTTCACACCCGCATCGAGGGGCGCGACTTCTCGCCGACCGAGCAGCGTGTCATCAACCGCATGGTCGACGTGATCGCCGAGGAATACAAAAAAGCGTGGAAGGGCGTGTACCCACTGGAGCTGGTGTACCAGCGCTCGGAGATGCAACCGCAGTTTGCCAACATCGCCACGCCCAGCGAAATCGTCGTCAGCACCAGTTTTACGCTGGAGATTGGGGACATCAGCGGTTCGCTGCATGTGTGCATCCCCTACTCGACGCTGGAGCCGATCCGCGACCTGCTGTATTCCAACACGCAGGGCGACTCGATGGAAGTCGACCGACGCTGGGTCAAGCTGCTGAGCCACGAGATCCAGGCGGCCGAGGTCGAATTGGTGGCCGAACTGGCCACGGCGGAGGCCACGGTCGAGCAATTGCTGGCCATGAAGCCGGGCGATTTCATCGAGCTGGAACGACAGCGCATCATCCAGGCCAAAGTGAACGGCGTGCCCGTGCTCGAATGCGAATACGGCACCCACAACGGCAAGTACGCCCTGAAGGTGGTGCGCACCATCCGCAGCAGTGACCAGAGTTGGCACGCCCACGGAGGGATGAACTATGACAAATGAGAACGACAACCCGCCGGCCACCCCGGTGGACGAACAGGCGCTGGCCGACGAGTGGGCGCAAGCGCTGCAGGAGCAGGCCAGCACCGACCACGGTGGTGGTGACACGTTTGCCAGCGCCCCGGCGTTCGATGGCACTCCACCGGCGCCCACGGGCAACAACGACATCAGCATGGTGTTGGACATCCCCGTGACGCTGTCGGTGGAGCTGGGCCGCACCAAGGTGCCGATCAAATACATCCTGCAGCTGGCGCAAGGCTCGATCGTCGAGCTCGACGCGCTGGCGGGCGAGCCAATGGACGTGTTGGTCAACGGCTACCTGATCGCCCAGGGTGAAGTGGTGGTGGTCAACGAGAAGTTCGGCATCCGTCTGACCGACATCGTGACACCGTCGGAGCGCCTGCGGCGCCTGAGCAAGCATTGAGCGCGGGAGCATGAGCGGCATCTGGGCATCGCTGGCCCCCGCCCTCGCCTTGCTGGCGATACTGGCGGGGCTGGCCTGGGGGGCACACTGGTGGCGCCGGCAACGACAGTTCGCCAGCGGCGACACGGCCGCGCTGCGCGTGGTGTCGCAGCTGATGGTTGGCCCGCAGCAGCGCGTGGTGGTGGTGGAGCTGGACGGCCCGGCGGGCGTGGTGCAACTGACGCTGGGCGTCACGCCCCAGCACGTGCGCACGCTGCATGTGCAACCGCTGGGGGCCACCGCTCGGCAGGGCGCCGCCAGCCCTGCCCCGGCCAGCCCCGGGGCGCCGCCCACGCCCCGCTACGCGGACGTGGCGCGGGCGCTGCAAACCCACGAGCCACGACGGGAGCCCACGCCATGACGGCGAGGTGCCGCTGGCTGCAAAGGGTACTGGCGCTGGCGCTGGCCACGGGCAGTGCCGCGCTGTGGGCCCAGTCCACCCCGCCGGGACAACTGCCCCTGGTCATCGGACAGGGGCCGAGCGGCACCAGTTACTCGGTGCCAATCCAGACCCTGCTGTTTTTCACGGCGCTGTCGTTTTTGCCAGCCATTTTGCTCATGATGACAGCGTTTACCCGCATCGTCATCGTGCTGTCGCTGCTGCGCCAGGCGCTGGGCACGCAAGCGTCACCGCCCAACCAGGTCATCATCGGCCTGTCGTTGTTTCTGACCTTCTTCATCATGGGGCCGACGCTGGACAAGGTTTATGAGACGGCGTACCGCCCCTACAGCACGGGACAGGCCAGCTTCGAGCAGGCGGTCGCCGCTGCCGAAGCGCCCATGCGCGAGTTCATGAAGGGCCAGACGCGCCAAGCGGACTTCCAACTCTTCGTCAACCTGGCCAAGCTCCCGCCCGACACCCGCATTGACGACGCACCCCTGCGGGTGTTGGTGCCTGCCTTCGTCATCAGCGAGCTCAAGACGGCGTTTCAGATCGGGTTCATGGTATTCATCCCGTTTCTGATCATCGACATGATCGTGGCCAGCGTACTGATGTCGCTGGGCATGATGATGTTGTCGCCGGTGCTGGTGGCGCTGCCGTTCAAGCTCATGTTGTTCGTGCTGGCCGACGGCTGGAATCTGCTCATCGGCTCGCTGGCCGCCAGCTTTGCCACCCCATAAAGGAACCCGCATGGAGCCGCAAGCCGTCCTCACCCTGGCTCAGCAAGCGATGTTCACGCTGCTGGCCGTGGCCGCGCCCGTGTTGGGCACGGTATTGGTGGTCGGGCTGGTCATCAGCCTGTTTCAGGCGCTCACGCAAATCAACGAGGCAACGCTGTCCTTCGTGCCCAAGCTGGTGGCGGCGATGGCGGTCTTTGCCATCGCGGGCCCTTGGATGCTGACCACACTGGTCGAGTTCATCAGCCGGGTACTGCTGGCCATTCCGGAGTACGCGGTCTGAGCCACCCGCAGGCGCGACGGCTACCAGCGCCATGGACGGCGTCTTTTTGACCTTCACCGAGGCACAGCTGATGGGCTGGATCGCACCCATCTTCTGGCCGTTTTTGCGCATTCTGGGGGTGTTTTCGGCGGCACCGCTGTTTTCGTCACGGTCGGTGCCGGTGCGCACGCGCATCGGGCTGGCGTTCGTGATCGCCGTGTGCATCCAGCCCGCCCTGCCCACACCGCCCACGCTGTCGCTCAACAGCCCACAGGCGCTCGGCGCGATCGTGCAACAACTCGCCATCGGCCTGTCCATCGGGCTGGCGGCACGCATCGTGTTTGCCGCCATCGAAATGGCAGGCGAAATCATCGGCTTGCAAATGGGCTTGAACTTTGCCGGCTTCTTCGACCCGAGCACCGGCTCGCAGGCGAGCACCGTCGGGCGCTTCTACGGCAACGTCACCATGCTGCTGTTCATCGTGCTCAATGGCCACCTGTTGTTGATTCAAGCGGTGGCGGCGAGCTTCACCACGTTTCCAGTCGGCGACGGCGGCTGGAGCGCGCTGCGGCAGATGCGGCTGTTCGAGTTGGGGGAAGTCATTTTCTCGCACGGGCTGTGGATCGCGCTGCCGCTCATTGCCACGCTGCTGTTCGTCAACGTGGTGCTGGGCATCATCTCGCGCATCGCCCCGCAGATGAACGTGTTCGCGATCGGCTTTCCCCTCACGCTGTCGGTGGGGCTGGTTGGCATTGCGGCGTCTCTGCCGTTGTTGTCCGAGCCGATGCGGCGCCTGATGCAGCTGTTGGCAGGGCTCTACGGCGTATGAGTGCTCACACCAGCTTGTTGCGGATCGCGTAGACGGTGAGCTCGGCGTTGTTGCTCAGTCCCAGCTTTTCCAGCACGCGCGCGCGGTAGACGCTCACGGTCTTGGGGCTGATCATCAGCGCCTCGGCGATCTGCGACAGCTTCTTGCCCGAGGCGATCAGGCGCAGCGTCTGCAGTTCGCGCTCGGACAGGCTGTCGTGCAGCTCGCCGCTGTCGGGCGCTTGCAAGTGGTTGGCCAGCAGCTCGGCAATCTCGAGCGTGATGTACTTGCGCCCCTGCGCCACGGTACGCACGGCGGCGATCAGCGCCTGCGGGTCACCGCCCTTGTTCAAATACCCCATGGCGCCCGCGCGCAGGCAGCGGATGGCGTACTGGTCCTCTGGGTACATGCTGACCATGACCGTACGCACCGGGTTGCCCTCCTCTAGCAGCACGGCCAGGATCTCCAACCCGCTGCGGCCGGGCAAGTCCACATCCAGCAGCAGCACGTCGGGCTTTTCGCGTCGCAGCGCCTCGCGCAGCGCGGGATAGCTGTCGGCTTCGGCCACCACCTGGATGTCCGTGGCTTCCATCAGCGTGTCGCGCACCCCGCGGCGCACCACGGCATGGTCGTCGCACAGCACCACACGAATCATGCGTCGTCCTCCTCATGCGTCATTGATGCCGTGTCGGCCAGCGGCACCGACAGGATCAAGGTCATGCCCTGGCCGGGGGCCGTGACCACGTCCAGCCAGCCGCCCACGGATTGGGCGCGCTCACGCAGGCCCAGCAGCCCAAACGAGCGCTCCTTGCCCAGCTCCTGCGCGCTGGCGCCGCGCCCGTAGTCGGCGATTTCGATCGTGAGGTGATCCTCCAGATCGCTGACGTCAATCGTGACCCGGCGCGCCTGCGCGTGTTTGAGCACGTTGGTGAGCGCCTCTTGTACCGTGCGGTATGCCACCATCTCGTGGCGCGCGAGCAACGGCTGGCGCAGCCTGCCGCGCAGCTGCACCTCCAGCCCCGTGCGCTCGGCAAACGTGCGCGTGAGCCATTGCAGCGCCGGCATCAGGCCCTGGTCGAGCACCGCAGGGCGCAGGTTGCGCATGAGGCGCTGGCTGGCTTCGAGCGCCTGTTCGGCCATCGCCAGCGCCGAGCGCACGTGCGCCAGCGCCTCCTCGTCCGTCAAGCGGCGCGCCAGCCACGCCAAATCCAGCCTGACGGCCGCCAAGGCGCCGCCGATGTCGTCGTGGATTTCGCGCGCGATGTCGGCGCGCTCGCGGTCGATGCTCGTTTGCAGGTGCTCGGTCAGCTCCAGCAGGCGCTGGCGCGAGGCGGCCAGCTCACGCGCTGCTTCCGCCTGCGCGCGCCTTGTCGCCGACAATTCCAGCGCCCGCAGCAGCACGCGCGGCAAGCGCGACAGTTGTGACTTGTCTACATAGTCGCTGACGCCGCGCACCATGGCGTCCGCCACGGTCGCTTCACCAATCGCGCCCGAGACCAGAATGAAGGGCAGATCGAGCCCTTGCGCCTGCAACCACTCCCACGCATCCATTCCGCAAAAGCCGCCCAGGTGGTAGTCGGCCAACACGGCGTCAAAACCGTGGGCGTCCGCGTCGGCCAGCGCAGCCTGAAACGCTGGCAACGTATCGACCAGCACCGCCTCGGCCTCGACCTCCGCGCGGCGCAGCGCACGCACCAGCAACCCGTGATCGACCGGGTTGTCTTCTAGATGCAAAAGACGCAACGTGTTCACGCGACGATGATCCGCAAGGAGTCCAAGGGGGGTGCCGACGCGTTTGGCCGCGGCTCAGTCGGCTTCACCGACGCAGCGCTGCACCCCATCGCCCCCAATTGTGCGGGAAAGCGCGCCCCGAATCGCCCCAACGTCGATTTTCGTCACGATCCAGAACAACCCCGGGTCGCACCGACACCAGATGCCCGTATATTTACGGATACCGATCCTATCCGATCCCCTTTTGGGCTTTCCCATGGCAGATCCGGCATCCCCCGCCCCTCACCCGCAGCGCCGCCGTTGGCCGCGGGAAGAGATGACCGTGATCGAGCCCCGACCCGCGCCGGCCGAGGCCGATGATGAACCCACTGTCGAGGTTCGCTTGGCCGTGGTGGCCGATTTGCAGGATTCGCTGCTGGTGGCGATGAACGACCTCAAGCGCCTGGAGGGGCTGCTGGATCACGCGACCAGCAACCTGTTGGACCGCTTCAACCGCGCCCTTGCCGCCGCAGATGCTCTGGGGCCGGCAGATTCGCCCGCGCTGCAAGAGCTGCGCGAAACGCTGCGCAGCGCCGTGCTGGAGCTGCAATTCCACGACATGGCCACGCAACTGCTGATTCATACGGGCAAAGTGCTGCGCGGCTGCGCATACACGCTGGCCGAGCAGGTCATGGAGACCGAAGAGGACGAAGTGGGCATGGTGGTCACCCACCTGCCTCAGCGGCCCAATCCGGTCACCCAAAGTGAGATGGATGCTGGCTCCATCGAATTGTTTTGAACGTATCACTCCCACAAGGTTCGCCCATGCACTCGATCCTGGCCGTTGATGATTCCGCCTCCATGCGCAAAATGGTGTCGTTCACCCTGGTGGGCGCGGGCTTTCAAGTGGTGGAGGCCGTCGATGGCGTCGACGCCTACGAGAAAGCACAGAAACAGCGGTTCGACCTGGTGCTGACGGACCAGAACATGCCGCGGCTCGATGGCATCGGCCTGACGCGCAAGCTGCGCGAGCATCCCCAATACGCGCAGACGCCCATCCTGATCCTGACCACGGAGTCGAGCGACCAGATGAAGCAAGCGGGCCGGGCTGCCGGCGCCACCGGCTGGCTGGTCAAGCCGTTCGACCCAAACCGGCTGATCGAAGTCATCCGCAAGGTCATCCGCTGACCCCCACGTCCACCCACCCCGAGACGACCGAGAGCCCCGCCATGGCAGATACCGCGAATGACGGCTTCGACCTGACCCAGTTCTACCAAATCTTCTTTGAAGAAGCGGGCGAGAACCTGGAGCAGATGGAGCAGCTGCTGCTCAACCTGGACCTGGACACGGTCGACGACGAGACGCTCAACGCGATCTTCCGCTGCGCGCACTCGATCAAGGGGGGCGCCGCGACTTTCGGCTTCGAGGACGTTGCCGAGCTCACGCACCAGATGGAGTCGCTGCTCGACAAGCTGCGCCGCCACGAACTGGTGCCGACCGCGCCCATGGTCGACGTACTGCTGGAGTCGAGCGACGCGCTCAAAGGGCTGCTGGCGCGGCACCAGGGCTTGGGCGGCGAGCCACCGGAGACCTCTGGCTTGGTCGCGCGCATCCGCCAGCTGGCCAGCGGGCAGGCCGCTGCCCCCGTCGCTCCGCCCCCACCGCCGCCGCCCGCGACCGCCGCGCCAGCACCCATGGGGGCTGGCGGCATGCCGACTGCCGCTCCGCCTGGCATCCCTCGGCGCCTGCAAGCGCGTATCGGGCCACTGGCTCGGCTCGACCAGGCAGACCCCATCAAGGACTTGTTTCGCGACATTGCCGGGCTAGGCCACATCACCGCCGAGCGCGACGAGGGCGCGTACCGCATCTACGACATCGACACCAGCAGCACCGATGACGAGCTGCTGGATCTGTTCGCCTTCCACGTCGCGCGTGACCAGGTGACGCTGGTGCCGCTGACCGTGGCATCCGAACCCGCGGCATCCACGGCATCGCCGATGGCGGCATCGGCCGTCGGAATCAGCGTGGAGCACAGCCGCGACGTCATCGAGGAGGGCTTCGGACTTTTTGCTGGCGCCCCCGGCAGCCCCGTGGCGGGTACCCAGCCGGATCCAGCGACCGGCGCGCCAGTGCCTGGCAAGGACGAAGTGCATGGCTACGGCCTCTTCGCTGGCGCACCGGGCAACCCCATCACGCCTGACGAACACGCCGCCAGCGTGCAGGCCGAGACCCAGGCGCATTTACACCCCGCTCAGGGCGACGCCGGCGCGCCGAGCGCGGAAGCGCGCACGCGCGAATCGGCCGCCAAGGCCGCACGGCAGGCCTCGACGGCGCAGCTCGAGACCACGACGCTGCGCGTGTCGGTCAGCAAAATCGACCAGCTCATCAACCAGGTGGGTGAGCTTGTCATCACCCAGGCCATGCTGGCGCAGTACAGCCGAGACCTGGACACTACCCTGCACCAGCAGCTACTGGCCGGCCTCGCCGATCTGGAGCGCAACACGCGCGACCTACAGGAATCGGTCATGTCGATCCGCATGATCCCGATGTCGGTGGTGTTCAGCCGCTTCCCACGCATGCTGCGCGACCTGGCCAGCAAAATCGGCAAGAAGGTCGAGCTGGTCACGCACGGTGAGGCGACCGAACTCGACAAGGGCCTAATCGAAAAGATCACCGATCCCCTGACCCACTTGATCCGCAACAGCTGCGACCATGGCATCGAGCTGCCCCATGAGCGCCTGGCCAAGGGCAAGCCCGAGGTGGGCACGATCACGCTGTCGGCGGCGCACCAAGGGGGCTCGATCCTCATCGAAGTGCGCGACGACGGCCGTGGCCTGTCGCGCGCCAAATTGCTGAAAAAGGCGCGGGAAAAAGGCATCCCCTGCTCGGACGACATGAGCGACAGTGAGGTCTGGCAGCTCATTTTTGCGCCGGGCTTCTCCACCGCGGAGGTAGTCACCGATGTCTCGGGACGCGGCGTCGGGATGGATGTCGTGAAAAAGAACATTTCGGCGCTGGGCGGCTCGGTGGAGATCGACTCCGCAGAAGGCTATGGCATGAGCGTGCGGGTGCGTCTGCCGCTGACGCTGGCCATCATGGACGGCATGACCGTGCGCGTCGGCAAAGAGGTCTACATCCTGCCACTGTCATCGGTGGTCGAATCGTTCCAGGTACAGGCCAGCGACATCAACACCGTTGCCCAAAGTGCGCAGCTCATCAAGGTACGCGACGAATACCTGCCGGTGGTGGAGCTCGACCGCCTGTTCCAGGTGCCCCGCGCGGGCAGCGATCCTTCGGCCAACAGCATCATGGTGGTCATCGAGTCCGATGGCGCGCGGGTGGCGCTCATGGTCGACGAACTGCTGGGCCAACAGCAGGTGGTGATCAAAAACCTCGAAGCCAACTACCGCAAGGTGCCCAACGTCTCTGGCGCCACCATCCTGGGTGACGGCAGCGTCTCACTGATCCTGGACACGTCGTCGCTGGTGCGCCGGGCGTGTCAATAGCGGCGCCTCGCGCTCCTACACCACGATGATGGCCGACGCTTCCGCCACCCTGCAGTCCCGCGAGTTCGCATGGACGGTGGCGGATTTCGAGCGCATTCGCCAGCTCATCTACCGCTACGCCGGCATCAGCCTGCACGAGGGCAAGCAGGCCATGGTGTACAGCCGTATCTCGCGTCGGCTGCGCGAGACGGGCCACCAGAGCTTTCGCGCCTATTTGGATTGGCTCGAATCGCACCCCAACAGCGAGGAGTGGCAAGAGTTCGTCAACGCGCTGACCACCAATCTGACGTCGTTTTTTCGGGAGAATCATCACTTCGTCGAGCTGGCGCGCATGGTGCGCGAGGCACCGCCCACGCACGAGTGGAAGATCTGGTGCAGCGCCGCCTCCACTGGCGAAGAGCCCTACTCCATCGCGATCACGATGGCCGATGCATTGGGGCTGCAGGGCCGGTTTCGCATCTGGGCCAGCGACATCGACACGCGCGTGCTGGAGACGGCCACGCGCGGTATCTACAGATTGGAGCAATTGAGCGCGGTATCGCCAGAGCAGCGGCGCAAATACTTTCTCAAGGGCAAGGGCGCCAACGAAGGCTTGGTACGTGTCAAGCCAGATCTGCAAAAACACGTCCAGTTCTTCACGCTCAATCTGGTGGAGGAGTCGTGGCCGCTGCGCGAGGAGTTCGACGCGATCTTCTGCCGCAACGTCATGATCTATTTCGACCACGATACCCAACGGCAAGTGTTGCGCCGCCTGCACCGTCTGCTGCGACCGCACGGAACGCTGTTCGTCGGCCACGCCGAAAATTTCAGCGACGCCCGTGATCTGTTCCGCCTGCGCGGCAAAACCATCTACGAAAAATTATGACGGCGTCGGTGCGCACCCCCACCCATGTGCAACAGCTCAAGTCGCGCCCGCGCAAACCGGGTGAGGCTTCTTTTTTCTTCTTCGACCAGCGTTTCAAATACGCCGCTGTCAAGGTACTGCCCGGCGAATACTACGTCAGCGATGAAGACATCGTCATCATGACGGTACTGGGCTCGTGCATTGCCGCGTGTATCTGGGACTCGCGACTGCGCATCGGCGGCATGAACCATTTCATGCTGCCCGAGGGGGGCGCCGACACCTCAGGCCGCTATGGCTCGTATGCCATGGAACTGTTGATCAACGAGTTGATCAAGCGCGGCTCGACCCGCGAATACATGCAGGCCAAGGTCTTCGGTGGCGGCGCAGTCATCGCCGGCATGACCAGCATGAACGTGGGCGAACGCAACACCCAGTTCGTGCTCGACTACCTGGCCACCGAGCGCATCCCCGTCGTGTCCAAAGACGTGATGGATATATACCCCCGCAAGGTGGTGTTCTTTCCCGTGACGGGCAAGGCGATGGTCAAACGGTTGGCCCATGCCCACCCGGATACACTGGAGACCCAGGAGCGCCAAGGCGTCGCAACCCGCCTGGCGCAAAGCAACGCCGGCGGTACCGTGGATCTGTTCTGAATCGTTTTCTTGCCCGCATGACGAACAAAATCAAGGTGGTGGTGGTCGACGACTCGGCCTTGGTGCGGTCGCTGTTGACCGAGATCATCAACAAACAACCGGACATGGTCTGCGTCGGTGCCGCCAGCGACCCGCTGATGGCGCGCGAAATCATCCGCGAACGCGACCCCGATGTCATCACGCTCGACGTCGAAATGCCCAAGATGGACGGGCTGGAGTTTTTGTCGCGGCTCATGCGGCTGCGCCCCACACCGGTGGTCATGGTCTCGACGCTGACCGAGCAGGGGGCCGAGACAACGTTGCGCGCGCTGGAATTGGGCGCCGTGGACTTCGTCGCCAAACCGCGCATTGGGGTGGCCAGCGGGCTGCAACAGCTCGCCGACGATATCGTGGAAAAAATCCGCATCGCGGCGCGTGCGCGCGTGCGGCGCCTGAGCGCAGCCCCTGCACCGACGGGCGCGAGCGGCCCGGCGGTACGCGGCATCACGGGTCACACCGCTTCTTCGCCCCCAGCGGCCCCAGCCCCTGCTACAGCCCCCAGTGCGATGCGCCTATCGACGGAGAAGGTGATCTGCATCGGGGCCTCGACCGGCGGCACCGAGGCGATCAAGGAAATTTTGATGGAATTTCCCCCTGATGCGCCTGCCGTGGTCATCACCCAACACATGCCGCCGGGCTTTACCGCCAGCTTTGCGGCCCGCTTGGACAGTTTGTGCCGCATCCGGGTAGCCGAAGCGCGCGACGGCGAACGGATCTTGCCCGGTCACGCCTACATCGCCCCAGGAGGCAAACAGTTTTCCATCGCCCGCAGCGGGGCCAACTACGTCGCGGTGGTGGACGACTCCCCGCCCGTCAATCGCCACAAACCGTCGGTCGAGGTGCTGTTTCGCTCTTGCGCGCGGGTACTCGGGCCCAACGCCATCGGTGTGATGCTGACCGGCATGGGCGCCGACGGCGCGAAAGCGATGAAGGAGATGCGCGACGCGGGCGCTTACAACATCGCGCAGGACGAGGCGAGCTGCGTGGTCTTTGGGATGCCGAAGATGGCGATCCAGGCGGGTGCAGTGCACGAGGTGTTGCCGCTCAAACAAATCGCGCGCGCCATCATGGAGCGCGTCGCGGCCGCCGGCGTGCGACACCGGATCTGAGCACCACGCCCTTCACACCAGCCGATCGAGCTGGCTTCCAGGGACCGGCCGAGACGCCCCCTGCGCGGCCTCACCATACGTCTGGGCCGCTTCGTCTGGCGGAAGGTTGGCCAGCGGCCGGGTATTGAGGCGCGCTTGCAACTCCTCCAGCCGCTGGGCGCGCTCTTGCGCGGCCTTGATAGCCTCCTCGCCAATCACCATGTCGACCGCCGCGCGGCTGGCCTTCCAGATGTTGGGCAGCAGCTCCTTGATCTGGGTGTCGAGCCGCTCGAGCGCGGGATTCTTCACCTCCGGGAAATCCGCCTCGCCTTCCGCCCGATTGGGGGTGGCCCCACCACGGGCACCCCGCGCACGCGCCGGGTCGGCCTGCACCGCGCGCTGCTGCGCCTGCTCATCGAGGCGCCGCTGGGCCTGCGCCCCCTCAGCCTCGCGGGTGCGACGCTCCTCCTCCGCGGCACGGACACGGGCGGCCAAAC
>Ga0326763_1000481_pt1 | contig 14256 bp, 13 predicted proteins | sample NORPS_P_FD_207671 | JGI IMG/M metagenome (GOLD analysis project Ga0326763, IMG submission 207671) | Hot spring water microbial communities from Norris Geyser Basin, Yellowstone National Park, WY, United States - NOR.PS_P | ecosystem: Environmental > Aquatic > Thermal springs > Unclassified...
GTGGACGCCAACATCCTCATCAACGAGCGCATCCGCGAGGAAGTCCGCCACGGCCGTACCCCGCTCAACGCCCTCGAGACCGGCTTCCGCCGCGCCTACGGCACCATCGTCGACAGCAACGCCACCGCCTTCCTCGCCCACGTGATGCTCTTCGTCTTCGGCTCCGGCCCCGTCCGCGGCTTCGCCGTCACCATCACCGTCGGCATCGTCACCACCCTCTTCACCGCCACCCTCGTCGCCCGCCTCCTCATGGTCCGCTGGTACGTCTCCACCCGCCCCGTCCTGCTACCGGTGTAGATCGCATGTTCTTCCGCCCCCTCTTCCGCCTCGTCCCGGACGACACCTCCATCAAGTTCATGCGCGGCCGCTTCGCCGGCATCGCCACCTCCGCCGTGCTCTCCATCGCCTCGGTCATCCTGTTCTTCCACCCCGGCCTGCACCTCGGCATCGATTTCCGCGGCGGCATCATCATGGAGGTCCGCACCCCCGGCCCCGCCGACTTCTCTAAGATCCGCAGCGCCCTCGTCACCGCCCAGGTGCCCGACGCCGGCGTCCAGCGCTTCGGCGCCGATGACGACGTCCTCATCCGCCTTGACCCCCAGGGCAACGAGCAAGCCACCCAGGTCACCGTCAACAAGATCCGCGGCGCCCTCGAGCAAGCCGAGCCCGGCACCCGCGTCGTCCGCACCGACGCCGTCGGCGCCTCCGTCTCCGAAGAGCTGTTCCGTAACGGCATGCTCGCCCTCGGCATCAGCCTGCTGATGATCCTCGTCTACATCTGGTTCCGCTTTGAGTGGCAGTTCGCCGTCGGCGCCGTCGTCACCCTCATCCTCGACGTGACCAAGGCGATCGGCTTCCTCGCCATCACCCGCATCGAGTTCGACCTGGTGATGGTCGCCGCCATCCTCACCGTGATCGGCTACTCCACCAACGACAAGGTCGTCGTCTACGACCGCGTCCGCGAGAACCTGCGCAAATACAAGACCATGCCGCTGCGCCAGCTCATCGATCTCTCCATCAACGAGACCCTCAACCGTACCCTCGGCACGTCGATGACGGTGTTCCTCGCCAGCCTGCCGCTCGCCCTCTTCGGCGGCGCCTCGCTCTCCGGTTTCGCGCTCATGATGCTGTTCGGCATCGTCGTCGGAACCTCGAGCTCTATCTTCATTGCCGCCCCCATCCTTTTGTTTTTAGGCGAAAATCGCCTCCGCCGCGACGCCCAGCCCGTCCCCGAGAAGGCCCCGGCTGGCGCCAAGCCGAAGCCCCGCTAACCCTCCCCCGTCAGCCAGCCGAGCGAGCGCCGCAGCCGCTCCGCCGCGCCGCTCTCGATGATCCGCCCATGGGTCACCACCACCCGGTCCGGCCGCCACCCCACGACCCGGCGCGCCGCCTCCGCCGCCGCCGCCGGCCGCCCCGTGAACAGCGCCCGCAGATAGGCCGGCGCCCGGCTCCGCGCCGTCGTGTTGCCCATCAGCCATGCGAGCGGCCGCACCACCCAGGGCAACTTGGCCGGCTCGAAGTTCTGCACCAAATCCGTCATCAGCACGCTGCCGCTCGCCCGGTGGAACATCGCCACCTCGTGGAAGCCCGCATGGCCCGGCACCACCGCCTGCTCGATCTGGCCCTCCCACGCCGCCGGCGCCCGCGACGACAGCACCTGGTCGATCCGCAGCCCCGACCGCCGCACCTGCCCCCGTTGCGCCAGACCCGGCGCCCCGTACGTCGTCGCCCCCGGCACCGCATCCTGCCAGTCTTTCGCGAACATCCAGTGGGCGATGTTCGGCGCCACCAGGTGCCGGATCGGCCCGATCGCCTCCAGCGCCCGCTGCAGCCCGGCGCGATGCCGCGTCGGCGAGTGCAGCACCAGATCGCCCCCCTCCAGCCGTATCACCGTCATGCGGACCGGAATGCCCGGATCGACCGCGCTATCCACCACCCAGACATCGGGGGCCAGCCGCTTCGGCGTGTCGAGCGGCGGGTACAGCATGGAGGGCGCCCCTCCATGCGTGCGCCCCTCGCTCAGCAGCGCCACCGCCAGCGTCGCCGCACCGGCCCCCAGCAGCGCCGGGCTGCGCCACGCAGCGCCGAAGCCCCCCAGCGCGGCCGCGCTGGCGACATCGAGCGCCCGGTTCTCCTGCACCCCGATCCGCGGCGACACGCCGCCCTCGTAATCGGTCAGCGCCCCGGTCCCGGCCTGCGCCGCCGCCATCCCGGCCGCCAGCCACCGCACCCGCGGCGACCGCCCCGGCAGCAGCGCCACGCCAGCAAGGGCGGCCACCAGACCCAGATCGAGGGCGGCATGGGTTCGGCTGGAAATCACTGTGCGTCCTCCGGGCTTTTGCGCCCCGATAACGCCGCAACCGTCCTAGAAGTAGCGTTCCAGCACGCGCACGACATCGCCAGGCGCGAGGAACGTGTTGGACGTGACCCGGCCGTTGACCGCCACCCCGTTTTTCGCCCGCACCACCTCGCCGTAGCTCTCCACCGCCCGGTAGGTGAACCCGCCCGCGATCGCCACCGCCGTCAGGAACGTCATTCCAGGCTGGTAGGGATACTGCCCGGGCTTGGCGACCTCGCCGAGCACGAAGATCGGCCGATAGGCGATCACCTCCACCGTCACATGCGGGTTCTTGAGGAAATCCCCCTTGACCAGCGCGCGCGAAATATCGTTTTCCAACTGTTGCTGCGTCTTGCCGGTCGCGGGGATGCTGCCGACCAGCGGCATGCCGATGTTGCCCTGGTCGTCGACCCGGAATTCACCGGTCAATTGATCCTCGCCAAACGTCAGGACGCGCAGCAGGTCACCCGGGCCGAGCCGGTAGGCGCCGGCCTGGTAATTAGGCAGCGGCTGCAGCTCCGGCCCGCCGCAGCCCGCGATCACCAGGCCCACCGTGCCCAGCAACGCGCCCCGGCGCCCGATCTTGAGAGGGGTAGGCGACATCCACATCATCTCCGTCGACGGCTACATGGAAAGTTCACGGTACCGCGACGTAGGACGTTCGGCGGGTGAACGCCAGCGCGCTTTAGCTTATGGCTATGCTGCACGTGCTCAGTAAGCCTCGGATCGTGTCAGAGCCCAGGATGGTTCCTTTCCAATGAATTGTCGATTGACCCGCTGCCGCGTATGGATCGTCCTCGTACTAGCTCCGCTTTCGGCCTCGGCGCAGGAACTGCTCGTCGCCCCCGATGGCCGGCTCGTCGAACCGACCAAGCTGGAGCAGGCCTGTCACGACGGCCTGGCCCGCTTCTGCCCCGATCTGGCCGCGACACCCGGCCAGACCCGGTCCGAGATGATCTGCCTAAAGCCCTATCGCACCAGCCTTTCTTTCGGCTGCCGTGCCGCCGTGAACGCCGCCCTCGGCGTGAACCCGGCCACCAAGCGATGAAGCTCCGCGCCCTCGCCTGCTTCGCCGCCCTCGCCGCCGCCCCAAGCTACGCCCGCGCCGACGACGCCTCCGCCTGCAACGACGCGATCGCCTCGGCCCAGCGCGTCGCCGCCATGCCCAAGCGTGTGTTGCGCACCATCGCCCTCGTGGAAAGCGGCCGCACCGTCGGCAAACGCGTCGTGCCCTGGCCCTGGTCGATCAACGTGGAGGGCGTCGGCTACCACTACCAGACCAAGGACGAAGCGATCGCCGCCGTGCGCAGCTTCACCGCCGCGGGCCAGCGCTCCATCGATGTCGGCTGTATGCAGATCAACCTCGCCGCGCACCCGACCGCGTTCAGATCGCTGGATACCGCCTTCGAGCCCACGGCCAATGCCGACTACGCCGCGCACTTCCTGCACGACCTCTACCGCCAGTCCGGGCGGATCGCGACGGCCATCACCGCCTACCACTCGCAGACCCCGGAATACGCCAACGACTACGCCCGCCGCATCCTCGCGATCTGGCCCGGTGCCGCCGATCTCGGCCTCACCGCCTCCCCCGCCCAACCCCAATCTGAGCCCCAGCAGCCCCGGTCTCACATCCACCTCGACACGGCGTACGGATCCGCCGCCTCGACCCGGCCCGTCCTGCGCCCCGTCGCCCGCCCGGTCTCCCTTAGGTCGCTACAGCCGGTTCACGGCGGAGCCTGGCCGCGCTGACCCTCGAAGCACCCGCGGCAAGCGCCGTGTCGACCGCCTACCAGTTTTGGACCGACTTCGCCGACGGCGCAGTGATGTTCCCGCTCGGCATCGCACTGGCCATCGCCCTGGCGATCCTCGGCCGCTACCGCGCCGCCCTCACCTGGGCGACCACCATCGGATGCGTGTGGGCGGTGATGCTGGTGCTGAAATTTACCGGCTACACGATCGACGCCACCTTCCCCGATTCCCCCTTCAACGACATCGACCTGGTCACTCCGAGCGGCCACGTCGCCTCGTCGGCCGCCATCTATGGCGGCCTGGCCGCTTTGCTGCTGTCGCGATCCGGCAATCGCTCGCGCCGGGCCATTCTCGTCGCGATCGGCGTCGCCGCCTCCATCGGCGCCACCCGCATCCTCCTCGGCGACCATTCCCTCTCGGAGGTGCTGGTGGGCGCGGCCGTCGGCATCGCCGGCGCAGCCCGCCTGGCCTCCCGCGCCAAGCCCGCCACCGAACCGCGAGCCCGCCTAGCCCTCGCCGCAGCCGCGCTAACGGTGGTTATCGTCTTCCACGGCGATCACCTCACCGTCGAAGACTCCATCCACCACTCCGCCCTCCGCGCCAGCCGCGCCCTGCGCATGCGGCACTGATCGATGCGTCAGGCGTGACCGGGCTGCAGTTCGCGCCTCGCTTGCACCTGACGCGTGTGCGCGACCCCTGGCCGCCCCGTCCGCCGATCGGGCACGAACGTCAGCGCGAGCCCGACCACATTGCCATTGCTTCGCTGGATGTCCGGCAGGGTGTTCAGCGCCTGCGAAACCGGGGGGCGCCCCGCCCGCAGGCAGAACACCACCCCGTCCACCACCGGCGCCAGCAGCGCGCCGTCCATCAGATCCGACACGGGAGCACTATCGATCAGCACGAGGTCATAGCCTCGCGTCGAATCCAGCAGGTCGCGAAAGCGCGGCCCCGACAGCAGCTCGGTACTATCGGGCATCCGGCTGCCCGCGAGCAGGAAGTCGACGCCGGGCATCGCATCCAGATGCACCAGTTCGACTGGTCCGCCGCGCAGGTAGCCGGCCAGCCCGTTGGTCTCGGGCGCATGCATCGCGTCACCCAGGCACGGTTCGCGCAGGCTCGTCTCGATCACCAGCACCCGCCGCCCCGACGCATTGGCCATTCGAGCCAGCGCCATCGTGATGAACGACTTACCCTCGCCGGCCATCTCGGAAGCGATCAGCAGCGTCCGCAGCCTGCCGCCAAAGCCGCCCAGAACGAGTCGGGCATGAAGGATCCGGATCGCCTCCAGCAGCGGCGGATACGTGTCGAGCAGGGACAGGGCCGCAGCCAGCGGAAACTCCCGCTTGCGCCCGGCGACCTCCTTCTTCCCCGTCCGCCGCAGCCTCATCTCCGGCACCTGCGCGAGGATGGGGATACGGGTGTAGGTACGGCCGAGCGCGAGGGGACCCGACGGCCTCGGCCGGTAGGTCAGCAAGCCCGCGCCGAAGGCGAGCACGGTGGCGACCGAGAGCCCACTCAGCAGGAAGGGCGTCCGCCGCGGAAAGGACGGGCGCACCGGCAGCTCCGCCAGGTTCATCAACTCCACGCCCGGCTCCAGGACCCGGCGCTCGGTCTCGAGCTGCCCCAAGCGCTGTGTCAGGTCGAGGGAGGAGCTGCGCTTGACGTCGAGCTCATGCTGCATAGCCCCTGCCTTCGTCGCAGCTGCCGACGCCTCCTTCGCCGCCTGAAGCCGGCTGTTCAGCTCGCGCGTCGCGTTCTCCACCCGCGACTTCGCCGCGTCGAGATCGCGCCGGGCCGTCTCCGACACGCGCGATGTCTCGGCGGCCAGGCGGCCCGCGATGTCCGCCTCCTGCCGCCGATAGGCCAGCAGCATCGGGTTCTGCGAGCCATAGCGCTGCGCCGCACTCGCGCCCAGCGCGCTGGCCTGCGTCAGCTGCTGCCGCAAGTCGGCGATCGCGCGCGTGTCGGCGGCCTGCCGTGTCACCCTGCCCGTGCGCACTTGCTGGAAGCGCTGTTCGGCTTCGGCCTGCGCGGCCTCGGCCTCGGCCAGCTGTTGCGACGCCTGCGTGAGGCGCTCGGCGGCGAGCGGATTGGTGGTCGTGGGCATCAGCCCGTGCTGCTCCCGGAACGCGTCGAGCTTCGCGGCATCCCGCTGCAGTTCGGCGTCGACCTGGCTGAGAGTCTGGCGCACCCACACGATCGCCTCGTCATGCGAGCGGCGCATCTTGGCGCGCTCATCCTCGAGGAATTGCTGCAGCAATGCATTGACCATCGCTTGCGCCACGTTCGGGTTCGGCGATCGATAGCCGACTGTAATGACCCTGCTTTGCCCGACCTGGCTGGCGCTGAACCGGCTTTGGACCCACCGCAGTTGCGCTTCCGGGTCGCCGGCGAGCTGCGCGCAGTCGATCGGTCGGAACCGGCTGACGATCTGGCGCGCGAAGGCGCCGCACTCCGTCGCGATCAGCTCGCGCGCGCCCGGTCGGGCAAGCAGCAGGCGGAGCAGCCGCGGCGAGCGGATCAGCAGGACGCCGCTCTGCACGTCGCCGGTTCTGCTTTCGGTCGTAGCCGGCCCAGCCGTGCCGGACACCGGCTCGCGATCGGCGACGATGAGCGATCCGTCCGCGACATAGCTGACGGGAAGGCAATAGAGCACCCCGATGACCACGAACAGCGTCGCGCCGAATACCAGCGCGATGACGAGACGCTGCTGCCACAGCCGGCCCAGGATCGAGACGCGGGCGGGCTCGTCATTCAGCAGGTCGGCCCGGTTTTCGGCTGTCGCGTCCATTTGCTTCCTTATTCTGAAGCCGGCGTGCCGATCGCAGCGCCACCCTCAGCGTCTCGCTCGCCGCCGACCAAACAGCCGCCCCAAGCCTTTTGCACCGAGTTGCACGGTCGATCAACGCGCTACGACACCGACTCCACTGTAAGATGCGCGCTTGCGCGTGATACTGAATCAACGGCTAAGTATGCAGCTATTTGGTTTAAGGTTCAGGGTACACGGCGATGCGAACACCTTCGTCGACCGCGGGCCGCCTCCGTGGAGACAGCCTCTTGGATGGCGTGACGCCCAACCAGCGGCTCGAAGCCAAGGACTGGCCGAATATGCATCGTGTCGGCGACGAAGTGCAGCAAGTATTTGCCCTTCCCCGGCCCGCTACCCCCGCGCTGCCGGCGCTGCGCACGACCCAGAACGCCTGCTACGAAGCCCTGAGCCTGGCTCTCAAAGAAGGCCACGTATTCGCCGCCCTGACAGGCCCGGGAGGCGCCGGCAAAACGACCGTGCTCGAAGCCGTGCTGGCTGACCGACAGAACCGCGCCATTCGCTGCATCCGCATCGCTGATCCAGATAAGGTTCCCGCCTCGCTCGCCGTGCGGATCGAACGGGTCGCCTATGCCGAGGCGGGGAAGGCCGAGAACCTCGAGCGGCACGTCGTCATCGTCGTCGACGACGCCCATACCGCTTCGAACGAATTGCTGCTCTGCCTGTCGCGTCTCGGCGCCATCCGCGAACCCGGCCGGCGCGTGCCGCAAGTTCTGCTTGTAGGCCGCCCGGAGTTGTGGGACCGGCTCGCGGATGACGACTTCGCGCCCCTAGCCCGCCGCCTGGCGATACGGGCCGCTTTGCCCAGTCCGGAAGACGACACCGATCCTTGGGCCTCGGTCGAGGACGAGATCACGCAGACCATGACCCGGCTCCGGGCCGAAGCCGAGCATCTGCCCGCCCTGAGGGAAACCTACGGCCGGCCCGACTCGACCTACGATTTTGAAAGACGTTTCGAGCCCGAACACGGCTTCGACAACGGGCCCGAGGAGCCGCACGACACATCGGACCATGCCGTGGTGGGAGAGGTGCCACCTCCCAGCATGTTTGCGCTCTTCCCCGACCCGCCGCCCAAGGCTCCACACTCGGCCGCGCGCGAGACCCGCCGGCGCTTGGTGATGCCGCTCGTCAGCCTCTTCGTCGGACTCGCCGCATTCGCCTTCGCACTCTCCTTCTACGATTGGCCAGACCTGCTCGGCGACATGCCGTGGTCAACCCCGAAGAACACGGCCATCAAGCCCTTCGTCATGACCACGTCGCCGCAGGCGCAGACGTTCGGCCTGCCAGCGCCACCCCCGCTCGCCGACGCCGCCGCTGGCCCGCCGCCAGCAGCCCCCAATCGCACCGCCTCCAGCCAACCCACCCCAGCGAACCCCAAGCCGTCAGGCGCGCTGCCAACCGCCGGGTCACCGGTAACTGCACCACCAGTGACTGCGCCACCGGTAACTGCGCCACCGGTCACCGCGACGCCGGCCCAGCCGCGCGCGGTCGCCTCCACGGCGCCAACCGAAAAGCCCGCCCAACCCGCTCTTCCCCGGGCCGAGACACCGGCACCCGCCGCTCCACCCATCGACGCCTCTCCGCCCGTTCTAGCGTCCGCGCCCGTCTCTTCCGCCCCTATCGCCTCTCCACCGCCCTCTCCATCGCCCGCCCCTTCGGCCGCCGAAGAAGCCCCTGCGCCGCCGGTCCCGCCACCGGCCGCCGTCTCCAAGGCCAGTGTCGCGCCGCCGCCGGCACGCGCCCGAGCGCCCGCCAAAACCGAGCAGGTGTCGCCCGCAGTCATGGCGCTGCTGCTGAAGCGGGGGAACGAACAGGTTGCCATTGGTGACATCTTCGCAGCCCGGCTCCTTTTTGAGCGAGCAGCCGAGTCCGGCAGCGCCGTGGGGGCCCGCCAGATGGCCCGCACCTTCGATCCAGCCGACCTTCCACCCGTCTCGTCCGGACTTGCCGATCTCGGACACGCCAAAGACTGGTACGAACGGGGGGCCGCGCTGGGCGATGCAGAATCGGCCGCGCGCCTGAAAGAACTGAAGCTGAAGCAAGGACGCTGACAATGCACCGTGTGTTTAAAGCTTGTGCGCGAGTCGTTGGCGCCGTCCTCATCAGCGCATCCCTCATCGGGCCGAGCCTTGCCCAGGTCGCCTCACCCCGCCGAGCGGTTCCGTTCATTCCGGATACCCAAGTGGTGCCGCCCACCGCCGTCCTTGGCATCATCTCCGGTGGCCTCTCGGGCACCTATATTCGGATCGCCACGGAAATTGCGGGATTGTTCAGCGCCAAGGTTCCCAAATTCCGCATCCTTCCCATCGTCGGAAAGGGGTCCCTGCAGAACATCTCGGACATCCTGAACATCCGCGATGTCGATATCGCAATCGTCCAATCCGACGTGCTCTCCTATCTTCGCCAGGCGCCCTCGACGGCCGGTCTGACCAACAACATCTCCTACGTGGCAAAGCTCTACGAGGAGGAAGTCCACATTCTCGCTCGCGACGAGGTCGCGACAGTGGCAGACCTGAACGGTAAGCGTGTCGCCATCGACGCGCTCGGTAGCGGAACGGCGCTGACGGCAACCACCCTCTTCAATACGCTCGGCATCAAGCCGATCCTTCTGAACGACGACCCGGTAACGGCTCTGACCGCCTTGAAGCGCGGTGACATTGACGCGCTGGTCTACGTCACCGGCAAGCCAGCGCGGCTGTTTTCGGACGCGGCTAACAGCGGGCTCCACCTTCTCGGCCTGCCGCTCACGCCAGCCCTTCTTCAGACTTACCTGCCGTCCCGCTTCGATCATGCCGACTACCCAGACTTGATCGCTGAGAGCGGCCCCGTCGAAACGGTCGCGGTTGGCGCGGTCTTGGCCGTCTACAACTGGGCGCCGGGAACTGAGCGTTACACCCGGTTGTCTCGCTTCGTCGATGGTCTGTTCGATAATCTGGCGGATCTACAGACGCCGGGTCATCACCCGAAATGGCGACAGGTCAATCTGGCGGCTCAGGTGCCGGGCTGGTCGCGCTTCCGAGCGGCACAAGTGTGGCTCGAGCGGCATAGCCCGGCTCGGTCATCGGCCGATGCTGCTACTCCTGAGAAGCGTTAGGCTTTCGCCTGACGCTCGAGTGCGTTGAGCAGCGCATCGATGCTGTTGTTGTTGCGCGACAGGAAGGACGCGTAGTCCGAGCGTTGCGTCAGCCGCAAGCTCGTCCCCTCCGCAAGAACGTCCACGATCTGAGGCCTGCCGGCGTCGAAGCTGACGACCCATTGCGCATTGTTGGGCTGCTGGTTCGGCCGGCTGATCAGCGTCCCCACGAGATAATCGCCGTCCCGTTCCGTGGTCTGCGTCATGCGGAACCCGACGCCGCGGAAGTCACCCAGCTTGTCGATGATGTTGTTGATCAACACGGCATGGAACAGCCGAAGAAAATGCTGCTGCTGCTGCGGCGTGGCGATCCGCCAATACCGACCCAGCACGAACGCGCCGATCTCGTCGACCGCCAAGGCCCGCTCGACGAGCGGCGTCATCTGCTGGCGCTTGGTGGCGAGCTGCTCGTCGGCGTTGACGATTGCGACGAGCTGGTTGCCGAACTGTTCGATGAACCGCGTCGCCTCTGCCGACCGGTTCGATTGAGCGAATGCGTCCAATCCCGACGCGCTCAGCAGGATTGTCGAAACGGCGGTCAGCAGAACCCCGCGACGTGTCATCGAAATCATGTCAGGTATTTCCTAGCGGATGAACCAGGCCGGGACCGTGGTCGCGTGGTCGTTCTTGATCTTCTCGATCTCGGCAGCCCGGTTCTGCCGATAGAGGCTCCGGAACGTCGCATACGGATCCAGCGCCGTCTTCTTGACCGAGTCGATCGTGTCGATGTTCCGCTCGCGGACGTCAACGGCGGTCAGCCCGTAACGCGAATAGCCCAACGTCGCACTGCCGCCGAAGCTGGCCCAGGTCAGCGGATCGAATGCGATATCTGCGCCGAAGCCGGTCAGGTCGCGCGGGTTGCTCGGGCCCAGCACGGGGAGGAACAGGAAGGTGCCGCCGCCCACGCCCCAGAGTGCCAGCGTCTCGCCGAAATCGGCGGCGTGGTCGGGGTAGCCGAGATCGGCCGCCACGTCGAACAGCCCGCCCACCCCGGCGGTGCTGTTGATCAGGAACCGCATCATGGTCGTGCCGGCCCGGCGCGACTTTGTTTGCAGGACGTCATTCACGAACACCACGGGCTCGGCGATGTTGGTCAGCAGATTGTGGATGGGCTGACGGACCGCCCCTGGCACGACGTCGCGATAGGCGACCGCGACCGGCCGCAGAACGTAAGTGTCGAGCCCATCGTTGATGCGGTAGAAGAAACGATTGGTCGGCTCCAGCGGGTCATTGGCCTCGTTGTATTCGGACAGAGCCATTTGATCGCTCGCTGGCGGCTTCGTCGCACAGGCGCCGAGGCCGATGACCGTCGTGGCCAGTAGTAAACGGGGCAGCACCCAACCCATCATCGTTCCTCACACACCTGGATCTCCCTTATGATCGGGCCAACCGGTGAACACAACATCGCCAAAGCGCGTGGCCACAGTGGCAAACCGGCCTATACTATTGCCGATCGCGTGGTGTCCGCACACTCACAACCTGGATAGCAGTTTATGAACCAGTTCACCTCTCGCCCGCCCCGTCCGCTCGCGCCGGAAGCGACGCTCGAGCGCTGGCTGACCGGTCCCCGTTTCGCGCCGCTCCCGGCGCGCTCGTCGACAACGCCGATTCCGGCTCTCTCGTTCGAGTTCTTCCCGCCGAAAAACGAGGCGCTGGAGGCCCAGCTCTGGACCTGCATCCGCCGGCTAGAGCCGCTCGCGCCTCGCTTTGTGAGCGTCACTTATGGCGCGGGCGGCACAACGCAAGCGCGCACCCACGCCACCGTCACGCGGCTGGTCCGCGAAACCAATCTGGTCCCAGCCGCCCACCTCACCTGCGTCGGCGCGTCCCGTGAGGCCGTCGATGCGGTCGCGCGCGACTACTGGGAGAGCGGTGTCCGCCACATCGTCGCGCTGCGCGGCGATGCACCGCCTGGCGAGGACTACGTGCCGCACCCAGAAGGATATCATTATGCCGCAGACCTCGTGGCGGGCCTAAAGCGGATCGCCGATTTCGAGATCTCCGTTGCCGCCTACCCCGAAGTCCATCCGACAGCGCTGAGCGCGGAGCACGACCTCGACAACCTCAAACGCAAGCTCGATGCGGGCGCTACCCGGGCCATCACCAACTACTTCTTCGAGGGCGAGGTTTTCCTCCGCTTTCTCGACCGGGCGTTGGCTGCGGGGATCACGGCCCCGCTGGTACCCGGCATCATGCCGGTCACCAACTACGCCCAGGCCAAGAAATTCAGCGCCATGTGCGGCGCCTCGGTGCCGGATTGGATGGGCGATTTGTTCGCCGGCACGGAGAACGACCCGGAGACCCGGCGCATGATCGCGGCTATCGTCGCCGCCGAGCAGGTCCGCCTCTTGCAGGCCAACGGCATCGACGAGTTCCATTTCTACACGCTGAACCGGCCGGACCTGACCTATGCGGTCGCTCACCTGCTCGGCGTCAGACCAGCCGCCGATACAACGGCCGCAGCAGAAAAGGGCTGAGGAAGAGCGGGAACTGGCACAGGGCGAAAAATAACGGCACTCGCGGGTCGCCGCTCGACGGCAGCACTGCCAGGAACAGCGCCATGTTCCGGTTGCCCGCCATCAGCCCGGCGGACGCAGCCGGCACCCGCCCCAACGGCCAGAGCGCCAGGGTCGTCAGCACATTGAGGCCGTAATCGGCAAGGAACGCCGCACTCAGCGCGATGACGACCCACTCAGGGTCCGCCGCCAGACGCGCCTGCAGCCCGTCCATGACCCCGAAGCCGTAGCCCACGACCAACCAGACCAAGGCGCCGTCCACCGCCTCGGCCCATCGCTCGAGCCGGGCCGGACCGACGAGCCGGCGCACGAGCAGCGACAGCGCCGCCGGCAGGCCGACGATCAGCAGCAGCCGGGCCGAGAAGGCGCCCGCCCCGATCGCCAGATCGACCCCCGTGAGCCATATGGCCAGCGGCGGCGCGGTCAGCGGGACCAGGAAAGTGGTCACGAGCGACACCACCAGCGACAGCTCCGGGTCCAGCCCCACCATCCGGGCAAAGGCGGGCGATGAGGTCGCCGCGCAACCGGCCGCGAACAAGACGAGCCCGGCCGAGATGCCGCGGTCGAGCCCAAGCGGCCCAACCAGCGCGGCCATGACGAGCGGCGAGACGAGCAACTCGGCCGCCACAATCAGCCCGACCCGGCCCGGACGGCGCAAATGCGCCAACGCCGCCTCGAAATCGACGCGCAGAAAGATGAGCGTCATCATGCCGAACACGAGCGGGGCGACGATCGGGTGAAAGGCGGCCGCAAGCGGCGGGAACACCGCGCCACCAAAGATGCCGACGGCCAGCAGTAGGGAGCCGCGGCGGGCCGACTGGGTCAGCAGCCACAGCAGCGGGTTGGCCACGTTGGTCACGGGTTCTATATCCCGGGAGTGACGATCAGCTGCCAGCCGCGATGACCGAATACCTGGTCCGCTTGAACCCCGAACAGCGACAGGCTGTCGAGAGCGTCGACGGCCCGGTGCTGGTGCTGGCCGGCGCCGGGACAGGCAAGACGCGCGTGCTGACGACTCGGTTCGCCCACATCCTCCTGACCAACCGGGCGTTCCCCAGCCAAGTCCTGGCGGTCACCTTCACCAACAAAGCGGCGCGCGAGATGCGCGAGCGGGTCGGGGTCATCCTGCAGCAGCCGGTCGAGGGTCTCTGGCTCGGCACCTTCCACGCGCTCTGCGCCCGCATGCTGCGGCGTCATGCGGCCCTCGTCGGACTCACCTCGAGCTTCACCATCCTCGATACCGACGACCAGTTGCGCCTGCTTAAGCAGGTGATGGAAGTAGGCAGGGTCGACGCCAAGCGGTGGAGCCCGAACACGCTGATGGGCATGATCCAGCGCTGGAAGGATCGCGGCGAGATGCCGGGCGCGATCAGCCCGGCCGATGCCGGGGACTTCGCGGGGGGTCACGCGCCGGCGTTGTATGCGGCCTATGAGGATCGTCTCCGCCAGCTCAACACGGCCGATTTCGGCGACCTGATGCTGCACATGGTCCATATCTTCCGGACCCATCCGGACGTGCTGGCCGAGTATCACCGGCGCTTCCGCTACATCCTGGTCGACGAGTATCAGGACACCAACGTCGTCCAGTACCTTTGGCTGCGCCTGTTGGCGCAGGGGCACCGCAACATCTGCTGCGTCGGCGATGACGACCAGTCGATCTACTCGTGGCGGGGCGCCGAGGTGGAGAACATCC
>Ga0326763_1000489_pt1 | contig 13997 bp, 13 predicted proteins | sample NORPS_P_FD_207671 | JGI IMG/M metagenome (GOLD analysis project Ga0326763, IMG submission 207671) | Hot spring water microbial communities from Norris Geyser Basin, Yellowstone National Park, WY, United States - NOR.PS_P | ecosystem: Environmental > Aquatic > Thermal springs > Unclassified...
TGAATAGAGAGGAGCCTTTATGACGGCAAGCAAAGGAAATGTGGTTACCATTCGTTATACCCTGCAAGTCGAGAACGAGTTGATTGACCAGGGTGAGCTGGATTATCTGCACGGTCATCGCAACATTGTGGCGGGTCTGGAGGAAGCCCTCGAGGGCAAGTCAGCCGGCGATCGGGTTGTTGTTTCTGTACCCCCCGAAAAGGGCTACGGCCTTTACGATCCAGAAGGTGTACAGGTCGTGGATCGGGCGGCCTTTCCGGCAGATGCCGAGCTGGCGGAAGGGGCCATGTTCTACGCCGAAGACCCCCAGGGCAACCCCATGCCCTTTACTGTGTTGAGCGTGGACGATAACGAGGTAACCATTGATTTCAACCATGCCTTAGCAGGTGAGACCCTCGACTTCGACGTGACCCTTACAGCCGTTCGGCCTGCAACGCCGGAAGAGCTCGAGCACGGCCACGCGCACAGCGCTAAAGAGCACAGCCACTAGAGCGCTCACAACTTGATTGCTTTGTCCTACACGGCACATTTGCCGCTCTCGAGGATGCGATAAGCAAGGCCAGTTGGGCCAAAGGCAGGGGCATAGGCCCCTGCCTTTTGTTTTGCGGGACGGTCGCCGTCATGAACCGTACCTGCACAGCAATACCGAATTTGGGTGAACAGACACCGCTCAAGCGTCTACTAAGGAATTTATTTGATTTGTTCTTTTTCTGGGGCCCCCGCCTGAAGCGCGGGTGGCAACAGCTCGAAAAACGATGGTGCTCCAACAATCCCCAACGGAACGATTCAGGCGGGGTTCATATCACCCGTGGGCGAGGCTCTTTCGCCGAGCGAAGTGAGGGGGCGTGCTAAGCGCGGATTTGCAATAAAACAGGCTGCCCTTGCGGGAGTTTGAAAACCAGGTACTCGTCATTGCTGCGGAACAGTACCAGCAGGTATTGCGGCAGCTTCAAGCGCATGAACAGCGGGAGGGCGTAGCGGGCTTCGCCCCGCTCGATACGCATCTGACCCAGGGTATAGACCATGAAAAAGTCCTGGTCGCTTTGCATGAGGTTGGCGGTGTAAAAAAGGGTGAGGTCGGCCTGGTCTTTGTCGGCTCGAGTCAGGGCATCCCACACCAGCACCTGGGCTTCTTGGGGTGTCAGGTACTGACCCTGAACCAGACCTGAGCGGCCATAAAAGGCAGCAGGAAACTGTTTGAACTCGTAGTAAAAACCGCCCGGGCTGTGCCACCACCGCACTATTTGGTTTTCCCCTCCGCTCCCCTGGGCCAGCTCCTGGGCGTACTCACGTGCAAGCTCGAGCGGCTTCAGGTCTGGCAGGGCGCCGGTTTCCATGCCTTCCAGCAGCAGCCGCTGTGGGTCAATTTCAAAAGCCAGGTCAGGATGGTTCATCGGGGTAAAACTCTCCAGTGCGAACAGCCGGGGTGGGCTTAGCGGGGGCAGGCTTGTCGCCAATATGAAGGGCAGTAATACCGCCGGTGAAAAGCTGGTAGCGGGTGTTAAAACCGGCCAGAACCATCATGGTAGCAAGGGTTGGGGGATCTGGGAAGCGCTCCACGGAATCGGGTAGGTAACGATAGGCTGAAGCGTTGCCCGAAATGAGCCCCCCAATTAAGGGCAGGATGCGGGTGAAGTAGAGGCGGTATAGCGCACCCAAGCCGCCACGGGGCGGGGGAGGAAACTCCAAAATACATAGCCGCCCGCCTGGCGCAAGCACCCGGTACAGCTCGGCCAGTGCTTTTTTGTAATCGGCAAAGTTGCGAAAGCCAAAGGCAATGGTTACGGCATCGAAATGACCATCGGGGAAAGGCAGTTGGAGGGCGTCTGCTTCAACAAAGGAGATGGCAAGGCCGGCTCGCTGGGCTTTTTGGCGGGCCAGCTCGAGCATGGGCAGAGCAAAGTCGCCCCCGATAACCTCTACCTCGGGCGCAACCTTTTTTAGCAATAGGGCGATGTCGCCAGTACCGGTGGCCAGGTCGAGGATGCGGGCCGGTCTTATCTCCAGAGCTGCCTTGACTGCGGCCAACCGCCAGACGCGATCCACACCTGCAGACAGCACCCTGTTCAGAAAGTCGTAGCGTGGGGCTATTTCCGAAAACATTTGCTGAACGACCTTGGCTTTGCCTTCCGTCGAATCTTGCACCTGACAAGTTTATCACCGCATCGGTAGATAATTGTAAAAATTCCCGTAGTTTTTGAGCTCAAGAAGCTCGCGCCTTCAATGAGTTCGTGCTACGCAAAATGGCTTTGCAGTGTAGAATCCGCTCTGAGGAACTTATGGGTAGGTACCTGTTTTTAATTCTGGGGGTGATCGCGCTTGCGCTGATGATGCTGTCCCCCTGGGCTGTACCTATGCGGGAGTTTGATGGCACTGGCTACTTGCTCAACCCGCTAGGGATCATGAACCCCAAAGGCCTTACACTGCCAGAGGGGTTGCGCTTTGATTGGCTAGGGTTGTTTTTTGGGACATGGGTCTCGCTGCTTTTGGCGGCCAGTGTGGCTGTGTTTTTGCCCAACCCCGAAACCCGCGCCAGGGTTCTCTACATTCTGGGGGGGGTGGGGCTGGCTTTGTTTGCCCTCGAGGCCGCTTTGTTTTATCAAGCCATCACTGCCGTGAACGATGCAGCCCTGGCGGCGGGGGCGCGGCGTCCGCCGCTGCGTCGTTTCGCCCTTTCGCTGGGGGCCTATGCCGGGTTGTTTTACTCCCTGACGCTTTTGCTGGTGGCCCGCATGCAACTACCGGGCGGGCTGGCCTTTTTGGTGGGCCTGCGCGGGGTGGTGGTTCCGGTGGTTTCGCTTCTGCTGGCCGTGGTGGTGGGTGCCGTGGTGGTGGCCATCCTGCGGCCTGGGCTTGGCACCCAGGGGGTTGAGGGTCTGGGGCTGCGCGAGCTGATCGCGGGAAAGCTCGACCTGGTCACCTATACCTTTCAAATTTTGTTTAGCCCCATCCTGACCTTGCCGGGCATCTTTAACAGCCTGGCTTTTGCCACCCCGCTGATCTTCACCGGTCTAGCTGTGGCCTTTGGCTTTCGGGCGGGACTTTTTAACATCGGGGCTCCCGGCCAGCTCACCATTGGGGCGCTTTTTGCCATGCTGGCCGGGGTGTATCTGCCCCTACCGGGCTGGTTGCTGCTGCCGGCTGCCATCGTGGCTGCGGCCCTGGGTGGGGCTTTGTGGGGCGGCATTGTGGGCTGGCTCAAGGCCCGCTTTGGCGCCAACGAGGTCATCAACACCATCATGATGAACTACATCGCAGCTTCGGTGCTGCTGTTTATGTTGGCGGCCAACGAGTACAGTTTTTTTGGTAACAAGGTGCGGCTACCCTTCAAAGCCGAAGGTTTCGAGGGCCGCAGCGAGGAGATTCAGGAGGGTGGGCGTATCCCCCTAATGATTAATATCTTCGCCCCCAACAGCACTTTTTCCTGGGCCCTGCCGCTTGCGGTGGTGGCTGCCCTCACTGTGTATTACGTCACCCGGCGACTCGAGCTTGGTAAGCGGCTCCTGGCAGCCCTTGTGGCTTTGGTGGCGGGGTATGTGGTGGGGCAGGTGTTGCCGGGTATTCCTGTGACCATCAGCTCGGCCCTGTCCTCGCAGCTCCTGAATGGCTCTTTCCTGATTGCCGTTCTGGCCCTGCTCTTTTATAACTTTTACCTCTTTCGTACTGCGGGGGGCTACGAGCTGCGGGCAACCGGCCTGGCGCCCAAGGCCGCAGAATATGCGGGGGTTAACTTAAGGCGGAAGATAATCCTGACCATGATCATCTCGGGTGCTCTGGCGGGTTTGGCTGCTACCCACTACGTGCTGGGGGCTGGTATGGACGGTACATATCGCCTCAAAACTGCCATCCCCTCGAGCGTGGGCTTCGATGGGATTGCGGTGGCCTTGATGGGTCAGAACATGCCCCTGGGTATTTTTCTTTCTGCCACATTGTTTGGGGTGCTTCTGGCGGGAGGGGTCTCCCTCAACGCCCAGCTGGGTATCAGCAACCAGATTATCCAGGTCTTGCAGGCGCTCATAATTTTGTTCATAGCGGTGGGTGGCTTTTTGCCGCGCTACTTTACAGACCCCTTGCGGGCAGCCCAGGTCGAGACCGAAGCCAAAGCTGAGCAAGAGGCCCGTCAGGCCAAGTCTGCGACGGTGGCAGGAGATTAGTCTATGGAAATCGTTATCGCGCTCTTTTTTTCTACCTTGCGCCAGGCCACGCCACTGCTACTGACCGCGCTGGGCGGCTTGTTTTCCGAGCGCAGCGGGGTGGTTAACATCGCCCTCGAGGGCATGATTTTGTTCGGTGCGGCGGCCGCTGCCATTACCGTAAACCGAATCGAGGTGGCGACCGGGGGCCTCGAGGCCTTCTGGATTCCCTGGGTGGGCCTTTTGGTTGGGGCCATTGTGGGGGGTCTGGTGGGCTTGATTCACGCCATCGCCACGATCAAGTACCGCGCCGACCAGATTGTCTCGGGTACGGCCATAAACATCGCGGCCCTGGGGGCGCCCTCGATTGTCTTGCAGGTGCTCTACAACAACACCTCCACTTCGCAAGAAGTTAAGAATCGTCTCCCGCTGATATCCTTCGGTAGCGGCGAAGTATCCATACTTGTACTGATTGCTTTCTTGCTGGTGCCGGTGGTGTGGTGGGTGCTGTTCAAAACCCCCTGGGGTTTGCGCCTGCGGGCTGTGGGTGAACATCCCCAGGCAGCCGAGACCATGGGCGTGAACGTGATTCGCATGCGCTACACGGCAGTTATTTTGTCGGGCATGCTGGCGGGCATTGCAGGTGCGTATCTTTCAATTGGCTTCCTGAACCAGTTTATCCGGGCCATGAGCGCAGGGGCGGGCTTTATTGCCCTGGCGGCGCTCATCTTCGGCAAGTGGCATCCGCTGGGTGTGCTGGGGGCTACTTTGCTCTTTGGTTTCGCCCAGGCCCTGGCCATCCAGCTTCAGGGTGGCGATATTCTGCCCGCGACCATCGTACAGGCCTTGCCGTTTATCCTGACGATGCTGGTGCTGGCAGGCTTCATCGGGCGCAGCCGGCCACCGGCGGCTGTGGGCAAGCCATACGATAAGTAATAAGAGATGTCTTTGATTTGTTTTTTTTCTGGGGCCCCTGCCTGAAGCGCGGGTAGCATTAGCTCGAAAAGCCAGGATGCTCTGACAATCCCTAACAGAACGATTCAGGGGGGTTCATATTACCTCCCATCCGGGAGGCAACTGTGCCGTGCAGGACAAAGCAATCAAGTTGTGGGCGGCTCAATATTTGTGAAGAGCGCTTTAATCCCATCGGAGCTCACTTTTGTGTACCGTTACGGTACTGCCCTCCTCGGTAAGCAGTTCCACCGTTCCGGCCAGGGGGTTAAGCTTGGCAACCTTGCCACAGGTGCCCAGGAGGCTACAGGCTTTGCTGTTTTTGCGGGGCAGCTCGGCCAGCAGCTCCTGGTACTGCTCGTGTTCGTACTGCAAGCAGCAGAGCAGGCGTCCACAGGGGCCTGAGATTTTTTCGGGTGAGAGCGGAAGCTGCTGATCGCGGGCCATCTTGATGGAGACCTGGGCAAAATCCTGGAGCCATTTTGAGCAGCACGACTCCATGCCGCAGGCCCCCAGGGTGCCCAGGTAGGCGGTCTGGTCGCGGGGGCCCAGCGCAACGAACTCCACTCGAGCCCCGGCCAGCTTGTTGAGTTCATTAACCCAGCGCCGCAGGTCAATGCGCTCTCCGGCGGAGTACTGCACCGAGATATGATTGCCGTCCAGGGTGAACTCGCAGCCCAGAACCTTGGCCCTTACACCTTCCCGGCGCAAGCGGGCTTTGAGCCACCAGTGGACTTCCTCGGCCCGGTTCTTGAGCTTGCTGTGTTGTTCCAGGTCTGCTGGGGTCGCGATGCGAACAATTTCGCCCGCAGCATGGCCCAGATGGGGCTCGGTGCGCACTTTTGCTAGCTCGAGCCCGCGTGCGGTTTTTACCACCACCCAGCTACCCAAGGGTGGGGCCTGGTTGCTGAAGCGGTAATCGTAAATTTTGGGGCCGTGCGCAAATCGCACGCCTACGCATTCCATGTAAACCTCCTCAAAAGGGCCCTGAGACTGAAAATGGCCTATAAATTGCCATACTGCGGACTGCAAAGAGCGCACAATCCGTACTTAGCCTAAGGCAAAATGCCCCGGGAAATCTAGAGCTGTGAGAGTTTGAGGGCCAGCCAGGTTTGAACCAGGTCTTCGCTGACGTAAGCCGAGTGTGCGTCCTGTGCGCGGGCAAGGGCCTCGAGGGCCGCTTTGTAGGCGGGGTCCTCGACCGAAAAGAGCTGCCCCAGGCGTCGCCCCAGGTAGGGGAGGGCTTCTTCTACTTCAGCAAGCAGCCGGAGGGCCTCGAGGGTCTGGGCAGGGCCGGCTTGCAAGGCCTCCAGCACGCCCTGGGTGCGGCTGACCAGCCTGTCGAACTCGGCGGGGTGTTGCAAAGCCCAGCGCACCCTGCCAGGAGCACCCTGGGCAAAGGCCAGAACCTCGGGATCGGTGCTTAGGGTCTGTAAAAGGGCCTCGGGTACTGGTGTGAAGCCGACCTCGAGGCTGCGGCTCACCAACGTGGGCAGCACCAGCTCACGGCTGGGGGCAATCAGGATGATTCGGGCGAAGGACGGTGGTTCTTCCAGAACCTTTAGCAGGGCGTTGGCGGCAGCTTCTCCTAAAAAGTGCGCGCCATCCACCACCGCCACCTTGGCCTTGAAGCGAGGATAGGTGGAAATCCAGTCCAGCAGGCTTTGTTCTTCGGCATCCTGGCGCGGGGCAATTTGCTCGAGGCGAATCTGTGGTAAGCGGGCTTTGCGGCCGGTTTTGGTCTCCTGTTCAGGTGCAACTTCCAGGTAGTCCGGGTGCGGTTCTAGCCGGCACGAAGCGCACCGGCCACAGGGGGGAAATCCCTGCTCGCAGTTGAGGCCAGCCGTAAACCAGCGGGCTACCTGCCGACGCCCTACGCCTTCCGGCCCGGTGAACAAAAAAGTCTGGGCCTGTAGCCTGGGCAGCAGCTCGAGGATTCCCTGATGTCCGAGGATTTGCATAGCCGTTTGTTATGGGATGCGCAGAGCGCTCACGGGCCGCCTGGGCAAACCGCTACTTGCCCAGCACCAGCCGCTCGTAGAGCCACATGGGAAATTGCTCGTGGTGCAGCCGGGCCAGCACATGCTCGAGGTTGTACTTGGCGCGGTAAAACTCCACGGAGCCTTCTTCTGCATCCCAGATTGCATAAGCGGCGCCAACCACGCCGTCTCGAGGCTGGCCGGTAGAGCCAGGGTTCACGATGGCGCGGGCTCTGGGGGCGAGGATCAGCTCGCCGCCGTGGGCGTAGCGGTTGTAGCGCACCCAGCGCCCTTGTGTGCTTCCTTCGGTGGTAGCGCGCCCCGAAGGTGCGTCCAGGGTCAGGTAACTTCCAGCTAGATGGGTATGCCCGTGAAAGATCCAGCGGTGCTTTACCTTTTCAAACACATCCCGGGCCTGCTCAATCTCTTCCAGATAAGCCAGGGGGTCGAGGGGGCTGCCGTGCACCAGCAGGGCTCCTTCCACTTCGGCGATCCAGGGCAGTCTGGACAGGTATTCCCGGTTCTCAGGGCTGATACGCTCGGCCTGCCAGGACAGAATTTCCAGTACCGGTCCCTCAATCTGCATAGACTTGATTTCCAGCAACCAGATGTCGTGGTTGCCCATTATCCCCGTGGCATTCACCGAGCGCAGCCAGTCCAGTACCCGGTTGGCGTCGGGGTAGTAGCCAACGGCGTCGCCCAGGAAGAGCACCTGGTCGTAGCCTCGAGCTTCCTTGAGGACGGCCTCGAGGGCGGGCCAGTTGCCATGTAGGTCGGAGACAATCAGATAGCGCACAGCCTCACCATCATACCCAGCTACACCAGATAATACGAACCCACCTAAAGCGCCCTGGTAAGGTCGGGCCAGAGCCGACCGGCTTTTCGTGCTACACCGGTAGCATACATCCTGGGAAAAGAGGTTATCCTTCTGGTGTGCAGACCTCAACCCCAAATACCGAATGGCTGGAGTCCTGGCTGGCAGAACACACCCGAACTTTTGTGGATGAGTTTGGTAGCTTTTATGCCTGGCTCGAGGGTTCGCATGGTGGCGATACCTTGCTGCTGTGGATGAGCAGACCAATGTTGGAGAAAGTGCTGCCTCAACTGCCCAAACGCTTCAAGGGCCGAATCGTGCTGGGCCTTGATGCCTCTGAAGGCCACGCTGCGCCTTTTGCCAGGGCTTTACACTGGGCCAATCCCCGCTGGGCGCTGGTGGTGATGCCGGGGGAGGGTTTGGGCCTTGCTTTCCCTGGCGGTAAGGAGGTTGCCGAGGGGGAGTGGGTGCCATGGCACCACCCGCGGGAAGCCCGGCAGCTCGAGGTGGTACTCCGGCCCGAGTTTAGCTACCTCGAGCACAGGGCCTATGCCCCCTGGGAAGCCCCAGCCCCGGCGTCTTTGCCCACGCTCGTGGGGCCAGCGGTCGGGGCGGTGGGCTGGGAGCGGGGTATACCCACTTATGGCCTGGGTTTGGTAGGCTTAGACAGGAGTTTGCAAACCCTGCTGGAAGCCTGGCGTATGTGCTAACCAGTAAGGGGTATAGGAGGGAGAAAAGTGCTGTTTGCTATCATCTTCACGGTTCTTGCGGTTATGGTTACCTGGCTGCTGTACCTGGCTCTGCGCCCCCGTGCCCTCGAGGTCGAGAGCGAAACGGCCGACCTTCGCTACATCGCCATGGCCCTGATCCTCATCATCCTGACGGCGGCTGCAGTGGCCTCGATGCTTATCCTGGGCAAGCTAGGCCAGGTTAGCATAGGTTTTTAGAGCGCTCTTCACATGTGAAGAATGCGATAAAGCCTATTCCTGTCGTAGTGTGCGAATGCCTTTGATTTGTTCTTTTTGTTGGGGTTCATTTAAGTGGTAAGAACCGGAATGGTTCTGCGGAGCCTTCGCGTCCAGCCGGTTTTACCTGAATCAAACTGAAAGCTTCGGGTGAGGTGGTTCCCCGAGGGTACAACGCCGGTGGGGTTCTGGCCCTACCGGAGATTAGTTCAGGTACAGGGCCAAAACAGCAAAATACATGCCCAGGCTTCCCAGCAGCACAAATACGTGCCAGATGCCGTGAAAACCTATCCGTTCGGGCAGCAGGTTGGGCCATTTGGCGGCGTAGACCACCGCGCCCAGGCTGTAGGCCAGGCCGCCCGCAACCAGGAAGCCCAGGGCCCAGGGGTTCAGAGCCAGCTTGGGCAGGAAAAACACCGCAAGCCAGCCCATGCCCAGATAGGCGGCGGTGTACAACCAGCGCGGGGCTTTGAGCGTGACCAGTTTGAGGCCTATGCCTAAAACTGCCAGTCCCCAGACCAGCCCTAAGGCCCAGGGCCGCCAGGAAGGCTCCAAGGCCTGCAGCAGCACCGGTGTATAGGTGCCTGCAATGAAGAGAAAGATGGCGGCGTGGTCGAGCTTGCGTAGCCACAACAAGGCCTGCTCCGAGACCTGCAAAGCGTGGTACAGGGCCGAGGAGGTGTACATCAGGATCATGGACAGGCCGAACACCAGCGCGCCAGCAACTTTGGCCGGATTGCCCTGAGCAAAAAACAACAACACGACCATACCGGCCAGGCCCAGCACCACACCAACAGCGTGGGAGTAGGCATTGAAAGGTTCACGAACAGCGATACCAGGGGTTGTAGGGTGGGTACTTTTCATAGTTTTTGCTTTGAAGCGCATACCACTGGGTGGCATCTTCCTTAAGGCAGTGTAGCACCAGAAGGCAGTGTAGCACCAGACTATGAGATACCTACAGGCCTAAGGAGCTGGCCTGGGGTACGATGCGTTCTCATCGAAGTTTTCCTGGATTTGCTACCCTGAACCACAGATGACCCACTGGGTCAGATGGGTGTGGGTAGCTGCACTGGCCGTGGCCGGAGTCGTGTGGTTTGCCTCGAGGCCCCCAGCACAACCTGCGTCCGACGAGGCTGCCCGCCGCGTTCGGCTGCCGCCCGGATTTGCCATTCAGATTTTTGCCGAAAGCCTCGAGGGCGCGCCCCGCATGATGAGCGTGGGGCCCGATGGGCAACTGTACCTGACCCTGATGTACGGAGGCCAGGTGGTGCGTCTGCCGGACCAGAACCGCGATGGTCGGGCCGATAGGGTAGAGGTTGTTGCGAACAATCTGGAGTTACCGCACGGGATCGAGTGGCACCAGGGCTGGCTGTACGTGGCGACCAGCACCACGGTGGTTCGGTTGCGGCCAAGGGGGCGCGGGTGGGTACAGGAAACGGTGGTTTCGGATCTCCCAGGCCCCTCGGGGCACTTTACCCGAACCCTGCACGTGGGGCCCGACGGCAAGCTCTATGTCTCGGTGGGCTCCGAGACCAACTTTGGCCCCGAGCGCGACCCGCGCCGGGCAGCCATCTTGCGCTTTAACCCTGATGGAAGCCTGCCTGCCGACAACCCCTTTCTGCAAGACCCCGACCCCCGCCGCCGGGCGGTCTGGGCCGAGGGGCTCAAAAACAGCGTGGACTTCACCTGGACTCCCAGGGGCGAACTCTGGGCCACCCACAACGGCACCGACCACCTGGGCGACGACCTGCCGCCCGAGGAGGTGATTGTGGCGGTGCAGCCGGGGGGCTTTCATGGCTGGCCCTACTGCTACACGCCGGGTTTGGGCCTGAACCTGAAGGCCGAGCGGGCCGAAGTTCCCGACCCCCGCACCCAGGGCTTCGACTGCCGTAAAGCGGTTCCGGCCATCTTTACCGCACCGGCCCATTCGGCCCCGCTGGGGATGACCTGGGGCTCCGAGAGCCACTTTCCCCCGGAGTACCGCAATAGCCTCTTTATTGCCTACCACGGCTCGCTGGGGGTGCAGAACCCGGCCAACTACCGCGACTGCAAAATTGAACGCTTTGAGATGCAAAACGGGCTGCCGCTGCGTGCGGAGGTGTTTGCGACCGGCTGGCGCGAGCCCGGCCAGATGTGCCGCGATGCCTGGGGCCGCCCGGTGGGGCTGGTAATCGGCGCGGATGGTGCGATGTATGTCTCGGACGCCAGGGGCGGGCGGGTTTACCGCATCTGGTACAGGGGCCGCTGAGCTTGGGGTATGTGCGATACTCCAGAACAAGCTATCTGCGAGGTGGTTGTGCCCTGTTGCTCGCGCTAGCCTAGCTTTCGGCTTATTAGCTCCTGCACCCGCTTTGGGTTGGCCTGCCCCTGGGTTTCGCGCATGACCTGGCCCACAAAAAAGCCCATCAGACCGCTCTTGCCGGCGCGGTAGGCCGCCACTTTATCGGGGTTTTCGGCCAGGATGCGCTCCACAATGGGCTCGAGGGCCCCCAGGTCGCTCACCTGCCTTAGCCGTTTCTGCTGGACGATTTCCAACGGGTCTTGGCCCGTTTGCAGAGCTTCGGCCAGCACATCCTTGGCGATGCGGGTATTGATTTCCCCGGCCTCGAGCAGCCTGACCAGTCCGGCCAGCCCGGCGGGGGCTATTTTGGCTTCGCCGGAGCGCAGGGCAGCACCTAAGTCGTTGACGACCCAGTGGGCCAATGCCGACAACGGGGCCGACTGGGCCGCTTGCAGCAGGAAGTCGGCCAGCCGGGGCTCGCGGGCCAGTATCCGTGCTTCGGCCTCGTGGATGCCCTGGGCCATAAAGTTTTGCAGAACGGACTGCTGCTTTGGGGTTAGTTGCGGTTCGGACTGGGGGGCGGGGCTGGAGACTTTGGCCCTGGCCGGGGTTTTGGCTTCCCCAGTGCGTTTTGCTTCCTGCTCGCGTGCAGCGGCACGTGCCCAGGTGTCCTTGAGGGTTACGATGCGGTTGAAGACCAGCGCTTCGGGCTTGGAGTCGAGGGGGTCTTGCCAGAAGTAGCCGTTGCGCTCGAGCTGGTAGCGGGTTTCCTTGGGGTCTTTGAGTACGCTGGGCTCGATGTAACCGTGCACGACCTCGAGGCTTTTGGGGTTCACAAAGCGAAGGAAGTCGTGGTCGTCGGGGGTCTCGTGCTCGTCCTCGAGCTCTTTGGCCTCGGCCTCGGGGTGGGGTACGGTAAAAAGCCGGTCGTAGAGGCGAAACTCGGCGGGCACGGCCTCGCTGGCGCTCACCCAGTGAATCACCCCGGCGGCCTTGGCCTCCTCCAGCAGGGTGCAGTGAAGCTCGGTCACCTGGCCGTTCTGGTCGGTTTGGTAGGTGTCGCAGCGAACCACCCCGGCCATCTTCAGCCGCACCGTGCCGCCAGGGACCAGGCGCTTGAAACCTTTGGGCGGGTTGAGGGCGAAGTCGTCGGCTTCGATGTAAATTTCGCGGGTGAGGGTCACCTGGCGCACGGCTTCCTCGGGCCGCACGCGCTCGCCACTGGGCAGGGCCACCAGGCCGTCAGGGGACTCCTCGATCACGTCGTGGGGCCAGTAGGGGAGGCTAACGGTTCTGGGCTCGGTCAGGTTGGTGAGCACCACCTTGAGGGGGTGCAGCACCGCCATGACCCGCGGGGCGGTGGTGTTGAGGTCGTCGCGGATGGCGCCTTCCAAGAGGGCGATGTCCACCGTGCGGTTGGTGCGAGAAATACCGACCTGCCCGGCAAAGCGGCGGATGGCCTGGGGCCGCACCCCCCGGCGCCGCTGCCCGGCCAGGGTGGGCATGCGGGGGTCGTCCCAGCCCCGCACATAGCCCCCTTCCACCAGCTTGCGCAGCTTGCGCTTGGAGACCACGGTGTACTCGAGGCTACGGCGGCCAAACTCATACTGATGCGGACGGGGGGTCTGGTGAAGGGGTGGCTCGCCCCAGAGGTGGTCCATCAGCCAGTCGTAGATGGCCCGGTTGTCCACAAACTCGAGGCTGCACAGGCTATGCGTGACCCCATCCAGAGCATCGGTGGTGGCCTGGGCGAAATCGTAGGAAGGGTAGATGCACCACTGCTGGCCGGTGCGGTAGTGCTCGGCATGAACGATGCGGTACAACACCGGGTCGCGCAGCTTCATGTTGGGGCTGGCGAGGTCTATCTTGGCCCGGAGTACGTGGGCACCGTTGGGGAACTCTCCGGCCCGCATGCGCCGGAACAAAGCCAGATTCTCTTCCACACTGCGGTTGCGGTAGGGGCTGGGCGTACCGGGTTTGTCCACTGTACCGCGCAGCCGGGCCATCTCCTCGGGCGAGACGCTGTCTACGTAGGCCAGGCCCTTCTGGATGAGCCGCTCGGCCATCTGGTAAAGCTGCTCGAAGTAGTTAGAAGCATAGCTTACCTCTGGCCCCCAGTCCCAGCCCAGCCAGCGCATGTCGGCGATCAGGGCCTCGGCGTACTCGGCCTTTTCGGCCTCGGGGTTGGTGTCGTCCATACGCAAGCGGCACTCCCCACCGTAATCGTGGGCGATGCCAAAGTCGATGTAGCTGGCAATGGCGTGCCCCAGGTGGGCGTAGCCGTTGGGCTCGGGGGGGAAGCGGGTCACGATTTTCTGGTAGCGGCCTGTTTGCAGGTCCTCCTCGATGATTTCGGTAATGAAGTTGGGGCTTACCAGCCGGGGTTTGGGTGCGGTAGTGCTCATGCCAACATGCAAAGCATACACCGGCTGGTGCGCAGGCCCAAGTGACCACCTTACCCTGCTGCTAAAGCGAAAGCCGTGCTTCGCCTGCTGGCTTAAAAAGGGGTTGGGCGAGTAGGCTAGTTTGTGAGGGCTCGAGCAGAAGAGGTGATATGACCCTACCCATTCACGTTGCACTCATCGGCTACGGCATGGCCGGAAAAGTCTTTCATGCACCGCTGATTCAGGCTGTGCCAGGCCTGCACCTGGTGACCATCCAGAGCAGTCAGCCCGCAAAAGTACGCGCCGACTGGCCCGAAGTTTGGGTGAGCGCTACTTTCGAGGAGGTCATTAGCCCCCTCATTGACCTGGTGGTGATTGCCACCCCCAACCCCACCCACTTCGAGCTAGCGCGGCGTGCCCTGGAAGCAGGCAAGCACGTGGTGGTGGACAAGCCCTTTACCCTTAATGCCCACCAGGCCCGCACCCTGGC